>Ga0247727_10013389_pt1 | contig 13840 bp, 12 predicted proteins | sample WisWelCaveWW1625_FD_202498 | JGI IMG/M metagenome (GOLD analysis project Ga0247727, IMG submission 202498) | Biofilm microbial communities from Wishing Well Cave, Virginia, United States - WW16-25 | ecosystem: Environmental > Aquatic > Deep subsurface > Groundwater > Cave microbial mat | place... | reverse complement strand
TAGAAGTGCCCCTAACAATGCCATCAACATGGGCAGCGAAAAGTGGTGCTCCTTCGTTGCGCTACTTTTCACTGCCGGTTATGGCGAACGTTCTCTCCCTCGCGCAGCGAGGGAGAGAACGCCGGGGTTTAAGCCGGCGCCCCTGTTCTCCGCTAGGCTGCGGGAGAACCATGGGCACGAAACCAACCACTCCGCAGCGGCTTAAGCCCCGGGGTTAGACCGCTTCGGTGCCGCACAGAAACCATAGGAGTCCAAACATGACAAAGCCAGTGATTGCTCCAGCATTCTGCCAAGTTGCATGGGTCGTCCGAGACCTTGCGGCCGCCGAGAAGTTCTTCGTTGAAACGATGGGAATCAGCCGCTTCATGCACATGGACAACCTCGCCGCCAAGGACACCGAGGGCACTTATCTCGGCAAGCCCGGAAACTGGGTCTGCAACCTTCACATCGCCTACGCCGGAGACACCCAGATTGAACTGATCCAGCCTGTCTCGGGGGCCAGCATGTACCAGGAGTCACTTGATCGGCATGGTGATGCCGTTCAGCACGTGGCGTACTGGTTGGACGATGCGGACTATGACGCCGCAGCCGCTCACCTGGAGTCCTCGGGCTATCCTCAGATTCAGAGCTTCCGGCTGCCCATTTTACGTGTCGGCTACTACGACACGCGTCGGGTTATTGGCGTCGTAACCGAGATTGTCGGTTCCACCGAAGCAGGCCACGCACTCCGTCGCAATCTGAAATCTGGGAACTTTTAAGGTAGGCGGGGGCAGCGGCCTAACAACGGCATGCAGCGGACGGCGCTGCGCGCAGCCGCTGATGCTGGGCGTTCTCTCCCTCGCTGCGCGAGAGAGAGAACGCCGGGGCTTAAGCCGGCGCCCCTACTCTCCGCTAGGCTGCGGGAGAACCAGGGGCACGAAACCAGCCGCTCCGCAGCGGCTTAAGCCCCGCGATTAGGCGGACCACATATACTCCACCGGTTCGTTGTGATGATCTGATCGAGGAGGTTTCTATGACCCTGAAGAAGGACACGCAGACGTCCGCCAAGACCACCGCCGCGACCAGCGCGAAGTTCAAAGGATTCACGGACGAGGAACAAGTCGCGATGAAGGAACGCACCCAAGAGATGAAGGCGGAAGCGCACGCGAACAAGAGCAAGGCGGACGGGGAACGCGACGTGCTCGCGAAGATCACCGAGATGCCAGAACCGGATCGTGCCATGGCCAGGCGGCTCCATGCGATCATCAAATCTAGCGCGCCAGCCCTCTCGCCGAAAACCTGGTACGGGATGCCCGCGTATGCCAAGGACGGCAAGGTCGTGTGTTTCTTCCAAAGCGCGCACAAGTTCAACACGAGGTATTCGTCGTTCGGCTTCAACGACACGGCGAACCTGGACGAGGGCGCCATGTGGCCGGTCGCCTACGCACTGAAAGAGTTGACTGCCACCGAAGAGGCAAAGGTCAGCGCGCTCGTGAAGAAAGCGGTCGGCTGAGGGCTGATCTCACGGTCGGAAGCCGTCACCTTGTCCCTCTATATAGGTCCGAAGGAAGGTCATCCATGGATTATCGCCGCCTACCAACGGTATGCAGCGGACGGCGGCTGCCTTCTGCCTTCGCGAACCTTCTGGTCAATCCGCTCCAAGTCGGGCGATCCCTTCCTTGAACAACGCAATGCGGAATGAGACCCCCCACGCCTCACCACACCCGCAGCCTAACGCAGAATTTATAGAAATGCCCTATTAGTATGTAGCGGATACATTCCCTTGAATACGGTTCACGTTTATATTACTATCCCGCCCCCGCGACAAGGCGCGTTGATGCGTGGCCGTGAAGGCGGCGCCAGCGGGTAGATCGCAACAGGTCGGGATGAGATCAATGGATGTCTTGGGGGGTGTCTTGGGGGGTGCCTTGGGTTTGTCAGAAGCGTGGGCGCAGGATGCGGGCGCTGGACCCGCAGCGGGTGGGCCGGGGCTCATCTTGTCGTTCGCGCCGTTTATCGTGATTTTCGTTTTGTTCTACTTTTTGCTGGTCGCGCCGCAACAAAAGAAAAATAAACAGCGCAAGGAAATGATAGATAACCTTAAAAAAGGCGAGCGCGTGATGACGACGGGCGGGCTGATGGGTACCGTGGTGAATCTTTCGCCGGACGTATTGACGCTTCAAGTCGCCGACGGCGTGCGCGTGAAGGTCAAACGTACCTACGTCGAAGAGGTGCAGGCGGCGGAGCTCGCGGACGAGGGGCAAAAGTGAAACGTGGCATTCGCGGGCGCCTCGTTCTTATTGCGATTGCGGTGCTGTCGTCGTTCCTCTTTTTCCTGCCGTCCACGCCCCTATACCCTCGCCTGCCTGCCTGGTGGGGCAAATATCTGCCAAACAAGGGCGTGACGATGGGCCTCGACCTTCAGGGGGGCATCCATCTGGTCATGGAGGTACAGGGGAAGAAGGCGGTGGAAGGGGCGATGGAGCGCGGGATGACCACGCTCAAAGAGGCGCTGGATGAAAAAAAGATCGCCTTCACCTCCCTGGTGCGTGGGGCGGACGGCTTGCAGGTGACCTATCCCGCAGAGAGCAAAGAGCCGCTTAAAAAACTCCTGGACGAGGAATATGCGGAATGGACGGCGACGGACACACCGTCTGGCCTCACGCTGTCCTTTCCCGAGGCGGAGGCACGGCGCATCGAAGAGAATGCCACGGCCCAGGTGCTCGAGACGATCCGTAACCGCGTGGATCAGTTCGGCGTGACCGAACCGCTCATCCAGCAGCAGGGCAAAAGCCAGGTGCTGGTGCAGCTGCCGGGCGTGAAGGATCCCAAACGGGCCATTGACCTCATCGGGCGGACGGCCTTGCTGGAGTTCAAACTGCTGGACGACGCCCATGCGTTGGCCCGCGAGCTGCCCAGCCGGATTGCCGCCGATAAGGAGGTCGAGACGCTTGCATCGTTCCAGGCGAAGGTGCCGCCGGACGATCAGATTCTCTTCGAGCGGATCGTAGATGAGGAGACGGGCAAGGTCACGCACAAACGGCCCTATCTGCTCAAGAGGGCCGCAGCGCTGACGGGCGCCGTGCTGAGCGACGCGCGCGTGTCCATCGGCGATTTTAATACGCCATACGTTTCGGTCACGTTTGACGCCATCGGCGCGAAGCAATTTGAAAAGGTTACGGATGCCAACGTCCAGAAGCAATTGGCCATCGTGCTCGACAACACCGTGTATTCCGCGCCGGTCATTCAAGAACGGATTGCCGGTGGCAAGGCGCAGATCAGCGGCACCTACACGACCGACGAGGCGAACGATCTGGCCATCGTTCTTCGAGCGGGTTCCCTGCCCGCGCCCGTTGAGGTCATCCAAAACGTCACGGTCGGCCCGTCACTCGGACGCGATTCGGTGGAGCAGGGCATCCGCGCCGGGATCATCGGCACACTGCTCATCGTCGCGTTCATGGCCCTCTATTATCGCGGCGCGGGGATGCTGGCCAATTTTGCGATGGGATTAAACATCATCCTCTTGATCGGCGCCCTTGCGGCGCTCAACGCCACGCTGACCTTGCCCGGCATCGCCGGCATCATCCTGACCATCGGCATGGCGGTAGATTCCAATGTGCTGATCTTCGAGCGTATCCGCGACGAATTACGGGCCGGGAAGCCCGTGCGGCTTGCGGTAGACGCGGGGTACGATAAGGCGTTTTCGTCGGTCTTCGATTCGCACGTGACGACGCTGATTACCGCGTTCGTTCTGTTTCTGTTTGGCACCGGGCCCATCAAGGGCTTTGCCGTGTCGCTGTCGCTGGGGGTGACAATCAACCTCTTTACCTCTCTGGTCGGCACGCGGGTTATCTTCGATGGCATCCTGCGGAGAAAAAACCTCCAGCGATTAAGTGTGTGAGGGCGCCGTGGATTCCCGGTCCCCGTCTAAAGCGTGCGGGGGCAGGTTTCGCATCGGGAATGACCCATGGGCTGCTGACTTGCCGGGGTCTTGTGATATAGGAAGCGATCATGCTGGAATTTTTTGGAAAGACGAATATAGACTTTGTCGGCAAACGGATGCTGTTTTTCGGTGTTTCGGGCCTCGGCGTGCTGCTGGGACTGGTGGCGTTGATCCAGGTTGCGCGCGGTGGAGGCAACCTCGGCATTGACTTCTCTGGCGGTGTCGCCGTGCAGCTCAAATTTGACGCCCCCGTCCGCATTGACGAAGCGCGCTCGGCCTTGGAAGCGGGCGGTCTGAAGGGCGCGGACCTTCAGGAGATTGTTGGCGGCCACAACACGCTGCTGGTCCGCTTCAAACGCCTGGAAGTGGCTGGGACGGTGGGGGCGCAGGTCGAAGGCGCATTCGCCAAGGCGTTTCCCACCAACAAGTTCGTCGTCGAAAGTAGCACCGAGATTGGTCCAACCATCGGGCGGAAGCTCCGCAAGGACGCTGTAGTGGCCACGCTGCTTTCCATGGTCGGCATCGTCATCTACATCGCCTTTCGGTTTGAGTTGCAGTTTGGCATCGCCGCAGCGATCGCCACCTTTCACGACGTACTGGTCATCCTCGGCCTCCTCTTTCTCGCGCAAAAAGAGATCACCTTGCTGCTCGTCACCGCCTTGCTGACGATCGCTGGATACTCGCTCTCCGACACCGTAGTGGTGTTCGATCGCATCCGAGAAAACTTGCGCTTTCGTAAGAAAGAATCGTTTGACCAAATCATCAACAAGTCCATCAACGACGTGCTGACCCGCACGTTCAACACCTCCGTGACGGCCTTGCTCGCCGTGCTTGCGCTCTTTTTTTTCGGCGGCGAGGTCATCCACGACTTTGCCCTGGCGATGATCCTGGGCATCGTCATCGGCACCTATTCCTCTTGGTACATCGCAAGCCCCATCCTGCTGGTTTGGCGCAAAGAGCCGGTCCGTCTCCCCGCCGCCGATCACCGCGTCCGACCCTAATCCCGTCTTTAAGCACCGAGGCGCCTCAAAACAACCCTGGCGTTCGTCGGGCGCCAAGACTCTTCGAGAAATGTCCCATGATCGCTGTGCAATCCCGCGCAGCCCGCTTAGTCGGCCTGGCGTCTTAAGAACGTGGGAATGTCCCATTCGACGTCGTCAATCCGTATGCCCTCGCGGCCGCCGACCTCCCGTAGAATCCGTTTTACCTCGGCGGGACTGGGCTTCTCCTTCGGGGCCGGGCGGTTGCCTATCGCCTCGCATCGCTCCTTTTCTGGGAAGCCGGTGGCGATCACCGTCACCTTGATTTCCTCCGAAGGGTTCTCTCCCACCACCGAACCGAAGATGATATTTGCATCGGCGTCCACCATGCTCTGAATAATGGAAGCCGCCTCAGACGCCTCATGGAGCGAGAGGTCCTTGCCCCCCGTGATGTTAATCAGCACCCCGCGCGCCCCTTCGATGGAACTCTCTTCCAGCAGCGGGCTGGAGATGGCCTTCTGCGTTGCTTCCACCGCGCGATGCTCGCCGCGGGCGACCCCCGTGCCCATGACGGCCCGTCCGCTGTGGGACATGATCGTCTTTACGTCGGCGAAATCTACGTTGACCAAACCCGGCATCGCCACCAGATCGGAGATGCCCTGAACCGCCTGCCGGAGAATATCGTCCACCACCAGGAACGCCGCACGCATCGGCGTCCCCTTCTCGACGACGTTAAGCAGGCGGTCGTTCGGAATCACGATGACGGTGTGACAGGCCTTTTTCAACTCTTGCAGGCCGTCTTCGGCCTGTCGCGCCCGCTTCGGCCCCTCGAACTGGAACGGCTTGGTCACGACCCCCACGGTCAGGATGTCTTTTTCCTTCGACAGATTGGCGACAATCGGCGCCGCGCCGGTGCCGGTGCCCCCCCCCATGCCAGCCGTCACAAAGACCATGTCGGCCCCGTCAATGGCCTCGCGGATCTGATCCGCCGCCTCCATCGCGGATTCTCGGCCAATCTGCGGTTTGGCCCCCGCGCCCAGGCCGCGTGTCAGCTGCGCGCCCAACTGAATTTTATGGCGGGATCGTGCCATTTTCAGCGCCTGCACGTCGGTATTGGCCGAGATGAAATCTATCCCCTCCAGGCCGTACTGGATCATGCCATTGACCGCATTGCATCCGCCGCCGCCCACGCCGATCACCTTGATCCGCGCCGTGGCGTCCGCCCGCGTTCCTTCGTCGAAAAGAAACATCGTTTCCTCCTCTTTGTTGTCTCGCACGTCCCCATATTGTATTGATGCGGCACCCGCCTGCACGCCCCCGCGTCGTCACGCCACCCTAAAACCGCGCGCGGCCTTGCGTTGCCACGTCGCAGTGTTATTCAAAGAATGAGCGCGTCCATTCCGCAAGACGGCCCTTCATCCGTCCTGGCCATGTTCCCTTTGCATCGTCTGATGTCTCTTGCGTGCGTGCGGCGTGCAAAAGGATGCCGACGCCGGTTGCATACATCGGCCCGCTCACGACATCCATCAGCCCCCCCAGTCCCGACGGCACGCCCCGTCGCACCGGCACCCCCAGCGTCCGTTCCGCCACGTCCGTCATGCCGGTCAGCACCGAGGTGCCGCCGGTCACCACCAGCCCAGAGGCGATGCGATCTCCATAGCCCGACCGCTCGATCTCCTGGCCGACCATCATGAAAATCTCTTCGGCGCGTGGCTGAATGATCTCGGCCAGGGCCTGGCGCGAGAGCAGGCGTGGAGGCCGTCCTCCCACGCTCGGCACCTCGATCATCTCGCCCTCTTTGATCCGATCGGCCTGGGCGCAGCCGTACCGCAGTTTGAGTTTTTCCGCATCCGCGGGCGGCGTGCGCAGACCGATGGCAATGTCGTTGGTAAAATGGCTGCCCCCAACGGCGATCACCGCCGTATGGCGGATGCTTCCGTCCACAAACACCGCAATGTCCGTCGTGCCACCACCGACATCCACCATCGCCACGCCCAGGTCCCGTTCGTCTGGCGTCAGCACGGCCTCGCTTGAGGCCAGCGGCTGAAGCACCATGCGAACGACCGTGAGGCCCGCGCGCTGAATGCTCTTCTCGATGTTCTCCATCGCGGTGGCCGAGCCGGTGATGATGTGAACGTCGGCCTCCAGCCGCACGCCCGAGATGCCGAGCGGGTCTTTGATCCCGTCCTGGGCGTCCACGATGAACTCCTGGGGAATCACGTGGAGCGTCCTGCGATCCATCGGAATGGCGACCGCGCGGGCGGTTTCTACGGCGCGGGCGATGTCCGAGCGGCTGACCTCATGGTTTTTCACGGCAATCACGCCCCGGCTGTTGAGGCCCTTCACGTGGCCGCCCGAGATGCCGGTGTAGACCTCCTTCACAGAGACCCCCGCCATGCGTTCCGCTTCCTCCACGGCCTTCTTGATGGACTCAATCGTACTTTCGATGTTGACGACGATTCCCTTCTTCATCCCGCGCGAAGGATGGCTCCCGATGCCGATGATGTCAATCTGGCCGCCTTCGCCGATCTCTCCGACGATGGCGCAGATTTTGGTGGTCCCGACGTCCAGGCCAACCAGGATGTGGCTATCTTTGGCCATGCGCTCTACCCCGCTTGAAGCGGGCCTTTCACAAGTAGCGTTCCGTTTGCGGCGCGGTCAATCGCACCACCACCTTTTCGGCAAATCGCAAATCCACGTCAATTTCGGACGCCCCCCATCGCTTCAGGTCGTTTTCGATCAGAAGGAAGCGCGCCCACCGGCCCTCGTACTCACCCGCCCCAAAGTGAAGGACCTGGCCGGACATGCGCACTTTTATATCTTCCGCATCGGATAAATCAATCCGCGCCTGGGGGCGATCCGCGAGAAGAGGGGCCAGGGCGAGGGCCTGTGCAAAGGCCGCGGGCTGAAAATGGATCAGACGCGGCAGCGCCGGGGCATATGTTCCGTCCCGCTCCAGAACAACGCCCTCCGCGTCACGCAACACGGCGCGGTCTCGCGCGTCCATTTCCACGGCGGCAGGCCGGCGCTCCACCACCCCAATTTGAAGCGTGTCGGGGAAGTGCTTCCGGATCACGGCCGCCTTCACCCAAGGATCGGCGCGCAGCGCCCGGTGAATGCGTCCGGCATCCAAACGGAAAAGATTGCGCCCGATCACCGGCCCGATCCGCGCCATCATCGCGCCTTCCGTCCGATGCCCAAGCCCACGCCATTCCACCCGCTTCACCTGAAAATGCGATGAGGCCAGCGCCGCGCGCGCACCCGCATAGGCGGCAAACGCGGAGGTCCCCACCGCGCTGGCAAGTAGCACGACGCCCACCCCCTTGATCCAAGCGATCCAAGTGGTCCAGGTGATCCAAGTGATTCGGGAGGGCCGCCCACGTCTTTTTGGGTTGCGCATCGCGGGCCGCCTCACGCGCACGGTTTCACCTTTACGCAGTGCTTCCAGCGCACGCACTTCCCCTCACCCATCCAGCGCCGCAGCGTCCAGAATCTGTTCCACCAGCGTCTCGAAATCCAGCCCCGCGCCGCGGGCCATCTCCGGCAGTAGGCTGGTTTCGGTCATGCCGGGCAGCGTGTTGATCTCCAAGACATACGGCTGCATGTCGTCCGAAAGTCGTAAATCCACCCGCGTCGCGCCCCGGCATTCGAGCGCCCGATGCGTCCGCAGCCCTACGTCCATCATGGCGCGATAAACCGGATCGGGAAGGGGCGCGGGGAAAAGATGCTCCGACATGCCGGCCACGTACTTGGCGTTGTAATCGTAAAACGCCGGCTTGGGACGAATTTCGATGACGCCCAACGCGCAGTCGTTGAGGATGCCCACCTGCACCTCGCGGCCGGCAATGTATTTTTCAATCAGGATTTTGGGGCCGCACGAGAAGGCCGACGCCACGGCGGCGGGCAATGCGTCCGGGGTCTGAACGAGCGTCACGCCGATGCTGGAGCCTTCCGCATTGGGTTTCACGACGACCGGATAATCAAACGGCAGCAGCGGAATCTCCGCCCCCTTTGTGATGGCGATGAAGGGCGGAACGGGAATCTGGTGGTGAAGAAAGATCTGCCGCGCGGCCATCTTGTCCATGCCCAGGGCGCTGGCCAGCACGCCGGAGCCAGTGTGGGGAATGCGCATCACCGACAGCAGGCCCTGAATGGCGCCATCCTCGCCAAGGCGCCCGTGCAGCGCGATGAAGGCCACGTCTACCCGTTCGCGTCGCAACGCCTCGGCGATGTGCGCATCGGCGTCTAGCGTGCAAACCCGGTATCCCAGGCGTTTTAAGGCATCGGCGCATGCCTGGCCACTTTTCAGCGACACCTCCCGCTCAGACGACATCCCCCCCATCAAAACCCCCACCGTCTTTGCGGCGAACCTTTTCATGGCAGGTCCTTTCCGACTACTTTAACTTCCGTCTCCAGGCGAACGCCGCACTCGGTTTCTACCCGGCGGCCCATCATGTGAATGAGATCGAGCACGTCGCGCGCGGAGGCCTGTCCGTGATTGACGATAAAATTGGCGTGACGCTCGGAGATTTGCGCATCACCCATCCGGTAGCCCTTTAGCCCCGCCTTTTCGATCAGCCGTCCGGCAAAATCCCCGGGCGGATTTTTGAAAACCGATCCCACGTTCGGATGAGAGAGTGGCTGCGTTTCGCGGCGCCGGGCCAGCAGTTGCGCCATGCGCGTCTTGATCTCCTCGCACGGGGCAGGCCGCAAGCCAAAGCACGCCGAGACCACCACGCCGCGCGGCAGCGTACCACGCCGGTATTCAAAATGCAGCGCCTCCCGCTTATAAGAAACGATGCGCCCGTCTTCTTCTACGAGGGTCACCTCCTTGAGCATGGACGCCGTCTCCTGTTCCGGAATGCCCGCGTTCATCACCACGGCCCCGCCCACCGTGCCCGGAATCCCCGCCGCGAACTCCAGCCCAGAGAGTCCGTGACGCTGGGCATGGACGGCAAGCCGAGGATAGAGCGTCCCACATTGCGCCGTGAGCGTGTCGGCCTGCGTCGCCTCCACCGCATCCAGATACCGCGTGTTGATGACCACGCCAGCGATGCCGCCATCGCGCACCACCAGATTGCTGCCCGCGCCCAGAACGAAGAAATCCAACCGCCGCCGCATCAGCCACGCCACCTCTTCCACGGTGCGGGGAAAGACCATGGCCGCGGCGGGACCGCCCACCGCAAGGGTGGTATACGCGGACATCGGCGCGTCAAACCGCACCTCGCCTGGATAGTCCGCGAGCGCCGCGACCCCATCCTTTTCCTTCACCTTGTCTCCGAGACACAGGCGCGGCATCGCCCATGATTCTCAACCCGCCGTGGACATGGCCCGCGCGCGTCCTTCCGCGCCCACGTTCGCCAGATCGCGGCAAAGTTGGACGATGTCCCGCGCCGCGTGGGGATGCCCGAGCCGTCTGGTCGCCTCTGCCATTGTGGCGCGCCGGATGGGATCGGAGAGCAGCGCGGTAATCTTCTCCGCCAGCCGCGCACCGGAGACATCGCGGTCGTGAATCACCTCCGCCGCCGCCGCTGCGACAAAGACCGCGGCGTTCTTCTCCTGGTGCGCCTCGGCGTGGGGATAGGGGATGAAAATGGCGGGCAGCCCGACCGCGGCCAGCTCGGCGAGCGTCCCCGCGCCGGCCCGGCTCACCACGAGGTCCGCCTCGGCGTAAGCCTGCGCCATCTCGTCAATATAGGACATCACGCGCGCGTCAAACGCCCGCCCGGCGTAGGCGTCCCGCACGGTCTGCGCGTCCGATTTGCCCGTCTGGTGAATGATCCGGACTGTTTTGGGATCCAAGAAGGCCAAGGCCTCGACCATCGCCCGGTTGATCGCGTGTGCGCCCTGGCTGCCACCCAGCACCAGCAGCGTAAAGGGTCCGGTCGTCCTCGGCGCGTGCGCGGCGCGCGCCACCTCCTCTCGCACCGGCGTGCCCAGGCAAAGGACGTGGTCGCCGCGAAAGTCACGTCGCACGGCCTCAAAGGCAATCACCACCCGATCCACGAAGGGCGCCAGTTTCCGATTGGCTAGACCCGCTACGAGGTTCGGTTCCAGAATCACCCGTTTCATGCGCAATAAGATGGCCGCGAGTAAGACCGGCCCGGAGGCATATCCACCGATGCCCACCACGACGCTCGGCGCAAGCCGTCTTAAAATACCCAGGGCCTGAAGGCCGCCGACGCCTGCGGCAAAAAGCGCGGCCAGACGCGCGACGATGCCCTTGCCCACCCAGGCGCGCGCACGGATGGCCGAAAACGCAAAGCCGTTTTTGGGGATCAGCGTCGCTTCCATTCCCGATGCCGTTCCGATGAAGACGACGTGACAGGCGGCATCGCGCTCGCGTAGCGCGCGCGCGAGCGTCATTCCCGGATATAGATGCCCTCCCGTTCCACCCGCCGCGATCACGACCGTCCAGGGCAGAGATGCGGGCCGTCCCGTCCACGCATCAGCGCTCATGGCCCGCCCCTGCGGGAGACATTAAACAACAACCCAGTCGCCGCCCAGCAGGCCACCAGCGACGATCCGCCATAACTGACAAAGGGGAGCGGCAGCCCCTTAGTGGGCAGGAGCGCGGTCGTCACCCCCATGTGAATCAACGCGGAGAGCACGATCAACAACGTCGCGCCCAGGGCGAGCAGGCGCAAGAACACATCGCCCTGCGCCCGCGCAATGCGCAGGCCCGCAAACAGAAACCCGATAAAAAGCGCTTCGATTGTCAGTGTGCCGATCAGGCCAAACTCCTCGCCGATGGCTGGAAAGATAAAATCGGTGTGCATCTCCGGCAGATAAAAAAGCTTTTGCGTGCTCCCGCCCAGCCCCACGCCGCCCAGGCCGCCGACGCCCAGGGCCATCATCGCCTGAATGATTTGGTGACCGCCGTCGAGCGGATCGGCCCACGGGTCCAGAAAACTCATCAGCCGCGCCATGCGATAAGGCGCAACGACGACCATCAACGCCAGCAGCAGCGACAAGACGAGGACCAGGCACGCAAGATGCCGCAGGTTGGCGCCGGCAAACAAAAGGAGTAGCACCATCAGCATCAGGATCACCACCGCGCCGCCCAAGTCGCGTTCGAGCACCACCAGTCCCGCCAGGGCACAGGTCAGCATGAGGGGCGGCGCCAGGCCATGCCAAAAGTGGCTGAGGCGCTCCTTCTTTTTTGCGGCGCAGTGGGCCAGATAAAAAACGACGAACAGCTTCGCAATCTCCGAGGGCTGAACGTGCAGCGCGCCGACCTCAAACCAACGCCGGGCCCCGTTGATCTCTCGACCGAAGACCAAGACGGCTAGCAGGAGCAGGAACACCGACACCGCAATCGGCAAGATCAACGCGCGCAGCCTTTGAAGGTGAAGGCGTGAGACGACGGCAAAACACAGCAGCCCGCAAAGCAGGGCAACGATCTGCCTTTTCGTGAAGTAGGCCATGTTGCCATAATGGTCCCGCGCCATCACCCCGCTGACGCTGTGGATCATCATCACACCGATCAGCGAAAGCAGCGTAGCCAGCACGATCGGCATTTTATCGCCGGCCCCGATGGGTGCGTCCTGCGGCCAGAAGGCCCCCCGCGCAAAATCTTCCGGACGCCGGGCATACAGTCTATTCATCGCCACGACCTGTTCCCTTCGCAGAATCTGCAAGGCCGTTGACCGCAGCCCTGAATACTTCGCCACGCTGTTTGTAGTCGCGGAACAGATCGAAGCTCGCGCACGCCGGGGACAGCAACACGACGTCGCCCAAACGGGCATGTGCCCGGGCAACGGCCACGGCGTCCTCCATGGATTTCACTGCGTCTATCGGCGCCCCCCCCGACAGGGCGTGCGCCATTTTCTCTTGCGCCTCGCCCAGGAGAATGAACCGCTTTACTTTTCCCGCGACGGCCGCGCGCAAGGGGGCAAAGTCGCAACCCTTATCCTGGCCGCCCGCAATGAGAATGACGGGCGCGACCAGCCCCGCGAGCGACTGGATCACGGCGCCCACGTTGGTGCCCTTTGAGTCGTTGATGTAGCGCGCGCCACCCACCTCGCGCACAAACTCCATCCGATGCGGCAGGCCCTCAAAACGCCCCAGGACCTGACCAATAGCAGACACAGGCGCGCCACACAACAGCGCGCAGGCGACGGCGGCCATGGCGTTCTCCATATTGTGCGTGCCGCCGATCCGAAGCGCCGCGGTCCGGAGGATCGGCATGGGCTCCCCCAGCACGTGGGCCACGATCTCTCCATCGCGCAGAAAAACGCCGTGCGCGGGCGCCGTCTTGCGGCTGAAAAAGGCGGGGGTGCAGCGCAGTCCAGGCGGCGTTGGCATGTCGGCATTCAGCACGGCATGATCGCGCGAGGTCTGGTTTTCAAAAATCCGCCACTTTGCCTGTTGGTAGGCGTCGAAGTCAGGATAGCGATCCAAATGATCCGGCGTGACGTTGAGGAGCGCGGCGATCCGGGGGTGGAAACGGTCAATGGCCTCCAGTTGAAACGAGCTGACCTCCACGACGATGAAGTCCCACTCGCCGCCAACCGCTTCGCAAAGCGGCGTGCCGAGATTGCCGCCCACAAAGACCCGCATGCCCCACGCCTTGAGCATTTCGCCAATCAACGTGGTGGTGGTGCTTTTCCCGTTGGTGCCCGTGATGGCGATGATCGGCGCGGACAGGCGGGAAGCGGCCCACTCCATCTCGCCGATTACGGGAATGTCCGAGGCGCGCAGCCGCGCCAGGGGCAGTCGGCGCAGCGGGAAGCCGGGGCTGACCACAACCTGATCGCTGGACAGCAGATCCTCCTCCGTCCAGGTTCCGAGGCGATATTGGATCGCCTGATCCCGCAGGGCCGTGGGAATGTCCTTGATTTTATCGTCAATGAGGCGCACGTCCGCGCCCTCGCGCGCCAGAAGCGCGGCCACTGCCGTCCCGCTTGCCCCCATTCCGATCACCGCGACTCTCATC
>Ga0247727_10013388_pt1 | contig 13840 bp, 14 predicted proteins | sample WisWelCaveWW1625_FD_202498 | JGI IMG/M metagenome (GOLD analysis project Ga0247727, IMG submission 202498) | Biofilm microbial communities from Wishing Well Cave, Virginia, United States - WW16-25 | ecosystem: Environmental > Aquatic > Deep subsurface > Groundwater > Cave microbial mat | place... | reverse complement strand
CTTGCGGGGGGATTCCGTGCGTGATGTCGATGATCTGCGCTTCCGGCGCGATGCGCTTCATGACGCCGTGGCAGGTACCCACGAAATCGTCCTTGAGCCCGAAGTCGCTCAGGAACGTGATGAACACGCACTGAGCCTAGCGCCGTCGCGCATCGGGAGGCTAGCGACGACGCATCGGTTGCGCGGGAGGGCAGCGCCGAAGCCGCTCGCGTTGCACCTCGCCACAAAGACGCCGGCCGGGCGGGCGGATCCGAATGAAAGCAGTCGGAGCCTGAAGTGGAAGCGGCCTACCAACGCCGAGCGGTCTGGTCACCCGGCTTCCGTCCCCCTTCTCCGTGCCCTGCGCACGCGCGCAGCATAGTCGGATGGGCGGCCGATCACGCCTCGCCCGGCGCCTCGGCCGCCGAGGCCGCACCACGCCTCACCGCGGCTTCGCGACCACGCGCAAGCGCGAGCAGCTCCGTGGTCTCGCGCTGGAGCCGGACGAGCTTTGCAGCGATGATCGCCACGTAGACCAAGACGAAGACGAACACGACACCGTACGCCGCGGCAACGAGCTCCGCCTGACTCCAATTCACAGGAGCACCTCGCGAAGCTCTCGCAGGTCGGCGTCGAGTCGCTTCCCGGCAAGCTCGACCCGATACAGGACGTACGCAAGGAGCGTCAGCGCCGCCCACGACACGCAGAACGTCGCGAACATCGTTCCCGTCATCTGCGGCCCTTCGCGCGTGAAGACCGTCGGGTGGATGAAGTCCTCGGCGAGCCTGATCGCCAGAAAGCTGATCGGGATGAGCACGACGCCGAAGAGCGCGTAGACGGCCGACGACCGGGCGCGACGCGCGCCTTCTTCGAGTGAGAACCGGAGCATGAAGTACGCGCAGTAGAAGAGGAAGAGGACGAGGAAGAGCACGAGCTGGTTCGAGCTCCACGTCCACCACACGTCCCACGATGCTCTCGCCCAGATCGAGCCCGTGATCAACGTGAGCGCGCCGAAGATGGTGCCCTGGTGGATTGCCACGTAGCTCTCGAGGTCGTAGCGCTCGTCGCCGCGCCAGAGGAGGAGAAGCGCCTTCCACGCCCCGAGCCCGAAACAGAAGTAGGCAGTCAGCGCAATCGGGACGTGGATGTAGAAGATGCGCTGCGAGATCCCCTGGTCGGCATCCTCAGGCGCAACGATCAGCGCGAGAACGATCGCGAGTCCCATCAGCCCCGCGGCGAGCGCGGCAAGACCTGGAAGGGTGCGGATCAAAGAGGTGCTCACAGGGTCTACTCCGTGACGACGTACTCGAAGGACGCCCACGAGAGTACCGCGAAGATGCCGTCATACAGGGCCAAGAGCAGGAGGTAGCGCTCCCCTTCGGGCGAGATCGCCGCCCCGACGCCGCCGACGATGAGTGGGATCGCAAGCGGGAGAACGAGCAGCGGTAGCAGCACCTCTCTCGACCGGCTGCTCGCAGCCATCGCGGCCATGAGGGACCCGACGGCGCAGATGCCGATGTCGGCGAGCAGAACTCCGGCAAGAGCCGTCAGATCGAGTGGTGCGAAGAAGACGACGAACGCCGGTAGCGCAACGACCTGTGCCGCGACGAGGAAGGCGAGCGTCGCGAGGGTCTTCCCGAGCCAGATCGCGCTTCGGTCCGAAGGGGCGAGCACCAGGCCGTCGAGCACGCCGTGTTCATGCTCGGGCACCCATGCGCGGGCAAGGCCGAGCAACGCCGTGAACACGATTGCGACCCAAAGGAGCCCGTATGCGGCGTCGTCTCCCGTCCCCTCAGGGAGCGCGAAATGGAAAACGACGAGCGTCGAGAGAACGAAAAGGAGCATCGCTGGCAGTGTGTCCCGAGCGCGAAGCTCGACCCGGAGGTCCTTTCGGGTGAGTGCTGCAACATCCGTGAGGTAGGTCACGCGAGCGCGATCGTCGTTGTCGCCAGCTGGGCGAGACGGTGCGGGTCATGAGTCGCCACGACGAGCGTGCGTGAGCCGGCAAGCGCTTCGAGCTCGCGGTCGAGCAGCTCCACTCCCTCCTGGTCGAGCGCCGAGTACGGCTCGTCGAGCAGGATCAGCGCGGGGTCGTGAAGCAGCGTTCGGCAGAGCGCGAGTCGCTGCGTCATTCCGCGTGAGTACGTCGATACGCGCTCGTTCCGAGCGTCCCACAAGCCGAACCGCTCGAGGAGCATGCCGATGCGTTCGCGTCGTTCGGACACGCGATACAAGCGTCCGAAGAGCTCGAGGTTCTCGAGAGCCGTGAGCTCACGATAGACAAGCGGCTCGTGAGCGAGATACCCGAGCTGAGCGCGATCGGCATTGACCTCGAGCACACCTCGCGTAGGTGCCGCGAGACCAGCGAGAACGCGCAGGAGAGTCGTTTTTCCCGAGCCGTTCGGCCCGGTGACGACAGCGAATCCGCTCGCGGGAACCGCGATGTCGACGCTGACGAGAACACGGCGGCGGCCGTACCGCTTCTCGAGATCCCGAGCTCGAATCATCAGACGTGGACGTCGAGCGCAACGAAGACGAAGAAGACGACGCTGATGACCCCGTTGAGCGTGAAGAACGCGGCGTCGAGGCGGCGGAGATCGCCGGGACGAACGATCGAGTGCTCATAGGCCAGCAGGACGGCTGTCGCCACCAGGCCGAGCCAGTAGAAGACGCCTACGTCGAGCCCGGCTCCGGCGGCTGCCAGGAGAGCGACGGCTCCGACATGAAACGCGCGGGCGCCGCCGAAGACGCCTCGCTCACCGAAGCGCACTGCCCACGAGTGAAGGCCCTCGCGCCGGTCGTGCTCCAGATCGAAGAGCGAGTAGAAGAGATCGAAGCCGGCAACCCAGAGAAGGACAGCGCCGCCGATCGCCCAGGCCTGCCACGGCGCCGTGCCCGCGACCGCGAGCCACGCCCCGATCGGCGCGAGCGCGAGACAGGCCCCGAGCCAGAAGTGGCAAAGCCATGTGAGCCGCTTCAAGTACGGGTAGACGACGAACATACCCGCAGGAATCGGCCACAGGTAGCGCACGACAGGGTCGAGCTGGGAAACCGCGACGAGGAACACCAAAAGCGCGCCGCCCGAGAGCAGTAGCACTTGGCCCCAGGTGAGAGCGCCGGTGGGGAGCTCGCGAGTCGCGGTTCGCGGGTTTCGGGCGTCGAGCTCAGCGTCGACGAGTCGATTCAGCGCCATCGCGAGCGTGCGTGCTCCCACCATGGCGACCGTCACCCAGACGATGTTTGCGATGCCCGGCCAACCATCGACGGCCAGGAACGCACCGACGTACGCGAACGGAAGCGCGAACACCGTGTGCTCGATTCGGACCAGCGACGCAAGGCGCCGCGGCAGCGGGACGGGAGCGACGATCACGTCTGCAGGTGCGCGGTCGCGGTGTCGCCTCCGGCCAGCTCGAGCCCGTGTCGGAGCGCGGGTTGAATGACCGCGAAGCCGTCCCGACACCCCCCAGGCGAGCCGGGAAGATTCACGACGAGCGTCTTTCCACGCAGACCCGCGATCCCGCGCGAGAGGAGCGCGTGCGGTGTTCGCGCGAGCGCATCGGCCCGGATCGCCTCAGCGAGCCCTGGCGCTTCGCGCTCGAGCACCGTTCGTGTCGCCTCCGGAGTCACGTCCCGTGGAGCGAATCCGGTGCCTCCAGTTGTCAACACGAGCAACGCTCCGCCCTCGGCGAGGTCGCTGATCGCGTCGGCGATCGCTCCTTCCTCGTCGGGCACGACACGGCGGACGACGTCAAACCCTTCACCTCGCAGCAGATCGTCGAGCGTGGCACCGCTCAGGTCCTCCCGAACGCCCGCGTGCACCCCGTCGGATACGGTTAGGACACCAGCCCTCACAGGGCTTCCTTGGTCTTCTCCACCAGCTCGACCTCGCTGATGACCATACCCTTGTCGACCGCCTTGGCCATGTCGTAGACAGTCAGAGCGGCCACCGTCGCAGCGACGAGCGCCTCCATCTCCACACCGGTCTGGGCGGTGGTCTCCGCGGAAGACTCGATCTCGACAGCATCGTCCGCAACGAGGAGCTGGACGCCGACGTGTGTGAGAGGCAGCGGATGGCAGAGAGGGATCAGCTCCCACGTCCGCTTGGCGGCCGTGATCCCCGCAAGTTGCGCCGTAACCAATGCGTCACCCTTAGGGAGCTCCCGAAGCATCTTGGTGGTCGCCGGGGACATGCGAACCACCGCTCGCGCCACAGCACGTCGTCGGGAGAGCGGCTTCCCACCAACGTCGACCATCTGGACTTCGCCGGACGCGCCGACGTGGCTCAACCCACCTGCGCTCTCGGTCACGCTGGGATCGTAGACCTCAGCTGCGGCGCGCCCCGCGTTGATCGTCGCATCAGACCTGCGGGACAGCCTGGATCTCACGAGCCGCGTTTCCACGTGGAAACGGAACTTCTTCAGCGGGAAGGTCGAGCGTGAACACCGTCGGGTTGCCGCCCGACGCCAGCCGTACCGCGCCTCCCATGAGCCTTGCAATCTCGCGGGCGATCGAAAGCCCGAGCCCGCTTCCCGACGCCATACCACCGTCGACCCGGTAAAAACGCCCGAACACCGCTTCGTGATACTGCTCAGGGATGCCGGGCCCGTTGTCCTCGACGGACAGCTCGGCACGATCGCCGCGGCGTCGAGTGCGAATGACCACCCGCGTGCCGGGCGGCGTATGGATCATCGCATTCGTCGCGAGTGCCCGGGCGATCTGGAGAACGCGCGCCTCGTCGCCCGAGCACCACAGCTCCGGCTCGATGTCCGTCTCGAGCATGTGCCCGGTCGCCGCCACGACGTGCTCGAGCTCGCCCGCCAGAAGCTCGACGACCTCCGTGAGATCGACGGGCTCACGGAGGACGCGCAGCTGGCCGGCGTCGACGCGCGACAGATCGAGGAGAGCTGTCGACAGCGTCGCGAGCCGCTGCACTTGGCCCTGCATGGTCTCGAGGAACCCGCGTCGCGTCTCTTCGTCAAGCTCTTCGTCCGCGAGCAACTCGAGAAACCCCCCGAGTGAGAACAGCGGTGTCCGCAGCTCGTGCGACGCGTTCGCAACGAATGCCTTGCGGGCGTTGTCGAGCTGCGCGAGCTGTACGCGCATACGGTCGAACGCGCCAGCGAGCTCACCGATCTCGTCGTTCCCGCGATCGACGATCGGAGCACCGAAATCGCCGCCCGCAATGCGCTCCGCCGCTGTCTCCAGTCGGAGCAACCGATTGGCGAACATACCCGCAGCCGTGAGGCCGAGAACCAACGCGAGAACAAGCGCGAAGCCGGTTGCGAGGAGAAGTCGCTGCTCGACGAGCCGGACCGTCGCGAGCGAGTCGGCGAGCGGTGCTTGGAACAGCACGACGGCGCCTGCGTCGAGAGGAACTGCAACGTTCGCGTTGTCGCCGTTTGCGTCGACGACACGTCCCCGCTCGACCTTGCCACTCAAGAACGCCCGGAGCGCAACTGAGTCTTCGGCAGCGTCGCCGCGTGAGCTTCGCGTGCGCGAGTCCGCTACCGGAACAAGCGCAGGTTGGTTGGTCGAGAGTACGTCGAATGCGATGACCCGCGAGTTCGTAACGATGGCGAACGTCTCGACCCGGTCCTGCCACAAGAGCGTGTCCTCGGGGAGTAGTGACGTCGCAAGCGGCTCGGCGAGCTCCTCGAGCTGATCGAGCCTTGCATCGACGAGGCGGCGCTCGAGCGAAGGCACAACGATCAAGTACGCCGTGCCGAGCGCTCCGGCTACGATTCCGGCGAGGACAAGCGCGATGCGGATCCGGATGCCGCCCGGCAACCTCATCCGCTTAGTGCTTCTCGCCGTAAATACGGTCGTGATTCGCCGGCGAGAACCGGGCAGGCCTAGGACGCAGGGAGCGCTTGGAAACTGTATCGGGGTCAGACTTAAGTCTGACCCCGATGCCTTCTCCGATATTGGCGCGACTGAGGACGACGGCATGCGAAGCGTTCGCAGCCGCGCGAAGTGCGGGCGTATTTACGGCGAGAAGCACTTTTACTCCGGTCTGAAGCGATAGCCCGCGCCGCGGATCGTGAGGATCAGCTCGGGATCGCCCGGGTCGCGCTCGATCTTCTCGCGAAGATGCCGAACATGGACGTCGATCGTCCGCGGCTCACGGTAGTCCGATCCCCCGCGAAGTCGTTCCAACAGCTCCCGACGCGAGAACACCACGCCCGGGCTCGATGCCAGGACCGCGAGCATCTCGAACTCGATGAACGTCAGCTGAATCGTGTGGCCGCGGATGTGAACGGTTCTGCGCGGCATGTCGATCCTGAGCTCTCCACGCTCGATCACCTCTTCGCGCTCCCCGGTGGAGCGCGGCGCTGCCGCCCGTCGCAGTAGCGCTCGAACACGGCTGCGGAACTCGCGAATCGAGAAGGGCTTGGTGATGTAGTCGTCCGCGCCGAGCTCCAGGCCGAGGACCTTGTCGAGCTCCTCGCCGCGGGCGGTAAGCATGATGATCGGGACGTCGCTCTGGCTGCGAAGGCGCTTGCACACCTCCAGGCCGTCGAGCCGCGGCAGCATCACGTCGAGAACCACGAGATCGACGGATTCCTCGCCGAATCGTCGAAGCGCCTCGTCGCCGTCGCGCGCCTGTACGACGCGGTACCCGTCCCGCTCGAGCGGGAAGGTAAGCAGTGTCTGGATCGAGTCCTCGTCATCGACGAGGAGGATTGTCGAGGAGTTGGGCATCGGAGCGTTCGCGCGGGCCCGCGGCTGCCGGCGCGCCTACTATAGCCCGGCGATGGAAGCTGCTCGGCCCTCCAGGCGCCGTCGGCGGCTGCGTCGTGGAACCGTCGACAGGCCGATCAACGGCCGGCTCGTGCGACTTGGATTCGTCGTCGTCGCCCCGGCTCTTCTCGCGTTGCTGTTCTCCGTTGCGACAACGGGCACGCTGCCGCGTACGCCCCTCGAGCCGCTCTTCGACTCCGCAGCCGCGGCCGCGTTGCACGAGCAACTCTCGACCGAGTACCCGGCGCGCGTTCCCGGCACCGTCGAGGGCGAGGGGGCGACGCGCTGGTACAGCGAGACGATCTCCGCCCTCGGTTTGGCTACCGAGGCGGACGTCTGGAATGAGGATCTCACAGACCTCGGTCCGGTCGAGCTTCGGAACGTCGTGACCGTCGTGCCAGGACGAGCAGACGAGACGATCGTCTTGGTCGCTCATCGAGACAACGCTGGGGCGAATCAGCCCTTGGGCGACAACGCCTCCGGGACAGCCGCGCTCATCGAGCTCGCGCGGGGCTTTGCACCGCAGGACGTCGGACCCCCTCCCATGCCTCAACGAACGCTCGTGCTCGTGTCGACCGATGCTGGGGCCTACGGGGGAGCAGGGGCGGCACGCTTTGCTGCGACGTCACCGTTCGCGGATGCCGCCATCGCTGTCGTGGTCTTGGACGGACTGGGGGGACGCGGCCGCCCACGGATCGCCATCGCGGGCGATAGTCCTGCGTCGCCTGCACGTGCTCTCGTCAGCACGGCGTCAGCGCGAGTGCGCGAACAGGTGGGGGTTTCTCCCTCGCTGCCCTCGGTGCTTACGCAGCTCGTCGATCTGGGTATGCCGTTCGCGGCCGGCGAGCAGGGCCCGTTTCTCGAGCGTGGCGTGGCCGCCATCACCATCACGACATCCGAGAAGAGCGATCCGGCTGTGCCGGCAGGCGATCCCGATACCCCGCTCTCGGTTCGGCGGCTCGGTCAACTCGGGCGCGCCACGGAGGCGCTTGTCGGCTCGCTCGACATCAGCGTGGGAGGTGCCTTTCGGACGCCTGACAGCCTCTTCTTGAGCGATCGCGCTGCGAGTGGGTGGGCGGTGCGGCTGACGCTCGTCCTCTGTGTCGTCCCGTTCGCCCTCGGTGTCGTCGATCTTCTCGTCCGCTGCCGGCGGCGGGCGCTTCCTCTCGCACCTGCCTTCCGGTCGCTCCGCGCGAGATTCCTGTTCTGGCTGTTCGGCGGGCTCCTCGTCTGGATGGGTGCGCTGACGGGGGTGTTCCCGACCGGCGCAGCCCTCCCGCTTCCCCCGTACACATCGCTGGTGGCCGACACCTCCGCTGCCGGCCTCGCAATTCTCGGCATCGCGCTCGCACTCGGCTGGCTCCTCGGTCGCAGGCGTCTCATTCCCTCGAGGCCCGCCGAGGCGAGCGAGCAGCTCGCCGGACTGGCCGCCGCCCTTGTCGGCCTCGGAGTTCTGGCGCTCGTGCTCGCGCTCGCCAAGCCCTACGCGCTCGTCTTCTTGCTCCCGTCGCTGTACGCATGGATGTGGCTGCCGTTTCGCGGTCCCTTGTGGCGACGCGCGCCTCTCTTCGGTGTTGGCCTGGCAGGCCCGCTCCTGAGCCTCTTCCTCGTCTCGCGGCAGCTCGACCTGGGTGCGGCCGACACGCCGCTGTACGTGATTGGGCTCACCACGGTCGGGTACCTCTCCTTGGGGTCGATGTTGGCAGCGATCGTGTGGGCAGCGGCGGCCGCCCAGCTCGCAACGCTGACATTCGGACGCTACGCGCCGTACGCGCAGGGCGTTGATCCACCACCACCGGGCGTCGTACGACGATCCGTTCGCGGCATCGTCCGTGCCACGTCCTAAGCGAGCCTGAGGTACCGGATCGGCGAGCCGGCTCCGATCTGACCGTCACCGCGAGCAACGTGGATGAGCGCGTCGGCCGTAGCCGCCCGCACGATCATGTGCGACTCCTGGCCGGAGACGGGGTCGAGAAAGACACCGTCCTCCTCCGGACGCCGGCGAGCTCGCACAAACTCGTCGCGATGGGGGTTGCGCTCGAGCGCGGTTGCAGCTCGACCGTGCTCGTACCCTGGGTCCGTGCTCGCGAAACCCTGGCGCGCGAGGAGCGCTGGTCGTACGAAAACGAGCGACCCTACGAGTGACGACACCGGGTTTCCGGGAAGCCCGAAAACGAGCGTCCCGCCTCGGACACCGAAGGAGAGCGGCTTCCCGGGCTTGACGGCCACACCCCAGAACACCTCCTCGACGCCGAGATCGGCAGCAACCCGGCGCACGAGGTCGTGCGGCCCCATCGAGACACCACCGGACGTCACGAGGACGTCCGCGTCGAGTCCGCGTTCGAGAGCCGCGCGATGCGCACCGTCGTCGTCTTCCACGACCGGCATGACCTCGACATCGGCCCCGGCCGTTCGCAGGACGGCGGCGATCATCGCTCGGTTCGACTCGTAGATCTGCCCGTGGAGGAGAGGCTCCCCGGCCGGTCGGAGCTCACTTCCGGTCGCGAGGACTGTGACACGCGGGCGAACGGAGCATCGAACCTCGGCTACACCGGCCGCAGCGAGAGCGCCGATCTGCGCAGCGCCGAGGCGCGTGCCGGCGCCCGCGACGACATCACCTTCCCGAACGTCGCCGCCGCGAGGGCGGACGTGCTGGCCGGCGGTCGCAGGCTCGAGTATCGCGACCTTGTCGCCCTGATCGACCACGCGCTCCACGGGGACGACGGCGTCAGCGCCATCCGGTACCGCGGCACCGGTCGCGATCCCGGCCGCCGCTTTCGTAGGGAGTGGCTGCGACGCAGGGTCACCGGCCGCAACCCGGAAAGCCACCGGAAGCTCGCCGGAAGTCTCCGCCGCGCGCACGGCGAACCCGTCCATGGCGGAGCTCGCGAAAGGTGGGAGGTCGACTCGCGATAACGCCGGCTCGCGGAGAACTCGTCCGGCCGCGTCCGCTACGGCGACCGTCTCGACCGGAAGCAGTTGGGCACGCTCAAGAATTCGTGAGAGAGCGTCTTCGATCGTCAGGAGGTCAGGCACGAAGCGCGGAGACTAGGGACGTCCTCGCCCAGACGTTGGCGCTAGGACTGGAGCGTCGGGCGCCGGTGTCGTCCCGGTCTCGGTGCTTTCCGACTCGGAAGCGCTCGGGTCGTAGGCGAGTGCGTACTGCCCCCGTGTGAACGGCTTCCATTCGGGCCAGAACGCGGGCTCCGCGAACGGCGTCGGCTCGGTTCCCTCGAGCGCCGGCTCCATGAAGAGCCTCCAGATCTCGGCCGGGAAGCTGCCACCGCTCACCGCGATCCCGTGCACGTTCTCCATGGGGATCTCGCCCTTCGTGAAGCCGAGCCATACCGTCGTCGCGAGATCCGGGGTGTAGCCCGCGAACCACGCATCGGCGTGCTCCTCGTTCGTGCCAGTCTTGCCGGCGGCCGGTCGGCCGAACGCCGCCCGGGTGCCCGTTCCGTACTGGATGTTCTGTTCGAGGATACGCGTCACGATGGCCGCGCCTCCCTCCGAGATCGCGCGACGCCGCTTCGGTACGCCCCAACTCGCCGCCGTATCCTCGCGGCCGTCCGCGAGGATGACTCGCCGGATCGCCATCGGCTCCGCGTACACGCCCCCAGCGGCAAGCGTCGCGTATCCGGACGCGATGTCGAGCGGCGACACGGCAATCGAGCCGAGGCCGATCGCCGGCACGTACGCGCCCTTGACGTCCAGCTGGGACCGAACTCCCATGCGGCGGGCGGTCTCCGCGACCTTCTCCGGGGTGACATCCAGGGTGAGCTGCGCGTAGACGGCGTTGTCCGAGCGGATCGTCGCGCTCCGGATCGAGCTCCATCCGTAGTAGTCGTTGGCATACGTGTGGACGCACCACCAGCTGCCGTCGTCGCAGTTGCCGGCGGGATGGACCTTGTAAGTGAACGGCGCGGAGACGTAGTAGGTCGAGTCGGGGTTGATCCCCATCTCGACTGCGGCCGTGAGCACGAACGTCTTGAACGTCGAGCCGGTCTGACGACGCGCCTGTGAAAGCAGGTTGAACTCGTTATTGGGCCTGTTCGGGATCACTGCCGTCATCGAACGGATGGCGCCGGTGCGCGGGCTGATCGAGATGAGCGCAGCAGCGGGGTCCGTTGGCTGGTTCATCGTGTCGCGGATTGCCTTTTCCGCAAGCCGCTGGTAGCGCGGGATGATCGTCGTGTAGACCTGCAAGCCGCCGGAGCGAACCTGCTCTGCGCCGTACACCTCGATGAGCTTGTCCCTCACATAGCCGAAGAAGTAGGGCTCGCGTATTCGGCTGTAGAGGCGGCCGGGCCGGAAGACGAGCTTGGCCGCCGACGCCAGGTCGTGCTCCCTCTTCGTGACAACACCCGTCTCGAACATCGCACGGAGCACGTCCGCCCGTCGCGCCAGCGCGCGTGCGGGGGTCGTGAAGGGATCGTACGACGACGGCGCCTGCGTAAGCCCGGCGAGGAGGGCAGATTCCGCAAGCTTCAGCTCCTTCGCCGGCTTCGAGTAGTAGGTCTGTGCCGCCGCCTCGATCCCGTACGCCTGGTTGCCGTAGTAGACCTGGTTGAGGTACGCCGTGAGGATGCGGTGCTTCGTCCAGGCGCCGTCGAGCTTGGTCGCGAGACAGGCTTCCTTGACCTTTCGCTGGACCGTTCGCTCACGCGAGATGTAGAGGTTTCGCACGAGCTGCTGGGTTATGGTCGAACCGCCCTCGACGATCTCGCCGGCGCGAATGTCCGCCACGGCCGCGCGCGCGATCCCTTCGATATCGACGCCGCCGTGATCGAAGAACCGGCGGTCTTCGACGGCGATCGTCGCCTTGCGGATCCACAACGACATCCCCTCGGCGGTGACGGGCTGACGGTTTCGTTCCGCCGGAATCGAGCCGAGCAGGGAGCCGTCAGCGGCATACAGGAACGTGTTCTGGCCGATTCGAACCGACTGCAGGGAATCGAGGTCGCACGACGAGCCGTACGCGAGCACTCCCGCCGTGCCCCCGATCCCGGCGGCGAGCCCGAGGGCGAGAATCGCCGCGATGGCCACGATCGCACCGCGCCGCCGGCGTCGCCGCCGCGTCGCTCGTTGGTGGCGGCCTCGCGGGCGCAGCGTGTCCGGATCGAGCGGAGCGCGCTTGCCACGAGGCGGGTTCATGATGGAATGCTAGCCACGGACTGCCTTGAATTCGGTGCGCGGCTGCGCACTCCTCAGGCGCCGCTCGGGTCGATCGTGGTGGAATCCCGGGATGGACGCGACGACATCGCCAAGACGACCACGAGGAGCGCTGATCGCTTGGCTCGTGTTCGTCGGGATTCTCACGCTGCTCAGCTATGCCGCTCGCCTCAGTGGAACCGAGACCCCCGACGACCTCGCCTACCGGTACTCGACGTCAATCGTGGCGCTGATCCAGTACTGGATCATCCTCGCGGTCGTCGTGGGTATCGCACTGGTTTCGCGGCTGGAGCTGCGAAGCGTCCTCGCACTTCACCGGCCGAAGTCGTGGCCACGATCGATCGGTTTCACCGTGCTCGCACTTCTCGCGATCTACGCCGCGGCAGTCGTCTACGAGCAGGTGCTGTCGATCTTCGGCGACTGGAGCCCTACCGACGAGCAGGGCCTCGTGCCCAAGGAATGGGACTCGCGCCGCGCGGGTGCGTTCGTCGCGTTCTTTCTCGTCGTCACCTTCGTGGCACCCGCGGTTGAAGAGCTCACGTATCGCGGCTTGGGCCTGTCCCTCCTCACGCCCTATGGCGCACCGCTTGCGATTCTCGTGACCGGCGTCCTCTTCGGAGCCGCCCACGGGCTCCTCGTTGCGCTCCCGGTGCTGGCCATCTTCGGGATCGTCGTCGGATGGCTGCGCGTGCGCACGAACAGCATCTACCCGCCGATGCTCCTCCACGCGACCTTCAATGGAACGGCGCTGCTCGTGTCGGTCAGCGGCGTGGGTTGATCGCTATTAGGCGCTCTCCTCATCGTCGTCGTCATCTTCCTCGTCGTCCCCCTCGAGGGCCTCGCCGAGTTGCTCCCGGAGGCTCGACGCGAACTCCTCGGGGGTGACGTTCTCGAGGAACTGGCGAAACTCCGCCGGGTCGAGGTCGGCGAGGCTCGAGGCCGTCACGAGCCCCGGCTGCTCGTCGTCGTCTGCCTGAAGCTCGATGCCCGACTCCTCGACTACCTCGTCTGAAGCGAAGATCTGCGCATCGCAGCGGACGGCAAGCGCGATTGCATCGGAGGGTCGAGAGTCGATCTCCACTTCCCTGCCGTCCTGAACAATCGTGATTCGCGCGTAGTACGTGTTCTCGCGAAGCTCCGTGACCGTCACTCTCACGACCTCGCCCTGGAGCTCGGAGATGACGTCGCTGAAGAGGTCGTGGGTCATGGGACGCGGCGGCTCGGCGCCCTGGAGCTTCATGAGAATCGCGGCAGCTTCCGGATGGCCGATCCAGATCGGAAGGAATCTGTCGTCATCGGCAGTCTTCAGGAGCACGATCGGCTGCTTGCCGATGGGCTCGAAGCTCACCCCGTACAAGGTCATCTCTCGCATAGCAGGCCCCGCGCTCATCTTAGACAGGAGGCTCCGCTACAGTTGCGACCCCGGGCGATTAGCTCAGTCGGTTAGAGCGCCGCTCTGATAAGGCGGAGGCCCCTGGTTCGAGTCCAGGATCGCCCACCTTTATGCAAGGCCGGAAATCCGCTAGCGCGGAATTTCCGGCCGCACAACCCCTAAAGGCGGCCGCTTCGCGGCCGCTGCCGCGCTTCTCCCGCGACCACGTGGCGGTTCGGCCCTTCGCGACCGCTGGCGCTCCTTGGCCTCGACTCCGAGCTGGTCACCTCAGGCAGCGCTTCGGCCGCCAGTCGCTTCCTCGAGCACTTCGACCAGCTCGGCGAGGCCCTTCTCGTCCTCGAACCGGATCTGCAGCATGCCGGCGGAGACACGCGTCGGCATTCCCGTCAGGTGCTCGGCGGCAGCTCGTGCGCGGTCGGCGAGCGCTGGATCGACCGCCATAGCCTTGCGCGGGCGCCGGCGCGCACCTCCTTCACGCGCGGCGCGTTCTGCAGCTCGAACCGTGAGGCCCTCCTTCATGATCCGCCGAGCGAGTCGTCGCCGCGCATCGTCGTC
>Ga0247727_10013387_pt1 | contig 13842 bp, 10 predicted proteins | sample WisWelCaveWW1625_FD_202498 | JGI IMG/M metagenome (GOLD analysis project Ga0247727, IMG submission 202498) | Biofilm microbial communities from Wishing Well Cave, Virginia, United States - WW16-25 | ecosystem: Environmental > Aquatic > Deep subsurface > Groundwater > Cave microbial mat | place... | reverse complement strand
CGCGGAGCTGCTGGCCGATGAGATCAATTTTCGTGCTGACCTGGCCGAGCTCGTCGCCCGGGGCGATGGGAGCGGCGTCAAACTGGCCCTGGGAGATGCGGTCCAATTGCGCGGAGATTTTCGCCAGAGGTGCCAGGGAGAAATGGCTCACCAGGGCGGCCAGCAGTGTGGAGAGCACCACAGCCACCAGCACCAGCCAACTAGCGGCGCGGAGTCCCGGCGAAATCTCGTTGCGGAGAAGCGCGGACGAGATGCCCACGCGGATCTCCCCGAAGGGTTTGTCGCCGATGTCCACCGCGTGGCGCACCTCGTACACGCGCGGAGGCCCATAGAGCACGCCGAGCTGGCTGACAAAGCCCGCTTCTGTCAGCGTGCCGAGCAGCGCCCGCCGGGCAGCGGCGCGCCCGGGCTGGGCCGTGTCGCTGGAAAGGAGCGTGGTCCCGCCGCTATCCACGAGGGAGATTTCATAAATGCTCTCCGAATATCCCACCGCGGCTTCGACCAGAGAAGTCACGCCGACGCTGGCCTCCAGCGTCCTGCGGACGAACTCGCGGATGTCCGTGTCGCTCCCCGATGCCGGGACCGCGCCCTGCCTGGCGGCATCGGCGAGGGCTTCGCGCGCCTGCACATACAACTGCCGGGCGACAAAATTGGCGCGGTCGTCGGTCTGTCGCAGTACCTCGCCCGTCAGGCGTGCGATGTACACGGTGGAAAGACTCGCCACCACCCCCAGCACCAGCAGCGCCGTGGTCAGCGTGAATTTCGTTTTCAATCGCAGGCGCATTGGTGTGGACAGCTATTGTGCCGGCTGGTGCCGCGTGCCGGAAATAATCCGCATTTCCGGGGCGCGGCCCCGAAGGTGCGGGGCGGCGCCCCTACAACGGGTTACATGCTATGCGAGAGCGCAAGACTCCTGCCGGCTGGAAGCCGGCGGTACAAAGGGTGCCGGCGGTACAGAATCACGCGGATCCATACTCCTTCAGTTTATTGTGCAGCGTCTTCAGGCTGATGCCCAGCAGCTCCGCGGCGCGGGTCTTGTTGTTTGAGGTGGACGCCAGTGTTTGCAGGATGAGCTCGCGCTCCACTTCGTCCACAGTCACGCCGGGCGGAAAGCGGATGTTGCCAAGCAAACCATCTGCCGCGCCGGCCCCCTGTCCGAAATCGGCGGGCAGATGCTGGCGCGTAACCATCCCGCGCACGCAGGCAATGGCCGAGCGTTCCAGCACGTTCCGCAGCTCGCGGATGTTCCCCGGCCAGGTGTAGCTGCGGAACTGGTCCATCACATCGGAGCTGACGCCCGGCACGTTGCGGCCGTGCTTCTCGTTGATGTCGCGAAGCAAATGCTCGGCCAGCATGGCCAGGTCTTCCTTGTGCTCGCGCAGCGCGGGGAGATGGATGTGGAAGACGTTGAGGCGGAAAAAGAGGTCCTGGCGCAATTGGCCCTTGGCAACTGCCTGCTGAGGATCCTTGTTCGTCGCCGCGAGGACGCGCACATCTACCGGCGTCTCGTTCTTGGCGCCCAGGCGGCGCACTTTGCGGTCCTCGAGCACGCGCAGCAGCTTGGCCTGCGTGGCTGCGGGCATTTCGCCAATTTCGTCGAGCAGCAGCGTGCCGCCGTCGGCCAGCTCAAAGCATCCCAGGCGGCGCTCGGCCGCGCCGGTAAACGCGCCGCGCTCGTGGCCGAAGATTTCGCTTTCCATCAGCGATTCGGGGATGGCCGAGCAATTGATGGCCACAAACGGTTTGCCGGCCCGCGGAGAGAGTTTGTGAATGGTGCGGGCGACAATCTCTTTTCCAGAACCGGTTTCGCCAGTGATGAGCACGCTGGCGGTGCTCGGGGCCACGGTCTCGACAACCAGCATCACTTCCTGCATTTTTTTCGATTGCCCGACCAGCTCGCCGAGCCGCCCGGCGCCGCGGAGCTGGCGCGAGAGCGCCGCCACTTCGCGGCGGTCGCGCGCGCGACCCAGCGCCCGCTCCAGCAGAGCACGCAGCACCGGCGCCTTGAGCGGTTTTTCGATGTACCAGAACGCCCCGGCCTCGATGGCTGCCACGGCGCGCTCTTCGCTGCCTTTGCCGGTGATGACCACGGCGGCGGCGTGTTGCAGGTCCGGCCGGAGCTTATCGAGCAGGGCGAGGCCGTTCATTCCCGGCAGCTCGACGTCGGCAATCAGCACATCGGGCTGGAATTCGGCAAATGTGGCCAGAGCCGATTCCGCACTGCCCACGCCGCGCACTTCACACCCCCACTTCCGCAGCAGCGCCTCGTAGCCCTGCCGCGCGTTCTCCTCGTCCTCGACAATCAGGATCCGCCCGCCCAGCCCTTCGCTATCCGGCATAGAGAAAATGTACCACGCCGGCAGCGGGGCCTGTTTGTCTACATGGCGAATTTGGGCTTCAGCCGGGGAGGAGAAAACGGGAAAAGGAAGAGCTAAGAGAGAAGAGAGAAGAGGGGATACTCAGAACATCGGAGCCAATCTGAATGTGCACTGTTGCCAGGCAGAAAAGCATGGCGGGTGCCGAATTACGGCACCCGCCGCTACAAAGGCTGATGCAGCGTCAGCGTTTGGCGACGTAGAGCTGGCGATCGAGTTCCAGTTCGAGTTTGGTGCCTTTGGGCAATTCCAGCTCCTGGGCCATGCCTGACGCAATCAGGAAGCCGGTGGCGGCGCCGATGGCGGCGCCGGCGGCCGCGCCTTTTCCGTTCTTGGCCGTGGCGCCTATAACCGCGCCGATGGCCGCGCCCGCGGCGGCAGCCTCCATCTCCTGACGGCCTTTGCTGGTGCGGGCTTCGATTTCGCCTTCTTTGCTGTCGCCAGGCTTGACGCTGTGCTCCCTAGGGACGCCCACCACGTAGGCCACAATCGGCAGCTTGCCGTGGCGGGTCTTCATCTCGTCAAAGCTCAGCCACAGGCGCGCCCGGCCGGTGAAGGCCGCGGGTTCGATGCGGCTGATGTGGCCGCGGATTTCCGCGCCCGGGGCGATGACCACGCCGTCGCGGGTCTCCAACGGCTCGAGGGTCTTGAGCTTGAATTTCTTGCCCACTTTGTCCTTCCGCGTGCTGAGCTTGTCTTCCAGCTTGACCAGAAACCGCGTGCCCTCCGGCACACCTGCGGAATGGATGGCCGCTCCCCCCTGGCCGGAGACTCCCGGAGTTTCTGTCCGTGCCGGCTCTTGCGCCCGCATCGGAATCATTGCGCTCGCTGCCAGGAGTACACCTAACATTAACGCCGCTGCTTTACGGTGCATTTTGTCTCCCCTTTGCCTCAAACTTCCAACCTCGAACTTCCCGGCTCCCGCGGAACCCTTGCCGGCATGACACGTTCGCGGTGCTCAGTGCAAGTGCCGGCGGTACAAAATTGAGAACGCCCGCCACCATTAATCGTCCCCCGGGTCCCTGCCGGCTGGAAGCCGGCGGTACAAAAGGAGCTGGCGGTACAAAATTGCAAACCCTCCGCCACCATTTGAGATGTTGCTTTCTCACCGGGGGCTGCCTCCCGCGGGCTGGAAAAGGTCGCTGATTACCTCCGGCCCACATCTGTGGAAAAAACTCTTTCCCCTTTGAAAAACCCTGTCCTATAATGGCGCCGACTCGGGCGCGCCTGAGGCTCGGGGGGCCCGGGTGGCGCGGGGTGGGTTCTGTTCGAATCCGGGGGCCTGAGGCACTGGCTTCCGGGGGGTCAATCAATCTTCCTGTTTTCGCAGGACTGTGTTTCGAGTTTCCGGCTGGTCCGCAGGGCTGCAAGTCCAGGCCGGGAACAGCAAGCGGTGCACCTGTTCGGCTGAGGAGGCTGCGATGAGATCGGTTCTGCGTAGCGCAGCAGTAGTGCTGCTGGGACTGAGCGTCTCTGTGGCGGGCGTGCTGGCCTCGCCTGCGCGCACCAAATCCAAGACCAAAAAGCCGGCGGCGCAGAAGGCCAAAGCCCTGCGCGCCGAAAACCGCGCGACACCTCCTGCCGCCGTGCCTGCCGCGCCGAAAGCCTCCGCCGCGGCGCCAGCCCCGGCTCCGGCGAAGAAATCTTCCTCCTCGGTCTATGCGCTGTCCACAGCCGCGCGCACGACGGCGCCCCGGCCGCAGGGAAGGCGCGGGGCGGATATCTCCGTTGCGCCGCAGACGGCGTCACGTCCCTTGATTCCCGCCACCATCGGCACGCTGGGCTTCTTCACGATGGAAACGGCCGACACGCTGCAAAAGAAAAACGTGGGCATCAGCGCCTACGTGAACAAATGGAGCCGCGAGCCGGGCGACATCGCCGTGGTCAACTGGGGCTGGAACCTGAGTTTCGGGATGAGCGACCGCGTGAGCGTGCACTTTGTCTGGGAGCCGGTGCGCCACGTGCACGTGGGCGCGCGCAACCAGCTCAGCCTGAATGCGCCTCTGGGCAACCCGGTGTTCGGCTCGACGATTTATCGCAGCTTGCTGCCCGTGGCGGGCACGGCGCCCGGATACGTCGAAGACTACCCGTTTGCCAGCGACAACGGGGAAGGCCCGGGCGACGTGACCCTGGGACTGAAATACGGCATCTGGTCGGAATGGCGCGGCGACCCGGTGAGCATCTCGCTGCGCAGCGATTTCATTATCCCCTCGCGGACGACGCTGACCGACCTCCTGGACGACCAGGGGCAGACCGGGCAGTTCAATTACCTGATCGGCGCGGCGGCGAGCAAGACCTGGGCCAGCACGGTGCAGGGCGCGTTCAATTTCAGTTACCGCTTTACGCGCGACCCGCGATTCGGCGGCGTGCGGGCGATGACCCAGGCGGACCAGGTGCGCGTGGGCGCGGGGTTCCTGCTGTTTCCGGAAAAGCGCCTGCAATTCATGAACGAGTACACGGCGCTGATTTTCACGGGCACGTCCACCGATAACACGACGTTCGGCGCGCGCGACCCCATTGACGGCGTGTGGGGCGTGCGCTGGTACCCGTTTGAGCGCGTGGCCGTGGACCTGGGCTACCGCTATATGCTGAATTTGCGCGACCACGGCGACCGCAACGGCTTCGTCATCAAGGTCGGCGGCATCGCTAACTGGAAGCGCGCAGAGCCTCCCCCGGCCAACCGCGCGCCATCGGCGGCGTGTTCAGCTTCGCGAAGCTCGGTCTACGCGGGCTCTGGAGAGGTGGTCAGCGTGCGGGCGCAGGCCAGCGATCCGGACAACGATTCCTTGAACTACTCGTGGGCCGCCAGCGGAGGGCGCATTGACGGCAGCGGGCCCGAAGTGCGCTGGAACTCCGCGGGGCTGGGCGCCGGGAACTACACGGTGACCGCGCGCGTGGACGATGGGCACGGCGGCACAGCTTCCTGCGCGGTGGACATCCGCGTCGAGCCGCGGCCCAACCGCGCGCCGACACTGACCTGCTCCGCCGACCGGCCGTCTGTGCTGCCCGGCGAACGCGTGCGCATCACCGGAACGGCCAGCGATCCTGACGGCGACGCGCTCACTTACGCGTGGCGTACCAACGGCGGGCGCATCGAGGGCACCGGAGCCAATGTCGCGGTGGACACTTCCGGCGTCAGCGCCGGGCGTTACACCGTGACGGGACGCGTCGAAGACGCTCGCGGCCTGGCCAGCGATTGTACTGTGGCCCTGGAAGTGAAGTCGCCGCCGGCGCCGCCGGAAGCCAGCCTGCTCAACCAGTGCTTCTTCCGCACGGGCAGCGCCCGCGTGGACAACGTCTGCAAGCGCATACTTGACGACGTGGCCCTGCGGCTGCAGAACGATCCGCGCGCGAGGTCGGTGGTGGTCGGGTTTGCTGATCCCAAGGAGTCCTCGAAGCTCAACCAGCAGCGCGCCGACGCGGCCAAGAAATACCTGGCCGGGAAGGGCATCGCTGCGTCTCGCGTAGATACCCGCGCCGCAGGCGGCCAGGCCGGTGCCGGCAGGCAGAACCGGCGCATTGACGTCGTCTGGCTGCCCGAAGGCGCCAGCTACTAGCGCGGAATTCCCGGGAGCTCCGTACCGCCAGCTTCCAGGCGGTAGGGGCTTGCCCCACCATCCCCGCACTCCACGCTCGGCACCGCGTCAAGGTGCGCGAGTCGTCCCACCTCGTTGATCAGCGAATAGACTGATCAACCTGTGATCAATTCCCGTTGACTCCGCCGCCGGATGTGATCAACGATCCGATCGCTTTGGATCACAGGCGCGGACGAATTTTCTTCTCCGTGCTCTCTGTGGCTCCGTGGCCACTGTGTTTGTACTGTCTTGAGGTTTTGCCTTGCCGATGCGGCCCAACAATCCTACGTCCGAATCGCGCCCCGGCGCTGCGCTCCCTGAGCCGGTCTTCCACGACCCGAAACATCACATCAAGATTTTCCAGGGCGATTGCCTGGAAATCCTTCCGCAAATCCCGGAAGCCTGCGTGGACCTCATCTTCGCCGACCCGCCGTATTTCCTGTCCAACGACGGCATCACCTGCCACGCCGGACGCATGGTCAGCGTCAATAAAGGCGCCTGGGACCGCAGCCCCGGCGCGGACAAAATGCACGAGTTCAACACGCAGTGGCTGGCCGCGTGCCAGCGTGTGCTGAAGCCCAACGGCAGCATCTGGGTCAGCGGTACCAGCCACGTCATCCACAGCGTGGGGTTCGCCATGCAGCAGCTCGGGTTCAAGCTGCTGAACGACATCTCCTGGGTCAAGCCCAACCCGCCGCCCAACCTGAGCTGCCGCTACTTCACGCACGCCACGGAAACCATCATCTGGGCCGCGAAAAACAAGAAGAGCCGGCACACGTTTCACTACAAAGCGATGAAGCAGCTTGCTAGCGGGAAGCAGATGAAGTCCGTGTGGGAAATTAAGCCGCCTGAGCCGTGGGAAAAACGCTACGGAAAACACCCCACGCAGAAACCCGTCGCCCTGCTTAAACGTATCTTGCTGGCGTCGTCGAGTGAAGGCGATTTGATCCTCGACCCGCTCATGGGAGCGGGAACAACCATTCTTGCCGCGCTCAGCCTTCGGCGAATGGCCTGGGGTATCGAGCTTTCCGGCGAATACGTCCGGCTGGCGCTTTCCCGAATTGGGAATCAACTGGTGTTCGCTGCGATTTCTGCATTTTCTTTCCACATTCCTCTTGATCCGACCGCCGGATCTGTGGATCGATCAGAATCGGCAATGGATTCGCCGCCGCAAACCACGCTCATTCACCGAGAGAGAAAATTCTTTTTCGTTGGGGCCCTCCGCCGGGAAATAGTATTTGTCGTGGTGGCGGAATCACTCGAAGATGCCTGGCGGGATTTTCGTGAAAGCACGAAGTCCCAAACCCCTGTGTTGTCCGTCATCAAGACCGAAACCGAGATTTATCTGGCATTGGGAACGTGATCTAATTCGGGTGTGCAGCTCGCCTTGCCCCGCCCGCCAAGCAGATACAAAAGCCCGTCGCAGCGAGCGCGGGTAAGCACGGAGCCATGGGCGGAAGCCAATCTGTACTGCCCAAGCTGCCCGTCGCCACGACTTCTGCCTCTCAAGACGAACACCCCGGCGAAAGACTTTTCCTGCCCGAGGTGCCAGGAGGTATTTCAACTCAAGAGTCACAAGAAGCCGCTAGCGACGCGGATGCAGGATGCGGCCTACAGCAAGATGGCCAATGCCATTCGCAATGACCAGACACCGAACTTCTTCGGGCTCCACTACGACGCGGAAGAATGGGTGGTGAGGAATGTAGTGCTGATCCCTCGGTTCGTGCTGTCACTCTCCGCGCTTCACAAGCGGAAGGCGCTGAGCCCGCAGGCGGAACGACACGGTTGGGTGGGCTGCGACATCCTGCTCCGCGCCATCCCCCAGGAAGCGCGGATTCCTCTCGTCGTGGAGGGCACGGTAAGGAAACCTAAAGAGGTGCGCGAACATTTTGACAGCTTGAGAGGATTGGCCAGACGGGGGGTTGAGGCGCGCGGTTGGGTGATGGACGTGTGGCGCGTGGTGCAAGATATTCGAATGGGAGAATTTTCCCTTCCGGACGTGTACGCAGCCGAAAGCAGCCTCGCGCGACTTCACCCAGACAACCGGCACATCCGGGCGAAAATCCGGCAGCAGTTGCAGGTGTTGCGGGACCTGGGGTTCGTGGAATTCCTTGGCGGCGGGCGGTATGGAAGGCAGTGGCGAGTGAAGAACGGAGAGTGACCCTTGGGCTACGCTCAGGGCGCGCGAGTGGCGAGTGAAGAATGGCTAAAGCGAGGAGAATTCGGAATCAAGCAGAGGGGGCGAGGAATTCGCGGCTGTCCACGTGCACGGCGGCGCGGGCCGATGATGCGTTCGCCGGTTTAGGCGGGCTGAGCGTGGCGCTGACTTTGGACTGCCCCAATTTTCAAACCGACCACTGGTCCTACAGGTCTTCGAGAGATAGACCGGTTCGCTTGGCAATTCGCGCCAGCATCCGCGGTCCAATTTCTTCGCGATCATGGAACGCAAACACGAAATCAGGCCACGCGGCGCGCTGCAGCGTGCGGTGGGAGCCGGATTGCCGCTTCATGGACCAGCCAATTCGGAGGAGGGCGGCCAGCACGCGGGACGCTCGGGTCGCGGGCCAGTCCGCCATTTTCCTAGGCAACGATGGAAAACACAGCGTCCACTTGCGGAAGCGATTCGCCGTGCTCGAGCCGCTCGGCCAGCACTCGCAGGGACAGGGCTTGTGCGCGGGTCACCGCCTCTTCCCGCGATGAGCCGTAGACCAGTACGCCGGATAGTTCCGGGACTTCAGCGATCCAGCGACCGTCGGTCTCTTGTTCGACTTCTACCCTGAACATGATGGCCCGATTATAACAAGATTATCCCCCGGCCCCGAAAATCTCCGCGTCATTCATCCCGCCCTGATAGAATGAAGATTCCATAATGAAACGCTGGCTCATACTGATGGCGCTCGTCGGCGTGGCGCACGCGGCGTCGGCGCAGGACTGGCGGCCGATGGGACCGCCGGGCGGGGACGTCCGCGCGCTGGCCGCCGACCCCAGCGACCCGCGGAAAATTTATCTCGGCGCAACGGACGGGCACGTGTTTGGCACCGCGGACGGCGGAGAGAGCTGGAAACTGCTGGGCCGCGCGGGCGCCGGACAGGACGGTGTCATCACCGCCATGGTCGTGGACCCGCGGGACTCCAAACTCCTCTTTGCCGCGCTGTGGGCGCGCGAAGACGCCCGCCGGGGTGGCATCTTCCGCAGCCGCGACGCGGGAGGCACCTGGGAGGCCGCCGGTCTGGCCGGGCAATCGGTGCGCGCGCTGGTGCAATCGGCCGCGCATCCGGAAATCCTCGTTGCCGGAACACTCGAGGGAGTGTTCCGCAGCAGCGACGGCGCGCAGAACTGGGAGCGCATCTCGCCGGAGGGTCACGAGGAAATCCGCAACATTGACTCGCTGGCCGTGGATCCGCGCGATCCGGAAATCATCTATGCCGGGACGTACCACCTGCCCTGGAAAACCACGGACGGCGGCAAGCGCTGGGCTTCCATTCACGCCGGGATGATTGACGATTCCGACGTGATGGCCATCATCACCGATCGCAGCAATCCCCGCCGCCTATACGCCAGCGCGTGTTCCGGCATCTACCGCAGCGACAACGCCGGCGGGGTGTGGCGCAAGATCCAGGGCATCCCGTTTTCCGCGCGGCGCACGCACGTCATCGCCCAGGACCCGCTGCGGCCGGAGACGATTTATGCAGGCACCACCGAGGGGCTCTGGAAATCCGCGGACGCGGGCGCGCACTGGCGAAGGATTACGCCCGCGGCGTGGGTCATCAATGCGCTGGTGCTGGACGCGAAACGCCGGGGCCGCATCGTCCTGGGGACCGAGCAACTGGGGGTGATGGTATCGGACGATTCCGGGGCCACATTCCGCGCGGACAACGAAGGGTTCAACCACCGCCAGATTGTCGCGCTGGCGCTGGACCGCGAACGCCCCGGGCGGCTGCTGGCAGTGCTGAGCAACGCACCCGAACCCCTGCTGGCCACAGACGACGGCGGGCGGACGTGGCTGCCCCTGGGCCCGGGCCTGAATTTGCAAAGTCTGCGGCGCGTCTATGCCTCGCCTGGCGGCTGGTGGGCGGCGCTGGAGCGCGGCGGGCTGATGCGCTACGCAAAAGACGAAGCGGGGCGCGGGAGGTGGGCGCGCGCGGGGATGGTCAGCGGGGAAGCGGCAGCATGGAAAGATAAACGCGGACGCCGGACGATCCCCAAACAACCGCGGCTGCTGAGCGATGTGGTCACGGACATGGCCTTGGCCCGCGATGCGTGGTTTGCGGCCACGTCGAATGGTCTGCTGATTTCTCGGGATGATGGCGCGACATGGGAGCTGTTTCCTGTCGGGCCGATGACCGCGCTGGGCGTGCGCGCGGTCCGCGTGTCGCCGGATGGCCGCGACCTGCGCGTCATCTCCCTGCGCGGGATGGTGTTCTCCCGCGACGCCGGAGCCACGTGGTCCTGGCACGACCTTCCTTACGAAGCGGGGACCGCCGAGCGGCTCGAGGTTGCGGACGAACAGACCCTGCTGGCCACCACGACCAGGGGATTGTTCATTTCCCGCGACGCGGGAAAGTCCTGGCAATTTACGGCCAGTGGTCTGCCGGAAGGGCCGCTGCAAGACCTGGCCCCGCTCGGTGAAGTTGTTCTGGCCTCGATGCAGGCTCGCGGTCTGTTTATGTCCGTGGACGCCGGGCGGCACTGGGAACGCGTTGAAGGCTCGCTGGCCGACGGGTTCTTTCCGGTCATCACCGCGAGCCCGGCAGCAACAATCATCTTTGCGGCCTCAGCGTCGGACAGCGTATTCGCTGTCCAGCCGCTGGTGAAGGCTACCTCAGCAGCCCAGACCAACGGAGGGGGCAAGGCACGCCCCTGAAGAATTTACACGCCTGGGGAATTCGGCGCGTACTACAAGCCACAGATACAAAGGAGTTTAGTGCGGCATGGGTGTGGCAGGCTGCGTGCGAAATAATCAAAGGTTGGAATTTACGGAGGGCACATGAACCGGACAGTTGGATACAAGAGTCTCTCAGCGCTCGGAGTTGTTTTCCTGCTCGCGGGCTGCGCAAAAGGTCCGGACGTGGATCCGGCCGCCAGCTCAGCGTCAAGCGCCTCAGCCACAAAGGATGAGAAGAAGTCCGGCGGCTGGCTCAGCTCCGTGTTCGGCGGCACCAAGCCTGTCACCATCCCGGAGGGCACCGAAATCGCCATCACGCTGGAGCAGGCCGTGGCCAGCGACAAGAATCAAACGGGCGACAGTTTTGCAGGAAGCGTGGCGGCGCCAATCAGCGTGGAAGGAAAGCTGGTGGTGCCGAAAGGAGCGCCCGTCCGCGGCCACCTGGTGGAAGTGAAAGAGTCCGGGCGGCTGAAGGGCGTCGCGCACCTGAAACTCGTGCTGGACGCGGTGGAGGTTGAAGGCAAAGACTACGAGATCCGGACCAGCACGGTCACGCGCACAGGAGGAAACCACACCAAGCGGAACACTGTACTCATCGGCGGCGGCGCGGCCACGGGTGCAGTGATTGGCGGCGTGGTCGGCGGCAAGGGCGCGCTAATCGGCGGCGCCGTCGGCGCGGGTGCAGGCACCGTGGGCGCAGCGGCAACGGGAAAGAAGGACATCACACTGGGGCCTGAAGCTCCGCTCACGTTCCGGTTGGCACAGGCCGTGACTGTCCAAGTAAAAGAATGAAGCTGGTTAGAGAGCCAGGACCGGGGACGGCAAGTGGTTCCCGGAGGGTATTCTTGAGAGTGTTTTCCCAAAATAGCCACAACACCAGTTCCAAAATTGCATTTCATTGGATACAAAAGATTTAGGCAGCCGTCGGTATTCTTCATACTTGACAATCCTCCCGAAATGGGAATAAGGTCTCCAGGGCACGAAGTGCCGGAGACATCCTAAACCCTTTCTTCTCTGGCGATTTCCACTGGCGTGCCACTTCGGTAAGGGCCTTGCATTTTATTGTTGCGTGGCTATGTCCAACCCTTCCAAGCCGGCTGATCCGGGGCCTGCCGCGTCCACGCTGCTCATCGTGGAGGATGAACAGACGGCGAGGAACCTGTGCTCGGAAATTGCCGTGGCTGCGGGAATGGCGGTGCAGTCGGCGCCATCGGCGGAAGAGGCGCTGGAGCTGCTGGAAAAATTTCCGGTGGACATTCTGCTTACCGATTTGAAATTACCGGGGTTGAGTGGAATGGCGCTGCTCCAGAAGGTGCGCGAACAGCATCCGGACGTCGCAGTGGTGGTGCTGACGCAGTTTGGGAGCGTGGAGAGCGCGGTGGAAGCAATGCGCCTGGGCGCCGCGGATTACGTGACCAAGCCGTTTCACATCGACGAACTGCGCCGGAAGCTGGAGCGCCTGGCGCGGGCCCGGGAGCTGGACCGGGAGAACCGCGTCCTGCGGGAACAACTGCGCAGCCGGCCGGGGTTTGGCGGCCTGATCGGGGTGACACCGCGGATGCAGCGCGTGTACCGGCTCATCGAAAAAGTCAGCCAGCATTCCTACCCGGTGCTGATCCTGGGAGAGAGCGGGACGGGGAAGGAACTGGTGGCGCGCAGCATCCACTACGCGGGCCCGCGCCGCCAGAAGCCGTTTGTGCCGGTGGACTGCTCGGCGCTGGTGCCCACGCTGATCGAATCGGAGCTGTTCGGCTACGTGAAGGGGGCGTTTACCGGCGCGGCGCAATCCAAGCAGGGCCTGCTGGAAGCGGCGCAGGGCGGCACCATCTTCCTGGACGAAATCGGCGAACTGCCGGTGGACCTGCAAGCCAAGCTGCTGCGCGCCTTGCAAGAGAAGGAAGTGAAGCCGGTGGGGGCCACGGAGCGCGTGTCCCTGGATGTGCGCGTGATCTCGGCTACCAACCGCGACATCGACGCGGCCATCCGCAATGGGGCCTTCCGGCAGGATTTGTACTACCGCCTGAACGTGGTGCAGATGAAGATTCCCGCGTTGCGCGAGCGCAAGAGCGACATCCCGCTGCTGGTGCAGGTGTTCCTGGAAAAATTCGGCGAAACCCACCGGCAAGTCAAGGCCCTGTCGGAGGATGCCATCGCCCGGATGATGTCCTACGACTGGCCGGGAAATGTGCGCGAATTGGAAAACGCCGTGGAACGCGCGGTGGCGCTGGGGACGGGTACGATCATGCATGCCAGCGACCTGCCGTCCAACCTGCAATTCGGCTCCGGCGAGCGGCTGCCCGGGGACGACCAGTTGCTGCCCATGGCGGAACTGGAGCGCCGCGCCATCCTGCGGGCGCTGCGGGAGACCGGCGGGGACAAACTGGCAGCCGCGCGCATCCTGGGAATCGGGAAGACCACGCTGTATCGCAAGCTGAGGGAGTATCACTCCGCGCAGTAAAACGAACCCGTCCAAGGGCGCAGCGGCTGGCGGAGTTACCACTTCGGGAAATCGAGCCGGGCTGCGTATCATTGTGGGAATCCCGCGCAACCGGCAACTGCGCATCGCTCACCCCTTCTCGCTGATCTCGCAACGGTTAACATTGGGGACCGCCTCTGGAACGCCCCTTGCAACAGCCCGATGCCGGGATGATCGACAACGAATACCGCCGGAGTGCCCCGATGCGTCCGGTAACGCGCCGTTTGCTGGAGTTCACCGTCTGCGTGACCACAGCGCTGTTCTTCAGCTACCTGATCTTGCAGGCCAGGTGGTGACGGCGGGGCAGAGGAAGAGCGAGAGTGGCGCCCAGGATACGGGATCCGAAAACTTGCGGAACAGTCCTCACGCCGGGATCGGCAAGCACTGCGGAAATGCGCGCGGTAGCTGAAGTCGTGGACGGCGGTGTGCTGCTCCTGGACGTGCTGGGACGCATCCGCCTGGCCAATACGCGTCTGGCCGGCATGTTCGGCCTGAGTGTGGAGAGTCTTTTCCGCATGCGAAGCGCTGAAG
>Ga0247727_10013386_pt1 | contig 13842 bp, 17 predicted proteins | sample WisWelCaveWW1625_FD_202498 | JGI IMG/M metagenome (GOLD analysis project Ga0247727, IMG submission 202498) | Biofilm microbial communities from Wishing Well Cave, Virginia, United States - WW16-25 | ecosystem: Environmental > Aquatic > Deep subsurface > Groundwater > Cave microbial mat | place... | reverse complement strand
GGTTAGGCCTACAGCGTCTCGACGACCTCACGGCGATGTGGAAGATCATCACCACAGCGTCGCGCGCGCCATAGACTTTCATCTCTGTGTCCAGTAGGCCAAATGTGGGTAAAGATCACGGCCTGCGACAGGGCAGGCGTGGAACGATCTTTTTTGTTATCAAGCACAGTGCTTGTGCGAAAAAAGATGCTTCCAGCATGACATGTTACTTGGAAGGTGTTCCCAAAAGGCAAAACGATTTGGCTGCGCCCGAAAGGGGCAAAACTATTAAAATCTCCTTTTGAGGCCAATGGTTTTGCCATTAAATATGTATCTGCATTATCGTGCTGCTTTTACTTATTCTTTACAACTTCACGTACAACTAATTTATGGAAGGAGATTGAGATGTTTCGACGTGTTCTGTTGGTTGGTGCTGCGCTGCTGTTGAACATCGGCTTGAGCCAGGCACAAACGAAGTATGAAACCGACAACGTGCGCCTGTTTCAAACATTTTTTCAAGATGCACCAATTGCGGAAAATCCTTACGGCGAGGGCTTTTTTCAATATTCAGCTTTTGATGGCGAGGTCTCGAGCATCGATCTGGCTGTGCAAGCAGGTTTTCCGGTTGCCCCCAAAATTCAACTGGCGGGTGGGTTGGGCTTTCGAAGCGTTGACGCGTCGGGCGGCAGCGAAAGCGGCATTACCGACTTGACGATCTCCGGGCGTTATCACGTGTTGCCCGGGCCGACGGCGATCTCGGTCGGCGGGCTTATAGATTTGCCCATCGGCAGCGAAGAAGTTTTCGAAGGCACTTTCGATTTCAGCGCCTTCGGCTCTCTCCGCCACCATCTGCCCAGCAACTTGGTGATTACAAGCACTTTTGCGCTGGAATTTATCGAAGTCAAGGCGGGGAGAAATTCCAACCGCGATACAGCCGTGTTGCTTGCCGGCGGCTTGGTTTATCCGTTTCCAAGCGGTTTGAATTTGGTGACCGAGCTCAATATCCGCACGGAAGGCGACTTCGTGCTTTTGACCGGCGGCTTGGATTACAAACTGAAAAGCGGCGGCCGCGTTCGCGGCGGCATCGGCATCGGCCTCGACGACGGCGCGCCGAATTTTGCCATCCGCGGCGGCTACTTTCTGGAATTTTAATCTCAGCAAGGGGCATTGTTACACGCGTGTAAAAATTGTTGGCGGAAAAAGACTTGCAATCGACGCGAAAAACTCATATATTTTATAGTTTGTTAGCGTAGGCTGATTTTCAAGGCGTGACCATCTTTCCACCTTTTCTAATGAAGTACGAAGAGTTTTTGGAAGACGTTCAAAATGGCCGTTTTAAACCGGTCTATTTTTTTGCCGGCGATGAAACCGGCTTTATCGACGAGGGCGTCGAGTTGTTGTTCCAAAAATTGGTCACACCGGAAATCCGCGAATTTAATCTCGATATTTTTTACGGCAGCGAGGTGGGAGCAGGCCAGGTCATTGACAGCGCCACGAGCTTCCCCATGATGGCGCCGTATCGGGTGGTGCTGCTGCGCGAGGTGCAAAAGCTGCCGGCGGGCGATTTGGAAGCGCTGGCGAAATATGCCGGCCATCCCAGCCGCACGACGTATTTGATCATCAGCATGCGCGACAAAGATTCGCGCAAAAAGGGCATCGATGCGTTGCGCAAAGCCGCCACTTATGTCGAGTGCAAGCCGCTGTACGAAAATCAGATCGTGCCGTGGATTCAAAAGCACGTGCGTCGCCTCGGCATGAGCATCACCGGGCCGGCGGCGCAATTGCTGGCGAGCGAAGTGGGCGCGGCGACTTCGATGCTGCGGAGCGAGATCGAAAAGGTTCAAGTTTATATCGGGGCCAATGCCCGCAAGGCAGACGCCCGCAGGCAGACGCCCGTAGGGGAAATCAGCGAAGATGACGTGCAGGCCGTGGTCGGTTTTCGCAAAGAATACTCGATATTTTCTTTGCAAGACGCGGTCGGCGCGAAAGACATGGCGGCGGCTTTGCGGATATTGGAACAATTGCTGCCGAACACAAGCGCCGGCGCGATCATCAGCGGCCTGGCGAGATATTTTGGCCAATTGCACCTGGCGCACGGACTGCCGGCCCGCAAGGATCAGGCGCTGCTGGCGGAAAAAACCGGCGTTCACACGTTTTTCGCCGAGCGCTTACAGCGGGCCGCGCAAAATTATCTGCCCGCCGAGGTCGGCAATGCGCTCGAAGTGTTGCTGCAAACCGATTACCTGCTCAAAACCCAGGGCGTCGCGGAAATGCTGATGATGCGGCTCATGCTGATCGCGATCGTCCGCTGTCTGGCGCCGGCGTATTTGCCCCAAATTAACCAATAAGAACGGCTTTAAACTTTTTTATTCATTTAAAAATGAGACTTTTGGTCTGGTTGGCTTTCTTATTCGTTAATCGGGGTTTACCCTCTTCCGAAGGAAGGAAGATGAATGGCGGAGCCTCTGCGCAAATCTGAAACCCAAATCAGTGACGAAGATCTGATCGAAAAATTCCAGCGCGGAGACATTTACGCGTATGAATTGATCGTCAAACGCTACAAGGATCAGTTGCTGAATTTCGTCTACCGCTTTCTCGGCAATCACGAAGAAGCCGAGGACGTGGTGCAGGAAACTTTTCTGCGGGTTTATCGCAACCGCCACGCCTACCAGCGCGTGGCCAAATTTTCGACGTGGATTTACACCATCGCCGGCAATCTGGCGCGCACCGAGTTGCGCCGGCGCAATCGCCGCCGGATTTTTTCGCTCTCCAGCATGGGGGTGGAGGACAAGGAGTACGAAATTTCCGACGACATGCTCAGCCCGGAGCGGCACACCAACACGGTGTTGAGCGAAGAGATCATCCAAAAGGAGATCAACAAGCTTTCCCCCAAATTTCGGGAAGTCATTATTTTGCGTGATATTCAGGAACTTTCTTACGAGGAAATCAGTAAGATTATCCGGGTTCCAATAGGAACGGTCAAGTCGCGCGTCAATCGTGCCCGGCTGCGACTGCAAAGCCGCCTGAAGCATCTGTTCGAGAAAAGTAAGTAACTGTCGTTCAACTCAAATAAAAAGGAGTAAGGTCGTTCAACTTGCTACTCTGAAGGTTGCGTATGAAAAATTGCGAGAGGTTTGTTGGACTTCTCTCGGATTACGCCGATAGCACCATGGCGCCCGTAGAGAAGAGTGAGTTTGCTGCCCATCTGAAAGAATGCGCTGAATGTCGCTCTGCCGCCGAGGGGGTCGTTAATCTACGCCGAAGTCTTCGCCGGTTGCCCGCGCTGCAAACGTCGCAGGATTTTGAGACGATATTGCGTACGCGGATCAAGCTTGATCGCCGGACTCACGTGGCGCCGATATGGAACATGCGCTACGCCGGGTCGCGCCGAGTCGTCTCCTATTCCGCTGCCGCCGCGCTTGCCGTAGTCTGTGTATTTTATCTGTGGCAGCGCCTGTCGGCTGATGCGCTTTCAACCACGCCGTCAAGTCTCACCGTTTCCCAGATGCAGATCGTTCCAAATCAAGCCCTGCCTTCCGTCTCACCCGCCAAAATCCTTTACACCTTAGACAAGATCACCCCGCAATTATGGCCCAATCTCGGCATTACCCGCAAGGGCGCAGCGCGGTCTTCTTCACCGGTGTCGAAGGATTCGGTGCAGGCCAAACCGCCGGCGCGAACCGAGGTCACGCCGGTTTCACATCAGGTGATCACTTTCTAACCGGATATGGTTGTGAAACCTGTGCGATTTCCTTCCGAATGCGTCGCCACTTTTTCACCGCCGCTGCGGCCACAAAATTTTTGGCCGAAACCAGGCCTTTTGGCCGCAACGCTTTTTAGTCTGTGGGCAAGCAGCGTGGCGGCACAAACGCTGCTGACGGCGCTCGAGCAGGATATGCGCCATCTCGTGCAAGTTGCCAAGCCTTCGGTGGTGACGATCGTGGCGGCGACTGCCAATGTGAAAAAAGAAAGCAGCGGACTGTTCGGCTTGTTTCGCGGCCGCGAGAGCGAAACGCCGGAAGTCAAAATCGGCAGCGGCCTGATCGTGAGCAGCGACGGTTTCATCGTCACCAAGGAGTCGGTGGTGCGCGAGGCCAGCCAGATTGAAATTGTTCTCGTCGATGGCCAGTCGGTGCGGGCCGAGCTGGTGGCGTTGGATTCTCTAAGCAAAGTGGCCGTGCTCAAAGTCAATGGCGATAAATTGACCCCGGCGCGCCTCAGTGCCGCAGAGTCCGTGCAAGCCGGTTCGTGGGTGGCGGTAATCGGCAACGCGCTCGGCATGCCGCAAGCCGTTTCCGTCGGCGTCGTCAGCGCCATCCACGAAAGCGGCGTCATCCAAATCTCGGCCAACGTCGACCCGGGCAGCAACGGCTCGCCGATTTTTAACGCCGAGGGCAAGGCGGTTGGCATCGTTTCCGGGCGCATGGGACTCGGGGCCGATGGCAATATACCCGAGAATTTTTTCAGTTGTACTGCATTGGTCTATCCATTGGCGCTCTTCCTGCCGCGGCTGCGCGAAATCGTTAGCCGCTACTACGAAACACGCGGCTGGCTCGGCGTTCGCGTGGTGGCCGATGCCAAGGATCAGCGGCTTCCGAAAGTGTTGAGCGTCGTTAAAGACAGCCCGGCCGAGCGGGTGGGAATGCAAGTGGGTGACGTGATTACGCACTTCACCGGCCAGCCCATCGAATCGTTCCAAATGCTGCCGGAAATGGTTGCCGCTTGCCGTCCGGGCGCCAGTGAAAATTTGCGGGTGGTGCGAGGGGATAGCGTTATCAACTTCAATGTTCAAATCGGCCAACAAGCGCCGGCGGCGCTCGCCGAGCTGAAACCGGAACCGGAGACGATCGCCAATGCGGATGATAGCAAGCCGGCCATTCAAGAAAGATTTAAATTGGAAAATCTGCTGATTCACCGGCGCATCCAGGCGCTGGAAAGAGAACTGCAGTATTTGCGCAGCTTGCAACAAAAACCTTGATTATACTCGTTTCGGGTTGGAATGTGAGTCATTGCGAGGCGCTTTTTGCCGAAGCAATCTTGTGATTTTCAAAAGATTGCTTCACTGAGAAGCGTTCGCAATGACAGTTACAAAATAACCCTTAACGAGTATATGTAACCCAAACAGCTTGTCTGTGCGATATGCCTGTTACAATATTGGCGCAACGTAAAACAAAAACACTAACTGAAACAAAAGGAGTCAAATTTCATCATGGCTAAGAAGGATAGCAGCTTTCAAGCAAAAGTGGCCAAAACGGCAGCAGGCGGCGACGCGTTTGCCGTCAAATGTCCGAAATGCGGTGAGGCGATTCACCCCGTGCAGCTTGTGGTTTCCGAGCGCACGCCCAAAGGCTCTTGGAAATACAACGAGCGTTATATGGGCGCGTGCAAGTGTACCTCGAAGGAAATCTATGGTTGAAGTGTAAAAAGTAAAACGTGAAACGTAAGATTTGGCACTCATCTTTTATCCTACGAGCGTTGCCGTCCGGGTGCTTTTGTTCGAGTTTTTAAAAAAGTTTTGACTTCAATCAAGCTTGATGAACACAGTGCTCGGACGGCTGTTTTAAAGGCCAACTTTTTCGAGACGAGAGTTATATTCCGTGATCTTAGCGCGAGTAATCGGCACAGTCTGGGCGACCCGCAAAGACGAGAAGCTGCAAGGCTTGAAATTGCAAATCGTGCGCCCGGTGACTTTGGAGTATAAAGACCGCGAGGGCTTTCTCGTCGCGGTTGATGCCGTTGGCGCCGGTGTCGGCGAGATCGTGCTCGTCGTTCAAGGCAGCTCGGCCCGGCAAACTACCGTCACCGAAAGCAAGCCGGTCGATGCCACAATCATGGCGATCGTGGATAAGCTGGATGTGGCGTAACGCAGACGGCTCGTCTGGCAGTACTGAACGTTCAAATCAACTGGAGTGTTGGATTTCAGATAGCATAAGTATTAGTGCTATCATGTTACCATGATCCGATCATTTAAAAATGCTGGAACTGAAGTTATCTTCAATGGTAAAAATACGAAAGCCGCGCGAAAAACATGTCCCCAATCTTTATGGAGAGTAGCCAGCAGAAAACTTGATCAGCTTGATTCTGTTAATTCGCTCAATGAACTACTTGTGCCTCCAGGCAACCGGTTGGAAGCCTTGACAGTTGATCGAAAAGGACAACACAGCATTCGAATCAATGACCAATACCGGATATGCTTTGTTTGGACGAACACGGGCCCAGACAAAGTTGAAATTGTAGATTATCACTAAAACCAGACAACACGAATCTAAGAAGAAATATGGTACGCATACCGACACACCGGGCACCAACTCATCCGGGAGAAATGCTTTTAGAGGAATTCTTGCTTCCAATGAGGCTTACCCAACAGGAACTGGCCAATGCGATCCATGTTCCCTACCGAACAATCAATGAGCTTGTAAATAATCGCAGAAAGATGAACATAAGCATGGCTCTGCGACTGGCTAAATATTTTGGCGTTTCCGCAGCTTTCTGGATGAATCTCCAACTCCGCTGGGATTTGTATCACGTTGAGCAATCTGAGAACAAGGATTTAAAGATGATCCAGCCTTATGCCTCGCCTCTCGCTGTCGTAAGGTAAATGGAACAGGCTTAAATGAATGTCAACACTTCAAAGAATCCGGCAGAAAATATATGATTTGCGAATTTTGCGGAGGCCAGACTACGAAGAAGAAAGTAAAGAGGCAACATTGGCTTCACGGCAAGCTGTATATCGTAGAGAATGTAGACGCCGAAGTATGTATGGAATGTGGCGAACGATACTTTCACGCGCGTACACTTGATGAGATCGACCGTCTTTTAGGTGACGAGCACGATATAAAAGATCGAATCGAGGTTGAAGTGGTAAGTCTACAAGAATAGAAAAACGTGAGAGACTGCGTTTAATAAAAATACGCCAAGCGCTTAACTTGTTATAACCTCATGTTCCTCGCCCGCGTCATTGGCACCATCTGGGCTACTCGCAAAGACGAGAGCCTCGTCGGCACTAAAATGCAATTGCTCCAGCCCATGGATCGGTTTGGCAAAAATTCCGGCGAACCCCTCGTCGCCATCGATACCATCGGCGCGGGACCAGGCGAAACGGTTTATTACGTCACCGCGCGCGAAGCCTCCATCCCTTTGCGCCACGCGCTCTCACCTGTGGATGCCTCGATCGTCGGCATCGTCGATGTCATTGAGAATTATGAGTAACCCAGACGGCTCGTCTGGAAGGTGCGCGACCATTTAGCCCTTTGTGCAAGAAAAAAGACCCTCATGCTGATCTCTTCCATCGTTCTCGCCACGCGCAACCAGGACAAAATCATCGAAATTCGCGCAGCGCTTGCCGGCTTGCCCATCCAATTCTTCAGCGTGGCTGATTTTCCCGACGCGCCCGAAGTCATTGAAGACGGCGAAACGCTGGAAGCCAATGCCATCAAAAAAGCATTGGCGATTCACCGCCACACCAACCTGCCGGCGGTGGCGGACGATACCGGCCTGATGGTCGATGCGCTCAATGGCGCGCCCGGTGTTTACTCGAGCCGCTTTGCCGGGCCAAACGCGACATATAGCGATAATGTGAAAAAATTGCTGCGCTTGATGGAAGGCATTCCCGCGTCACAGCGCACCGCCGAATTTCGCAGCGTCATGGCGCTGGCTATGGATGGCAAAACCTATTGCGTGGATGGCAGGTGTCGCGGCGAGATCACCCTCGCCCCGCGTGGCAGAGGCGGTTTTGGCTACGATCCGGTTTTTCTCGTGCCGGAGCTGAACAAGACTTTCGCCGAGCTGACCATCGCCGAAAAAAATACAATCAGCCATCGCGGCCGGGCGCTGGCGGCGTTCAAGGCGCTGTTGCTCAACGCGTAGTTGGATTTATCGAGTTTTGCAATGGCACGAGAAAAGTCGTTTGGATGGATCTTTTTTGTTTCCGATTAGCAAAATGTTGTGCCCCGCTAGGCCGAGGGCCATATGACAGTGCCGTCCATGAGGTACACTGGAACTCCCAATGCTCTAAGTTTTGGCAGAAATTTTTTCAACACCCCATCGACATCTGCGGGGTGAACAACCAAGCCACCTAAATATTGCGGCGCGATCCCATCGCGAACATAGACCTCATCCCTGCAAGCAATCATCCAGTTTCGGCCCATGTCTTGAGGCGTGAGAACAGGAACACTTGGCTCAACGAGCACGGTAAAATGCCCGGGCCGAGATGATAAATAAATGCCGGATTTGGGGCCGAATCGATGCAAGAAAACCAAGCTATCGTAAGGCACCGGCGCACCAATATTGAATTAAGCGGCTGTTTGATGAAAGCGGCGCCTCCGGTAGTGATCGCGACGCATGAGTAAAAGTATAAATTGGTTTTATCCGAAGATTACTTTTCTCATAGTTTGTCGTATTCTTCCGGTTCGACAGCGGGGATCTTTGCCATCGCCCGTTCGAATTTTTCTTTGCTACCTCGTTTGGCCCGCTCCTCTAAATAGTCTTGGGTCATAAACGCCGCAATCTTTTCCGCGATAGCCGAAATAACAAACTGATCGATAGAAATACGATCTTTGTCGGCCAATTCCTTTACACGTTTGTGAAGTGACTCAGGAAGGCTTAGGCTGATGGTATTCATAAAATTTCTCCGATAAGTTGCAAAAATTCTTTTGGCGTTACCGCCTTGATGCCGAATTTCTCAATGCCCTTAAAATCTTTTTTGTTATACGTGACGATAAAATCACATTGAGTTTCAACAGCCAGCTCCATGACGAAGTCATCCTTTGGGTCTTTAAGAAAAGGTCGCCATAAAAAAATATTTTTCGCCTATTCGCCACAGAGCAGATATGATCCAGAATATCATCAAGTTCTGTTTCGCTTACGGCTAATACATCAAGGTTTCTCTTGGCGACATCTTCAAACTCACAGATCAGTGGAATTGAGAGATTGACTTTGAATTTGTCACTATCAATCAACGATAGCAATTTATATGACGCACCCTTTTGAGAGCGCATAGCCGCATAAAAGACGTTGGTGTCGATAACGATTTGATATTGTTTCATAACAACAACCAGACCATCATGAGATCATAATCAATACTGTCGCAGCGCGCCGCTGTGTTTCCAACGCACCGCAAACCCATTTCAATTTTTCATCGCGACTCCAACTTTTTACCGTGATCCTGCTGCAAATTTAGAGAGCCAGATATCAAATCGCTGCACACGCGCACGGGGCGAGGGCCTTCACTGTCCTGTGGGGTGATCACACAAAATAACGCAAGCGTGAGCGGCTGGCAAGCAGAAGACGAAGTTTGTTATACTCGTTACGGGTTGGAATGTGAGTCATTGCGAGGCGCTTTTTGCCGAAGCAATCCTACGGACGCAGTCTCTTAATTTTAAAAGGATTGCTTCGCTGAGAAACGCTCACAATGACATTACAAATTAACCTGAAACGAGTATACCACTCAATAAAATTCATGCTTCTGCTGGCCAATCCGCGCACGGTTAGGCAATGAGCGTGAAGTGCCTTCTTGACTTCACCGCAGCAGGCTCATCTTTTTCATCTGGGAAAACTCGCCGGCCTGCATCCTGTAGAAATATAGGCCGCTTGACACTGTATTTCCATTATTGTCTTTCCCATCCCACCGAATAACGTGATCGCCCACTTCATACTGTGCATCTGCCAACGTGCGGATTTCTTGTCCAAGACTGTTGAAGATTCTAACGACAACATGACTGGCTGATGGCAACTGGAAGAGAATTTCAGTCTCGGGATTGAAAGGGTTGGGAAAATTTTGAGAAAGGGCGTAGCCGGCTGGAAAGGTTTCTTCACCTGCGGCCTCAGTCCCTGCTTTATTCAGGCCGCCATTATCATCTACCAACGTGACGTTGACCAGCCACTGATGCGCATCGGTAGTGACCCCATGGGAGTCTGTGCGCGCTATAGCGACAGCAGTTGCCGGCCCTACCTGAAAGGCATTCTTGCCTTGGCGCCGGGCATGGACTTTCCAGTGGACGGGCACGGTGACGCCTGTGCCAGTGGCGTGGGTGACACCCTCTGCCGCGGCCCCGGTGGAACGTTGCGTCACCGTCACGCGCAACTTTGACTTCTCGTAGTCAGTGAGCCCGAAAGGCCCGGTCACTATGATGTGACGGCCGTTGTCGGTGATTGTGGCGACAGGGTCAATGGTGTTGACTGTCCTCCTTGCGAAGGCTATTCCTACTAATAATACGCCCACAAGGGTCAGGACAATGGCAGCCGACGCGAGGCCTTTCAGGTGTTTTTTGGGTTGAGCAAACATGGTTAACGCTCCTCTCTGTTGATGGTGAAGATTAGTGGCTTGGATTATGCGACAGATCGGGCATTTTCAGCCGCAGTTAACTGTAGATAAAACAGAGTAATTCAAATTTCATTGTTCTTCACGGTGATTCTTATCGTCGCGTTGAGCCGCATGTTTTCGCAGATCGTCTCCCAGATTTGGCCCTCCGGCTAAATTCTAACCTAATATCAGAAATTCAAAATTTAAAAACAAGCTTTTTAAAAAGAAAAAGCTCCGCGCCCTCCATCGCGGAGCTTTCTTTTTGTTAAAATAATTTTTTGCCGGGCAAATCACGCCACGGCTTTTTTCCGGACCAGGCTCATTAGGAAATTCACCAGGGAGCCAATGCCCCATAGTATCAAGCTGAAAACCACGCCGCCAAGCGCATGCCCGCCCATGTGTATCCATGAACTTTGATCGCCGCCATGTGCCAGATCGGTGTAATAAGTGTCGATGCCGCCGAATTCATCAACGGCGATGCCAATAATAGTAAGTGCAGCCCAGGACAGGCCGAGAACGGTCCCCACCCCTAAAAAATCCCGATAGCTGCCAAACCCTGACGCTCTCGCCCGAATCGTGAAATAGATCATGAGCAAGATCATCAGATTGGTGACGCTGGCGAAATGTGTAACCTTGTCGTAGGCAAGGCCGGTCATCGGTTTGAGAACGAACCGAATCACGGCCATGGCTGCCAGCAAGTAAACCCCGACTTTGGCAAATTGGTAGTACTCGCCAAAGGGCCTGTTGAACAATTTCATACTGCCTCCGTGTGTTAAATGGTTTAGGGGGTGGGATAAAATTAGTTGCCTGAATCATAAATCCCCACTCCCTTAAGGATTGGCGTCCTTCTCATTGTTTGATCCATAAATTTCGTCAACCGATTGCAGAAAATGCAAAACCGCTTGCGTGTAAATTTCCGGATCAGTGTCAAAAGCCTTGCCGTGCGAGGCGTTCTCAATAATCTTGATGCTTTTATGCGTGCTCGGCGAGGCGTCGTAAAGCGCCTGTGCAATCTCCGGCGGCATGCGGGTGTCAGCGCCGCCGGCAAAGAACAAAATAGGACGATTGCCGATTTTTTGGACGGCGCGGCGCAGATCGAAATCTTCCGAGCGAAAGCCGGCGCGCCATTTGGTGAAAAGAATCAGCTCGTCCACAATCGGAAACTTGGGCAGATTAAAATAGAGCCTGGCATGATGCGTAATGGTATTGTCGAACGAGAGAAAACTGCTGTCAACGATCAGCCCAGCGATGGCGGAATCATCAGCCGCGGCGAGCAACGCCGTCGCCGCGCCCATCGATACGCCATGCACGACGATCGGCTGCTGAAATTGCAAGCTGTCACGTAGGAAATGCACCGCGCCGATAACGTCGAGCCGTTCGAGATATCCCATGCTCGTCAGCTCGCCGCCGCTCTTGCCATGGCGGCGGAAATCCAACAACAAACCGGCATATCCCGCCTGCCCAAATTTTTCCGCGCGATCCAGCATTTCCAGGCGCGAGCGAAACAAGCCGTGGCAATAAATAATCGCCGCCGGCGCATTTTCGCGCGGCAGGTACCAGCCGGAAAGCAAAACCCCGTCCTTTGATTTGAATTCAACTTCTCGAAACGCCACCTCGGCGTGCAGCGCATTGGCGTTGACAGCCTGATCCGATGGCCGCGAATTAGCGTGGGTGAGCATATAGGAAAACCCGAAGGGGACGATCACCAAGATAAAAAGAATCAAAATGCCCAAACCGGCTGAGAGAATTAGAAATGGTATTTTGGTTTTAGGCCACCGTTTCGGGCCAAAGTAAAGTGAATAAAAAGGAATCAACAGATAAGTGAATCCGCGGCCGGTTGATTCACGGAATGCCATGATCGCCAGCCAGGCGGCGCCAACGGCCCAGCCGGCTGCTCCGGCGAGCAAGATGATGAGCATCAGAATAAAAACCATATAAGACTCCCACTCCGGAACCAAATAGTCTGTTAATAAAAATTATTCTGCCAAATAATCATTCTGCCTTTTGGCTGCGGCGAGTGCCGCATTAAGTTTTATCTATTGGTCGCTTTTTCATCCGTTGGCAATTCTTTTTAAACCTTTTTGGCTGCGACTCATCGTTGGAGTTTTGAAAATTAATTTTCATCGCGCCTCGATGGTTCAGGAATCCACAACGCCAGCCCGCTTGCCGCCACGCTGCAAATCGCGGCAAAATAGGCGACGGCATGGAAGCCGAACCGCTCGAACAGCAAGCCGCTCAAGGCCACCGCGGCCGCTATCGCAAGCTGCGACGTCGCATTGCGCAGCGCGATGTAGGCGCCGCGCTCGCTTGCCGGCGCCAGCTCGCTAATCAACGCTTGAAAAGGGCCTTCGCGCAACGCCATCGCCAGTCCCCCAGTGGCGCAAAAAAAGAACACGCCGGTATGATTTTGCACCGCGTTCACTAAAAAGAGAATGGCCGCTAAAATGATGCTGCTCAAAGCAATCATGCGGCGCTTACCCAGACGATCTGCCAACCAACCGCCGCCGAATGCGCCCGCCACCGATGCCCCACCCGTCACCATGAAAACCAAACCGATCATTGCGACAGACATGCCAAAAACCGAGGTGAGCCAGGCGCCAAGATAGGTCACCATTCCGGCGACGGTGGCGGAGACCATCACCGCGAGCATGAGGCCATGTCGCGTTGTCTTTTGCACCAAGTAGCGCGAATAGTTTTGCGCCTGCTGCCGAAGCGTCTTCACCGCATGTTGCGCAGATAAAGCGACTGAATTGTTTTGCTGCTCATTCGATCTCACCTTTGGTAGAAGGGCCGGTCGAATGAGCGCAACGAGCATTAAAGCTAAAACGCCGAGCAGAAGATACACAGTTCGCCATCCCCAAACCGCAGTGATCCACGCGCCAAGCGGGACCGCGATGACGGCGGCGATAAAATAGATCGCGCCGAGCCAGCCCATGGCCCGGCCGCGCGCGGAGTAGTCAAACAAATCGGCGACTTGCGCGATCACGCATGCCGAGATCGTGCCGCCCGCCAATCCCGCCAAAACTCTCGCCGCAACGTAATGTTCAAAGTGCATGGCAAAATACGCGACAGCCGCTGCGCCAGTGAAAACTACAGCCGCGGCCCGTAAAAAAATCAGCCGGCCGATCCGATCCGACAACGGCCCGACGACCAGCGCCCACACGGCCGCAGCAATCGCATACGCGCTCACCGCCGTGCCCATGACGGCCGTGCTCACGGAAAAATCCTCCGCCAGCTTCGGCAAGATCGGCGCAATGATTTGCGCGTCCGTCAAGCCGAGCAGGAAAATGGCGAGCAGAAGAATGAATAACCCAATTCGTGATGGCGCCGTCATGGCTGAGTAGACACGTTCGCAACATGGTCGTTCAACAAAATTTTATAGCAAGATAAACGAATTTTGGTATTAGTCAAGCGCAAAAATGAAAGAGGCAGGAAAGCGCATTGACTCATAAAAAATGTAACCATCGCTTTGGACTGATGGTGTCGTTGCCTCATAATTTATGTAACCCAAAATTTGAGGCAACGAATCATGAACAACGGCTCCAAGCAAGAATACCTATCGG
>Ga0247727_10013385_pt1 | contig 13845 bp, 11 predicted proteins | sample WisWelCaveWW1625_FD_202498 | JGI IMG/M metagenome (GOLD analysis project Ga0247727, IMG submission 202498) | Biofilm microbial communities from Wishing Well Cave, Virginia, United States - WW16-25 | ecosystem: Environmental > Aquatic > Deep subsurface > Groundwater > Cave microbial mat | place... | reverse complement strand
CCTGGGGCAACACCTCGACAGCTCGATGCAGGCCGCGGTGGTGTGGACGCTCTTGTTCGCGACGGGCCACAGCACGCTCTACGGCGAAGACATGGCGGGCTGGGGCGAGAAGCGCAGCGAGCCTGCGCCGCAGCTGCTGCCGGGCCTCGTGATCCCGAACGTGGCGAGGTGCAAGGACGGCTTCGTCGTCATGACACTCGTGCTCGGCGAGGTGGGCGCGCGCAGCTTCGGCAGCCTGATGCGCTTCGCGGCCGAGAACGGCGCCCTCGAGCCCGACATCGCCGCACGCGAATGGAGCACGTGGCTCCAGCAGCTCGGTGGCGGCAAGCTCACGCCGCCTGAGATCGTGCGCGCCTTCGACCAGCTCGTCGCCTTCCTCGGCACGCTCACCAAGGCCGAGCTGCACGAGCGCTCGGTGAAGGAGCGCTGGCTGATTGCTCCGGCCTGCTCGGTCGCGGATCTGTTCGCCGACCGCCAGCTCGAAGCTCGCGACTACTTCGTGCGCGTCGGCGACACGCTCCACCCGGGCGCATTCGCGAAGCTGTCGCGGACGCCGATCCGGCTCGAGGCGCCGGCGCCGCGGCTCGGCGCCGAGCAGGCGCTGCTCGATGCTCCGGCGCGCCGGCCGAACCTGCCGGCTGGCCCCAAGTGCATTCGCACGACGCTGTTCGACGGTCTCAAGGTCGCGGACTTCTCCTGGGTCGGCGCTGGCCCGTTGGTCTCGAAGGATCTCGCGAACCTCGGCGCCTGCGTCGTCCACGTCGAGTCCGACAAGAAGGTGGATCCGCTGCGCTACGTGCCGCCCTGGAAGGGCCGCATCCCGAACCCGGCCACCGGCCACACGCCCGCCAACTTCAACCAGAGCAAGCTCGGCCTCGCGCTCGATCTCGTGCATCCCGAGGCGCGCGCCGTCGCCCACCGGCTCGTCGATTGGGCCGACGTGGTGATCGAGTCCTTCACGCCGGGCACGGCCGAGAAGCTCGGCATCGACTGGGAGACGCTGTCGGCGCGAAAGCCCGGCTTGGTGATGCTCTCCTCGTGCATGCGGGGCCAGACCGGGCCCGAGCGGCGCTACACGGCCTTCGGGCTGCAGGGCGCGGCGCTCGCCGGCTTCGTCGGCGTGACCGGCTGGCCCGATCGCATGCCGTCGGGGCCGTGGGGCGCGTACACCGACTTCATCGCGCCGCGCTACTCGCTGGCCGCGCTCGGCGCCGCGCTCTTCCACCGCGACGAGACGGGCGAGGGCCAGTTCATCGACCTGGCGCAGGTCGAGGCATCGATCCACTTCCTCGAGCCGATGCTGCTCGACTATGGCGTGAATGGCCGCATTGCCGGCCTCGCCGGTCACGACTCAGAGTGGGCCCAGCCGAATGGCGTGTTCCCGGCGGAGGGCCACGAGCGCTACGTGGCGGTCTCGGTCGAGACGGAGGCGCAGTGGCTGGCGCTCTGCGGCCTCGTGCCCGGCCTCGCGTCGCGCGAGGACGAAGCAAAGCTCGCGGCCTGGCTTCGTACGCAGGAGCCGTTCGCCTGCGCTTCGCTCCTGCGCCGAGCCGGTGTGCCGGCCTACGTGGTGCTGCGCGCGCCCGACCTGCACGCCGACCCACAGCTCGCGCACCGTCAGTTCTTCGTGCCGCTCGACCACCCGCGCGTCGGGCCGGCTCTGTACGACGGCCCGGTGACGCTCTTCTCGGACACGCCGGCCGTGCTCAAGAACTCCGGCCCCGCGGTCGGGCACGACAGCTTCGACGTGATGACGCGCATCCTCGGCTACGGTGAGGACGCGGTCGCCGAGCTGGCGGCGGCAGGCGTGCTGTCGTAGCTACGCGAGGCTCACCGGCAACGAGCGCAGCCCGCGCAGGAACGGGTTCGGCCGATACTCGGGCGCAGCGGCCGCGAGCCCGAGCTTCGGCAGCGCCAGCAGCCCGCGGAAGGCGAGCCGGGCCTCGAGCCGCGCGAGCCCGGCGCCGAGACAGAAGTGGGTGCCGAGGCCGAACGAGAGGTGGCGCACGTTCTCGCGCGCGAGATCGAGGCGGTCGGGCTCCGGAAACTCGGCCGGGTCGCGGTTGGCGGCGCCGAGCAGCACGATCACTGCCGCGTCCTTCGAGATCGTCGCGCCTCCGAGCGCGACGTCTTCGGTCGCGATGCGGAGAGTCGCCTGCACCGGGCTGTCGTAGCGGAGCAGCTCCTCGATCGCGTTGTCGAGCAGCGCGGGCTCGCGGCGCAAGCGCTCCACCTGTTCGGGATGGCGGAGCAGCGCGAGCAGCCCGTTGCCGATCAGGTTGGTCGTGGTCTCGTGGCCTGCGATCAGCAGCAGCAGGCTGTTCGAGATCAGCTCACCCTCGGTGAGCGCGCCCTGTTCCTGCTGGGCTTCGATCATGCCGCTGATCAGGTCTTCGCCCGGCGCCCGCCGGCGCTCGGCGACGATGCCCCGCATGTATTCGCGCAGGCGACCGAACAGCGCGGTCGTGCGTTCCTGTGCGCCGGGCTCGAATGCGCGGGCAGGTCCTTCGGCGAGCAGCTCCGACGACCACTGCTTGAACTGGCGATGGTCCTTCGCCGGCACGCCCAGCAGCTCCGCGATCACGATCGCAGGCAGCGGCTCGGCGAAGTCGCGCATCACGTCGAGCTCGCCGCGCTCGCGAGCAGGCGCCAGCAGCTCCTCGACCAGCGCTTCGATGCGCGGCGCGAGCCGTTCCTCCACGCGGCGCGGGGTGAAGGCGCGGCTCACCAGCTGGCGCAGCCGCGTGTGGTCGGGCGGGTCCAGCATCAGCATGGTGCGGAAGCCGTCCGGCCCTTCGATCAGCTGGCGCGGGAACCGATCCGAGAACACGTGAAACAGGTGTGCGCGCGCGCGGTCGACGGAGAAGCGCGGGTCGCGCAGCACCAACTCGACGTCCTGGTACCGCGTGAGTACGACCGCGCCTGGCCCCTCGTAGCCCGGGATCGGCGGGCGGAACACCGGGCTGGTGGCGCGCAGCAGCGCGTACACGGGATACGGGTTCGCGAGGAAGGCCGGGTTCGCGAACGGGTTTCCGGTGCCGAAGCCCGGCGCACTCACAGGGAGGCGTAGGCCGCCGCGAGCAAGCGGCGCGGGCGCGGATCCACCAGCCAGAGGCCCGTGTGCATCAGGTTCATCACGTAGCCGAACGAGAGTCGGTGCTCGGGGTCGGCCATCGAGTACGAGCCGCCGGCGCCGCCGTGGCCGAAGACGCGCGGGTTCGGGCCGAGCGGCTCCTCGCGCGTCGGCAGGAAGAAGCCGAGCGCGAGCCGCGTCGTGAGCGGCAGCACCTGGTCCTTGCCGTGCACCTGCTCCGCGCGCGCGCGCTCGATCGCCTCTCGCGAGAGCAGACGCACGCCGTCGATCGATCCGCCGTTCGCGAGCGCGCCGTAGATGCGGGCGAGCGAGTGTGCGTTGCTGTGGCCGTTCGCCGCGGCCAGCTCCGCCGCGCGCCAGGCGCGCGAGTTCGGTGACACCGCGAGCAGCGCCGGATTCCCGAAAGTCCTGGCGAGCATGCCGTCCGGGTTCTGCTGGATCTGCGACATCAGGTCCATCCCGGGCCCGCCGTCCGGCGGAGCGTGGATCGGGCCCTGCGAGAGGGGCGCGACACGCGCGTCCAGCTCGGGGCCGAAGCCGATCTCGAACTCGACGCCGAGCGGCTTCGCGATCTCGTCACGCACGACGTCCCCGATCTTCTTGCCGCGAATACGCCGCACCACCTCGCCGACCAGCCAGCCGAAGGTGAGCGCGTGATAGCCGTGCGCGGTGCCGGGCTCCCACCAGGGCTTCTGCTCGGCGAGCAGGCGCGTCATCTCGCTCCAGTCGTAGATCGTCTCCGCCGAGATCGGCTTCGCGATCGCGCACAGGCCGGCCTGGTGCGAGAGCAGCTGGCGCACGGGCAGGCGCTCCTTGCCGGCCTGCGCGAACTCGGGCCAGTACTTCGCCACGGGGGCGTCGAGGTCGAGCACACCTTCGTCCACCAGCCGGTGCGCCGCGATCGCGGTGATGCCCTTCGTGGTCGAGTAGACGTTCGCGAGCGTGTCGCGCAGCCAGGGATGCGTGCGCTCCGCGTCCAGGTGGCCGGCCCAGAGATCGACGACCGTCTCGCCCTCGAGCGTGAGGCAGAGCGAGGCGCCCACTTCGTTGCCGTCCGCGAACTCCTTCGCGAAGGCGCCCTGCACGCGCGTGAACTTCGGGTGGCAGCGGCCCTGGATCTCTGTGCTCATCTCGGCTCCTCCTCGGGAAGTGCGAAAGCGACGTAGCGGTCGCCGGACGGACGCCCGAGCTTACCGCCTCCGGCGGCGATCACGACGAACTGCCGTCCGTCCGCCTCGTAGACCGCGGGCGTCGCGAAGCCGGCCGCCGGCAGCGGCGCCTCGAGCAGCAGCTCGCCCGTGCGCTTGTCGAAGGCGCGCAGCTTCGCGTCCATCGCTGCGGCGATGAAGACGAGGCCGCCCGCGGTGACGACCGGGCCGCCGTAGTTCTCGGCGCCGGTGTTCCGTAGACCCTTTGCCGCGAGCTCGGGGATTTCGCCTAGCGGCACCTGCCAGACCAGCTCACCCTTCGCGAGGTCGATCGCGGTCAGCGTCCCCCACGGCGGCTTCACGGCCGGGTAGCCCTCGGGGTCGAGGAACTTCTGCCAGCCGACGTTCATGTAGCGCAGGAAGAAGCCGAGCTCGAGCTCGCTCTCGTCGGCACGCGCCGCGGGCGCGGCGGCATCGGCCGCATCCGGGCTGTGCAGGTACCAGAGCAGCGGCGGGATCGCGACGAGCGGTATCAGCTCGCCGAGGCCGGGCATGCGGCCACGCCCGTCGCGCACCACGCGCCACGCGCCCCACGGGCCGATCCGGTCGTAGAGGCCGACCAGGCTCGGCACGCTCGCGCCGTCGCCGCGCCGGTCGAGGCCGTGGCACATCGCGCACGCGGTGATGTAGGTGGCGCGTCCGACGCCGGAAGCGCCACTCACGTCGGGCGTCTCGATCATCTCCAGCCAATAGGGCACGTCGTTGGCATTCACGTAGAGGAGGCCCGTCTCGGGGTCGAAGGCCGCGCCGCCCCACTCGCCGCCACCGTCCATGCCCGGGAAGATCACGGTGCCCTCGAGGCTCGGCGGCTGGAAGGGCAGCGCGGGCTGCGCCCGGCGCAGCTGCTCGAGCACCGCGGCCTGCGCCTCCGGCGTGCGTGTGGTGACGTCCGCCTCGGTCATGCGCTGGCGCGCGAAGGGCGGCGGCCGCACGGGCAGCGGCTGCGTTGCTGCGAGCTGCTCGCCCGGCAGCGCAGGCCCCGGCACCGGCGCCTCCTCGATCGGGTGCAGCGGCGCACCCGTCTCGCGCTCGAACAGGAAGACGTGCCCGCTCTTGGTGATCTGCGCGACAGCGTCGATCTTGCGGCCGTCACGCTCGATCGTCACCAGATCCGGCGCCGCGGGCAGGTCGCGATCCCACACGTCGTGCCGGACGATCTGGTGGTGCCAGAGCCGCTTTCCGGTCGTGGCGTCGAGCGCGAGCAGCGTGTTCGCGAACAGGTTGTCGCCGGCGCGGTCGCCGCCGTAGAAGTCGTAGGTCGCCGAGCCGGTCGGGACGAAGGCGATGCCGCGCGCCTCGTCCACGCTGATGCCGGCCCAGCTGTTGGCCCCGCCGACGCGCTGCCACGCATCCGGCGGCCAGCTCTCGTAGCCGGGCTCGCCTGGATGCGGCACGGTGTGGAAGATCCAGCGGATCTCTCCGGTCCGGACGTCGTAGGCGCGCACGTGGCCGGGCGCGGCGTTCGCGATCTCGGAGACGCGGTGGCCGAGGATCAGGAGATCGCGGTAGATCGCGCCCGGCGTGGTGGCCACGACGAAGTCGTCGGGCCGCTCTTCCGCGAGGCCGTCGCGCAAGTCGACGGAGCCGCTGTCCCCGAAGCTCTCGATCACGCGTCCGCTGCGCGCGTCGAGTGCGAACAGGCGGTGCCCGCGGCCGAACAGGATGCGCTCGTCCTCGGCGCCGTCGCTCCAGTAGACCAGGCCACGCGCCGGCGCGAGGGTAAAGCTCACCGCGTCGTCCGGGGCGAAGCGCCAGAGCTCGGCGCCGGTCGCGGCGTCGAGCGCGAAGGCGGCGAGGCTCGGCGAGATGCCGTACAGCACGCCAGCCACGACGAGGGGGTTGCACTGGATCTGCGTGGCGAGGTTCGGCGCGGTGCCGCCGGCTGCGTACTCCCAGGCGGGTGCAAGGCGCGCGACGTTGCCCGGCCGGATCGCGTCGAGCAGGGACCACTGCCGGCCCCCACGGTCGCCGTGATAGACGCGCCACTCGCGCTCGGCCGGCGCTGCCTTCGCCCGCGCAGCCAGAAAGGCAGCGCTCGGCGCGTCGCCGCCGCGCTCACAGCCGGCGAGGGCGAGAGCTGCGGCGAGGAGGCTGACGCGGCGCACGGCCGGCAGCGTAGGCCGCTACTTCGCGTCGTGGAAGATCAGGCCGAGCGCGGTCCGCTCGCCCGAGCGCAGCTCCGAGACGCCGTGGCGCATCTGCGCGCGCGCGAGACCGCGCGGCCCCACCACGGGCCGCAGCGCGTTCGCGAAGACGATCGCCTCGCCGAGCGCGAGGCGCACGGCGCTGACCCGCGTCTGCATCCGCGCCCGCTGCTCGCTCACCAGGAACTCGCCGCCCGCGTACTCGGCGCCCTCGCGCGAGAGCACGATCGTCACCTGCAAGGGGAACGCGACGCGGCCGTACACGTCCTGGTGCATGCGGTTGTAGTCGCCGGGCACGTAGCGCAGCAGCAGCGGCGTCGGCCGCGTCTGGCCGGCGGCATGACAACGCGCGAGAAAGCCAGCGAGCGTGGGTTCGAAGCGCTCGTCGCGGCCGAGCTGCTCCTGCCAGCGGTTCGCGATCGCCGCGAGCGGCGCGTAGAGCGCCTCGCGCAGCCTCTGGACCAGAGGCGGCAGCGGGTAGGCGAGATAGCGATAGCGGCCACGCCCGAAGCGCCGCGGCTCCATGTCGATCGTCGACCGAAAGCGCGCGTCGTCGCCGAAGCAGCGCCGCAGCGCCTCGCACTCCCGGGCCGCGAGCAGTCGGCCCGGGAGCGCATACCCGCGCGCATCGAGCTCGGTCAGGGTCCGTTCCGAGTCGATGCGCGACTTCACTTCACCTCAGTGGCCGAAGACCCAGCCGATCCCGCCGCCGATCGAAGCGTGGAAGATGACGGAGGGCAGCTCGAGCACGGCGATGTGATGGTGAAGGTGCACATGGTGGGACAGGTGGTCGTACGAGTCGAAGTGGTGACCGCACGGGCCGCAATAATACGCCTCCGGCCTCGGGCCGTATTGGTACACGGGATACGCGTAGTCGTGGTGCTCGACGTAGCGCGGCGCGTAGTAGCCCCCGTGCCCGCAGCCGTGATGGTGGCGGTGGTGATGGCCGTGATGACCACCGTGGTGTCGCCACCTGTGGCCACCTGCGGCGGCAGGCCCGGCCAGCACGAGCGCGGCCAAAGCCAACGCAAGCGGAACTGAACGAAGAGTGCGTCGCAACATCGAAGAGACCTCCCACTGGGCTGATTCGACTCCGGCACCCCGCCGCGTATTCGGTTGCGCAGCCCCCGCGGGTGCCGCATTCTGCGGCGCTCATGAGTAATCGGGGTCGGGAGGCGCCATGAACTTCGGGTTCACGGATGAGCAAGAGCTGCTGCGCACCGAGGTGCGCAAGCTTCTCGACGCGAGCTGCCCGCTCGAGCAGGTGCGGAAGATCACCGAGGACCCGAGCGGCCCTGGCTTCTCCACCGACCTTTGGCAACACATCGCGGACCTGGGCTGGCTCGGTCTCACCATCCCCGAGCTGTACGGGGGCGCCGGTCTCGGCTGGGTGGACCTCATGGTCGTGCTCGAAGAGACCGGGCGCAGCTTGTTCCCGTCCCCGCTCGTCTCGACCACGCTCGCGGCGCACGCGCTCCGCCGTTTCGGCAGCGCGCGGCAGCAGGCAGCCTGGCTGCCGGCGCTCGCCGACGGCTCGGTCATCGGCACCCTCGCGCTGCTCGAAGAGGACGGAGCGCCCGGGCCCGAGGGCGTGCGGCTCGCGGGCCGCACCGCCGGCAAGAGCCTCACGCTCACGGGCGAGAAGCTGTTCGTGGGCGATGCGGCCGCGGCCGACCTGATCGTGGTCGCGTTCCGCCGGGGCAAGAGCAAAGAGACCGGCCTGGCGATCGTCGAGCGCGGCACGAAGGGCCTCTCCGCGAAGGACCTGCCGGGCATCGATCTCACCAAGCGCCTCGGCCGCGTCTCGCTCGACGCCGTCAAGATCGGGCGCGATGCCGTGCTGCCGAAGGGCAACGCGGCTGCGATCACCCATCTGATCGACGTCGGCGCGCTCGCGGTGACGGCCGAGGCAGTGGGAGCGGCGGAGGCGGCGCTGCGGCTCACGGCCGACTACGCCAAGCAGCGCGTCCAGTTCGGGCGTCCGATCGGCACCTTCCAGGCCGTCAAGCACCCGCTGGCCGAAGCGTACATGGACACGCAGTCCTTTCAGTCGCTCGTGTACTACGCGGCGTGGTGCGTGGACCAGGGGCACAAGGATCTGCCGCTCGCGGTCTCGCGCGCGAAGGCCTACGCCAGCGAGGCGTTGCCGAAGCTCGGCATCGACGTGATCCAGCTGCACGGCGGCATCGGCTACACCTGGGAGTACGACGCCCATCTCTATCTGAAGCGAGCCAAGTGGCTGCGGCCGGCATTCGGCGATGCGGACTGGCACTACGAGCGCGTCGCCCAGCTCGGAGGTCTCTGATGGACTTCGACTTCACGCCCGAAGACGAGGCCTTTCGAGCAGAGGTGCGGAAGTTCCTGAAGCAGCATCTGCCGAAGAAGCAGAGCTTCGAGACGCTCGCCGAGTGGCAGAAGCAGGTGCGCGCCAAGGGCTGGGTGGGCTTCGCGTGGCCCAAAGAGGCGGGCGGCGGCGGCGGCACGATCGCACAGCAGGTGATCCTCAAGGAAGAGATGGCGAAGGCGCACGCGCCGGCGCTCGGCAGCTGCTTCATGGGCCTCGCCTGGGTAGGGCCCTCGATCCTCTCGTACGGCACCGAGGAGCAGAAGCGGAAGTTCATCCCGGACATCCTCGACGGCAAGTACCAGTGGTGCACCGGCTACTCGGAGCCGGGCTCGGGCAGCGACCTGGCGGCGCTGAAAACGCGCGCCGTGCGCGACGGCGACGACTACGTGGTGGACGGCCAGAAGATCTGGACCTCGATCGCGATGTGGTCGAAGTGGATCATCCTGCTGGTGCGCACGGATGCCTCGGAGTCGAAGCACGAGGGCATCACCTGCGTGCTGGTGCCGATGGACTCGCCCGGCATCACGGTGCGTCCGATCAAGAACATGGCCGGCGGCGCGATGTTCGCCGAGGTGTTCTTCGACAAGGTGCGCGTGCCGGTCGCGAACCGGCTCGGCGAAGAAGGGCAGGGCTGGCAGGTCACCGTCTCGGCGCTCGCGCACGAGCGTTCGAGCATCGCCGAGGTGGCGGGCCTGCAGCGCAGCCTCGACGAGATCAAGTCGCTCGCGAAGCGGAGCAAGAAGAACGGCAAGCTCGCCAGCAAGGATCCGGGCGTGCGGCGCCGCATCGCGCGCGCCGATGCGCGCATCGAGGCCATGCGCCTCAACGGCCTGCGCCTCCTGACCCGGCAGCTGAAGGGGGAGAACGCCGGCGCCGAGACCTCGGTGAACAAGCTGCAGCGCGCCGCGCTCGAGGTCGAGCTCGGCGAGCTGGCGCTCGAGATCGAGGGTGGGGCCGGCGTGCTCGACAAGGACGCCGCGCCCGAGAAGGGCAAGTGGCAGCGCATGGCGCTCTCGTGGCCCGAGGTGGTGATCGGTGGGGGGACGCCGAACATCCAGCGCAACATCATCGCGGAACGCATCCTTGGGCTGCCGAAGGATCCGTGAGCACCGCTGAGATCGAAGCGCGCCTGCGGGAGGCGCTCGGCGCAGTGCACGTCGAGGTGGAGGACGAGAGCCGCCTGCACGCGGGCCACGGTGCGACGGGGGGACACTACCGGGCGGTGGTCGTCTCCGAGCGCTTCGCAGGCCTCTCCCGTGTCATGGCGCAACGCCTCGTCTACGCCGCGCTCGGCGAGCGGATGGACGGACCCATTCATGCGCTTGCGGTGCGCACCTTCACGCCGGAGCAGTGGCGAGCTGGAACTGAAGCCGGTCCGGCGCGCGGCCGCTGAGCCGCATTCGTCCACCGTGTACGCCGGCGCTGCGAACAAAGTATCGCGCGGAACAGGCGGATCGCGTCGGCCGGACCGAGCCAGAAGATCGCAGACCGCCTCGTACGATTCCTCGCCCGCAGGCTGCGCACACAGTTGCCGGTCCACGTCGTCTTCGAGGGCCGATCCGCCCCCTGTTGACAGATACCGAGCCTTGGACCCATCTTGTCAACGTTGATTTATACCAGTAGTTTCATCGAGCTGTCAACGGAGAAGAGTCGTGATCGGTCCTCGCATGAGACAAGCCCGGCTGGCGGCCGGGCTCACGCTGGATGAAGTGGTCGAGCTGCTAGGTGGCTCGATCACGAAGGCCGGGATCTCGAAGTATGAACTCGGCAAGAGCACTCCGACTGCGGATTTTCTGACTCGGTTCGCGTGTGCGCTCGGAGTTCGTGCCTCGCAGTTCATCGAGGAGCCCGGAGCCTCCGTGGTGTGGATCGCCTTCCGAAAGCACTGCCGGCTGCCTGTCCGCGAGCAGACCCGCATCCAGGCGTTCGCCGAACGGCGCATCGAGCTGGAGCTCTGGCTGCGATCAGTGCTGTGCCCCGCGGAACGACCGCAGGCCGTTCCCAGGCTGGCCGTGACAACGCCAGCGCAAGCCGAGAGGGCTGCCGAGCGCGTTCGAGACTCCTGGAAGCTCGGCGAGGGTCCGATTCCGGCAGCCACGACCCTGTTGGAGGATCGGGGAGCGGTCGTCGTAGCCGTTGCAGAGCCGAGAGAGTTCGACGGTCTGTCGGCGTGGGTCAACGAGGACGTCCCGGCATTCGTCGTGAACGCCTCCATGTCCACCGATCGGCGCCGGTACGACCTGGCTCACGAGCTGGGGCACCTGGTCGCAAAGAACCGCATGCCGGACGCCAAGGCAGAAGAAGACCTCGCGCATCGCTTTGCCGCGGCGTTCCTGGTTCCTGCGGAATCAGTGCGCACGGAGCTCGGCGCACGTCGGCGCACGCTCGATGTCCAGGAGCTCGGCCTGCTCAAGCGAAAGTGGGGGATGAGCATGCGGGCGTGGGTCCGCCGCGCCCGCGACCTCGAGATCATCGGGCCAGGGCAGTACCAGACGCTCGAGGTCTTGTTTCGGTCGCGCGGCTGGCACCATAGCGAGCCGGTCCCCTTCGAAGGAGAGGAAGAGCCCAAGCGCTTTCGACTGCTGGCTCATCGGGCGTTGGCGGAGGGGGTGGTGAGCGAAGCCTGGGCAGAGGCCGCTTGCCCGGAGGCGGTCACTCCGAAGAGCGGCGCGGAGGAGCCGATGTACGAGTCCCTTCGTCTCGCGCGACTCGCGACCCACGAGCGGCACTCGATCCTCGCGGACGCCGCGGACGCCGTGGCAGCCGACTACGCGACCGATGCTGAGTTTGCGGATTGGGAGGCCGCGGATCTCGACGGGGCTGCCGACGATGCAGCGGGGTGAGATCTGGTGGGTCAGCCTCGATCCGACGGTCGGTTCGGAGATTCGAAAGACGCGCCCCGCCGTCATCGTCAGCTCCGATGCGATCTCCAAGTTGCCATTGCGGCTCGTCGTTCCGTTCACGGAATGGAAGCCCCGCCACGATCGCAGCCCTTGGGCGGTAGTGATCACCCCGGATTCGACGAACGGACTCGTCCAGAAGTCGGCGGCCGACGCGACCCAGGTGCGATCGGTCTCGACCCAGCGGCTCGTGAGGAAGCTCGGCTCCCTCCGAGAGCCCGCCCTGAGCGCCGTCGCCGCTGCCGTGGCGGTCTGTATCGAATTTCCCTGACCTACAGCGGCCCACCCGAACGTGGATGCCTGGCTCGGGCGCTGTATGAGCCGCCCCGCGCTGGTGCGCGCCGCCACCAGGTAGCGTGATAGCCTCGCCGCCATGTGGCTCCTCCACGAAACGCATGCGGTTCGAGGCGAGGGCGAGGCCGAGTTCGACGCACTGCTACGCGATGCGTGGATCCCGGGCGTGGCCGAGACGGCGGGTGCGCGCGTCGCCTACGTGCTGCGCCACACGCACGGCACCGGCCCCTCGTATCGCCTGGTGACGCTCACCGCGCTCGAAGACGCCGCAGCCTATGGTGCGCTCACGGCGAGCGTCGCGCGCGGACCGCTGCGCGAGATCGCGGTGCAGCTCGACGCGCTCCGCCACGATGTCGAGGCCAAGCTGCTCGAGCCTCTGACCTGGTCGCCGCTCCAGCGCTTCGATCTGGCCGCGCTGCCTGCGAGCGGCGCCGACCACGACCTCACGCTCTACATGGAAGACACGGTCTGGCCGCGCGAGGGCAAGCTCGAGGAGTACGTCGAGAAGAGCGGCGCGCACTACGCGCGCGAGATGGCCGGCCACGAGAGCCGCGGCCACGCCATGCTCCAGGTGCAGGGCGGCTTCCGCACCGTTTTCGGTAGCGGGCGCCGGCGCGAGATCGTGCTCTGGCAGAAGGTGGTGGACCCGCGCCTCGTGCTCGGCCTGCTCACGCGCGAGGTTCCGCCCGAGCTCGCCAAGCCCGGCACCTGGATGCACGACGCGCTCTCGCTGCGCGACCAGTGGCAGAGCCGGCTGCTGCGCACCACGCGCTGGTCGCCGCTGCCCTGAGCGGCCCGCGGCTGGCCGTGGGGTCCGACGCGCGAGCCCCCCCAGGGGCAGCGCGGGCGCACGAAAGTCGCCCTGTCGGGGCCGCTTCCGTGCGAAGATGCACACGTTCTGGGAGGAACAACGCCCATGAAGTCCATCTCTTGCGTCCTGCTTGCGGTCGCCCTTGGGCTGGCGGTAGCCCCCGCCTTCGCCCAGGAGGACGTCGCTCCGGGTGCGCCCACCTTCAAGGAAGGCGACGTCATTTCCGTGGATCAGATCGAGAAGCTGAAGCCCTTCCTGCCCGCCGAGTTCTGGAGCAACCGCGACTTCTTCTTTTACGAGGGGATGCAGCTCGAGGTCGGCCCCTCGTTCAAGGACTACTCGCCCTACAGCGGCTATGTCGAGGCCACGAAGGCGAACGCGGGCCAGACCAAGATCGGGCCGGAGAGCAGCCTCGAGAACTTCACCGTCGGCCAGCCCTTCCCGATCGAGCAGATCGATTGCAAGGGCGACCCGCAGGCCGGCGCCAAGGTGGCCTGGGACTTCGTGCTGCGCTGGGAGGGCCTGCGCCGCTCCGCGAGCTTCTACTACTCTTACTGGGATCGCGGCGAGGAGCTGCCGCTCTACTACGAGGGCACCAGCGACGGCTACCGCCTCGCGTTCCGCGCCGAGCCGCAGTTCAAGGACATGAAGGGCGACGTGTTCCGCAACGAGAAGCGCTACGAGGCCTCGGGCCCGAGCGTCGATGCGCCCTTCGACGCCCGCGGCATCATGCTGATGACGTATCGCTACAAGGCGTCGCTCGGTCCGAAGGCGACCACCAAGAACGACGATACCTGGGTGTACGTGCCGACGCTGCGCCGCGTGCGCCGCATCTCCTCGGCACAGCGCACCGACGCCGTCTCGGGCACCGACTTCACCTTCGACGACCTGTTCAGCTTCAACGGCGTCGTGCCCCAGTACGATTGGGAGTGCCTCGGCAAGATGGACCTGATCGCTCCCACCAACAGCAAGGTGAAGGCCTACCCGTACGAGAAGGACCACAACTTCGGCCCCTACGGGCTCTCCTTCGCCGACGATCGCTGGGAC
>Ga0247727_10013384_pt1 | contig 13846 bp, 6 predicted proteins | sample WisWelCaveWW1625_FD_202498 | JGI IMG/M metagenome (GOLD analysis project Ga0247727, IMG submission 202498) | Biofilm microbial communities from Wishing Well Cave, Virginia, United States - WW16-25 | ecosystem: Environmental > Aquatic > Deep subsurface > Groundwater > Cave microbial mat | place... | reverse complement strand
AATTTATTATCCGGTTGCCTAAAAATTTAGCATAGCCCGGCGCTGCCATGCAACAAATTTTAATTCTGCCAATGTCTTAAAACTCAAATACAAGCGGTGACGAGAAATTAAATGAACAAACTTTTTTACGGCCTCGTTCTGGCACTTCTGCTTGATCCCTCCGGCCTATTTGCACAATCCCCCAAAGTGCAGACCATCACCGTCCAGGCCGGGGAAAACATTCGTGATCTCGCGCAAAAATATCTCGGCGATCCGGATTTGTGGCCGGAAATTTTAAAGAGCAACGCGCTGTCATCCGCCGCGGAAATCATGCCCGGCATGACATTGAACATTTCCGCCGATCTCGTGCAGCTTTCGCAGCAACAATTGCAAAACGCTTTGCAGGCCGTGCAAAACGCGACCGAAGCCGGCGCGAAAGTGTTTGCCGCCGATAGCCTGGCGCGCGCGCAATCCTTTTATGAAGCAGCGGTCACGAGCCGCAAGAATAGTGACTGGCAGCAGAGCATTGAACGCGCTCGTTTCGCCAAGCTCGCTGCCGAGAATGCCACGCGTGAAACGCTGGCCAAGCGTAACACCACCGGCGTGGCCGAACTCACCGACCGCAAAGGCGCTGTCGAAAGCCGCAAGCCCGCCGAACCGGTGTGGAAAAACGCGCCGCTCAAAACCAAATTGATCGAAAGCGAAATGGTGCGCACGCTGTCCAGCTCGCTCGCCGAAATCACGTTTCACGATGAAAGCCGCATTCGTCTCAATGAAAATTCACAGGCGGTGATTCAACGCATGCGTGAAGATTTACTCTCGAAGAAAAAGGAATCCAGCGTCAGTCTCGTGGCTGGCAATGCCTTTGCGCTGCTGGCGGGCAATCAAAAAAAGAAGCAATTTGATTTCGTGATTCCCGGCGTCTCGACGAAAGTCAATTCAAAAAATTTTTGGGTGCAAAAGGACGAGCTGACGACGAAAGTAGCAAATTACGAGGGCCAAATCGAACTCACCTCCCAAGGCGCGACGGTCGTGGTCGGAGAAAATCAAGGCTCGCTGGTGAAAGCCAACCAGCAGCCGACGGCGCCGGCTTCGTTGTTGCCAAGTCCGGCCCTCGCTTCGCCCGCCAACAATGCCACGCTGTTTGATCGGCAGATTAATTTCAAATGGGCCGCGGTGGCCGGCGCGCTCAATTATTGGTTAGAGATTTCGCGCGACAAATCATTCACCAATGTGACGGTGAATGCCAATGCGATCAAAAGTAATACGTTTGCCGCCATCCTTCCCGGTGACGGCAGCTATTATTGGCGCGTGGCGGCAAGCGATGTCAACGGCTTTCCGAGTCGCTTCAGCGAGCGCGGTTTTTTTAATGTGGCAAAAGACACGACGGCGCCGTTTCTGCAATTGACCGCGCCGGAGGACGGCGCCATCGTGCGCGAGAGCTTCGCGCGCGTGGCCGGCACAACTGAGAAAGAGGCCAAGTTAGTTTTGCATGGAAAAACGATTGACGTTTCTTCCACTGGCATTTTTCAAACCGAGTACCTGCTTAAAGACGGCGTGAACGAAATCATTTTGGAAGCGAAAGATGCTGCCGGCAATGTCAGCCGCGTTCGCCGTTCCGTGACTTATGTCGCGGATTCGCGCGTCGGCATCAGTTACAGCAGTACGTTAAAAGCGCTGCGGCCGAAACATTTCGTCGTGCCCAATGCGGAATTCACTTTGAGCAGCGTCAGCAAACCGCGCGCGGCCATTACGCTCTTGCGCTTGTCGAATTTATTGAGCATGAGAACGTTTGCCGATGACGCCGGTTATTTTCAATTCACCGTGCAGAATTTAATCGGCCGTGAGCGTTTCAGTTTATCCGCAACCACGCCGGCGGGTTACTCGGCGAAAGACACGTTCATGGTCGAAGTGGACAACACGCCGCCGCAAATAAAATTTGATGCGGAATTGCCGGCAGTGATTGCAGCGGACACGCTGCGTCTGGCGGGCGCGATTCTCGGGGCGACGAGCCTGGTGCTCAATAATACAGAGCTCAAATTCGTCAACGAAAGATTTGGCGCCACCTTCCAACTCAAACCCGGTTTGAATCTCATCCAACTCACAGCGACTGATTTTGCCGGTAACCAAACCACCGTGGAAAAACGCGTGGTGTTGGATCGTGAAGCGCCGCTATTAGTTCAACATCAAATCACCCCCCTCGTCAGCGCCAAAGCCAAGCTGCTGCAAATTTCCGTCAAGGCGCAGGATGCTTCGGCGATGAAACGCACAGCTAAATTTATTTTGGGCGCTGGCAGTTTCACTCTTTCAGATTATTTAAAATTCAATCTGGCGACGCAAGCTTATGAGGAAACGGTGACGCTTCCCGCCACTGCGCCGGACGGCGTGAAATTAAAAGCCGTGATGTTGGAGGATTATTATGGGAATCAAAAGGAATATCAGTTATTTTGAATGCGAATAAAGCTGATGACACAAATTCACACGGACATAATCGAAAGCTTGGGAATTAGTTCGCGTAACGGGATCTCTGATCAAGTTGAGTTTTTCAGAACGGCTGCGAACCGGGAGCTTTCCTTGGAAACGCGCTCTGCCTTAGGTCAGTTTATGACGCCTGCGCCTGTCGCGTCATTCATGGCGTCACTATTTCATAAACCCTCGTCTAAAATAGTTCAATTACTTGATCCTGGCGCGGGCGTAGGTTCACTAACGGCAGCATTTGTCGAGAGATTATGTCAAAGTGAAGATCACCCGGAAAGACTTTCTGTAACTACTTATGAGGTTGATTCAGTTTTAATAAATTATCTCAATTCAACTTTAAACTCTTGTCGACAAAAATGCGAAGAGCATGGGATCAAATTTGATTACGAAATCTTACAAAATGATTTTATATGTTCAACCACGGAAACTTTGAAAGATGATCTATTTACTTTTGAACCGCAAAGATCAAATTTTACACATGTCATCCTTAATCCCCCATATAAAAAAATACACAGCGACTCCCAACATCGCTTGTTGCTTCGCTCCGTAGGTATCGAAACAAGCAACCTTTATACGGCTTTCTTATCTCTTGCCATTAAAATGCTCGACAAAGATGGCGAATTGGTCGCCATCGTGCCTCGGAGCTTCTGTAATGGTCCATACTTCAAGCCGTTTAGAAAATTTTTTCTGAAGAATATGGGATTGCAACACATCCACGTTTTTGAAAGTCGCGACCAAGCCTTTGGAGACGATGAAGTTCTCCAAGAGAACCTGATCTTTCATGCAATCAAGGGCAGAAAGCCTGATAAAGTAATAATTTCTTCAAGCGTGGGGCCGGAATTTGATTGCCTGACTATTTTTGAGGCCTCTGGTGATCAAATTGTTGATATGGCTGATCCGGATTTGATCATTCATATCGTTACCAGTCGGTTGGATCAATACGTGATCGATCGGATGCAAGTATTCCAGCAGACTTTACATGATTTAAAAATTGAGGTTTCCACTGGCCCGGTTGTCGATTTTAGGCTAAGTGAACATATCTCCGAAAAACCTGATAAGCAGAGCGTACCTCTAATTTATCCGGCGCATTTTGAAAGTCATTATGTAAAATGGCCTAAAATTAACGGTCGCAAGCCCAATGCTATATCTGACAAAAAAGACGTGCAAAAATGGCTTTTCCCAAATGGTCATTACACGCTTGTGCGCAGATTCTCAGCGAAAGAAGAGCAGCGCCGTGTTGTGGCAGCCATTCATACTCCTCAAGCTGTACCTGCAGAAAAAATTGGCTTTGAAAATCACCTAAACGTCTTTCACTCCAATCACCAAAGCCTTGGTTCCGAATTAGCAAAAGGACTTGCCGTTTATCTTAACTCGACATTAGTTGATATATATTTTCGACAATTTAACGGCCACACTCAGGTCAATGCCTCCGACTTGAGGATGCTTCATTATCCGGATATTCAATTCCTCGAAAATCTGGGCGCAAACGTTCATGATTTTAAGTTTCCAACTCAGGAGGAGATTGATATCGAGCTAGAAAGGAAAATTCAAAATATGTCAAAAATTTCTTCGCCTAATCCTGTCAAACTAAAAAAACGTATCGCAGAAGCCATGGAAATTCTTAAAGAGTTGGGCTTACCCAAAGCTCAGCAAAATGAACGTTCTGCGCTGACATTGCTTGCCATCACCAATATTAAGCTCGCAAAGACCTGGAAAGACGCTGAAGCTCCATTGCTGGGAATCACGCCAATTATGCATTTTAGTCGAGATTATTACGGAAAAGAATATGCGCCAAATACTCGCGAGACTTTTCGGCGTTCTACCATGCACCAATTTGTTGAAGCCGGAATAGCTGTCCCAAATCCGGACCAACCTGATCGTCCAGTTAATAGTCCCAATTGGTGTTATCAAATTGAAGCGGATACGCTTGAACTGATTAAAAAATATGGCAGCACGAGATGGGAGAAAGCTCTTGCCAACTATCTTGCCAGTATAAAGACCTTAAAACAAAAATATGCCAGAGAGCGCGAAATGCATCTCATTCCTGTCACAATTGGCGCAGGCCAAAAAATTCAACTCACTCCTGGAAAACATAGTGAACTTATAAAACAAATAATTGAGAGCTTCTGTCCGAGATTTGTACCAGGTGGAGAGATCGTTTATATAGGTGACACTGGTTCCAAATGGGGTTATTTCAATAAAGCCAAACTAGAGGGATTAGGAGTCACGGTAGATTCACACGGTAAAATGCCCGATACTGTTATCTACCAGCCTAATGAGAACTGGCTTTTTCTTGTAGAGGCGGTGACAAGTCATGGCCCAGTGGACAGCAAACGCCGAATCGAATTGGAGAAATTATTCAAAAAATCAAAAGCGGGTTTAGTATATGTAACGGCATTTCAGACTCGCGCAGAGATGGCGCGCTATTTACCCGAAATATCGTGGGAAACTGAAGTTTGGGTGGTCGAGGCTCCATCACACCTTATTCATTTTGATGGTGTTCGGTTTCTTGGCCCATAAGAAATTTAAATACTCGAATGAGAGCTTTGAACAATTCGACAGTTCAGTCTTAATCCGCCAGCTATCGCGCGGTTATTATTCTCAATAAGAGGAAGGACAATGAATCGCATACTCAAGCTTCTCCCCATCGGGCTTCTCCTGTTGCCGGCGTTGCTTTTCGCGCAGGCTAATGTGTTGATGGTCACCTACGGCCCCGCGGCGGCGATCGCTGAAGGCGACGACGATTTCAAACAAATTATTTTTCTCCAAATTCCTGAGGGCGTCACCGATAGTTTATATCTGCGACTTTTTGATATGGACTGCGGCAACGAGCACGATCTCGCTCTAGGCGGCCATTGGGACACGCAAACGAGTTTTGCGCTGTACGGTGGCGCGGGCGTTTATTCCGCGGCGACCATGCAAAGCCCTTTTCCGAATCCACAGGATTTGAGTGCCGGTTTGCTAATCAAAAGCGAAACCATCGGCGAAAATGCGCTGCGTAATAATGAATGGCACACCTTTGCGCGTTTCCTCCCCAGCACCGGAGAAAAAATTGGCGGCTATTATTATTTGAAGCTCGTCGTGCAAGGGATGAAAGGCAACGATGCCAATGTGTTTGACGTTCGCTTGAGCCAAAGCGAAAGCCAGAACAGAGCGCCGGACGGCGCCAAAATATTTACGTATGCGCCGACGATTCGCCTGCGCAAAGAAGATCCGTTTGCCAACGTAAAATTTTTCATTCCGGTGAATTTACAAAAAATTCTCGTGCACAATTTCGATCTCGCCGGCGCCGATGTTGCCGTTGAAACGGCGCTGCGTTCAAATTTGTTGATGACATCTTCAGGGCAAGGGGAATGGGTTAAAAATTCTGTCACCCTCGAAAAATTAGAAAGCGGCCGTTTGGGCGCGATTAGTTTTGGCCAAGGCGGCGAGACACCGAATGACGCGACATTTTATGTCACCGACGAAGCGGGCAAAGCTCTGCCCATCGACCTCCCCATTTACCTCGGCAAGCCGAATCGCCGGCCGGTGATTCAGAAAAAAATTCTCGCGCTGTCGGATTGCAACTCCATCGTGTTTGACGCGAAAGGCTCGACCGACGCGGAAGGCGACTTGCTTGATTATTTTTGGGAATTTGGCGACGGCGAAAAAGCGCAAGGCAGCCGCGTCGTGCATCGCTACGCCAATCAAACGCGTTACGAAGCACAGTTGATTGTCAGCGACAACTCGGGGCAAGTCGGCAACAGTTCGTTTGAGCGCTTTCCAGTTGTCGTCAACAAACCGCCGCAGGCCGTGGCCGGCGCTGACGTGGTTGCGGCGCTCGGCGATGTCGTTCAATTCAGCGGCTCGGCTTCCTCCGATCAAGACGGAACGCTGCAGCGGTACGTGTGGGATTTTGGCAATAACAAAAGCGCGGAAGGCGCGACAACCACGCATCTTTATGCGGGTCCGGGGACGTATCGCGTCTCGTTGCGTGTCGAGGATAATTCCGACAGTCCGTGCAATTTCAGCGTGGATGATTTGAGGGTTTGGATCAACGCCGCGCCGCAGGCCGAGGCCGGCGCGAATGTCATTAATTCCGCGGGAAAAGAAATCCGTTTCGATGCCAGCGGCAGCGTTGACAGCGACGGTGAAATGGCGAGTTACGCCTGGGATTTCGGCGACGGTGAAAAAACGGCGGGAAAGATCACGAATCACGCATACAAAAAGCCCGGCAAATACACGGCGACGTTGACCATACGAGACAATGCGAATGTGCGCAACAGCACAGCTTCCGATCAGCTCACCGTCGTCATCAATTATCCGCCGGTGCCGCGCGCCGGCAACGACGCGTTGATTGCCAAAGATGAAGTGCTGAACTTTGATGGCGGCAACTCATCCGATCAAGACGGGCAAATTATCAATTATCGCTGGAATTTTGGTGACGGTGGCAGCGCCACGGGTGCGCGAGCTTCGCACAGTTTTGCCACGCCCGGCAAATACAAAGTCGCGCTCGCGGTAAAAGATAATTCCGGCACCGACACTGATACGGTAAGCGATACGATGCTCGTCACCGCCAACGCGCAGCCGATAGCAAACGCTGGCGAGAATCAGCTCGTCACGGCGAGTGAAGTCAAGTTTGATGGAAGCGCGTCAAAAGATGCGGACGGCAAAATTACGCGCTATCAATGGGATTTCGGCGACGGCGCGAGCGGCGAGAGCGCAACCCCCGCGCACGTTTACAACAAAACCGGAACGTATAACGTTAAACTCACGGTAACAGACGACACGAATACCAAAAATAATAAAAATTCAACTGACCTAAAAATAACCGTGAATGAAAAGCCGCTTGCCGACGCCGGCCCCGATCAGATCGCGGCGCTCGATCAGGAAATCAGTTTGAACGCCGGTAAGTCGCTTGATCCGGACGGGCAAGTCGCGCGTTACGCGTGGGATTTTGGCGACGGTCGGAGCGCCGAGGGCAAAGCCGTGACGCATCGTTACAGCAAGCCCGGCATTTACACCGCGAAGTTATCGGTGCAAGATAATACCGGGCAAGCGCAGGCGATTGATTTCGATGAAGCCATCATCACCGTCAATGCGCCGCCGGTGGCGATGGCTGGAAGCGACGCCATCGCCGCGCCCAATCAAAAAATTTCGGTGGACGCGAAAGGCTCGTATGATTTGGACGGCAAGATTATTTCGTATCGCTGGGATTTCAGCGACGGCAAAGGCGTTGCTGAAACGGCGCAAACGAGTCGTGCCTTTTCCGCTTCCGGCGTTTTCAGCGCCATGCTCACGGTGAAAGACAACAGCGGCGCGGCCAATGCGACGGCGCGCGATACGATTTTCATTCGCATCAACAACGCGCCCATCGCCAAAACCGGCAAGGATATTTTCACTTGTGAAAATGCGCTCGTCTTCGATGCCTCAGCCTCGTCCGATGCCGACGGCAATCCCCTCTCCTATTATTGGAATTTTGGCGACGGTGCGTCAGCGGATTCAGGCGTGAAAGTGATTCATCAATTTGCCAAAGGCGGCGCGTACCCGATCATTCTCACCGTTGATGACGGTCTCAGTTTGGCGAACTCGCGGCATTCGGCTTCGATCACGGTTAAAATTAACCAACCGCCGACGGCGAATGCCGGAGAGAATCGCATCATTTGCGCCAACGAAGTGGTGATTTTCAACGCCGGCAATTCCCGCGATCCTGAGGGCGGTTTGTTGAAATACAATTGGGAGTTCGGCGACGGCACGAACGCGGAGGGATTGAACCCGACGAAAATTTATAAAACCGCGGGAAGTTATCTGGTCAAACTCACGGTCACGGATGATTCCGGCTTGCTCTGCAACACCGCGACCGACACGAAAGTGATTCGCGTCGTTGAGTCGCCGGTGGCAGAGGCCGGCGCGGATTTGACCGTTTGCGCCAACACGCAATTTCAATTTGACGGCACGAAATCGCGCGACTTCGACGGCGTGGTGAATAATTATTTCTGGGATTTCGGCGACGGCACCACCGGCGGCGGCGCGAAGCCGACAAAAGCTTATACACGCGCGGGAACATATCGCGTCGTGCTCACGGTCACGGGCGATCAAGTCGGTGACTGCGATAACACAGATAACGATGAAGTGATTGTCACCGTGCACGAAGCGCCGGTGGCGCAATTCACCAGTTTGGAGGCCGCGCCAGTGCGGCAAAGCATATCGTTCGATGCTTCGGCCTCGACAAGCTCGGCCTCCGCGAGTGTTGGCGGGAAGATTACGGCTTATGAATGGAGTTTCGGCGATGGCCAAAGCGCCAGCGGAAAAATCGTGACGCATGCGTATGAGCGCGCTGGAAAATTTATTGCGGTGTTGACGATTAAAACGGATGCGCAAACTTCTTGCAACTCGGCGACGGCGCAAAAAGTTATTGCGATTAACGAAGCGCCGATTGCAAATGCCGGTGCTGATCAACTCGTTGGTGTGAATCAAACGGCGTGGTTCGACGCTTCGGCGTCAAAAGATGCGGACGGTTCGGTGACAACATTTCAGTGGAATTTTGGCGACGGGCAAACCGGAACCGGCGCGCAGGTGCGGCATCAATTTCAAAAGAGCGGGCGTTTTCCGATTGTGCTGAAAGTGACGGATGACACCAATCTCGCGAACAATGCTGACACCGACACCGCATACGTCACCGTAAATATCGCGCCGCAAGCGCGCCTCACAGCGAAAACGCAAGCCTGTGTTGGCGAAACGGTTGCTTTTAGTGGAGCAAATTCAACGGATGCAGACGGCAAGATCGTCTCGTATCGCTGGGATTTCGGCGACGGCATCTCCGCCGAAGGCGCGCAAGTTTCGCATGTTTACAACAAGCTTGGACTTTATCACGTCACGCTCACGGTTGATGACGGCACGGCGGCTTCGAATAGCAAAACTGATTTTACCACTAAGTTACTCATCAATCAGCCGCCGCTGGCGCGCGCCGGTGAAGATAAGATCGTTTGCCCCGGCGCCGAGGTAACGTTTGATGCGTCGGCCTCGCTTGATCGCGACGGCCAAATTAAAACATACAAATGGAATTTGGGCGACGGGATCGAAAAAGAAGGCAAAATCGTCAAACATGTTTATCCCAAATCGGGGACGTACAAAGCTCGGTTGACGGTTTTTGATGAGACGAATACGAGTTGCGCGGCGCATGTCGATACCGTTGTTGTCACTGTCAATTCGACGCCGCTTGCCAACGCCGGCGCTGATCGCGAAGCCTTTGTCGGCGGCGCGCATGATGCGATTTTGTTTGACGGAACGAAATCATCCGATCCCGACAGTGATCCGCTGACGTATTCATGGGATTTCGGCGACGGCGCCACCGAACCCGGCGCGAAAGTTTTTCATACTTTTGTGAAACCCGGAAGATATGTCGTGCGGTTAAAAGTCAATGACGGCAAAGGCACCGCATGCAGCGCGGCGACGGATGAGGTGATGGTTGAGGTGAAAGAGCGGGGGGGAAATGTTACGACGAAGAAGAACTAACATGATCGGTAATACGATTTCTCATTACAAAATTCTTGAGCAGCTCGGCACCGGCGGCATGGGCGTCGTCTATAAAGCTTACGACGTCAGGCTCAAGCGCGAAGTGGCGATCAAATTTCTGCCGCCGGAAATTTCGCTGCGCGAGCCGGAACGCGCGCGCTTTATGATCGAGGCGCAAGCCGCCGCTGCGCTCAATCATCCGAATATTGCGACGATTTATGCAATTGAGGAAGTTGATGACGAGCTGTTCATTGTCATGGAATTTATCGACGGGGCGGACTTGAAAAAATTGCTAATTAACCATTGTCAATTGTCAATTGATAATTGCCTCGCCTACGCCATCCAAATCGCCGACGGCTTGCAGGCGGCGCATGACAAAGGCATCGTCCATCGCGATATCAAACCCGCCAACATCATGCTCATCCCGCGCGGGCGGGACCAGGTGAAGATCACGGATTTCGGTTTGGCGAAAATGGCGCAAGCGAGCTCGCTGACCAAAGCGGGAATGACGCTCGGCACCGCGGCTTACATGTCGCCGGAGCAGGCGCAAGGCCTGCCGATCGATCATCGCACCGATATTTGGGCGCTGGGCGTCGTGCTCTATGAAATGCTCACCGGCGCGCTCCCTTTTCACGGCGAATATGAGCAGGCCATTTTTTATGAAATTGTGAACGTCGATCCGCAGCCCATTCCTCCGGCGTTGGAACGTCTGGCCTTGCACACGAGTTTGCAACGCCTCGTGAATAAGGCCCTCGCCAAAAAAGTTGCCGAACGGTATCAGCAAATGGATGAGATGGCGCAGGCGCTCCGCGCCATCCAAAAATCTCTTGCCGCCGAGACCGCGTTCGCGCCGGCAGCCGCTTCGACCTCCATCGTCGTTTTGCCGTTTGCCGATTTGAGCGCGCAAAAAGATCAGGAATATTTTTGCGACGGACTTGCCGAAGAGCTCATTGACGCCTTGACGAAAATTTCCGGCTGGCGCGTCGTTTCCAGAACCTCGGCGTTTTCTTTCAAAAGTCAAAATCTTGATATTCGCACGATCGGCGAGCGGCTCAACGCCAGCCATGCGTTGGAGGGCAGCATGCGCAAAGCCGGCAATCGTTTGCGCATTACGGCGCAGCTCGTCAACGTCACCGACGGTTTTCAACTGTGGTCGGAAAAATATGACCGCGAGCTTGACGACGTGTTCGCGATTCAGGATGGCATTGCCGCCGCGATCGTCAAAAAGCTGCAAATGAAATTGACCGGCGCGCAGGAAACCGAGCTGGTCAAACGTTACACCAAAAATCTCGATGCCTACAATTTATATTTGCAGGCGCGCTTTCATTTGAATAAACGCACGGAAGAGGGATTGAAGAAGGGCGTGGCCTATTGCGAGCAAGCGATTGCCCTCGATCCGGAATATGCGCTGGCGTATGCCGGATTAGCCGACGGTTTCGCGCTGCTTGGATTTCAAGGTTTCCTCCCGCCGAACGGGGCCATGCCGCAAGCCAAAGCCGCGGCGGAGAAAGCGTTAGCGATTGACGAAGCATTGGCCGAAGCGCACACCTCGTTGGGATGCATCCGCGCGATCTATGAGTGGAATTGGCGCGAATCCGAAAAAGAATTTAAGCGCGCGCTGGAGCTGGAGCCGAATGATGGCGCCGCGCATTACTGGCATGCGCTGTGGTATTTGCTGCCCACCGGCCAATTCGATAAATGTTTAGCCGAGATTCAAAAAGCGCTGGAGCTTGATCCGCTCGCGCTGGTGTTGAAAGCCGGCATCGGCTGGCAATATTATTTCGCGCGGCAATTTGAGCAAGCCATTGCAGCGCTGCAAAAAACTTTGGAAATGGACGAAAATTTTCTTTTTGCGCGCGACATTCTCGGCCAGACCTATTTGCAGAAAGGCATGCCTGAACAAGCTCTCGCTGAAATGGAAAAAGCCGTGGCCCTTTCCCATCGCCGCACGCTGAGCCTCGGTACGCTGGGACATGCTTGCGCGATTTCTGGAAAAAGCGCGGAAGCCCAAAAAATTCTCCAGGAGTTGTTGGAACTTGCGAAAAGCAAGTATGTTTCGTCCTACGATATCGCGCTGGTTTACGCAGGCCTGGGCGAGAACGACCAGGCGTTGACGTGGCTGGAAAAAGCTTTTGCCGAGCACAACGGCTGGCTGGTCTTTTTGAAGGTGGAGCCGCGGCTCGAACCTCTGCGCGCGGAGGCGAGGTTCAGCGCGTTGCTCAAGAAGGTGGGGCTACAAAAATGATGCGAGTCTTGACTTTCATCGCAAAAATGCTTAATATTTGGCAATGGCAAACATCGACAATATTCACGACAATTTTTTCAGAAAAGTTTTCTCGGAAACTGCCAATGTTGAAACTTTTCTGAAAGCGAAACTGCCAAAGGAATTGTACCAACAGCTTGATCTGGCAGAGATGGCGTTAGAGCCGACTTCGTATATTTCCGAAGCGTATAAAGAATCTTTGTCCGACATCGTGGTTAGATGTCGAACTAAAGCCGAAGAACTCCCAGTTGACATCTATTTTCTCTTTGAGCACAAGTCGTATCAGGATAAGAAGATTTTCATCCAGCTTTTGCGATACATGTATCTGATGTGGGAGAAAGACGGCAACGAGAAAAAGCCATTACGCGTAATTATTCCTTTGGTATTTTATCACGGTAAAGACCCCTGGCAGATTCCCACGCAGTTTGCCCAACAGTTCGCTGTTGCAGATGTGTTCAAACGGTTTTTGCTCAATTTTGAATATGTTCTTTTCGATACCAACCAGTGGGATTGGGAGTCCGAAAGCAGCCAGCGATGTTGTTGATGAAGGCGGCGTTTCAGCAGAATATCGAGACCATCCGGCAAGTCTTTCGTTTGTGGAGCCAAATGGGTTTTGTGCAGGAACAGGAACGCATCAATTTTTTGATGATTTATATCGCGGAGACGCAGGATATCCCCGCGCCAGAATTGACCAAAATGTTGGAAGAAAGTAAAATTATAGGAGAAGAAACCATGCCCACTTTAGCACAAAGATTGAGAGAAGAAGGTAAAGAGCAGGGAATGCAGCAGGGAATGCTGCAGGGAATGCTGCAAGGCCATCTGCTTGGCAAACAGGAAGATTTGATCATGCTCCTCTGGCCACGCGTTTTCAATTGACTGAGGTTGAACAACAGCTTATCAGGGAAATAAACGAGGCGGACAAATTGAATACCGCTTTGAAGATGGTCATCACCGCCGAAGCGAAAGAAAAAGTTTTGGGCATTTTGAAAAATGGATCGCCGTCTTGAAAGAGTTTGATCAGGACAAGCTCTTTCAAGTTTCATTTCCGGCAGATACCAATCGCCAACCCACGGCCAGCCCCACCTATATGGCATCTGCGGCATTAGCGACCAAATCCTCTTTTTTTATGATCTCTGCTCGATGGCTCAATTCCACGTCGACTCATGATTGGCGGAATGTGTTGCTCACTCGTTTCTTCGCGACGCGGAGGGAAATCATTCATGAAATCCATTCTTATCGCTTTCCGGCAATGTCCAAATTCATGGCGCAAAATGCTGCTGCTCGGCCATAATGAAATGCGCTTCAAGGCACCGTCATGCCAATAGCTCGCATAATCGCCTTTTCTACTTCGCGCATTTGTGATGCGGTGATTTGTCCACCGAGCGGGCCACGAATCAAAAATATTTTGTCGAGGGTTGTGACTAATTCACATTTGGCCATGGAAGCCTGGGATATGCCGCCGGAGCCGGACGGCAAGTAAACGTGAGTTGGGGCAGGCCGAATAGTGGTTGAAAGCGGAACGACGATAATATCATCGGCAAATTGATTACGAGCATCGCCCGAAACGACCAACACCGGACGTTCTTTGGTATCCCCAGGTTGCCCTGGAATTTTCGCCCAGTGAATTTCTCC
>Ga0247727_10013383_pt1 | contig 13846 bp, 13 predicted proteins | sample WisWelCaveWW1625_FD_202498 | JGI IMG/M metagenome (GOLD analysis project Ga0247727, IMG submission 202498) | Biofilm microbial communities from Wishing Well Cave, Virginia, United States - WW16-25 | ecosystem: Environmental > Aquatic > Deep subsurface > Groundwater > Cave microbial mat | place... | reverse complement strand
TCTAAAATACGCAGCGCGGACTGTTGCGCCAGCCGCGTATTAATCAACTCGGTCATGGCGTTACCCAGCCATTTCCAATCTTCTTCCGACCCCTCGTATTCGAACGGCATCACCGCGATGGACTTGGTGACAGGTTGCCGGTTTTGGTCGCTGCCGCGAATGATAACAAATATGAGCAGCAGGGCTGCGACTAACAAACTTGCCCAGACGGGTATCTTTGATTTTGTGAAAACAAATTTCCGTGCCTTGTTTAAGGATATGTTGATGCTTGCGCCCGGGTCGGATACGATTTTTAAATCTGACTCGACTTCCTCAGTAGTTTGATAACGCGCTTCCTTGTCTTTCGCTAATGCCTTCATAACCAGGTTTGAAAAGGCCTGGGGAATGTCGTTGCGCATTTTGTGGGGCGGAACGGGGTTCTCGTTGACAATGGCATAAGCAATGGAAGCGCTGTAATCCCCCTGAAAAGGCTTTTTGCCGGTGAGCATTTCATACAGGACGATGCCGAAAGAGAAAATATCGCTGCGATGATCAACCTTGTCGCCGCGCGTTTGTTCCGGCGACATATACAACGCCGTGCCGAGAATCGAATCGTGACGAGTAATTTCGGTGAACGCTGTGGCCTTGGCCAGCCCGAAATCCAGAATTTTTACCTGGTCATCTTTTGTGATGATGATATTGCCAGGCTTAATATCGCGGTGAACGATGCCCGTGCGGTGCGCTTGTGATAATCCCTGCGCTATTTGCAGAGCATATTTCTGTGTTTGGTTGAGCGGCAAGGGACCGGTAGCAATCATGTCTTTTAAGGTTTGCCCCTCGTAATATCCCATGCTGATAAAAATGGAATCTTCGAATTCATCAATTTCATGGACCACGGCAATGTTGGGATGATCTAACGTCGAGACCACGCGCGCTTCGTTGATAAATCGCTGGTACACTTCCTCTCCAGCGCCAAAGTCTTTTTTCAGAAATTTCAGCGCGACTAATCTTCCCAGCTTGAGGTCCTGTGCTTTGTAAACCGACCCCATCCCGCCTTCGTCGATCTTTTCGATAATTTTGTAATGGGAAATGATTTTGCCAATCATCAGTTTGGAGCCTCAAAAAACAAAAAGCGTCCCCCGCTCAGGCGCTTTTTAAAGGTATGATGTAAGTTCAAAATTTTTCGATACTAAAATTGAATGGACTATTCACAATTATAATACAAACAAATCAACCCGATGTCAAGGAAAATTACTGGGTTTCATGTAACAATTTTACTTCGCCCCAAATATACGGATTGGCCGCTGACCACATGCTGCTATCCGAAGCCCAGTAGCATTCGCATTCTTCGAATGAATAGAGGATGATGTTAAAGAGCAGCCGGTCGGCAGGTGACAGGTTTTTTGGAATTGGCAGGAACGCCTCGCAGGAAGTAAGACCGATTGTTTCATTAAGAAAAAAAATTGGTTCGACATCTTTAGGAGACGATGGCGGGAATGTTTGTTCGAAACGAATTTTTTTATTTGTGCGACTTAATTTCCAGACCATAGCCCCCTCTTCGAGAGCGACCGTTCGCCGGTTGTTAATCTCAAGCATGATGTTCAGCAAGTCTACTTTCTTTTTCTTCTTTGTTTTCGGCAGTTGCCAATCTCGAACTAAAAGCAGCAATCCGTCTTCGGTCCAGGCGATCTGCACGGTTGGCGGCGTGCAGCGGGCATTATTTTTTTCGTAAACGGGGCTTACTTTGAGAGCGAGCGGTGCTTTTTTAAGCCGGTCCCATTCTGTGGTTTTGCCATTGATTTTGTAATGGACGAGCCTCGGAATAACGCCGCTGGGCAGCGGCGGGAGAAATGAATCGCGGGCGTTGAAATAATCTACTGGAAGACGATAGATTTCACGCTGCTCATTGGTCAGAAAAAAGTAAGGTTCGTCGAAGCAAATCCCCTCGCTTTGCCGCAATTCCAAAAGAATCCGCTTGAAATTGCCCGCCAGATAGTTATCGCCGCTCCGCGGTTTTTTAAAAAGGTAAATGTACTCATAGCACAGTATCAACAATTTGCGGCCATCAACGGAGGCGTCCGCGCCAGTGACCATACCATCGATCTCAAAATCGCCGAGACGGGTGAGGGTCTGCATTCGATTATCATGCAAATGTTCGAAACGATAGAGCGCGGTGCGGCGATCGCTGCGATGTTTGGTCAAAAGGTAAAGATGGCCACTGGCCCAGAACAGCGCCTCGCTGTCAAAATTTTGATTGGAGGGATCCGGAAACAGCGACTGATCGGGATATTGAAAGTGGATTCGTTTGATGACTTGCGCGGTGCTCGCTTGACGGGGATCAGGCTCTTTTATAACATAAATGGTCAGATCGCGGCGGTCGTTATCGTTGTTGCCGGTATCGCCAATGTAGAGATTGCCGGCATCGTCAGTTGTGATGTCTTCCCAGTCGATGTTTTTTGCGCCTGCGATGGTGACCTGTCGAATCAACTGACCTTTGTCGGTGGTGGCAAAAAGCCGAGGGAGATCGCCGGAATCGTTGTGAGTCCAGAAGACGTTTGGGAATTGGCGGCTTTTCACAATGCCGGACGATTCTTTGATGGCCGACTCGGTAAACTGACCGTATGGGAACCACTCGTTGTTATTTTGTGCACGGGCAAGGAGTGGCCAGAGTAAAACGAGAAGAAGGATTCTGATGGTTGTTCTCAATGTTTGCGATTCATTTTGCTTTTGCAGTAAATGTCACGAATTCTTTGAGTGATACTAACGCTCAGGTTGTGCGGTACATTGTGTTCTGGTGTGCTCTGTAAACGCTTACTGAAACTTCTCCCGTCTCATCCATTCGACGAAATCTTTCAAACCATCTTCTAGGTCGATTTTCGCTTCCCAGCCTAGATATCGTTTTGCCTTGGATACGTCCGGCACTAGCCTTTTTATGTCGTATTTGAAAGGAGGACCAAAGGAAAATTCGGGAATTCCTTTCTTGTCACACAGTCTCCAGAGGATTTTTGCCAACTCGACGATGGTTATCTCGCGCTCAGAACTTAGGTTGAAATCTTCATTGATGGCATTTTTTGATTCAATCGTGCTGGCTATCCCGCGAGCGACAAACTGGAATTAAAATGGAGCCCACTGTCCAAATTCGTTCGTTATCCGAAAGAAAACGATTGCTGTAGTGCTGATGAAGTGTACGAAGCCATTCGTTCGGATCAGCGGCTTGTTTCCGCTGATTCTCAATCATGGTCTTTATTGCTTTCACCTTTTTCGCGACTTCCTGCTTAAACTTCTCGTCTGAATTCTTCGACTTGGACATGATTGAATCTCCAATGGACTATTTCATGAGCCGAGTCTGTTTACCACCTAGCCCTGCAGCAACCCCCATCGAGTACGTTACGAATATCTCCGAATAATCACGCTGGCATTCGTTCCACCAAACCCGAACGAATTGGAGGCATACCTCTACCTCTGCCCGCCACGCCTGATTGGGCAGGTAGTCCGGATCACACTCCGGATCTGGAGTTCAAGTTTGTCACGTCCTCTTGCGCGCCGTCACCTGACTTATATATTCTTTGCCGATATACTCGTCATAAATTACCACACAAGGATCATCTCCATTTTTACAAAACAAAAGTAGCGACATCAAGCGGCTTCTGTTTTGCGAAACTCTTGCGATGAAGCTTGATGCGTTCTATTTCGTGCAAAGTTTTGGCCTCCAGATAGCTTGCTCCACAATGAGGACATATAATGATAGGTACATTTTCGATAACAAGCGCATTCTGACCGCGTCCATAAATCCGTGTAACGCGTTTCTCTATCACACCTGCTTTACCGCAGTTATCACACTTTCTTTTCTTATTAAGGTTATTTGGTCTGTTGTGCATAGGCATCTCCGAAATTGTTTTAGATGGAATAGGCTGTAATAATATATAATCTTCCAGTGGGGCCAAATTTCGCTATAACTTCCATAAGGTCTCCACTAACAGTAGACCCAAGAATACGATATTTTGTTTCGCCCGTCTGCCTATCTTTTTGGCGTTCAATGATTTTTCCTGTAAGGACACACCTTTCAACATCGAAAATACTCAATTCTTCTGCATCTATTTGTTCCTCGCCATGTAGGGTCATTACATAATCACCAGCACGAATCTTGTTGCGCATCCGGTGCAGGATGTTATCAAACAAGCTATACTCCTTGGATCATGCTTCAAGTTAGCGTATTATTGCATACTTCTATATTACAAATCTTTGCTATTTGTGAAGACTTCCACGTTAGCTTTGCAGAGGGCGATTGGGCACGGCACCTGATCCGGTTGTTATTTCTTTTTGCGCGCCGTCACCTTCTTGATCAAACCGGCTGCCTTCCTGACGTCCGCCTCATTCTCGAATCCGATGATGCACGAATACCTTTTGCCGATCACTTGCGTAACCATAAAACTTAGATTTATCCCGGCACCGGCCATCGCTTCGGTCATCACTTTCCCCAACCCCGGCTTGTTGTCCCCTTCGGCCAGCAAAGTAGGAATGGCCGAAGCTCTCAACCCGACGGTGGAAGCCGCATCAACCACTTTTTTGCGTGCGACGGGATACACCTCGATAGCGGCTTTGCTTTCGTTGCCCGGATAGCGATACCCCATGAGGATTTGTAAATCAGCGCCAGCGTCGGCAAGAGGTCCGAGTACGCTGGCAAGAGCCCCTGGTTTGTTTTCCACTTCGGTTCGCCAGAGAGTGATTTTTTTTACGGTGAGTGCCATATTGCCCTCCTTTGCTAATTTGTGGGTTGCTGCGTTACGATATTACAAGTTGACAGTAGGCTGCCTACTGCTTACTGCGAACTTAAACGTATCTCCGAATAATCACGCTGGCATTCGTTCCCCCAAACCCAAAAGAATTGGAGAGGCACACATCCACTTTTGCCCGCCGCGGCTGATTGGGCACATAGTCAAGATCACATTCGGGATCCGGCGTCTCGTAATTGATGGTGGGCATAATCTGGCTTTGCTCATGGAACTTCCCTAATTTTTATTTCAGCAGAATGGTAAATCCAAATTGTTCGAAATGTCTGTCGTCTGTGAGTGCTTCACTAATTTTGAACTTTTTCATTACTGCAAATGACGAAACGTCCGTTAATCCCCACTCTTTGTCTGCATACTTTTCGTATATTTTTAAGGCCTCGTTCAAAAGCTCCTCGGTGATTTTGACAACTTCAGTATCTTCACTCTCCTGCAAGTGCTTCAGCGCTCGTACCGCCAATCTTTTGTTCTTGGCAAGAGCGTTTCCAACCTCCGCCAAAATATAATCTGTAGTTAAGAACCTTACATTTTGTAGCAACAATGATTCATTAACTTTTTGAGCCTTTTCGTGTAACGAGTCCCGCTTGTTTACGAGTGCGAGAATTCCGCAGGTGTCAAGAAAGATTCTTCTCATTTTTTGGATCCATAGAGATACTCGTCGTGATTGTGAGCTAAATCATCAATTCCTAAATCTTCTGAGATATCAATTAATTTTGACAAGGCATTCTCTCTTTTTTTGACAGCACTTTCGATGAACTTTTCGTAGCTGCCATCAAACTTCTTATTGACCAATTCGACCAGTTTCTTTTCTGTTTTCGGGTTTAGTTTCAAGTCGAGATGTAACATGGCTACTCCCTTTTTTTCTATGATAGTTTACGAGTATCTCCTAATAATCACGCTGGCATTCGTTCCCCCAAACCCAAAAGAATTGGAGAGGCAGATATCCACTTTTGCCCGCCGCGGCTGATTGGGGACGTAGTCAAGGTCGCATTCGGGATCGGGCGTCTCGTAATTGATGGTAGGCGGGAGGATTTGATCTTCGATGGCTTTGATGCAATAGATGGTTTCGACGGCCCCCGCAGCGCCCAGCATATGCCCGGTCATGGATTTGGTGGAACTCATCGCCAGTTTGTAGGCGTGCTGGCCAAACACATCTTTCACGGCTTTGGTTTCGGTGACATCATTTAACGGGGTAGAGGTGCCGTGAGCGTTAATATAGTCGACGTCTTCGGGTTGGATGCCGGCATTGCGAATGGCGTTTTGCATACACACTCGGGGCCCTCGGCCTTCCGGGTCCGGCGCGGTGATGTGATACGCGTCGGTGCTCATGCCAATGCCGATGATCTCGGCATAAATCTTCGCGTTGCGCCCTTTGGCAAACTGCAGCTCTTCGAGGATGAGCACGCCAGCGCCTTCACTGGAAACGAAGCCGTCGCGCTGCGCGTCAAACGGGCGGCTGGCTTTTTCGGGTTCATCGTTGCGGGTCGAGAGGGCTTTGGCGTTGGCGAAGCCGGCCATCGCCACCGGCACCAGCGTGGCCTCGGTGCCGCCGACGATCATCGCTTCGGCGTCGCCGCGCAAAATGGTAAAGTAGCCGTCGGCGATGGCGTGCACGCCGGTGGAACACGCCGACACTACTCCGTAGCTCGGGCCGCGAATTTTATATTTGATGGCCACCTGCCCCGAAGCCAGATTGATAATGGCCGACGGAATAAAGAATGGCGAGATGCGGCTTATTTGTCCGCCATAGGCTTTCAACGTATTTTGTTCGATGGCCGCGAGGCCGCCCTGTCCGGATCCAATGATGACTCCCACCTGCTCGGTATTTGCGTCGTCAATGAGCAGACCCGCGTCGGTCATGGCTTCAGCGGTGGCGGCCATGGCAAACTGGATGAACGGGTCCATCTTCTTGACTTCTTTTTTGTCGATGTAATCTTCCGGATTGAAATTTCTGACCTCCCCCGCAATTTTAACCGGAAATTCCGGGATGTCGAATTTAGTCAAGCGGCCAATGCCCGACTTGCCCGCCAGAATATTCGCCCAGTTTTCTTTAACGCTCAAACCACAGGGCGTGACCATCCCCATACCGGTTACCACCACGCGACGTTTTTTCTCACCCATATTTACGTCCTCTCTCCTAATTGTAATTCATTCACCGCAAAGACGCAGAGGCGCAAAGTTTTTAAAGTAAAATAGTATTCTTAGCGTCTCAGCGTCTTCGCGGTTAAATTTATTTGCCTGCCATCAATTCATCTAACACATCGAAGGCGTATCGCAAATGCGGGATCACAATGGAACCGCCGACAATTAACGCGATGTTCATGGCCTCGTGCAGTTCCTCGCGCGTGCATCCCTCGGTGACACAGCGGTCGAGATGATAGAAGATGCAGTCGTTGCAGCGCAGCACCATCGAGGCCACCAGCCCCATCAGTTCTTTCATTTTCACCGGTAGCGCGCCCTCCACGTAAGCTTTGTGATCCAGGGCGAAGAATTTCTTGAAATCGTTGAACCCGCTGTTGAGAATCTTCTCGTTCATTTCCGCGCGGTAGCCGCGAGTTTCGGCGGCGGTAATTTTCATGAATTAGGTCCTTTGGATTCGTCTATCACTTTAGGAACTCGTTTTAATAGGTTTATGATTTCAATACCTTCTCGCCAAAATTCATCATACATATGAATTTCATATTGCTGGAGTGATTTTAAGCGCCTTGCCGCTTCGTCTAAAATCCCAGTTAATTTTGAATCGTCATCTTGTACTATGTTCGCTCTAAAATCAAGTACTTCGTCACAAACAATTCTTGCTATATTTATTCCGCTGTCTAAGTTAAGAGGTTCGCTATCTCGCTCAGAAATCCAATCCGCCTCAAAACGTCTGAGAAATGTCAAAAATTGTGACTTAAATATTTGGAATACTTCCTTTTTTTGTTCGATTTGAGTTTCACTTGAATTTTCAACATTTTCTAATTGTGCTAATTGAACAAGCGTCTCAATTTTGTTTTGAAATGAGGCTGCTCTCTGTTTCTTAATCCCTAGTTCTGATGCTATATCATCGATAAGTTGATGGACGTCTGCAGCATTATTGCAACTCAACGAGTTTATACCTTTCAAGGGCCCTCCTAGAACACTTGAATCAGCGCCGCAAGCGAGAACGGGAAACATCTTCTTTTTTGCTCCCCAACGAGCGCCTAGCTCAAAAAGAACGTAAGCTGATCTCATGCTTGATTTTGTTATAACTCCAACGAGTACTTTTGCATCATCGACTTCTTGGCGAAGTTGTTCATCTGTATCTACACCAGTAGGGAACCGATAGCCCGGTACGCTACTGCATCTTATCTTTTCCGAACTAATATTCAAAGCCCCTCTCATTAAGTCTATCAACGCTTCAACAATTCTATTATCTTGGCTACTGTGAGTGATAAAAATATCAAGTCTGGATTCCAACTGGGATATATTTTGCGATATTCGTTCCAATAGTGGATGGTGGACTCGACCAACTCGACCATCATTTAGAAGTTTTGATATCTGCTTTTTATTCATTACAAGAGAAGTCCTCAGGGTTTGAATTCCTCTAATTTCTAGGTATCTAAATAATTCTTATCGCTATCGATCCCCGCCAATAATATCCCCCAGCGCCCCCAGCACCGACGCCCCCCGCTTCACTTCCTCGCGGCTGGAGCGGCTTGCCGCCACCATCCGATCGGCCAGTCGCGAAAACGGCAGGGTTTGCAGATACACCGTGCCCGGCCCGGTGAGCTTGGCAAAGAACAACCCCTCGCCGCCAAAAAAGGCGGTTTTGATTCCGCCAATGAATTGGATGTCGTAATCCACCGATTCCTGAAACGCCACCAGACAGCCGGTGTCCACTTTCAGGGTTTCGCCGGCCGCAAGCTGTTTTTCCATAATCGTGCCGCCGGCGTGGACGAATGCCAGGCCATCGCCCTGCAGCCGCTGCAGGATAAATCCCTCACCGCCGAAAAATCCGGCGCCGAGGCGTTTGGTGAACGCCACAGAAATATCAATGCCATAAGCAGAACACAGATAGGTATCCCGCTGACAGAGCATGGTGCCCATTTTGGTTAAATCCATTGGAATGATTTTGCCGGGGTAGGGGGCCGCAAATGCCACCTTCTCCTGATTTCTACCGGCGTTTTGAAAGGTGGTGATAAAAAAGGATTCGCCGGCGAGGATGCGTTTGACGCCTTTGAGCAAGCCGCCGGCGCTTTCGGTATTCATCTGCACGCCGTCGGTCATGTACATCATGGCGCCGGCTTCGGCTTGTACCATCTCGCCGGCATCCAGCGTGATGATGACCGCTTGCATGTCGTCGCCAATCAGTTCGTAGTCGATTTTATGAGCCATATCGTCTCCGAGGGGTGAAGATTGACGCAAATTTAACTTTGACCGCGATAAAAGTCAATATAAATTCTGCCGTCTTTTCTGTTGCATTTACATTCCGGGTGAAGTAATTTTCAGGTGATTAAAACCACAGAGAGCACAGCGCGGTAGAGCCGCAACCAAAGATAATCAGCGGAAATCCAATTTGGTGAAATTGAAATTGGAGGGGCGAGGCATTCTTTCCAACATTAGTTGCTTTACCGGAGGATTCACGGAAAGAATGCTTCGCCCCTACTCTGTGGTGAATATTTGACAATACCACTCGCTGCGAAGGAGCGCAATATGGGTGTTGAAACGCTGACTGAGCTTTTGCACGTTAACGTGACGCGCTACAATAAACCGGACCTGCTGATGTACCGCGGCCGCGACGGCGCGTTCTACAAAATTTCGAGCAACGAATTTAAAGATCGCGTGGTACACTTCGCGCTCGGTCTCAAACACCTTGGGGTCAAACCCGAAACCAAAGTAAGTTTGCTTTCCGAGAATCGCCCGGAGTGGCACATCGCGGATTTTGCCTGTCACCTTTTGGGCGCCGTGGTGGTGCCCATTTTCCCAACCCTCATTGCAGAACAGATTGAATACATTGTTCAAAACAGCGACAGCGAATTCGTTATTGTTTCCAACCAAAATCAGTTAAATAAAATCCAGGCAATCCGTCGACGGTCGAAGAAAGTGAAACGGGTTATCACTATGGAAGGCGCGGAAGATCAAACTGTTTCTTTTCAACAGGTTTTAGAAACCGGCCGCGAGCAGGACGACGCCGACTTTTTTGGACGCGCGGTTAACCTGGCAAAGCCGGAGGACGTGGCAACCATTATTTACACCTCTGGCACCTCCGGCGAACCCAAGGGCGTGATGCTCACGCATAAAAATATCGTGTCCAATTTTCTCGCCTGCTACAAAATCCTTACACTCGACACTTCTGATCTCGGTATTTCCGTTCTGCCGCTGTCGCATGCGTTCGAGCGCACGGTGGATTACTTTTATTTTTATACCGGTATCAGCATTCTCTACTCCAGTATTGACACCGTGGCGCAGGATTTACCGGCAGCGCAGCCAACGGTGATGGCGGCGGTACCGCGATTTTTTGAAAAGGTGCGCGCGCGGGTGGAAGCCGCGGTTGAGGAGGGCGGCGCGCTCAAACGAAAATTATTTCGCTGGGCCATGCGCGTCGGGCGCGAGAAAGCCGAGTTGGAGTTGGCCGGTAAAAAGGTCGGGTTGCGGCTCAATTTCAAACACAGCCTCGCCGACCAACTGGTGTTCTCGAAAATTCGCGCCCGCACTGGCGGACGAATGAAATATTTCATTTCCGGCAGCGCGGCGCTTTCTTATGAAGTGGCGATGTTTTTTTATGCCTGCGGGTTGAAAATTTTGGAAGGGTACGGACTAACGGAGACCGCACCGATCATCTCGTTTAATCCACCGGAAAAAGTTAAACCGGGCACCGTGGGAAAGCCGCTATCCGGCGTAGAGGTGAAGATCGCGGAAGACGGCGAAATTCTGGTGAAAGGCCCGAACGTGATGAAAGGATATTACAAGATGCCCGCCGCCACTCGGGAGGCGATCACCGAAGGCTGGTTTCACACCGGCGATATCGGCAGTATGGATGAAGACGGTTACTTGAAAATTACCGACCGCAAAAAACAGTTGATCGTCACTTCGGTTGGGAAGAAGGTCGCGCCGCAGGCTATCGAAAAAGAACTGGAAGACAGCAAGTACATCGATCAGGTGATGCTGATTGGGGAGAAGCGCAAGTTCATCAGCGCGCTGATTGTGCCGGATTTCGAGGTACTGCGGGCCTATGCCGAAAGCCAGCGGATCGCCGTGAATGGCAACGAGGAGCTCATTCGCCACCCCGATATCATCGCGTTGATACAGAACGAGATTGACGAGCGCCAGAAACATTTTTCCGATTATGAAAAAGTTCGCCAATTCAAATTGCTCCCGCAAGCCTTCACCATCGAATCCGGGCAGCTGACGCCGACCATGAAAGTGAAGCGGCGCGCGGTGGAGAAAGAGTACGCGAACCTGATCGAGGAGATGTACCGGTGAACGAGTTGGAATCCTTTGCGGCGCATTTGGCCAAACGCAGCGGCGAGGTCATCCGTCCCTATTTTCGAACGCCTCTCTCTGTTGAAACCAAAACCGATCGTTCGCCGGTTACCATTGCTGACCGCAAAGCCGAGGAGGCGATGCGTGAACTCATCATGAAAGAATTTCCCGAGCACGGTATCCTCGGCGAAGAGTTTGGCTCGTATCAGCCGGAGGCGCGTTACCAATGGGTGTTGGACCCCATCGATGGGACGCTGAATTTCATCTGCGGCGGGTTGATGTTCGTCACCCTGATCGCGCTGCTCAAAGATGGTGAACCGATTCTCGGCGCTATTCATCAGCCGATTCTCGAAGAGCTTCTAATTGGAAATAATGTGGAGGCGCGCTTGAACGGAGCGCGGGTGCAGGTGCGCGACTGCCGCCAGCTTTCCGAAGCGCGATTGTTGACCACTGATCCATTCATGATAAGACAGCACCAAAACTTCGCCGCATTTGAAGAACTGCGCCGCCGCGTAAAGATTTGCCGCACCTGGGGCGACGGCTACGGCTATTTGCTGTTGGCCGCCGGCTGCGTGGACATTATGATTGACCCAGTCATGCACCCTTGGGATATAATGGCGCTCATTCCCACTGTGCGCGGCGCCGGCGGAAGCATTACCGATTATCACGGCGGCGATCCCGTAAAAGGCACCAGCATCCTTGCCACTGCCGGGACGATTCACCGCGAGGCGGTGGAAATTCTTAACTCAAAGCGCGGATAAAAGTAACAAGGAAGTGCGCTGCACTTCCTGTTGTCAACTTTCCCACTTCAAAATCTTATCAATCGTGTTGACCGAAATGGCGTGGTATCCCGGCCGCGCTTTCTGGTAAATCCGTTTCGCCATTTGCAGCCCCGCCGGGGTTTTGGCGAGTTCTTCGTACAGCGGCTGGAGTAATTTGCGCCGTCCCACGCTGGAGAGAAACGTTTCGAGCGCCGGATAAGCGGGTTCATATTGATGAGCAATCGCTTTTGTGAGCCACATAGTGAGAATTTCGGAATTGCCGCTCTCGGTGAAGTGGAACGCTGCGTCCAGATCAGCCATCTGTTCGCTACTCAAAGTCTCGGGCAGGTTGCGAATGAAATGCAGCCAGTGGTGGGTGGTCCAATCGCTGGTGGTCAGCGCGGTTGCGGGTTTGCCGGCCAGCCACTCGTTAAGCTGGTCTTCCACTTTTTTAAATTCATCGGAATGCGCCAGCGCGGCGTTGGCGGGAATCCCCGCCCCGTACACCCAGGCGTCAAGCTGGAGCTGCTTTTCCAACTGGGCGTCGCCTTTGATGAGTTCCTGGCGCAGGTAATCCAAAAATTCCGTGGAAGTGATGGTCTGAAACGCGAAGCGATCAAAATAGCTTTTGAGAAACGCGTCCCAGGTTTCGCGGCCAAAAGTTTTTTCCAGTGTTCTCAAAAAATAGTACCCCTTCTCGTAGGCGATGTCGGTCATCCCATTGTCGGGATCGCGGTCAGCGAGATTGAGATGCAGGTGAGTGTCGGCGCTGTTGGCGCCAAGCTTGGTGACTTCGTCTTGCAAATCTTGATAACTCAACACCGCCAACATGCTGGCGTAACCTGCACCATAAACCTCTTCCATGATGCGATGCTCGATGTAAGTGGTGACCCCCTCGTTGAGCCAGAAATCGTTCCAGGTGGCGTTGGTAACAAGATTGCCCGACCACGAGTGCGCCAGCTCGTGGGCCACCAATGCCACCAGCGAGCGGTCGCCGGCCAGAATGGTTGGCGTGGCAAACGTCAGCCGCGGATTTTCCATGCCGCCAAACGGAAAGCTGGGAGGGAGGATGATAATATCGTAGCGACCCCAACGATAGGGACCGTAAAGCTTTTCCGTGGCGGCTATCATTTTTTCGGTGTCAGCCAGTTCCCACGCGGCTTTTTCGCTCACCGCGGGTTCGGCATAAACCCCGGTGCGCGGCCCCAGTGCGCAAAATTCCAGATCGCCCACCGCCAGCGCCAGAAGATAAGCCGGGATCGGCTGGGACATCTTAAATTCGTAAATTCCGTCCGGATTTTTTGCGGTGGAATTTTCAGCGCTCATCACCGCCATCAATTCGGGATCGGTTTTGATTCTGGCGGAATAGCTCATGCGCACGCCCGGGCTATCCTGGCACGGAATCCAGGTGCGCGCCAAAATCGCCTGTGACTGGGTGAACAAAAAGGGTTGTTTCCCGCCGGCGGTTTGCTGCGGCGAAAGCCACTGCAGAGCAATGGCGCCCGGACTGGTTGAATAATAAACGTGCACGAGTTTGGTTTGCGGCGGGATTTCGATCACCAGCGGCTGCCCGAGAAATTCGTTCGGCTCGCCTGATGTAAACGACGCCGGCGTTTCCTCCTCGCCCAGCGTGACGCGCTCGATATTCAAATCACGGGTGTCGAGATAAAGTTGGTGGGCGCCGGTTTTATTGTCAATTTGCAGAAGTACTTTGCCCGAAATTTTTTTGACGGCGAAATCCACCCGCAGGTCGAGATCGAGATGAGTGACTGCCACTTCATGGGGACGCGCAAAGGAATGGGGATCCTGGCGCATGGCAACGCGCTGGAGATCCGCTTTTTCAGAGCTGCAATGGGTATAGAATAAAAAAAGTGC
>Ga0247727_10013382_pt1 | contig 13847 bp, 24 predicted proteins | sample WisWelCaveWW1625_FD_202498 | JGI IMG/M metagenome (GOLD analysis project Ga0247727, IMG submission 202498) | Biofilm microbial communities from Wishing Well Cave, Virginia, United States - WW16-25 | ecosystem: Environmental > Aquatic > Deep subsurface > Groundwater > Cave microbial mat | place... | reverse complement strand
AGCATTGGTATGTGTTCGCTGCCCTCGAGCTGGCAATGATTTACGATGTCTTAAACCTCGGTAACAACCTAGGTCCATTAACCGTTTAATGTTTGCATTCACATCTCTTCGAAGGTCTCCTTCTACTTTAAAATTTCGGTCAATGATCTCACGAATCCTGACAATTTCTCCCTCTGTGAGTTGATCGACCTTTTTAAACCGATCAACATTTGCTGACTCACAAATCTCCTGAGCTAAAGTACATCCAATCCCATAAATATAAGGAAGGGCATATTCGATTCTTTTCCCTCTCGGTAAATCAACTCCTGCTATTCTTGCCACTGTATCTTTCCTCCTTATCCTTGTTTTTGTTTGTGACGAGGATTAGAACAAATTACCCTTACGATATTCTTCCTTCGAATCACCTTGCACTTATCACAAATTTTTTTCACTGATACTCGAACTTTCATACGTTATCCTTCTAAATCAATTCAATTCACTCAAAATTATCGGCCCATTTTCTGTGATCGCCACAGAATGTTCGAAATGAGCTGACAACTTTCCATCGGCAGTCACAGCAGTCCAACCATCTTCCAAAATCCGGATATCTGGTTTACCTTCATTGACCATCGGCTCAATAGCTAAAACCATACCCGCTCGAAGCTTTACTCCGGTACCCCGAACTCCAAAGTTGGGAACTTGCGGTTCCTCATGAAGGGATTGGCCAATTCCATGTCCTACAAATTCGCGAACCACCGTGTATCCAGCCTTTTCTACATGCTCCTGAACCGCTGCTCCTATATCATTTAAATGGCCTCCGGGTTGGGCAGCTTGTATGCCCTTATAAAGGGCTTCCTCCGTAATTTTCAAGAGTCGGAATGCTATATCAGTGATTTTACCAACCGGCAAAGTCACTGCGGTATCACCATAATAACCCTGAAAAATCGCTCCGAGGTCTATACCAATAATATCCCCCTCTTGCAAACGGCGTTTACCAGGTATTCCATGGACAACCTCGTGATTCACCGATGTACAAATCGTTTTGGGAAACCCTCTATAACCTTTAAACGCTGGCTTTGCCCCACTTTTATAAATCAGTACCTCCGCTTCTTTATCCAATTCAAGGGTGGTCATTCCGGGACCTACTATTTTCTTTAGCCCTTCGCGAACTTTTGCCACAATTCCATTGCACTTTTTCATGATCTCGATCTCTTCCTGGGTCCGAAGCGCAATCATGGTTGCGCTGCCCCCAACTCTCTCTGGATTCGATCATTCACTTCTTTCACAGAAGCGGCTCCATCCACCCACTTAAGACGTCCTTTTTCTTTGTAATAAAGCACGGCCGGTTCAGTTTCATGCCGATAAACTTCGAGCCTTTTGAGCACGGTTTCAGGATGGTCATCAAAACGCGCTCTCTCCTTCATTCGTTTTAAAAGCTCCACTTCCGCAACATTTAAATTGAGAACGCAAGTAACTTCTTTGCCCTCTTTTGCAAGCATTTCATCTAAGGCTTTAGCTTGTTTTAAATTCCGAGGGAAACCATCCAAAAGAAAACCTCCGTTTTGCGGCAAATTTTCCCTGATGAGACGGATCACCACCTCATCTGGAACCAATATCCCTCTATCCATATAACTCTTTGCCGCTTCTCCCAATTTTGTTTTCTCTAAAATAGCCTTTCGAAGCAGATCACCGGTAGAAATATGGAAAAGGGCATAGCGCTTTGCAAGAAGTTCTGCTTGTGTGCCTTTTCCAGCACCAGGTGGGCCCATCAGGATAACGTTCACAAGGTTATCCTTTTCTGCCTCGTAAACGACCCACACGTGGCCCTAAAAATCCTTCATAATGATGAGTCAAAAGATGCGCTTCGATCTGTGACATGGTATCAAGCGCAACTCCCACTACAATCAGAAGGCTCGTGCCTCCAAAATAAAAGGAAACTCCTGCTTTCTGTTGAAGCAAAATAGGCAACACACAAATCGCGGAAATATAAATTGCTCCTGTTAAGGTCAGTCTTTCCAGAACCGACTCAATATAATCGGCAGTTGTCTTGCCTGGCCGAATACCGGGAACGTAACCACCAAATTTTTTCATATTATCGGCTACATCAGTAGGATTGAATTGAACGGCTGTATAAAAATAGCAGAAGAAGATAATCAAGCCGACTTCCAAGGTATTAAAAATCCAGCCGCCAAACCTGAAATGCTGCTCTGTAAATTTTTGCAACCAAGGTAAATGGGAAAACGCTGCGACTGTAGCCGGAAACGTGAGAAGCGAACTCGCAAAAATAGGAGGAATCACTCCAGCCATATTCAATTTGAGAGGCAAATAGGTATTTTGTCCTTGGTACATCCTTCGCCCCACCACACGTTTTGCATATTGAACCGGGACTCTCCTCTGCGCCTGTTCGAAATAAACAATGGCGTAAATTACCGCAACCATAAGCACTAAAAGTCCGAGCAAGCCCAGAACACCCAATTGGTTAGCTTGAACAAGTTCTACCGTGTTCGCCACAGCTCTCGGGAATCCGGCCACAATGCCAGAAAAAATGATCAGCGAGGAACCATTGCCTACTCCCCTTTCCGTAATTTGTTCTCCAAGCCACATTAAAAAAGATGTTCCGCAAGCCAATGTGAGAACCGTTTGAATCCTAAAACCCCAGCCAGGGGAAAGGACCAGTTGAGCTCCTCCAGGACCTCCTTGACTCTCCAAAAAAGTGGCGATCCCAAATCCTTGGATGCAACTTAAGACCACAGTGAGATAACGCGAATATTGTGTAATCTTCCTTCTTCCCAGCTCTCCTTCTTTTTGAAGTTTGTCTAAATAGGGGAAAACAACTGTCAGGAGCTGTAGAATAATGGATGCACTGATGTAAGGCATAATTCCCAAGGCAAAAATTGAGAACCTTTCCAACGCGCCACCACTGAAAAGGTTAAAGACCTCAAAAAGGGTCCCTTTCTTTTCAGAAAAAAATTGAGCGAGAGCTGAAGCATCAATTCCAGGGGTTGGAAGATGAACACCCAGCCTATAAACAGCGATGAGAGAAAAAGTAAAAATAAGCCGTCGCCGAAGCTCCGGAATTTTGGCCATATTGGTGATCTGAGCCATTCTTACCCAACCACCTCGGCTTTTCCTCCTGCTGCCACAATCGCTTTTGTTGCTCCTTCACTAAAAGCAGAAGCTTTAACCGTTAACGGTTTCTTAAGTTCTCCCTTGCCCAAGATTTTAAACAGTCCGTCGTATTTTTTTCTAACCAAACCAGCCTTCTTGAGAGTTTCAAGATCAACGACCGATCCTTCTTCAAATCGATCTAGGTCTCGTAAATGAATGATCTCAACCTGCTTTTTAAAAGGATTGATAAATCCGAATTTCGGAAGTCTCCTAAATAAAGGCATTTGTCCGCCTTCAAAATCCGCGCTCAATTTTTTACCAGAACGCGCTTTTTGTCCTTTATGCCCACGCCCTGCAGTTTTTCCCCACCCAGAACTTTCTCCTCTTCCTAACCTTTTTCTTGGCCTTCGTGCTCCTTTGGGACCTTTCAGTGTTGATAAATCCATGGTTACTTCTCCTTCTTGGTTCGTTGAGAACCTTTCCGTTCCGGTCCTCTGGCAGTGGTTCCTGTCCTTTTCCGAGTTGCTTTTTTTGGTAATTCTGCTTTCTTTTTCATTTCTACCTTTGAGCCAGGAGTTGTCTTTTTAGGCAAATTCGTTGGTGGAATAATCTCTACCATGTCTTGCATTGACAGATGATTGGGTAATTCCTTTTGATCCCGTGTGGCCCGTGAAACGCCTACCAAGTGAATAACCTTTCTCAACATCCCTCGAAGTGCAGGAGTATCCTGACGGAAAACCGATTGCTCCCTGTAACTTAACCCCAACCCAAGGAGATTTTTTTTTTGGTTCGGAGTCACAGATATCGGGCTTCTTTGAAGAGTAATTTCGATGGTTTTCTGATCGTAAGCGTTACTCATAACTCACCTGCAGTTAGTGTTTCACTTATTCCTTTTCTTTCATTTAAAACCTTTTCTGGATCTCGTAATTTTTGCAAAGCGTTCATGGTAGCCTTGACAACATTATGAGGGTTCGAAGTACCAATCGACTTTGTGAGAATATTTTGGATTCCAGCAGTTTCAACCACTGCCCTCACGCAGCCCCCTGCTATCACTCCTGTTCCGTCACTGGCAGGTTTTAAAAGTACTTTTGCTGCTCCATAAGTGCCAATAACTTCATGAGTAACGGTCCCCTTATTAAGCGGAATCTCAACCAAGTTCTTTTTCCCTTGGTCTTGAGCTTTACGAATCGCATCGGGGACCTCGTTCGCTTTTCCCAAACCGATACCTACGTGACCCTGTTTATCTCCAACAACCACCAACGCGGAAAAGCTAAACCTTCGCCCTCCTTTCACAACCTTGGCTACACGACTCACTTTGATAACATTCTCCACTAAAGTTAACTGATCTGGGTCGATTCTTTTTGCCACCTTATCCTTCTTTCATATTAATTTGGCACTTTAATCTTGGCACATTAAAATTGGAGACCTTGTGCACGAGCTGCATCTGCCAAAGCTTTAACTCTTCCATGATACAAGTAACAGTTACGATCAAAACACACTTTGGAAATGTCTTTCTCTAAAGCTTTTTTACCAATGAGTTGTCCCACTTCCTTGGCTGCATCCATTGTCGTTGTCTTTTTAATCTTCCCTTTAACTTCTTTCGAAAGTGTAGAAGCGCAAACCAAAGTTTTTTGGTTCCTGTCGTCAATGATTTGGGCATAAAGATGCTTGTTACTTCTAAAAATAGATAACCTAGGTCGAACGAGAGAACGTGCTAACCTCTTTCGAACCCGTGCTTTTCGGATGTCCTTGCGGCTACCATATGTTCTTGATGTTGCCATATACTTACCTCTAACTTTAAGACGACGTGGTTGAAGCCGCAGATTTTCCCGCTTTTCTACGGATCACTTCGTTACTGTATTTGATCCCTTTTCCTTTATAAGGTTCTGGCCTACGGTACACGCGAATCTCTGCTGCTGTTTGCCCCACAAGCTGTCGGTCCGCCCCTTCAATAATAAGCTTGCTTAGTTTATCGACTGTAATATTCACTCCCGCTGGTATAGGATACGTAACAATGTGAGAAAACCCCAATGACAACTCCAAATCACGCCCTTTGACAGCAGCCCGATAACCAATTCCAACAACATCCAATTCTTTTTTAAATCCTTCGAAGCAACCTTGAACCATATTGGCAATCAAACTTCGTATGAGACCATAACGGGCGCGGCTTTTATGGGTCTCTTGGCCGCTTTCTTTGATTTTGCAAACAATTTTATGATCCACAACTTCCGCCAGGACATCCTTGGGAATCGACAGGGATAATTTTCCTTTAGGGCCTTCCACCGAAATCTGATGGTTCCCTAACGTAACTTTTACTTTATCTGGAATTTCTATAGGTTGTTTGCCGATTCTTGACATAGATACACCTTACATCACTGTACAGATCAATTCGCCGCCCAGGTTAGATGCCAAGGCCTCCTCATCTGTCATTACTCCCTTTGAGGTTGTCACAATGGTTGTAGCTACAACACTTCTCCTTGAAGCAAGCTCTGAGGACGAAGCGTAAATCCTACATCCTGGACGAGAGATTCTCCTGATTTCGCTAATGATAGGTTCCCCTGCCTTCACGTACCTCAAATCAAGACGCAACATTTTGTGAAGTTTTCCCGGCAAAACTTGAAAGCCAGATAAAAATCCTTCTTTGGCAAAAATTTCTGCCAGCCTTACTTTTATGTTTGACACCGGCACCTCAACAAACTTCAGCCTTGCTTTCTGGGCATTGCGGATGCGAGTCAAAAAATCAGCTATTGGATCAGTTAGATTCATCTCTCACCTCTATTTTGGTTGGCTGAAATAACATAAGTCACCAACTCGCTTTCAAGACGCCAGGGATTTCCCCGGATTGTGCCAGTTTTCGAAAACACAACCTACACATTTTAAATTTTCTCAAAAAAGCTCGAGGCCTTCCGCATAGCGGACATCTATTGTATTTTCTCACCTTCCATTTACTCTTTTGCAAAGCTTTAGCTCGAAGCGACGTCTTAGCCATGTTTTTCTCCTAATTTTCTCGAAATGGCATTCCCATAAGCGATAGAAGTCCTTTTGTCTCCTTCACTGTTTTGGCGGTAGTGACAAAAGTTACATTCATTCCTAACATCTTATCGACCTTATCAAAGTCGATCTCCGGAAAAATAGTATGCTCCTTGATTCCCAAAGTGTAACTGCCTCTTCCATCAAAGGCTTTTGGAGCAACTCCTTTAAAATCTCTCACACGAGGAAGGGTCACATTCAATAGCCTATCCAAAAATTCATACATATGATTCTTGCGAAGGGTTACCATGCAACCAATGGGCAAATCACGCCTTAGTTTGAAATTGGCAATGGCTTTCTTCGCCCGAGTAATCACCGGTTTCTGCCCAACAATTTTAGCCATTTCTTGTGTTGCAGCGTCTATGACTTTAGGATCTTGAACTGCTTTTCCCAAACCCATGTTAAGAACAATTTTTGTAAGCTTAGGTACCTGCATCACATTCTTATAACCAAATTGCTTCATCATCGCGGAAACAATTTCTTTTCTGTATACATCTTTAAGACGTGCGACCATTTATTCCCCTCTCTTGCTCCTGGCTCGAGGTCGTTTCTTGGGAGTTGCCTTTTCTACTTTTTTCTCCTCTTTTGGGGAACCCCCAGTAGAGCCTCTTTCCACCAACATAACATTTGAAAGGTGCAAAGGGGCCTCTTTCTCAATGATCCCTCCTTGACGATTCGTAGCGTTAGGTTTTTGATGGCGCTTTACCATATTTACCTTTTCGATGATGACCTGATTCTTTTTAGGGATTACGGATAGAACACGCCCTGTCTTTCCTGCATGACTTTCCCGACCACTAATCACGCGAACCATATCATTCTTTCGAATGGCTTGGTTGGCTCTCACATAAACTCTCGCCATTACAGTACCTCCGGAGCCAAAGATATAATTTTCATAAAATTTTTGGCGCGCAGCTCTCTGGCCACAGGCCCAAAAATACGAGTCCCGATGGGCTCATGATCCACAGTGATTAATACAGCTGAGTTATCATCAAATCGGATGTATGTTCCATCCAGTCGCGGGGTTTCCTTTCTCGTACGCACGACGACAGCTCTTTTTACATCCCCTTTTTTGACCTTCGCCGCAGGAATGGCTTCTTTCACCGCAACTACAATCACGTCCCCCACAGAAGCATACTTCCTCTTCGTTCCGCCCAAGACCTTAATACATTGCACCCTTCGGGCTCCTGAATTATCAGCAACGTCTAGGATGGTTCGCATTTGAATCATACGGAGGCTCCCGCTCTTACTTTTTTAGAGGCCTTAACACTCTGCTTGCCAGGGCGTACCCTTTCCACCTCCTCGTGAACCTTTGCTTGAGAAATCACTTGGACTACTCTCCAGCGTTTTGTCCGACTCAAAGGTTTGGATTCTCGAATACGGATGACATCTCCCACTCCCGCTATTTCTTTTTCATCGTGGGCCTTAAACTTTGCTCTCCTCACCATCACTTTACGATATTTGGGATGCGAAACATGGGACTTTGTCTCCACCACTACTGTTTTTTGCATCTTGTCACTAATCACAGTTCCAATGAGTTCGCGGCGCAGCCTTTTCTCTTTCATGATGACTTCCCTTCCAATTCTTTTTTAGTGGCAACAACTTGTCTAGCCAGCGTCTTTATTCTGGCCAACATCCTCCTGGTTCTTTTTACCTCGGAAGATTTTTCAAGTTGCCCGCTACGAAGCTTAAACTTGAGCCAGAAAAGTTCCTCTGTCGCCTCTCGCTCTTTGGTTAAAAGCTCCTCTGGTTTCATACTGCGTAAAGTAGCCATCACTTCCTTATGAAACTTATGGTCTTTCACATGGCACCCCGACTCACTACTGTTGTTCGTAGAGGCAATTTATGTGCAGCTAGTCTAAAAGCTTCCTTTGCAACCTCTTTTGTAACTCCCTCCATCTCGTAAAGAACTCTTCCCGGTTTGACAATCACTGCCCAATGGTCGAGAGGTCCTTTTCCTTTTCCCATCCGGGTCTCAGCCGCCTTTTTTGTAATCGGTTTATCAGGAAAAACGCGAGTCCAAACCTTCCCACCTCTCTCGATAAAACGAGTCATAGAAATTCTTGCAGCTTCGATTTGTCTTGCTGTGATACGCCCACATTCCATGACTTTGAGTCCATAATCCCCAAATGCTAGAGAGGACCCGCGATACGCCATTCCTTTCATTCTTCCCTTCTGCTGTTTCCGGTATTTGACTTTCGCTGGCTGCAACATATTTCCTACCCACCAATCCCTTGATCTCCAAGGAGGGTATCTTGGGTATCTTTGTGGTCATGAATGTCGCCTCGATGAATCCACACTTTGACTCCGATCACGCCATAAGTGGTCTTGGCCTCAAAAAAACCGTAGTCAATATTCGCCCGAAGAGTATGAAGTGGGACACTCCCCTCCATATACCATTCAGCTCGGGCAATTTCAGCACCACCCAATCTTCCACTAATTCTCACCTTAATTCCCAATGCACCTAACTTCATCGCTGACTGAACCGCTCGTTTAATCACCCTGCGAAAAGCAACTCTGCGTTCAAGCTGCATGGCAATATTTTCTGAAACCAATTGAGCATTCAACTCTGCTTTGCGTACTTCCTTAATATTAAGCGCAATCTCTTTTGCAGTTAGTCTCTGCAGTTCTATCTTTAACGTGTCAATACCTGCTCCCCGTTTTCCAATGACTATTCCAGGTCTTGCCGTGTAAATATCGACCGAACATTTATTTGCAGCTCTATTGATTTCAGTATGGGACACACCTGCATGATACAATTTTTGTTTAATGATCTTTTTGATCTTTAAATCTTCATGAAGAAGGTCTGCATAACCTTTATCAGCAAACCAACGCGACGGCCATGGCTTAAAAAACCCAATACGAAGGCTGATCGGATTGACTTTCTGTCCCACAACTTCCTCCTAAGGAGTAATTCCAATTTTGTTTAAAAATAACATAAGCTAACGTTCTCCTAAAATAACCGTAACGTGACTTGTGCGCTTATTGACTCTCGTACCTTTTCCCATGGCCCGTGCCGTAAACCGCTTTAGAATAGGCCCTGGATCTACAAAAATTTCTTTTACATAAAGGTTCTCCACATCAACCTTCCCGTGGGATGCTACATTGGAAATCGCACTCTTCAATGCCCGTCCAATCATCCTGGCACCCTTATGAGTCGTAAACCGAAGAATGGAGGTCGCTTGATCTGCAGATTTTCCTCGTACAAGGTCTGCAACCAAACGAGCTTTTCTTGGCGGTATCCGCAAATATTTCGCTTTTGCTGACATGGTTCAATCCTCACGATTTTTCTGGCTCTGTTCCTGACTTTCGGTCTCCCGAATGCATCACGAAGGTTCGAGTAGGGGCAAACTCCCCGAGTCTGTGCCCTACCATATTTTCCGTCACATAGATAGGAACAAACTTTTTCCCGTTATGGATCGCAAATGTATACCCAACAAATTCCGGAACAATCGTAGATCGACGAGACCAAGTTTTAATGACCTTTTTCTGCCCACTCGCCTCGCTCTGCTGGATCAGTTTGAGAAGAAAAGCATCTACAAACGGTCCTTTCTTTGTGCTTCTTCCCATTATTTCTTTCTCCTTTCGACAATAAACTTGTCCGTTCTTTTGTTATGTCGGGTCTTAAACCCCTTCGTGGGCAGTCCCCATGGACTGACCGGGTGTCGACCTCCTTTGGTTTTTCCTTCTCCTCCGCCGTGGGGATGATCGACTGGATTCATGGCCGTTCCTCGAACCTTTGGGTTCTTACCAAGCCAACGGCTCTTTCCTGCCTTGCCAATCGTAACATTCTCATGATCGAGGTTGGAAAGCTGTCCTATTGTGGCGTAGCATTGTTCCCCAATCTTTCTAATCTCCCCTGAAGGTAATCGAAGCTGTGCATATCCTGCGTCACGTGCAATCAATTGAGCCATTGCGCCGGCTGACCGAACCATTTGTCCACCTCGGCCGACTTTAAGTTCCACATTATGAATAAGTGTTCCAAACGGAATTTTGGACAAAGGCAACGCATTGCCTGGACGAATCTCTGCATTTTCACCTGATTGCAAAGCGACTCCAACTTCAAGGCCCAAGGGAGCCAAAATGTACCTTCTCTCTCCATCTGCATATTTCAGGCAGGCAATTCTGGCCGATCGATTGGGATCATATTCAATCGATTCCACATTTGCTGGAACGCCCTCTTTATCTCTACGTAAAAAATCAATCTTTCTATATCGCCTTTTGTGCCCTCCCCCAATCCAGCGAGTGGTAATTCTTCCTTGGTTGTTTCTCCCACCAGTCCTTTTCCCTCGCTCAGTCAAAGACCAACGAGGCTTCTTTTTTGTGATCTCTTCAAAATTGACAGTTGTCATAAACCGCCGACTCGGCGTCACTGGATTGTATTTGACAATACCCATGATTAAACCCCTTCAAACACGTCGATTTTTTGGCCCTGCGCTAAAGTCACAAACGCTTTTTTCCATGCAGCCCGACGTCCTTGATACTTACCCACTCTTTTCAATTTTCCCCTGCAAAGAACTGTTCGAACGTTTACGACATTTACCCGAAAGGCCTGCTCCACGGCAGCTTTGATATGATGTTTGGTAGCAGACTTTGCAACCTCGAACACAAATTGATGATGAACCTCTTTAAGGTTTGTTGATTTTTCTGTCACAATGGGCCGGCGAAGTACATGATGAAAGTTAGAAGTCATATTGCAAACCTTTGCTCCAAACGCCCAACACAATCCTTGGAGATAAATAAATGTTCGTACTTTAAAAGGTCGAACACATTGATTCCGGAAATTTCCAAATATTTTGTATCCTTTATATTTCGAACCGATTTCTCCAAAGGTTGATTTTGGTAAGCCACAAATAAGGCTTTTTTGACCTTCAACTGATCTAGTAACTTAACAATCGGCTTTGTTTTGGGCTCTTTGATTAACTCATCAAATACAAAGATCTTTTCTTGTCCTCCCTTTAAACTCAATACAGATTGCAAAGCGGAAAGCCTCACTTTCCTAGGAAGCCGGTATTCATACACTCTTGGCGTGGGTCCAAATGTCTGACCTCCTCCTGGCATCAACGGAGAACGAATGGTTCCCTGGCGGGCATGCCCCGTTCCTTTTTGCCGATATGGTTTTTTCCCACCTCCACGCACCTCTGCACGTGCTTTGGTCTTTGCAGTTCCTTGCCTTCGCCCTGCAAGCTGCATAAGGACCTCTTCATAAATGAGATGATTTTTTATTTTTCCGCCGAAAACGATCTCAGGGAGATTGAATTCTCCTTTTAGACTGCCGGTGGAATCAATCATTTTAGCCGTAAGTGCCATCTTCACTCCCGATAACTTTTGATTTCCACATCCACGCCTGCAGCCAAATCCAGTTTCATCAAGGAGTCAATGGTTTGCTGAGTTGGTTCTAAGATATCAATAAGTCTCTTGTGAGTACGGATCTCAAAATGCTCTCTCGATTTTTTATCCGCATGGGGAGAACGAAGCACACAGTAACGGTTTACCTTTGTGGGTAAGGGAATCGGCCCAGCGATCCTCGCTCCAGTTCTTCGTGCTGTTTCGACAATCTCCGAAGTAGACTGGTCTAACAGTTGATAGTCATAAGCCTTTAACCGAATCCGAATTTTTTCTTCTTGCGCTGCCATAATTAATTCACCTTTGCCTTAGCTATAATCTCTTCCCCAAGCTGTGTTGGGATCGGGGCATAATGATCAAACTCCATAGTGAAGCTAGCCCGCCCCTGAGTGGCTGACCGAAGGTCAGTCGAATATCCAAACATTTCTGCCAAAGGAACTTGAGCAGAAATCACTTGAGTCCCTGTTCTTGGCTCCATACCCATAATCCGAGCTCGACGAGAATTCAAGTCTCCGATGACGTTGGACATGAAATCTTCTGGAACAACAACCTCCGTCTTCATGATCGGCTCTAGGAGAATTGGTTTGGCCTTCCTTGCACCGTCCTTAAACCCAATGGAACCTGCAATCTTGAATGCCATTTCTGAAGAGTCTACGTCATGATATGATCCGTCGATCAGTTTTACTTGGATATCAACCATGGGATAACCAGCCAATACGCCGGTTTCCAAGGCTTCGCGAATGCCTTCTTCCACTGGCTTAATATATTCTCTTGGAATCGCTCCGCCTTTGATGAGATTTTCAAAGATAAATCCCTTACCAGCCTCATTTGGAAGTACCTGCAAAACCACATGCCCGTATTGTCCACGACCTCCCGTTTGTCGAATAAACTTTCCTTCGGTCTCAACCATTTTTGTGATGGTCTCTCGATAAGCAACTTGTGGCTTTCCAACATTGGCCTCTACCTTAAATTCTCTTAACATTCGATCCACAATGATTTCCAAATGCAGTTCACCCATTCCAGAGAGAAGGGTTTGCCCAGTTTCTTCATCGGTCTTAATACGAAGAGATGGATCTTCTTGAGCTAATTTATGTAGCGCTTCCCCCATTTTTTCCTGATCAGCTTTTGTTTTAGGTTCAATGGCAATTTGAATAACAGGTTCTGGAAACACAATTGACTCAAGCAAGATTGGTTTATCCGGATCACAAAACGTATCTCCGGTTGAGGCTGTTCTCAAGCCGACCGCGGCTAAAATCTCTCCAGCTTGCGCAGCCGTGACTTCTTCCCTCTTATTCGCGTGCATGAGAAGAATTCGTCCCAATCTTTCCTTTTTTGATTTTGTTGCATTGTAAATGCCTGCACCGCTTTCAACTTTTCCAGAATAAACTCGCAAGAACGTGAGCTGACCTACAAACGGATCGGTCATAATCTTAAAAGCAAGGGCTGAAAAAGGATCCGTGACCTGTGGTTTTCGTTCTAACTCTTTGGGCTCAGCTTCTAAACTTTTTCCTTTCACTGGGGGAATATCAAGAGGGGACGGAAGGTAATCAACCACCGCATCTAAAAGTTGTTGAACACCTTTATTTTTAAAAGCTGCCCCACAAACCACGGGTGTATGTTTTAAGCCTACAGTTCCCTTTCGAATGGCTCTTACAATCCATTCCTTCTTAACTTCCTTGCCATTTAGATAAGCGTCCATCAACTCATCATCGCTTTCTGCCAGAAGTTCCAACATTTTGTCTCGCCAAGTACGAGCATCCTCAAAATACTCTTTAGGAATCTCGATCGTTTCAAATTTTGCTCCAAGTGTTTCATCTAAAAATTGATAGGCGTTCATTGAAACAAGATCGATCACTCCTTGATGTTTGTCCTCAAGACCAAGTGGAATCTGTAAAGGTACAGGAACAGCGTTAAGTCTGACCTTCATTTGCTCAACACATCGAAAAAAATTCGCCCCTGTCCGATCCATCTTGTTTACAAAAGCGATCCTTGGAACATGATACTTGTCAGCCTGCCGCCATACCGTTTCAGATTGAGGCTCAACACCCGCTACTCCATCAAAAACGCCGACTGCACCATCCAAAACCCGAAGAGAACGCTCAACTTCCACAGTAAAATCCACGTGCCCGGGGGTATCAATAATATTAATGCGATGGTTTTTCCAAAAACAGGTCGTAGCAGCCGACGTAATCGTGATCCCTCGTTCCTGCTCTTGGACCATCCAATCCATGGTAGCTGTCCCCTCATGGACTTCGCCTATCTTGTGAGATTTCCCTGTATAGTAAAGAACCCGTTCAGTGGTCGTGGTTTTGCCTGCATCGATATGAGCAATGATTCCTATATTCCTAACTCTCTCTAAGGGGATCTCCATTGTGGCCAGCCAATCG
>Ga0247727_10013381_pt1 | contig 13847 bp, 19 predicted proteins | sample WisWelCaveWW1625_FD_202498 | JGI IMG/M metagenome (GOLD analysis project Ga0247727, IMG submission 202498) | Biofilm microbial communities from Wishing Well Cave, Virginia, United States - WW16-25 | ecosystem: Environmental > Aquatic > Deep subsurface > Groundwater > Cave microbial mat | place... | reverse complement strand
CCCCTTGAAAAACTCAGGGTCATCGACCCGCAGGAGCGCCAGATCGTAGTCTTGGCCGATGGCCTCCACGGTCGCCACGTATTTCTTTGGGTCGGATTCCTTGCGCACTTGGATGAACGTGTGGTCATTCACGACGTGGGCATTGGTCACGATGCGATCGCCGGCGATGATGCAGCCGGACCCCGTGACCATTTGACCGCCGTGCGATTGCCAGGGGTTCACGTAATCCATGCTGTTCTTGTTGACGAACACCCTGACCAGCGAGTCCGTCTTGACCCCCGCATCAACAGGCGGGATGCCAATCAACAGCACCCAGACCATCACACCTCCACAGGGCAGCACACGGCTCATGAACTTCCTTTCGACAGCTTGGAAGAAACGAGGTAAGTCTGTGTACGACGTTAGAACAGCTTCTGAAGCAGTCTGGTGTGCCTTCCTGCGTGATTTCAAGCTCTGGTGTACCCTCGGCTCTTGGCAACGCTCTCAACGCTTTCCAATCCATAGGAAGCGTTCGAAACGCTCCCCCTCTAGGTTAGCCGCCCCTTATGTTGGGAAGATCACTTCCTTTTTTCCTGTAAACATTGAGGCCGATTTTGGTGTCGTCGATCCCCGGGACGTCGACATTGCCCCCAGTCGTGGCGATGATGACATTCTTGCCGGAGGCAGAGGGGCCGACCTCCAACGTTAAATCCACCACGATCATCATCTTGCCGTGCTCGACCTTGATCTCCACGTTCTTCATCACCCACTCCTTTTTCCCACGTTGAACGCGGTGAAGGCTAAGTACGCGGCGGCGGCGAGGGCGAGCCAACTGAGCCAGAGCGGCACGGTCCAGCCACCGATCACCGCGTCCCATCCCAGCAGCAACCTCAGCGCGTGAAGCGCCGCTATGAGCGAAAACACCGCGCCGGCGATCTTCGTAAAGGTTTGTTGCCTCAACATGACCACGAGCTGCCTCCACCGCTCAACGCACCGTGATTGTTGAACCCGGAGAGGTCAGCGGCGCGGGCTGTCCCGACAACGAAGAGAACCACCATGGCGAGAATCTCAATCCCAGACAGGCAGTTGCGCATCTGTCACCTTGCGTCGGTTTGGTGAGAGGCGGTGGCCGCCGATAACTTGCGTATGCTACGCCCCGCGACTAAGGCCGTCAAGCAAAGCAGGTGTAGATGGGTCGTCACTATTTTGAGAGTATCGAGAACCAAAGAAGATGGGGTCGCTGACGCGACAGGCTTCGAACCGCCGTCACGCGGTGGACTTCATTGCGTTCGTCGCTGAGTTCCGTGCGTGGTGTGCCACTGAAGACGCTCGCCTGCTCCTTGCGCAGATGGCGGCTCCTGACTCGGCTTTTCGTATACTCGTTTAGAACGTGGTGACCCTGCCGCCGTGGGAAAGGGAGCTTGCGCTGTGGTCACTATACCATCCTCAGAATCCTGAACCAAGCCGAGCCGCCCTCACTTCAGTTCCTTGAGCAGTTCCACAAAGCGCTCTCGATCAAAGCCATTGGACTCCAAACAAGTCCTTAACCAGACATGCTCGATCAGTTCCACAGCCTTCTGTCGTGAGTAGCCTGTAGCCTCCAGTTGATCCAGGGTTTGCCTAATCTCTGGCGGGTTGCCGTTCCAGATAAGCGTCTCAACTTCTTCTTCGGCCAGCCGCTTGATCTCAGGCCACTTACTGAGCAGGTTCATCATTCACTCAAAAATCGCCGGATGCTCCCCTAAAGGGGGCGGAAGCTCACTACAGAGATTCGAACTGGTCTGCTGATGCTCCGCAGAGTTTCTCATCACGCAACTGCTGTGAGGCTTTCACTTCGTCTCAATAGGTTATTCAACTTCGCGCTCACCACGTAGGAGTCCGGTACGCTCAGCACGAGCGGCGTCTTCCGGTTGTCGATGTCGAGGCTGATGGTGTTCTGGTCGATGTCCGTCTCGACGTTCAGTATCTTCTCCAGCTTGATCGAAGTGACGCCTGCACCGACCAGCACGAGGCGGGCGGACGTGAGGTACAGATCGCCCTCTTTCTCCACCCCCATGTCCTTGACGGCGTACCGCTGCCCGCCCGACTGGTACGACCGAAGCGTGTGCTCCTTCACAATGCGTCCTCGCGTCCGGTGGTAGCAGATTTCGCTCTTGGCAAGCTGGACATCGGCCTGAATCGGCGTCAGCGGTTCCTCTTGCGCCTTGCGCACTTCCCGCAGGGTGCGCAGCGTCTCCAATTCCTCCCGCGCGTCGTCGTTCGACAACCCCAGGATGTCCTTTGCGCGCGTGATGTTCTCGTCTTCTTCCTGCGAGAGCCGCCGGTCGGCGATGATCGTGAGGTACGCCTTGTTAAAGCCCCACCGCTTGATCGTCTTCGCGGATTGCTCGTCCAGTTGCAGCAGGCCCTCGATGGCTTTCAGTTCCATCGCCTCTTGCCCCGTCAGCTTCGCGTCAGCCAACAGGCCCTCCACGTAGTCCCGATAGAAGCGGTAGAAGGCGAACTCCCGATACTTGTGCTGCAAAGTTGACGACTCAATAAGCGTATTGAGCGATGAGAGATCATCTGAACGCTGACGGGCCTCGTTCAACGTCTTCAGCATAGCTTTGTAGAGCCGCGTCGACTTCCACTTGTTGAACGAGAAGGAGGCTGCACGAGCGACGATAAGCCAGATGAGGCCGACACCAACAGCTACCCACAGCCAAGCCAGCGGAGGTAAGCGGGGTGCATCGCCTGCGACATACGCTGCTGCTGAGAAAGCGACGAGGCCCATAAGGAGATAGACGAGGTCGCGCTTCGTTGACCGCTTGAGGTCGAGTTCCATCTGCAAGTTCTTGGTATGGAGTTGAGGGGTATCAAAGAGGGCTGCCGAGCGGCGGCCAGGGGCGTCATCGATGCTGGATCGCGCCTGAAGGGACAACGCGGCAGGCGGCGTCCATTGACGCCCCGAACCGGAATAGCTGCTTCGGTAGTAGAGGCCGTGGCGCCCCAAGTGGGTGTACGCGCCGCGTGGGCCAATCCCAACGCGGGCGCCCGTGACGCCGAACGACACGCCCATCCCCGATTTGGAGAGGTTGAAGCGCACGGGGCCAGACGAGAAGCTCTTTCTCAAGTACCAGCCCATCTCACCGTCCTGATCTAACCTATAACCGACTCCTCAAGGCAACACGCCGAGCACCAGGGAACGTTACCTTCGTAACCGGCTTTGACGCCTTCCGCCCCTCCCCACACGGCTACTCGCTCCTCAGTCCCACAAGCTGACGCCAACGCCTTAACCGCCGCCTGGCAGGTGGGATCGAACTTATGCACAGTGGTGCTCAAATCTTCGCCGACACGGAAGAACCCATCGTGAGGCACAATGAGGTAGTAGACACGTTGCCACTCCTTGATCTCCTTGCGAGCACTTGGGTTCTCAAAGTCGGGCAGCGTGAGCGTCCCCTTCGTGACCACCGCGAAGATGGCGAACCCCAAAGCCCACAACTGCTCAAGCGGTTCCGTAATTGCCTCTAGGTATGGAGCGAGCAAGTCAGGATCACCACCCACGTACTGCAAGTCGGTGAAGATGGCGTCAAGCGCTCGGCGAAAGTCCGGCTCGATGGCGGACGGTGGGTTGAGGAGCGGGCACTGAATGTAGTCGCTGCCCCCAACCGTCTGTCTGAAATCTGTCGGAGTCCTAATGAGGTAGGCGTGTGGCATATCTACTCAACCGCCGACGTGTCCTGCTATAATACCAAAGTTGACCGTGTACCGTCAGCCTCCCTGTGCTGACTCCAGGTCTGCGCCGCCCAACGTACCCGTATACCATAGCTTACAGCAAGGGGAGTGCTGAAAGGAGCAACGATGCCCCGTCACGTAACCGCTATTCATCGAGCACAACGTCTCCGCCACACCACCGCCAACAAGCTGACGCTGCCGCTTACGATCCTGAGGCACCTGCGAGACGGCAAGCGCGTCACTGCCCGCCAGCTTACTCAAGCAATCCGTGACCTCAAAGCGCTTATTCGTGTCGTCGATAGGAACCGTGGTAACTGATGGACTTGTGGCGCGCTGATCTCGCTCGACTCACATACGCGGACATCGAAGCGTTCATCGCGCAGAGCTTCCCTGAGTCCATCCGGCTCGACTACAAGGCTGGCTTTGGCGACGACGGTGGCAGCAAGAGCCGCGAAGCTGCCAACAAGGACATCGCCAAAGACCTCTCCGCTTTCGCCAACACGCAAGGGGGTCTGCTCGTCATCGGTGTCGAGGAAGCCCCCAAGCGCAGGGGCTACCCAGGCGCGATTGTCGGGCGACCGAAGAAGCCAGGAGAGGACACGCGACAGCGCATCGAGGCGGTGGCCTTGAGCAGCGCACACGTCTACCCACCGCTCGCCCCACGAATCGGGGTCGTCGACCTGCCCCATGATCCCACGCGCGAAGTGGTCGCCATCCAGATTGATGAGAGTCCTGACGCACCCCACTGGATCGACCGCCGCCAGGGCTTCTACGTACGTCGTGAAGGCCAGAACGATCCGGTGCCTGGTACAGACGAGGATTACGAGTGGCTTCGCCGGAAACGTGAACGTGCAGTGGCCCTCCGAACAAGTCTACTCGAAACAGCGGATCAGCGATGCAGTCGCACGCTGGCTCCGATTCCAATACAAGGCGCACAGCTTTATGCCTGGGCCATCCCTCTCTACCCTCGGCAACCGCTGGCCGACCTCCAATACCTTCGACGACTGGCGGAGCAAGCCTGGCAGACTGAGGAAAAAGGCTTGCCATTCTATCCCGATGGAGAGCTTCGATCTACACACTCTGACCACGGTGCTCTGGTGTACGTTAAGGAACTTTCGACCACTACTCGCTCGCGGAGCATGGATTACTTCTCTGTCAACGAATATGGCGGGGTAGATTATGCCTGCCTGCTCGAAGCTGTGAATGATGTGACTTATAGTGGATCGCCTGCACGTGCGTATGATGAGGGGTTCCTCGTGCGCCAGTGGTACTTGCTGCTTAAGTACGCGAGGCGGTTCTACCAGACAGTCGGGTATTGGGGCTTGGTACAGGTTGGCGTGCGTCTGGACAACATTCAGAATCAAACGCTCTACACCTCCACTGGCAGTTACAACGAAACCATCGGCGTCGCGGAGTTCGATAACACCTTCGCGCACGTCGGTGAACTAGATCAAACACTCCTTGATGAGCCGATCCCCGCAATTCTCGTGGAGTTCCTGCGGCGATTGCGCTGGTGCTTTGGGGCAGGGCGGCGTGACTGGCCTGACAGCGTTCTTGAAGAAGGAGTCGAGAGCGTGCGGCGCGGAATCCACGGCAACGAACCCTGCCAATGTAGGAAGCATCAGAAGGTGCGAGGCGAGGCGGCCTGCCTCTGGTGTCGCCGTCAGGCAGCAGCACAATCGATGCAACCGTCTGCACCCCCAACGCCAGTCGCCGCATGAGAGCCGCTTTCCAATAGTGCCTCGAACATTGGCGAGGAACCGCTGGAAGCCTTCATCTTGACTGTCGCGGGTACTGTTCTTGCCACGGCTATCATCGCCCTGGCGAGCACCATCTGGCGTCGAGAGCAGAAGCCGAGACTCACCCTGAACGCGACGGGAGAGTTCCGGTTCACAGCGAACTATCGCCGCGAGAGCGGCAAGGTCGAGGAGCTAATCGTTCACCTGCGCTTCATGGTCTACAACGCACGCTCGACCGTGAACGTCATTGAACGCCTCGCGGTGACGAATCCCAAGCTCGGCAACGCTAAGATCGAACGGCATCCTAGTGCACAGTTCATCCCAGTCACGATCCATCGAGATAACCCCCAACCGCTTGAGTTCTTCGTCGAGTACCGGCCACGATGCGAGCCGTCCGACGTTGAGCACAGCTATGAAGTATCGGTGACGGCAACGGATAAGTTCGGACTAGCGCACACGACTCGACTCAGCATACCAGTGAACCTACCTTCCGGCGCTGCATGAGGGCAGATTTCAGAATGGGGCCTGAAAAGTTGGGTGGGCCTAGAATGAATATCGAAGGGCCTGGGGGGGGACGCACTACTTGCCCTAGCCTCGTGTGCTCTGCTGACCGCCGCGCTTCGGGCGCCCGCGTCCGCCCACCCGTGCAATCTCCCGCCGCCGCTCGACTGACAGCCATCTAGCCACACCCGCTATCTGCTGGTCAGCGTGTACCACCAGACAGCACGCTTACGAAGCGTCCGCCTACGTGAGATAACACTGCGTCGGGAGAGACACTTGACATGCTTGCCCGTGCATGCTATGCTTACCCGTGAAAGCATAGGCAACCCGATCAACACGGAGGGAGCACAATGAAACGTCAAGGGATCAAGTACCTAACTGTCGAGGAGAAGCGGTGCCTGCTCAGGGCGTTGAGGCTGCGCAAGGACGCCGCCCGTGCCTACGCGATGTACGATCTCATGCTGGCGACGGGCCTGCGCCTGTCGGAGACAGTAGCACTCAATGTGGGCGATGTACTTAGGCACGCGGCGCTTGAGATTCGCGGCAAAGGTGACAAGGCTCGCGCAGTACCGCTCAACAAAGCAATCCGCGAGCACGTTGAGGACTATATCGCCTGGAAGCGGCGGCATGGGCAGTCGGTTGAGCCGGACGCACCGCTGTTCCTGTCCCGCAACCATCGGCGCATCACGCCACGCCAGGTGCAGCGCGATCTGGAGAAATGGCTGCATGAGGCAGGCATCGAGGGTCACTACAGCCCCCACGCCCTTCGACATACCGTTGGCACGGAGCTTCTGCGCAAGACGGGCAACATCCGCGTGGTGCAGGAGTTCCTGGGGCACGCAGACATCTCGACCACGCAGGTCTACACGCACGTGACCAGAGAGGAGCTTGCGGGCGCGGCGGAGCTTCTGGCGGTGTGAGGCGAATGTCGTACAATATGGAAATGACGACGTTCCATGAGAAATCCGCGCACAGAAGCAGCCCAATATGGTGGTAAATTACGACGTTCAACGACGGCGTAGCCCGTGTGTACGTCAACGAGGCAAGCGGCAATGGCAGGACGTGGGCGCCCTTCCCTAGAGGCGGTGCGCGAGGCGGCGCGGGTGTTGGCTCGGCTGGGCGCCGCCAAAGGTGGCAGGGCACGGGCCAAGAAGCTGTCGGCTCCACGCCGAAAGGAGATTGCGCGCAAGGCGGCAGCGGCGCGGTGGGCTAACACGAAAGTCGCTGCCGCATGACCAGGGTGACGGTCGGTTGAGCGCCAAACGCGATTGGGTGATGAGCCGATGCGTGAGCGAAAAACAAAGCTATTGCTCAAAGGATCGCGGGTCGCTCCGGCGGCCAGAGCCGCCGTCGCGCAGGGGTCAGTCGCTCCATTTCCATCCGACCGGAACGTGCAGGTTGTTAGTAGGGGTGAACGGCCTGGGGCGGTGGCAGCCAACCGATAGGGACGAGGCTAACCGAACTCGCCGTCCCGATACCGTGTGGCGATCAACGGTGAGAGCGTGCCCGTCCCCGACGACGATGGCGATGATCCCGCTTGACTGCCATCGTCGCCAAGCGTAGCATAGTTATTGACAACCAAGCGTGGGAACCTGGAGCACCCGCGCAGTTGAAACGCTCCTCACTGGCTCCCATCCCGCCCATGAACACGTGGGCTTGCACGCCTGGCGTGGACAACCGGATGACGGGAGGCCAGGACACGCGCGCCACGACGACAATGGCTCGGTCGTTGGGTTCGAACCCGACTGCTGAGTTAATTCACACCACGCGCTGAATCGTGGGTATAGGACGCGCCGATGCGAGGTATGAACGCCTCGTGTCGGCGCGTTATTCTTTCCACTCACGGGCAGCGCGATGGGACGAGGCACCCCGACAACCGGCGAACGACTGCGGAGGCTCCGGCGACAGCGTGGCTTCTCGCTGTACGAGGTCGCCAGACGCCTGGGGCGCTCCTACAACTTTGCCTGGCAGATTGAGCGTGGGTACAGGCCCCTGTCGCCTGCGGAGTGGCAGGCCCTCCAGCGCAAGCTCGGCGTGCGCTCTCAGCCACGGGGGCGATGATGAGCACGCCTCCGCGACGCCGGACGGAACGGCTCGACCAGACGCACGAGGAGATAGCGAAGTTGTGGGAGACGCGCGCTGGCAAGCCGCTGACACCGGCGGACGGGTGCGAGATCGCCGAGGCCGTCAAGCGGTTCCGCGACGTGCTGTTCGACATCGACGCGACGCAACGCCAACGACGAGGAAGCGAACCAACGTAACCACGAGACACGCGATGCGACCGACCCGATGCCCTACAGCACACGTGACACTGACCTTGCCGCTGCGATAGCGGTCACGCTCCACACAGGCCCGCCCGACATCCGCACGGGCGAACTGTCCCACCTGTGCACGTTCACATTCCCAACTGTCGACGCAAGCGACGCTGAGCGGGTTGCAACGGAGTTCTACGAGGGGCGTTTAGTCCTTTCCGTTGCGGCCTATGCGAGGGCGCTCCGCGAGTTGAAGCGCCTGCTGCGCGGTGTCAAGGGAGTCGCACGATGAGCGTCGTGGCACCGAGCGACATGCGGGTCTGGCCCACCTTGTCGAGCGACGCCTACTACGGACTTGCCGGTGAGATCGTGCGTACCATCGAACCGCACAGCGAAGCCGATCCCGTGGGGCTGCTGGTTCAAGAACTCATCATGTTCGGCAATATCGTGGGAAGCCTTCGTCCCCAAGGACGCGACCCCCACTTCATCGTCGAGAAGACGCGCCACGGCATGAATACGTTCGGTGTGTTGGTCGGCAAGACCGCGAAGGCGCGCAAGGGATCGTCTTGGGCGCACATTCAAGACATCGGGGAGGCGGTCGACCGTGAGTGGGCGCACACCCGCGTCCTGTCGGGGCTGTCGTCGGGTGAAGGGCTAATATGGGCTGTCAGGGATGACCTTGTCACCAGTGCAGGACGAGAACCTGGCATCGCCGATAAGCGGCTGCTCGTGTTTGAGTCGGAGTTCGCCTCGACGTTAAAGGTGATGCGGCGCGAGGAGTCGACTCTATCAACGACGATCCGGCAGGCGTGGGACAGCGGCAACCTCCAGACGCTCACCAAACACTCCCCCGCGAAGGCCCGCGGCGCTCACATCTCGATCATCGGGCACATCACGGAGGATGAGCTTCGCCGATACCTGGATACCACCGAGGTTGCCAGCGGGTTCGCCAATAGGTTCTTGTGGGTCAGCGTGAAACGCTCGAAGTTCCTGCCCGACGGCGGCGACCTACAACCAGGCGATCTTGAGCCGTGTGTCAAGCGACTGGCGCAGGCCGTCGAGTTCGCCAAGAGAATAGATCGCTTGCGACGCGACGACGAAGCACGTGAGGTCTGGCACGCGGCGTACCCCACACTCTCGGAGGAGCAGCCTGGTCTATTCGGCGCTATCGTCTCCCGTGCGGAGGCGCAGGTCACGCGGCTGTCGTGCCTCTACGCGCTGCAAGACCTGTCGCCCGTGGTGAAAGCTGTGCACCTGAAGGCCGCGCTCGCTTTGTGGCGCTACTGCGAAGACTCGGTGGGATATATCTTCGGGGACAAGCTCGGCGATCCGACCGCCGACTCGATTCTCCAGGCGATCCGCGAGAAACCAGGCATGACCCGCACCGACATCAACAACCTGTTCGCGCGGAACAAGTCCGCCGACGAAATCGGGCGTGGGCTGGCGCTGCTCGTCAAGTACGGGCGGGCACGGCCCGAACAGGCTAAGACGACCGGCGGCAAGTCGGTGGAGTCCTGGTACCCCCTGAACGCGCATGAGGTGTTTCGTCATGGAGGATAATTCGTACTTCGTAATGAGTCTCACTGGCTATGGAGAACAAAATTACGAACTATTACGAGCTTACGAACTACGAAATAGACGAACCGAGAGCCGCCTTCGGCAAGGTAGCGTGCTGATATGAACAAGCGGAAAATCACGCAACTTGAACGGCGCACGCGCAACTGGTACCAGGCGGCGGTGGGTGCGGTTCGACAGGTAGACGTGTGAGAAGGAGAAATGGGCTGGGACGCACCTCCGTGGAGTTCTCGGTGGCCTGGGCGGAAGGTTACGGCGGGCCTCCGTCGTCACCGACGTTTCAAGCAATGGTGTGTACATCTGGCGTACCTCGCGCAGCGAACCGGCGAGCGGCCCTCGCTACGCGCCAGGCCGCGGTGTCCGAACCTGCTCAAGTTGGCCCGCGCGGCCCACGACCGCACGTTCCGGCAGCTTGCCGACGCGACGGGCATCAGCGCAGCGACCTGGTGTCGCGTCGAGAACGAGTTCGCCGCCATCAGTCTGAGCGCCGACCAAGTACACCGGCTGACCGTTGAGCTTGGGGCCTCTTACCAAATGTTGTTCTGCCTATCGCCGTACGGGAGCGTGCGGGAGGCGCTCGATAAGATGATGGGCTTCCAGCCCTTCCGCAAGGCACGCATCAGGAAGATAGCGCGGACGCTGCGCCAGGAGCTTGAGCGCATCAGCACGGCTCCACCTGCCCCATCCTCAACGCCCGTGGGGACGGGATGACAGTGTGTGAAACACACCCCTTTGTCGATGTTGGCGCTGAGACATCGGTGTGAGTGAGAGGGTCGAGCGTGAGGACTGTGAAACGGTTACGGTGAAACGGCAGGGGCGTCCGCGGCCTGCCACCGCGGTCGACGGTCAGTGACGGATTTCGTCGCCGTAGACTGACGAGGGCACCTGTTGAACGCACACATGGCGAAGCGAACGGTCACGGTGGACATCAAGCGGCGCTACCGCAACCAGGTGCGGCTATGCCGCCTGCGGGCGGGCATCCCGACCGTGGCGATACTGGCACGAGTGCTGGGCATCTCGCGGTCGATGGTGAGCGAGCTTGAGCACCAGCGGCGGTTCCTGTGCGCGCCCCATGCGCTGGTGATTGCAGAAGCCCTCAAGTGCAGGCTCGATGACCTCTACTTGCGAGTCGAGGAGCCACCGAGGCAGACAGTCAGCACAATGTCTGGCTTATCGGAGAAGCTGCGGGCTGCCGAGACGGCCAGCGCACCGTGTCCAACATGCGGGCGTTGCCCAACAACGCGCACCAGCTAGGCGTATGGATGTGTGTTACGTGTTGTCTTTATTGAGTCTCGAAGAGACTCAAGGCAAGCGTCGGATTTTCTGACACCGCCGCCGTTTTCGGGGCGGCTCAGGCAACAAGGGATGGGTGGGTGGGGGAAACGATGCAGCGGTTAGAACCGCAGGAACTCGTCAAGGCGCATCCCGAACGCCTCAGCGAGCTTTTGAAGGGTATCGAGCCTGGCACTGTATCTCGGCTTCTTGCCCTCGATGCGCTGGACGCTCTTGTAATCAACTTCAGCCGCCTCGGCAAGTTCTTGCTGTGTCCATTTCCGACGGGCGCGAAGCTCTCGCACTCGGTTGGACAATGCCCTGCGGAGGTCTTTTACCATACGTCGCAGTATGGCAACGACACCGCAGGATTGACACCCAAGTACTGGTAGATTTAGACTGTACTTGACCGAGAGGAGGTGCGCGATAGCCAAGCTCTTGCATGTCATCCTGGCGGCAGGTCTGCTGGGCTGGTGTACTGGCTGCGCGACCGCTGTGGCGCGGCGCTACCCGAACGCCACCTATCCACCTGGCGACCCCGCCACCGTTGAAATCTTCAACCACTTTCCGCCTACACCCTACGAGGTCATCGGCGAGGTCGAATACAACGGTGCGCCGCTCGCCAGATGGGGTGGAGCGTGGCAGAAACTCCGCCAGGAAGCTGCGGCTATCGGCGGGGATGCGGTCGTCATCCAGGTACGGGACACCCCATACGTTGGCAGTCTCGTTCAGCCAGGAGAGATTACCGGCAACACCTCCGGCACACTCTCAGCGAACACCTACGGCTCCGGCACGTATGCCCACACCACGGGAACCTACCAGGACTCCAGCAACTACCAGTACACCCCGCCGACTGTCACGCCTATGTATGGCAAGTATGTCAGTGGCGTGGTCATCAAGTTCAAACGGTCAGAAGCGCGATGAATCGTCTTGAATGTGAGCCGCGCTCGGACGCCCTCCTGTCGGAGGAGGAGAGACAAGCGGCCAGCCGTAAAGTTCACCAGGAGCTTGGTCGCCAGGGCTACCTGGTAGGGGTTTTCGTGTGTTGCGTCGTGGGGCTGGTTCATATCCTCGGCGCAGAGTTTTGGACGCGGCACGAGGACGCCTTTCTGGTGCTATGCTTCGTGGTCGTCGGAGGCCCGCTCTTTTACCCAGCCATTTGGAGACTGACTTCCCGAAGGTACGACTGGTGATGCGGCCATGAAGGCCGTCCTCTACGCCCGCGTATCGAGCGAAGAACAGGCGCGTGAAGGCTTCTCGATTCCCGCGCAGCTAAAATCCCTCCGCGAGTACGCCGAACGTAAGGGCCTCATCGTCGTCCGCGAGTTCATCGAAGTTGAGACGGCGAAGTGGGTCGGTCGCTCGGTCTTCAATGGGATGCTCGCCTTCCTCAAGGCCCACTGTGACGTACACCACCTGCTATGTGAGAAAACTGACCGCATCACGCGCAACTTCGGCGACTTGGGCACGCTGGAAGCCCTGGTGGAGCGACACAACATCACCATCCATTGCGTTAAAGACGGCCTCGTGTGGGATCAGGAGAGCCAGGTGCAGCAACTTCCCACACTCGGCATGTTCGCGGTCATGGCGAAGTGGTTCATCGCCAACCTGCGGCGCGAGACGAAGAAGGGGCTACTGGAGAAGGCCGAACAGGGCGAGCTACCGGCGAAGGCGCCCTTCGGCTATCGGAACGTCACCGAGAAGATCGGCAAGCGGGAGCGCCACTACATCGAGCCGCACCCGCAGGAGGCGCAGATCGTCAAGCGCATGGCCGAACTGTGCGTGACCGGACGCTACTCGATCACCGATCTGCGCCAACTTGCGACTGACGCGGGGGCGGTAGGTAGGCGCTCAGGCCATCCGCTCACGCGGAGTGAAGTCCATCGCATCCTGACCAATCCTATCCATTGTGGCAATTTCCGGTGGGGTGGCAAGATATGGCATGGCACGCACACGCCGATCATCAGCCGTGAGTTGTTTGAGCGTGTACAGGCCGTGCTGGCACAGCGGCGACGGTGCCCCGTCGGCATTGGCACACGGCAGCGGCTGACCTTCGCCTTCCGTGGCATCTTCACCTGTGGGCGCTGCGGCTACACCCTGAGCGCCGAACGGCACACGAAGCGGTCGGGCAAGGTGTTCACCTACTACAAGTGCACGCAGGCCCGTGGCCGCTGCCCACAGCCCTACGTGCGGGAGGAGCAGCTTGACGCGATTGGTGAGGCGCTGCTGCGGCGGCTCCACCTGCCGCCCGATGACCTAGAACTGCTGCGGGAGACGCTGCAAAAGTCCAGCCGAGACGAGCAGGCGTACCGCGAGGAGCAGACGAAGGTACTGCATGCACGCTTCGACCAACTCCAACGGCGGCTAGACCAGATTTACGAGCACTTCCTGGATGGCCTGGTGAGCCGCGAGCAGATGGTGAGCAAGCAAGACCAGTGGCGCGCCGAGCAGGACGACATCCGGCACAGGTTAGAGGCGTTCAAGCAGGCTGACCGCGCGTACCACGATGAAGCGGTCAAGTTCCTTGAGCTTGCGCAGCGTGCTGGCAACGCCTATGTGGTCGCCACACCGGAGCAGAAGCGCGAACTGCTCGCCTGTGTACTTTCGAACTGCACGCTCACCGACGCAACCCCTTGTCCCACCTACGCGAAGCCCTTCTGCTGGCTGGTCGGTCTAGGCGAGATCGTGAAAAAAGGGTCGCTGACGCGACAGGCTTCGAACCGCCGTCACGCGGTGGACTTCATTGCGTTCGTCGCTGAGTTCCGTGCGTGGTGTGCCACTGAAGACGCTCGCCTGCTCCTTGCGCAGATGGCGG
>Ga0247727_10013380_pt1 | contig 13847 bp, 11 predicted proteins | sample WisWelCaveWW1625_FD_202498 | JGI IMG/M metagenome (GOLD analysis project Ga0247727, IMG submission 202498) | Biofilm microbial communities from Wishing Well Cave, Virginia, United States - WW16-25 | ecosystem: Environmental > Aquatic > Deep subsurface > Groundwater > Cave microbial mat | place... | reverse complement strand
TTCTCTTTTTCGTTCATCCGGAGAAATTCCAGGCCTAGGCGCGTTCCATGCACGGCACGCACAACCGCTGCTTCCACCACGATAGGTGGCTCGCTGTCAAAGGCATCCAGGTGGACACCCAGCAGGGTGCCTTCGCAGAGCAGCGAATTGTTCGCCTCGACCGCACAACCGCCCATGGCCAAATCGATAGTCTGTCCTTCGTATCGTCCCTCGTTGGTGAACATGACTGCGGGCAGTTTGACCGGCCGCCGCTCGTACTCGCGCCGATTCACGTCACGCTCGATGTAGCGGAGGCCCCATTGCATCACATGGAACCGGTGCCGGCAGACCTGGCACCGAAAGGGATAGGTATAGACCAGGCTCAGCAGGCGATCCAGCACGCCCTGGCACGGGCTGGCTTTGATAAACGGTTTGCGACACTTCGCGCAGACGATCTCCATGGCGGCGCTTCTTAGTGTCGAGAGAAGGATTGGCCGGCTCTGGCCGGTGTTTCAACAAGAGGATGATCTCCGGAGTGCTGCGAAACCCGATGATAGTGGACACCCCACCGCAGCGCGAGAAACCGATGCGCGCAGAGCTGGCAGCGGAAGGGGTACAGGTAGATCAGGCTGAACATCTCCTCGGCGAGGCCGCTTCGGTGCGAGCGGCGTGCCAGTGCGCCTCCGCATTCGGGGCAGGGTACCAAGACAAGACTGCCTGTGGTGGAGAGCGGCGCGCCGGTTGATAAGTGGTCGTTCGGTATCATGGCATCACCTCCGCTGGGGCGTACCCGCGCAGGATTTGTCTCCATGCCACAGGCTTTGCACGATCAGTTCCCTCACCGGGCACCGGTGTTTCTGGGTGAGATCGTTGCAGGCCTCCAACGCTTCCAGGCACTCCGTGTCCCCAGCCCGCTCAGCGTCTTCTTTGAGAAGGGTCCACAGTTTGGTGTACTTACTCTGCCATTCCAGGACAGTCATGGAGGACGTGTCGGTCGGAGCCGGCCTCCCCTCTGCAGAAGCAGGGTCGCGACGGCGTGGCGCCGGGGCGCTGGCATTAAACGCCATAAAGACTCCAGTGCGCGCCGATTCGTCCACCACGAGCTTGCCGAGCGGACACTCCATATTGCCGCCGGCTATTTCCAGCCTGCAGCTATGCAGCGCGTCCGCAAAGGGCAGGTGACCTTTTTGCTCCGCTTCTTCGCGAAAGCGCTCCATGATCGCCATAATTTTGATGAGGCGGCGGGAGAACACGCGAGGCTGACCGGAATCGAGGCCCTTCGATATACGATCCTCCTGTTTGTCTGAACGTGCGCGCAACGCTTTCTCGCTATCGTTCGTCAACATGTGTGCGGTCTCCTTCTCGTCAACTCGCCACCGCGTCCTCGATGGCTGCGGGGAATAGCGAGTAGATCATGGGCAGCAACGTGGTTCCCAGCTTCGATTTTTGGACAAAGCCATTGGCTCCGGCATTCAGGGCGGCCGTGCGATACATCGGGTGTTCGTGCAGCGACAGCATGATGACGCGCGGCGCGCCGGATTCAGCTTTCAGGCGGCGCGTGGCTTCCAGGCCGCCCATGCCCGGCATTGCGAGATCCATCAACACCAGATCGGGCCGCAACGCAGTGGTCTGTTCCAATGCCTCCTCGCCCGATATGGCCCGTCCTACGACATCCGTTTCTGGATTTTCCGCCAGCAAGTGCTCGAGCTCGTCTAAAAATGCCGCGTGGTCGTCCACTACCAACGTGCGGATGCACAGATCGGAGGTTCCTTGCTGGTTCATAGCTTGAAAGTTCCTGACTAATGTGGGGGCGATCATGGCACGGGAGCGATGTCGGTCGTATCAGGGAACCCCTGAGAGTGGGGGGGGGAAATACTGAGACGGGCTGCGGAGACTACTTAATTCCTGTCACTCGCCTGCTTGGATCAGGCCGGAGCGGATGGCGAATTTCACGAGGCCGGCCACGTCGTGAATGTTCAGGCGCTCCATCAACTGGGCCCGATGGGTCTCGACCGTTTTGATGCTGAGATTCAGCCGGCTGGCAATCTCCTTGGTCGTCTTGCCTTCTGCGATCAACTGCAGAGTTTCTCGCTGGCGCGGCGTGAGCTCATCCAGCGGATTGGCTGCCGGTGCCTTGCCGTTCAGCAGGCCGCCGATGAGATCTTTGGAAACCGAGGGGCTGAGATACGTGTCGCCGCGCGTCACGGCCTTGAGCGCCAGTTCCAGTTCGGCCACGTCCGCGCCTTTGAGGAGATAGCCCGCCGCGCCGGCCTGCAGCGCCTGGCGCACATAGACCGGGTCCGCGTGCATGGACAGGATAATGACGCGAGTCGTCGAGTGTTCCTTGGCGAGCCGAGCCGCCGCCTCCAGGCCGTTCATCTCTTTCATCGTGATATCCATCAGCAGGATGTCGGGAGCATGCGCCTGCGCCAGCCGCAGGGCTTCCCGGCCATCGGCGGCCTCGGCGACCACTTCGACGCCTTCCAGGCTTTCCAATAGGGCGCGGATGCCGGCGCGGACGAGCGTGTGATCTTCGGCGAGCAGGATACGCAGGGGACGACTCATGATCGTGGCACCTCGTCTGCCGGCATGCCGGCTGACGAGGCAGCTTGCAGCGGCAGCGTCGCAATCACCCTGGTGCCGCAACGGGGAGCCGACGTGATCTTGACCACGCCACCGAGGAGCTTCGCGCGCTCCTGCATGCTGGTCATTCCGACGCTGTCCACGCCGCCGGCCGTCCAGGAGACTTCATTCATGACGAATCCGATTCCGTCGTCCTCCACGCAGAGCTCCACCCCCGTTGCCAATCGCTTGAGCGTGATGCTGGCCCGGCTGGCTTGCGCGTGCCGCACGACATTGGTCAAGGCTTCCTGGGCGATTCGAAAACAGGCGATTTCGATGTTCGGGGACAGGCGCGGCAGGGACGGCTCGGCCGCCACATCCACTTTCAATCCCGCCCGCTCAGCCTGGCGGTCGGCATACCACTTCAACGCATAACTCAGCCCCAGGTCATCGAGGATCGAGGGGTGCAGGTCGAGCGAGAGGTTGCGGACCTGGTTCAGCACGCCATCGGTGATCTGGACGCAGTCCTTCATGATTCTGTCTCTGGCGGCGCGATCCGAGGTCCGCTGCGCACGCTCCACGTTCAGCTTGATCGCCGTCAGGGACTGTCCGATTTCATCGTGCAAGTCGCGGGCGATCGCGCGGCGATCGTCCTCCTGGACCTGCAGCAATTGCCTGGACAGGGTCCGGAGCGCCTGGTTGGCGCTTCGCAGCACGTCCTCGGCCTGCGTGCGCTCGATGGCTGTGGCCAGAATGCTGGAGACGGTCTGAAGAAAATTGATGTCGTCGCGGGAGAAGGCGCGCGTCCCGGCCGTGTACACGCCCAGAACGCCCCAGGGACTTTCCTTGCCGGTAATACTCACGCTCATTCCGCCGACGGCCTCGTGCTTGTGCAGCCACGGCGGGCCACTGAATCGGGCGTCGGCCAGGAGATTCTGGATAATCACCGGTTTGTTCGAATGCAGCGTGGCGTGAGCCAGCGAGCCTGTTTCCATCGCTCGCACCTGCCCGATGTGCTCGCTCTTCCAGCCGGCGCTGGCACGGAGTCGTAGTTCCGAGCCGTTCGAAAACAGTTCCAGCACCTCGCAATAGTCCACTTGCAGGGCGTTCGCCGCCAGCACGGCAGCGGTGTTCAGCAGAGTCAACAAATCCGGGGTCGTGACGGCCAGCAGACTCAATTCGGCCTCGATCGCCTGTTGGCGGGATCGCTCATGCAGCCCCTGCTCCGCCCGTTTGCGAGCGATGGCGGCCGCAATCCCGTTGCAGATGGATTCCAATGCCTGGATCGTCGGTTCGGACAAGGGGGTTTTGGCGAACATGGCCAGGACGCCGAACACCTTGCCCTCGATGATCAACGGAAAGCCGGCGAACGACTGAAGCCCGTTTTCCCGCAGCCAGTCTTTGTTGGGAAGCCGTTCATCGTCCAGCACGTTGTTCGTGACCATAATGCCCATCCCCTGCGCGATCCGTCCGATCTTGAGGGCTCCCAACGGCACACGCCGGTACTCGCCGTCGAGATTCGTGGAAAGACCGGCGCTGGCCACGAGGTGCAGGCACTGCGCCCTGTCGGCGCACCAGGCTGCCTTGAAACAATCCTGACAAAGATCGCCAGGCCCAATAATCCATATCCGTGTCAGTGCCGCTCCCAGCTGACGCACGGTCGCCTCCATACACTGGCGGAGCATCTCGTCCGTGGGCGTCTCTCGATTGAGCATGAGGCTGACCTCGGCGACAAAGCTCATGAGGCGGGCGCGCTCCCTTAGCGCCTCCTCTGCCTGCTTGCGCTCAAGCTCCGCCGCCGCCCGCGAGGCGAAGACTTTGAGGAGCGGAGCGATATGATGTTCGTCCGGGAGCGGCTTGTCGTCCACAATGCATAGATGCCCGATCGTTTTGCCGGAGCTGTTCGCCAGCGCGATCCCCAGGTAACTCACTGCCCCAAGAGCTACCAGATCCTTGTCCTCAGGGAAGAGTTTCTGCACCGAATGCTGGTAGTAGGCCGCGCCCAGTGTGATGACTTTCTCGCAAGGCGTGCGAATGAGATTATACTCAGTCGGGTTTCCTAACCGGTCGCCTATCCAGATCGCCAACATCCGGAGCCTGGGCTGCTCGTCATCGAGCAACTCCGTGACTAGGGCATGCCGAACTCCGAGCGCTCTTGCAAGAGCTCGGACGAGTGCCGGGAAGAACTGCGCCCCCGTCACCGATGCCGTCCCTTCCAGCAGTGCCTGCAAGATTTTTTCCTCCCGCTTGCGCTCCGTGATGTCGCGTGTGATGGCCAGCACGCCGATCGTCACGTTGTGCTCGTCGCACAGAGGAACAGCATGGGTATCCATCCACAGCCGCCGCCCCTTGAAACCGATGATTTCGAATTGCATCGTGCCGGGCTCGCCGCGATAGACGCGGCGGTTGAAGTCGGCGAAGGCATCACGATAGGCCGGTGCGACGATCGGGCAGATCGATTGGCCGACTACCTGCTGGAGGCTGTCGACTTCGATCATGGCTAGGCCGGCCGCGTTCATGTCCAGCAGAATGCCGTCCTCCGTCGTGACCTTGACGCATTCCGGTTCGGCTTCGAGGATGGTTCGCAAGCGTTTTTCGCTGGCTGCGAGCGCCTCTTCCGCCCGCTTGCGCTTGGTGATGTCCGTGACTGATCCGATATAGCCGGTGACCGTACCCTTACTATCTCGCACTGTGATGGCGAGTCCAACCAGCCAGTTTACCGTGCCATTCCGAGTCTGAAAGCGGTATTCACTATGAAACTCTCGTCCGGCTTGCGCGGCGCCGTACCATTCCTGGCGCACGCGCTCGCGATCCTCCGGATGAAGCGCTTGAATCCAGCCCCGGCCTTTGGCTTCCTTAGGTGAGAGTCCGGCCAGTTCCGACCAGCGTTCATTCACGAGCAGGCAGTTTCCCTGCGGATCAGTGAAGTAGATGCCGACGGGAGCGAAATTGGTCAGCGTTCTGAACTGATTTTCACTTGCCTGCAGCGTCTGCTCCATTGCTTTGCGCTCGGTGATGTCAACCTGCAGGCCGATCGTGCCGATCACCGTGCCTTGCTGATCAAGCAGGCGCGCAGACCAAACCGCGATGTCAATGGGCGTTCCGTCTTTCCTCAACCTGCGGAGTTCCAAGCCGTCGAGTCCATCACCCCTTATCACCTGCTCCCAGATGGTTTCGGATTCCTGCTCCTGGCCGGGCGCAAGATAGGGCAGCTCCAGCCCTAGCACTTCTCTCTCGGTCCATCCGAACATATGCACAGCGGCTTGGTTCCAGCCAGTCACGCGGCCCTGGGTATCCAGCGAAATGACAGCGATCGGCGAGTTGCCGATTACAGCTCTGAGCCGATCGAGGGCGGAGTGGAGCTCCCCCTCCGCCCGCTTGCGCTCGGTGATGTCCCTGGCCATGGCATGAACACAGACGACTTGGTCGTTTTCGAGAAGCACCTGGACGTTCTGGCCGAGCCAGATTTCCCGGCCCTCCTTGCTCATCGCCGGAAACTCATAATAGGTGCTGGGGGTTTTTCGCGCGAGCTGCCGTAGATAGAAGCGCTGGCTTGCCTCGCGCGCGTCCGGATGAACGAGTTCGGTGAAATGCCGGCCGATCAACTCCTCCCTGGTGTACCCCATGATGCGGCACGCGGTCGGGTTGACGAAGGTAAAATGCCCCTGCGCGTCGGCTCGATAGATGATGTCCCGGGCCTGCTCGACCAGTAGTTTGTACTGCTCCTGACTTGACCGCTGCGTCACATCCGCCTGCCTCCGCTCGGCGACGACTGCGGCCATGACCAGGGACATGACCGCCGTGATGCCGACGAAGGTGTGCAACAGGAACAGTGACTCATTCAGCGTGGAGCCTCGAGCAAACGGACCCAGGCCGTGCGCCGTGCCCCATATGGCAATGCCCGACGTGAGCAGGATCGCTGTCGTCACGGTGCGTTGGTGAAACCGAACCGCGGCCCAAATGAGGAAAGGGACAGGGAGGTATACGAGCGAAAGATCGGCGACGCCACTTGAAATCCATCCCGTAAAGACGGTGTAACTGACGAGAGTCACCAGGACCAGCAGGAGCGCAACCTCGGCAACCTGCCGAGGCTCACGGACGATCTTGCGTCGGGCGTTCCACGCCAGCACAGCCGGCGTGACAACGAGCGCGCCGGCGGCATCGCCCAGCCACCATGCCCACCACAGTTGGCCATAATCGCTCCAGGAGGCGGCCATTCCCAGGCACAGGCTGGCTGTGCCGATGGTGGCGCTCACCATCGTGCTGAGCAGCACCGCCGAGCCTACAAATCTGAAGACGTCTTGAGCCTGATCGAGAGGGTTGCGGTATTCGATCAGACGGCGAACTAGAAAGGCGCCTCCGAGCGCTTCCAGAGTGTTTCCGACGGCGATCCCTCCAGAAGTGAATAATGATAGGCCGGTTGCAGCATTGGCGAGGAAAGCGCCCAGCGTAATGGCAGGCCACACCCAATATCCCAGCAGCAGAACTGCAGCCAGTGCGATGCCTGTTGACGGCCATATCAGCGACACATTGTGATGCGCGCTGGCCAAGGACAGCCCGAGCTGAGCGCTGCCGAAATAGGCGGCGACCAGCGCCGCGATGATCGTCAGACGCTTCGTCACGCTATGCCCAGACATGGCTTTTCTCCAAGCGCGCCACGGATGAGCTCGAGAAGGCAAGCGGATTGCGAGACAGTCGTGCCGATCGCCAGGGCCACGGCGGTCATCGTGACGATCAGCCACGGCAGCCGCGCATACCGTTCATGTGCCGGACGTGCGCGCATGGTCAACTCCGCATGAATCCGTATAAACCCGGCGCGCCAACGCTAGCCCCTCACCTGCGCTTTGTCAAGAAATCCGACTGTGTGTTTGGCCCAGTCGGTCTCGAATGTCCTGCATGTTCCTGTTGCAGCAGGCGGTTTCCTGCCTGACCCAGACGGGCGCCGTATGTTTGGTGGCAGCATGTAATTAAAACCGAAGATTCCTGACGACCGCTCGCGTCCGGTCCTATCTCTGCACGAAAGGTGCCGTGCCAGGCGTGTTTCCGCTGAGATGTCCGTTGCCGCTATCGCTTGCTCAAGGGAGAGAAATGTGTGAATATTTTACCGGGCTGGCGTAGCTCAACGGCAGAGCAGCGGTTTTGTAAACCGCAGGTTGGAGGTTCGATTCCTCTCGCCAGCTCCACACCAACCTTCGGTTGAGCCAGCGGTTCATCGGGCGAAGCCCCTCCCAATTACCGCCGCCGGAGAAACACCTTAATTTGTTCTCTTGTCTTTGTCCTTCGCTTGATCCGCCGCGTTCAATCAAATCGCAGCGGAGTATCCCGGTTGACTTCTCCCCAACAATGTTTATGTCCCCCTTACGTGCGGCAGATGCCTCATTACTTATGGATCAAGGACGGTTTCTATGGATTTGAATCGAATGACCCTCAAGCTTCAGGAGGCCCTGCAATCCGCTTCTGCGCAGGCGATGCGGCGCACCCATCAGGGCATCGACGTGGAGCATCTGCTGATCGCGTTGCTCGAGCAGTCCGACGGGCTGACTGCTCCCCTGTTTGATCGCGCGGGCATCGCGGCATCGGCCATTCAGAACGCCGCCGAACAGGCCCTGGCCAAACTGCCGCAGGTCCAGGGAGCCAGCGCCGCTCCGGGCCAACTCCATGTCGCCAACCGCTTGTCCCGCGTGCTGACCCAAGCCGAGCAGGAGATGCAGGGACTGAAGGACGAATACCTGAGCGTCGAACATGTCCTCCTGGCCATGGTCGAAGAAGGGGGCATTTTCAAAAGGCTGGGGCTCACGCGCAACAAGCTCCTCCCCGCCCTGCAGCAGGTTCGTGGGCATCAACGCGTCACGAGCCAGGACCCGGAAGGCACCTATCAGTCTCTGGAAAAATACGGCCGGGATCTGACAAAACTCGCCGGCCAGGGCAAGCTGGACCCGGTGATCGGACGCGACGACGAAATCCGCCGGACAATCCAAATCCTCTCCCGCCGGACGAAAAACAATCCGGTCCTGATCGGCGAACCAGGCGTCGGCAAGACGGCCATTGTCGAAGGATTGGCGCAGCGCATCGTCAAGGGTGACGTCCCGGAGGGCTTGAAACAGAAACGGGTCGTGGCTCTCGACATGGGTGCGCTGGTCGCCGGCGCCAAGTTTCGCGGTGAGTTTGAGGAAAGACTTAAAGCAGTCCTTAAAGAGATTCAAGCTGCGCAGGGCCAGGTGCTGCTCTTCATTGACGAACTGCATACCGTGGTCGGGGCCGGCGCCGCCGAAGGCTCCGTGGACGCCGCCAATCTCTTGAAGCCGATGCTGGCCCGTGGCGAACTGCACATGATAGGCGCCACGACCCTCGATGAATACCGGAAGCATATCGAGAAGGACGCCGCGTTGGAACGGCGTTTCCAGCCCGTCCTGGTGGAGCAGCCGTCCGTTGAAAACACCATTTCGATCCTGCGCGGACTAAAAGAACGGTACGAGATTCATCACGGCGTCCGCATCAAAGATGCCGCCCTGGTCGCAGCCGCCAAACTGTCGCACCGCTATATCGCAGACCGGTTCCTGCCCGACAAAGCGATCGACCTGATGGACGAAGCCGCCGCCCGTCTCCGCACGGAGATCGACAGCCTGCCGGCCGAACTGGACGAAGTGTCCCGCAAGGTGATGCAACTGGAGATCGAACGCGAAGCGCTCCGCAAGGAAACCGACCAAGCCAGCCGCGCGCGGCTGGAGACCCTGGAGACGGAACTGACGGAGAAAAACCGAGATCTGGCCGCGCTCAAGATCCGCTGGGAGGCGGAGAAGGCCTCCGTGGGTCGCTTGCGCAAGATCAAGCAGCAGATCGAAATTGCCAAGCAGGATATCGAGCGGGCGGAACGGTCCTACGATCTGAACCGGGTGGCCGAACTCCTCTACGGTGCGCTCCCGCGTCTGGAGCGTGAGCTCACGGCCGAGGAGCAGCACCTGGCCAATAAGCAGGGTGAGAACCGGCTGCTCAAAGAGGAAGTGGACGAAGAAGACATCGCGTTGGTGGTCAGCCGGTGGACGGGCATTCCGGTGACGCGCCTCATGGAAGGTGAACTGGAAAAACTGCTGCGCCTGGAGGAATTGTTGCACCGCCGCGTCGTGGGACAGGACGAGGCCGTCAAGGCCGTCGCCGATGCGGTTCTTCGCGCGCGCTCCGGCATCAAGGACCCCAACCGCCCGATCGGATCGTTTCTCTTCCTGGGGCCCACCGGCGTCGGCAAAACGGAGCTGGCGCGGGCGCTGGCGGCCACGCTGTTCGATGACGAGGGCAATCTTGTCCGGATCGACATGTCGGAATATATGGAGAGGCACACCGTCGCCAGGCTGATCGGCGCCCCACCCGGTTATGTCGGGTACGACGAAGGCGGGCAGCTCACGGAAGCCGTGCGCCGACGTCCATTCGCCGTGATCCTGTTCGATGAGATCGAAAAAGCGCACCACGACGTATTCAACATCCTGCTGCAAGTCCTCGACGACGGCCGCCTGACCGACTCGCAGGGACGGACGGTGGATTTCAAGAACACGGTGCTGATCATGACGTCGAACATCGGCAGCCAGGAGATTCTGGAGGCGCAAAGCCGGCGCGTCACGTACGACGAGATGCGGAGTCTGGTCATGACGGAATTGCGGCGGCACTTCCGGCCGGAGTTTCTCAACCGGGTGGACGAAACGGTCGTGTTCCATCCGCTGACGACCGAGCACCTGGGAAAGATCGTGGATATTCAACTGACGCGGCTGCGCGAGCGCCTGGCCGAACGCCGTATCCCATTGACGCTGACGTCGGCCGCCACCGCCAACCTGGCCACGCGAGGGCACGATGCAGTCTATGGCGCGCGACCGCTCAAGCGACTGATTCAGCAGGAAGTGGAAACGCCGATTGCGAGGCTGCTGGTGAAAGGCGAACTGCGGGATGGCGATGCCGTGACCGTGGACACGAAAAACGAGCAGCTGATTGTCGTTCCGACCGCCGAAGCCGGTCACGCCTGAGCGGCCACTATCCGATCGCGACCGCCCCTCCCTTGACGTCGGTATTGCCCCCGCTCATCCGGCGCTTCTCGACCTTCCACTCGACCAGGGAAATATCCATGGTATGTCCCTTGGTGGTGATGAAGTTGGCCTGCGTGACCACGACATGGTTGGGCGCCTTCATCTCGACGTGAAGAACCACCGTGCCGGACTCCGTGTGCGTCAGCTTCAACCCGGCCGGTGTCCTGGCCAGATCCAGCGATCGCCGTTCATTGAACTGCATGGTGCTCTCCACCATCTTCGAGGTCACCCGCCCGACCTCATCGAACGTGACGAAGTTGACGATGGGCGGGCCTTCCGGCTTGCGTAGCGTCACGGTCAGTTGAGGCACGCCTTCGACTTCGACCGTTCCATCGGTATTCCGGTAGACGTTTGACCCGATTTCCAGATCCATCATTCGCCGTGCAGCCTCCTGCGCCCCTGTCAGGGTTTCTTGATACGGTTGAGAATCAGCGCAATGCATCCGGCCAGCAGCCCTCCGCCGGCGATGGCCGTGAGCAATTCGGCCAGCTTCACTTCCCACAGCGGCCCCTGCGCCTGGATCACTTCGCGGATGCCTCCCTGGAGCATGATGACGGACAGGGCCATCGTCGATCCGACGACAAACCACCAGGCGAAGATTCTGAACGATCCCATACTCTGCCCTGTCAGGGCAGGTCGCCCTGCCGATCGAGGCTCCGGTATTGAATGGCTTCCGCGACGTGCGCGGACTCTATCGTGGCAGAGTCTGCCAGATCGGCGATGGTGCGCGCAACCCGAAGAATGCGCCCGTAGGCCCGTGCGGACAATCCCAGCCGCGTCATCGCCTGTTCCAGGAGGTCCCTGGCAGGCGCGCCGACGGCGCAATACTTCCTGATGTGGCGCGGCTTCAACTGGGCATTGCAGTAGAGCCGCTCCTGCCGATAGCGGGCGATCTGACGCGCTCGCGCGGCTATCACTCTGGCGCGGATGGCGGCCGACGACTCCTGCCGGCCCTCCCCACCCAGCTCGCGCACGGGCACTGGAGGCACGTCGAGATGGATGTCCAGCCGGTCCAGCAGCGGCCCGGATAAACGCGCGCGGTACCGGCGCACTTGATGCGGCGTACACCGGCATTCCCGCGTGCGGTCTCCATAATAGCCGCAGGGGCAGGGATTCGTCGCCGCCACGAGCATGAACCGGGCCGGATAGCGGATGGATGCGCTGGCGCGGGTGACGGTCACCGTGCCGTCTTCCAGCGGCTGGCGCAGGCCTTCCAGCACGTGGCGCTTGAACTCCAGAATCTCATCCAGAAACAGCACCCCATGGTGCGCCAGCGAGACCTCGCCGGGCCTGGGTATCGCCCCACCACCCACCAGGCCGGCATCGGAAATGCCATGGTGCGGGGCGCGAAAGGGACGAGTCGTGAGCACGGGCGTGCCGTTCATCAGCAACCCGGCCACACTATGCACGCGGGTGGCCTCGATGGCCTCCTCCGGCTCCATCGGAGGCAGCACGCCTGGCAGGCGCCGTGCCAACATGGTTTTCCCGGCTCCCGGTGGACCGATCATCAGCACATTGTGCCCTCCCGCCGCTGCAACCTCGATGGCGCGCTTGGCGTGCTCCTGACCTTTGACATCGTTGAAATCTTCGTCATCCGCCGCGGGCACCGTAAATGCGCGCTGCCGATCCACCGCGAAAGCCTGAATGGGACAGGCCCCGCGTAAAAACTCGACCGCTTCCGTCAAGGTGCGCACGGGATAGGCTTGGACGCCTTCAACGATCGCTGCCTCCGCCACGTTCTCAGACGGCACAAGCAGCGGATGAGCCTTCTGGCAGGCGACCCCGATCGACAGGGCTCCGGCGATGGGCTTGATCCGGCCATCCAGCGATAACTCTCCCACCATCACATAATCCTTCACCGACTCGGCGGGCAGCACATCCTGGGCCGCAAGGATGCCGATGGCGATAGCTAAATCCAGTCCGGAGCCTTCCTTCTTGAGATCGGCAGGCGCGAGATTCACGGTAATTTTTTTAACCGGGAAGCCAAAGCCGGTATTCTTCAGCGCGGCGCGGACACGGTCACGGCTTTCGCGCACCGTCGCATCCGGCAGACCGACGACGGAAAATTGTGGCAGGCCGCCGCCGATATCCACCTCCACCTCCACCAGATGGGCATCAAGGCCGACAATCGCCGCGCTCAGCACTTTGGCAAGCATGAAGGACTCCTTATGAAACGGGCGAATTATATGTGGACCCTCATCGCAATTCAAGAAGTTATGGATGGAAAATAAAAAGCCCTCCGGTCCTTCTCGGACCGGAGGGCTGCGATTCACTGCTTCTGGTTAGCGTTTTTTCCCGAAGAACTCGTGCTCTTCGTTGTGCGTCTGGTTGCTCAGCCGGTTTCTCCGCTGGACATACTCATGTTCGTCCGTCAGCCGCCCCAGTTTCCGCATCTGCTCATGCTCTTCGCCAAGACTCGTCGTCCTGCGAACAATATCGTCCTGAACAGCCGCCTGCTGAGCCTGCTTCACCCTCGTTTCAGCGTCGGCAAGCGCCTTCGTACGATCAATCTCCGCTTGGTCCAGCACAGCCTGGCTGGCTCCAGTTTTTTGAAGTTTAGACAGGTACTGGTCTCCAACTTTGGAAACTTTTACACTCAGCTTGTCCCCGGCGCGGTCAATTTTCGCAAGCTCCAGCGCTTCCGCTCTCGTCACCCGGGCCAGTGCAATGGCCTCTTTTAGCTCAGCCTTGGCATTCCCAATGCCGTCAGCCAGTTTCGCCCGAATCGCGGAAATTTCGGCATCCTTTGCCTGCTGCGCCGCCAATCTGAGCTCGGGGCTGAGATCTGAGCTCTCAATCTTCTGGAGCGTCTTTTCGTACCGTTGCTCTGCCTCTGTGATCAATTTCTCTGCCTGTCCAATGGCATCCTTTGCCTTATTGTGTTCTTTCCCTTCAGCATCCCGAATGCGTCTCTCGTAATCGGACTCAGCATTGGCAATAAGTTTTTCTTCCAATCTATTGGCTTTCGCGACCGACTTCTCAAATTGCTCCATCAGCTGCGCAATCATCTTGGTAAACCACTCATACAGCTCGCCTCTTGGCGGCGGTGGCGGCGGAGGTGATGGAGGCGGACTCGGCGGCGGACCGGGAGGTGGACCGGGCGGAGGCCCAGGTGGCGGACCTGGGGGTGGCCCCGGTGGCGGCGGAGGTGGCGGTGCCGGTGGGGGCGGCGTTGGCCCCGGTGGCGGCGGAGGTGGCGGTGCCGGTGGGGGCGGCGTTGGCACCGGTGGCGGCGGA
>Ga0247727_10013379_pt1 | contig 13848 bp, 12 predicted proteins | sample WisWelCaveWW1625_FD_202498 | JGI IMG/M metagenome (GOLD analysis project Ga0247727, IMG submission 202498) | Biofilm microbial communities from Wishing Well Cave, Virginia, United States - WW16-25 | ecosystem: Environmental > Aquatic > Deep subsurface > Groundwater > Cave microbial mat | place... | reverse complement strand
GTCTGCATATTCCTTAAGCTGGCTTATGAAACTTGAAAATGCAGGTCTTGTGATTAGAACTCCAATGGAGATTCCGATTATTGTTGTAAGTGCAAAGCCTCTAAGCAATCCTGCTCCTGCCCACCATAATGGAATCATCGCTACTGCGCTGACTGCGAATGAACCAAAGATTATGAAGAATGCCCTCTTGACTCTTTCTTTTATGCCACTAGAGTCAGAATCTTTCTTCTCAGATTCATCAAGCATGATTACCTGGTCTGTGACTCCTGTACCGATTGTTGCGATAATTCCCGCGATGCTTGAAAGATCAAGATTCCATCTAATCATTGCTGCGACTCCAAGCGTGATGAAAACTTCGCTGAATAATGTGACCATTACAGGGATTACAAGTTTGATGTTCCTGTACTTGACAAAAAGTATTAACGCCACTGAAAGGAAAGCCAAAAGACTTGCATAAAATATATTTTGGATAAAATCGTTTCTGAGAAGTGGCGAGATTGAATCAAGTTTTACAATTGAAAGTTTGTATGGGAGGCTTCCCGTGACTAAAACTGTCTGAAGTTTAGCCATATTCTTTGTAGCATCATCGTATGCCTCTTGCTGTGTGACTCCATTTCCTGGACCGCTTATTGCAATCTGCGTCGATGCCTTCCCCTTAAGGTTTGAGCTGATTTGAAGTGAATCTACAAGAGTGTCATCAAGCCATAGCTCGAGATTCTTGCTAAGGACCCTATCTCCAGATGAGGTGATGTTCTCCGAAAGAGTGGAGGTGATTGCTGCTTGCTTATCTGCAGCTGCGCCACTTAAGTAAATTACAAATTCGAACTGGCAGAAGTATCCTGTTCCAGATGGGGCACATTGTCTGACTCCCGCACAACTTGGGTCTGTCTTGCAGACGCTAGTAATATCATTCTTTCCGCCGATAAAGACAGTGTCATTTCCAATCTTTGCTTCGAACTTTCCTTGACTGCTGATTAATTCTTCCAGTTCCTTCGGTGTAGAGCCTGCAACTTCTACAACCATAAAGTTATTTCCTGCAAGGTCAGATGCAGATCTTACGACAATGTCTGAAAGACCGAATACATTAAGCCTTTCTCTTGTAACTGCGACAAGGTCTTCCATTTCTGAAGCAGTTAGCTGGACTTCAGGTTTTACTAAGGCCCTTGCTCCTCCTGAGAGGTCCAATCCAGCCTTAAGATTAGTCTTAGGAATTTCTCCTGCAGTTATTCCTAAAGATTGAGAAAGGAATGAATGTGTGCCCTTGTTTGTTGTGATTGTTACTCTGACTTTCGGCTCTACATCTTTCTTAACAACATAAAAGTCGCTCTGTTTGGCAATGGTTTGACCATTTACTTCTGTGATTGTGTAATTATCTTTCAATCCAGACGATAATGCAAGACCAGACACTCTGTAAGAAATAAGATTTTCTTCTACATCAAATCCAAGGATGAATGAAGAGTAGCTGAATGTTCCCTGATTAGTCTTTATTGTCCAATTAACAGGTCGGATATTTGTAAAAAGGTCTGAAGATATCTTTCTGTAATCTTCTATTGATTGGATTTGCTTCCCATTAAGCTCTTTGATTATTTGTCCAGCCGATAGTCCTTCAAGTGTAGCAGTAGAACCCTTTTCCACCGATTTAATCATCGCACCCGTGCTAAGATATCCAAGAGGGTTAATAGCGACGAGAGAAGCTACTAGGAAAAAGATTAATAACCAAATTTTAAATGTCATTTTCATTTTACTTGTTTCTCCTCTTCTCATAATCCCATTTTAGCAATGAGGCATTCATTCCCCAGGTTGCGAGGATGTCTACTGCAAGACCGATTAAAAGAATTAAGAAGACTTGCTTAAGTGCTGGAGAGATTACGATAAAGTAGGCTATAAGGAATGCTGCAAATGAAGTGAATGCCACAGTCATTCCTGTCTTGAATGCGCTGTAGACTCTGCTGTTAAATGTGCCTTCCGTTCCCTTAAGTGCTCTTGCAGTTAGAAGGACATTGTTATCAACTCCGTAACCAATTAACATAAGGAATGCTGCTATTCCGGCTGTCGAAATTCTTACGCCAAGCAGGTTAACTACAATTAGTGTTACAAAGACGTCCATGAATGAAGAAATGATAACAAATGTGCTCGGAAGAGCTTTTCTAAAGATCACGAATACTGCAATCATCATGAATGCGAAGGCGATAAGCATCGCGATGATTAACTGTTTGTAGAATGACTCACTTAGAGATGAACCCGAGAACTCTGTGCTGGAATTATCTTCAGTTAGCTTGTATCCAGTAAATTCTTCCACTGCTTTCTTGAGTTCAATATGTCCTGCAGAGCTTTCAATTGAGATTGCGATAGTTTTTCCTGTCGAGAAGTCAGTCAGAGCCCTTATTGTGACATCTTTGAACTGAGGGGATAATGCGTCCTCCAATGCTTTTACGGAAATGTTTCCGTCGAAAAGAGTGAGAGTGGTTCCACCAGTCAGGCTTACGTCCTTGTGCATAATATCGCCTGTCTGAGAATAGAATATAAAGAGGTATGTGAATGACCCCAGGAGTAAAAGAGTGGGAATTGCTAAAAAAAGTTTGTAATACTTATCATAATTGAAGTGAAAAGGCTTCTTTTTATGTTCATTTCCTTGATGAGAATCCATGATTGTTGAATTATCTGAATATTTAAAAAGCTTTGTTTGGTTGAAATTACAAGCACCATTCATCTAACGGCTAGGATAGTTGCCTTCCAAGCAGCTTGTCTGGGTTCGAATCCCAGATGGTGCATTTAGCATTCATTGCATTTTGACGGGATCTTCTAAATTAAGGGTTTATAAATTGTAAAGGTAAAAAAGTTTATAGAATTTTTATAGAAAAAATTTACCTTTACTCTTTATTAAGAACTTTGCCGATGCAGGAATATGGCTAAACGGGGTTTAAGAATGCCCTAGTGAAGAAAAATGTACGAAAAAGTTCACTTGGGTCTTTAAGGCCCTAAAAGCCGATCAAAAACATGGCAAAAATCAGCTTATAAATACAAGGGGTAAAAAGAGGGTACCCTCAAAAGGTAACTGCTTAGCTTTATGAAGTCATTCTATCTATATTCAAGAGTATAATAAAGTTTAAAACCTTAAGATTTCTATTAGAACTATGAAGATATTAAAGATTATAGGACAAACCAAACTTAATGTAAAGAATATAAAAGGGTTTCTAAAGAGAGACGTTGTAGTTTCAGGAACAAGTGCCAAGGTGAACTGTCCTAAAGAGTATTTAGGACAGAAAGCTTACTTGATAATTCTAGAAAATGAACAAAGACCAAAGAATAAAAGAGTTAGAAGAAGAAGTAAAAATTCTTAGAAAAGAGAATGGGGAACTGAGGGCTGCATTCTTTCAGTTAAAAGAAAGACTGGATGCCTTGGAAAAGAAAGAAACACCTTCTTTTATCAAAGAAGATGTCGCCCATAGACATAAAAAGACTGGACAAAAGGAAGGGCATGAAGGCTACACAAGACATATTCCAGAACGTGTTGATTTTGTAAAGAAAGCGGCAATACATAAATGTCCGGAATGCAATTCTGGGCTTAGCAAAATTCAAAAAATAAGAGAAAGGTATGTCGAAGACATACCTGAAGTAAGAACAATAATCACAAAATATGAGATTGAAAGAAGGTACTGCAAGCATTGCAAGAAAATTGTTGAGCCTGAAATCAAAGAAGCCTTACCTAATGCAAGATTTGGGTTGAGGCTGATGTTACTAATTGCATTCTTGAAGCTTGGCATGAGACTGCCAAGCAAGAAAATAAATGAATTGATGGCAACAACTTATAATTTGAGGATCAGTGATGGTGAAATCTACAAAATTCTTGAGCAGTTGAGCTATGCATTCGGCCAGCATTACAAAGAGCTTGAGAAAAAGATGAGGGAAGCTGCAGTTAAACACATCGATGAGACCAGTTGGCGCATCGATGGAGAAAATAATTGGCTGTGGATTTTTATCAATAAGGAAATTGCATTGTATGTTGTGAATAAAAATAGAAACAGTAAAGTTCCAATAAAGGTTTTAGGAGACCAAGAAGGCAAAATAGTTGTCAGCGATAGACACTCAGCCTATACAAAGCTTAGTAAAGTAACAAATTGCAAGCAGCAGCTTTGCTGGGCGCATATCGTGAGGAATGCTGATGGTTTAGCTGAAGACTTTGATGAAGCGAAGTATGTTCATCAAAGACTGAAAAGAATTTACAAGAAAGCAATGAGTTTCAATCATCAAGCTACGGCAGAGCAAGTTGAAATATTAAAGAATAAAATTGATGCTCTTACAAGAAAAATGTACAAGCATACAAAGGTGGATAAATTTGTAAAAGAGCTGAGAAAAAATCGAGAAAACTTATTTAGGTTTGCTTGCAAACCTGAAGTGGAAAGTACAAATAATCGTGCTGAGCGAGGATTAAGGCATGCAGTTGTAATAAGAAAAATCAGCAATGGAAGCAGGAGCAAGAAAGGTGCGGAAATAACATGCAATTTGTTGTCTGTTATGGAAACAATGAAGTTACAGGATCAAAATCCTGTAACTGGGATGATGAATCTGCTTCAGAATAGTAAGCTATAACGTGAAATCCATATCTTTTTAAACCGACAAACGAACTTTTGAACATGGTTGAAGTAGAGCCTTTTAGATTGCAAGCAATACTATTTGATGCAGATGACACTCTCTTTCCAACAACCGATTATTCCAAAAGAGCATGGAGACAAGGAAGAGAAGACCTAAAGGATGCACTTGAATCGGAAGATAGAATGGTCAGTTCAAAGAGGATAAAAAAAGCTCATAGTCAAGTATTACATGAAAAAGGTTCAGACAACAAACATCAATTTGAGGATCTTGTTACTAAGATTGGAATTGAAAAGCATCTTAACGCAAAATTTGCTTCGGCAGCAGTTGTAGGGTATAGGCAGATAACACCAAGCCTAAAACCCTATCCTAGGGCAACATCTACACTTAAGAGATTAGGCAGAAAATTAGGCTATAGGATCTATGGTGTGAGCAAGGGCGATGGAATGAACCAATGGATCAAGTTAAGACTTTCAGGACTAACAAATCTTTTAGACGATGCATTTGTTACCGGATGTTATGGCTATAATGAAAAAAGCGAAGAGTTCTATAAAAAGGTCCTAGAAAATACAGGATTAGATGGAAGATATTGCCTCATGATTGGAGATAATATAGACCGAGACATAAACCCTGCGAGAAAATGTGGGATACACACAGCAAGAGTACTTACGGGCAAATACAAGAAAGGAAAAGCCGGAGAAGAGGCAGATTATGTAATCAGAGGGTTAAGAGGAGTTTTCGGCGTCATAAAAAAGATAGAGAAGGCAGAAAACGATAAATTAAAAACTGCAATAGACAATCTTGTTAAATGAAACTCAAGATAAAAGTCATCGCGGGTGCAAAGAAAAAGGAAGTCAGGCAGGATAATGGCTTTCTAAAAGTTAAGCTCACAGCCCAGCCAGTCAAAGGCAAGGCAAACGAAGCATTGATAGAAGCTCTTTCTACTCACTTTAAAACCCCTAAAAGCAACATAACAATCACACATGGACACACTTCCAACAAGAAGGAAGTTGAAATTTTAGGCTAAGATGGACAAAACTGATCAAATGAAAACTGCAGAGCTTAAGCTCACAACGAAAGTACATTATAGAAAAGAAAGGAGAAGATAAGAGGAAAGGGAGTCAAAGAGGAGATTTACCTCTTAAGTGGTAGCCCAAAAAAAGTAGAGATTGGCCCGGACTATTCAGTAAGCCCTTGTGACTCCGGGGCAATCAACACAGTCCTAACAGACTGGAGATTCAAAGAGACAGAATTACCTTATGGCCTTCTCGAAGATATAATTAAAGAGATAGAGGCTTTTAGAGCATCAGACCCTATTTTTGATAAGAAATACGACGACACACTCTTAAATCGAATAGATAAAAAAAAGGCAAAAATAAGAACTGAACTAAAAAAGAGATTAACTTATTTGTAAATTCTAAAAATTAATTATTCTGCAACAAACTTAAGCAATACCATCAAAAGTATTCCTAACAATATCCCGAATATCTGTATAAGTGAGTTCATAGGTTTTGTTTCCTTATGCAATTCAGGTATCAAGTCTGCCATTGCCAAATAAATGAATCCACCTGCAGTGAATGGTGCGATGAAGGTGATAAATCCAGGGGCAGATGATCCAACAACAAGAGCAATTATGGCTCCTGCAACTGCGGTGAGTGCAGTCAAGAAGTTGAAGAACAAAGCCCTTCCCTTTGTGAATCCGCCATGTATCAAAACTCCAAAGTCGCCTATCTCTTGAGGAATCTCGTGAATTATAACAGTAACAGTTGTTGCAAGTCCAATTGGTATGCTGACAAGATAGCTTCCACCAATTATCAAACCATCAATAAAATTGTGAAGACCATCTCCAACAAGGTTCATCAAGGCAAAGCTGTGAACATGTTTCTTTTCAGGAACAGCATGGCAGTGTTGCCAGTGAATAAATTTCTCAAGTATAAAGAATACAAATATTCCAAGAAGGAAGTAGATTGAAATTGCGAGAGTGAACCCTGTCTCTTCAGCAATCTCTGGTAAGAGATGTATCATCGCATCGCCGAGAAGTGATCCTGCTGCAAGACTTACTAAGAAAGTCATTACCTTGTTCAATCTCTCAATATTAAGTCCAAGAGTGATTATTCCTACAATTGAAATCAAGCTTACGACTGCAACGCTAAGAAGAGTATAAGTCCAGATAGCCCCAAGAGAGGCAAGGTCTAAACCAAAGAGCCCTCCAAGAGTATCAACTTTAGTCAAAACAAAAATAAGTGAAAGTGCTGCGGCAATTGCAATTATCCAGAGTTGCTGGAATGTTATCTTTTTGATATTCTTGAATATCTTACCCATATTATAACATAATATAGGATTATCCGTATAAAAACGTTTTTAACACATAAAACCCTAAATCCAATATGAAAAGAGTAGTGATTGTAGGTGGCGGATTTGCAGGAGCATATATTGCAAGGCACCTTGAAAGAAAATTTGATACCATTCTAATAGACACTAAGGATTACTTTGAGTTCACTCCTTCCGTCCTAAGGTCAATAATAAATCCTAAGCATATGAAAAAAATACAGGTCTTCCATAAAGATTACCTTCACAAGGCGCAGGTGATAGTTGACCGTGCAACAAAGATTACAAACAAGGAAGTGATGATTGGAGAACTAAAGATTCCATTTGATTACCTAGTCATCGCAACAGGTTCAAGATATCAAGACATATTCAAAGAAGCAGACATTGTCCTTCCAAACAGGGCAAAAGAACTTGCAGAGAAGCATGAAAAGCTTGCATCTGCACAGGAAGTCCTAATTATCGGCGGAGGAATTGTTGGAGTAGAGCTTGCAGGCGAGATTGTTGGAAAATATCCAAACAAGAATGTAACCATCGTCCATTCAAAGGACAGGCTCCTGGAAAGAAATACTCCAAGAGTCTCAAAATACGCCCAAAGATTCCTTGAAAAAAGAAAAGTAAAAATAATTTTCAATGAACGAGTAGAAAAGAAGGAAGATGAGGTCTTTGTGACAAACAAGGGCACAAAAATCAAGACAGATCTTCAATTCATCTGCACAGGGATCATAAGCAACGGCGAGGCAATCAGAGAGGGGATTCCTGAAATCGTAAACGACCATGGACAAGTATTAGTAAATGGATATCTTCAAGCCGAAGGTTATGAAAACATTTTCGTCGCAGGAGATGTTACGGCAATACAGGAAGAAAAGACTGCGCATAGTGCAGAGCATCACGCAAGAGTTATCATGAACAACATAAAGAGCATGGAAAGGCACCATCACCATCACCTAATACCTTACATTCCAAAGTCAAGATTGATGGTAATAAGTCTTGGAAAATACAATGCAATATTCATCTTCAAGAATTTCTCACTGCACGGAAAAATTCCTGCATTAATGAAATGGGCAGTCGAACTCAAGACAATGATTCATTACAGAACAGGATTATCTAAATTATAAAAGAAAAAGAAAAAGCTAATTCTCGCGTGGAGTGCTCCACCGCTTAATCTTATTGCACCGCAGGCAGTATTGATAGTGATCAATAATGTTCGAGCTCATGTTAATGTAAAGCTTGTCCCTGGCCCATTTATGGACTCCAAGTTTACATAAAAAACGCATTAAACTCTTCATTTTTTATAGTCCCCTTATCAAAAATAAAATCCCAGCGGGCGGACTCGAACCGCCAACCTTTCGGGTTCTATTGACCGACTAAGTATCATATTTTCCGTGTGGGAATACGCTCAGAAATTTCTTATTTCTGGCGTGCCAAAAATCTTTCGATTTTTAAGCATCAACTTAATGAAATTTATCTACAGCCAAATGCTCCACCGTTGAGCTACGCTAGGTTAGTATATAGTCAGAATTTTGATTTAAATACCTTTCTTGAAAGGGTTTCGCAGTTATCGACGAGAAATTACATCCCTTCAGCTAAGTCAACATCTTCAGGCTTCTTCTCTTCTTCAGACAAAATATATATTCTGTCGCTCTGAGTTTCTCTGAAATTGTCTTTGCTGTCTATAAACGTAGAAACTGCTGCGGGGATTTCAAGTCTTCCGAAGACATTTATCTTGCTGTAGACTATGTATGAGAACATTATTTCTTCGCCAGTAGCCATCTGAGGGAAGCTCCACACAAGTGTTCTCTTCTTGATTTCACTTGGCGTGACAACGCTGAACCTGTTTGGAAGTACTTCAGTGAATGCAGGCAATCTATCAATTATCTTGACATTATTGACTGGCTTTCCAGTGTTCTTCACAGTAATTATAATCTTGGAAGCGAAAACTCCGCTCTTTGTTCTTACCTTTGCAACCTTCTTTATGATTTCAACTGGGCTCTTGGTAACAACTCTGAATGTGAAGACTGCTGCAAGCAACAATAAGAAGACTAAAAATGGAACATAGTAATTTGTCTTAAGGTAAACTTCATAGCTTTGTCCAGGATTAAGCTCTTTATCCCATTCATATAAGTATAAACCGCCTTCTTTTCTTGTCTTTGGAGTGTCGCTGAATGTTGTGAACAAACTAGCGACAACTGATCTGTTAAGGCTGATTATTACCTTGACTGCGCTGTTACCATCATTTGTCTTCTTGACTCTTGTTTCTCGAGAAAGAATTCCACCGGTAACAACTTCTTCTGTAGGGACATTTACAAATGGGCTAAGGACAACATCCTTTGTGATTCTTATTGTCTCATTTCCAAGAGCAAAATCGAAGTTAGCGTTGTAGACTCCTGCATTTTTCTTGCTCAAGTCATTAAGCTTAAGCTGAACTTCCTTTTTCTGATTTGTAATCATTATATTAAAATCATCTTCCATCAATTCTGAAGTAACTTGAACACTTGTGCCAAGCTTAAGGTCCGGCTTGAATCCGAGGCTGATAGTAACTTCCTTGTCTTCAGGATTTATTGCTGCAGGGAATAAGATATCAAGATCAGCTTGAAGGGATGAGATGTGAACAATCATCTTGTCTCTGACAAGAGCATTATTGTCTCCCCTTACAAAGTATTCAAATCCGAAATTAGTGCCAACATACTGGTTCTTTATATCTTGACCAGGTGTAACGTTGATAAGGAATGTTCTTTTTTCTCCAGAAGGAATTACTCCAAGAGATTTAGGAGACATGTCAATCTCAAGAAGGGTGTTAACATAGAAATTATCTGTGAAAGGATTATTATTCTCAACAGTCAATTCGTAAGTTGCAGGAGCATTCGCCTCAAGGTATGAAACGGGATAAACCGGTTTCATAGAGACCATGGTTTCAGCCAAAGCTGCTGGAATTGTAGCAAGAACTAACAATAATACCGTCGCAAAAATTAATTTTTTCATCACCATCTCCCCTCTTTTATTTATTAAGTTCTTCTCTGATATATTTAAACCTAACGCTTAGCTTCAAGAACTAAGAAAGCCTTCACCTGATTGACAGATTCTTCAACTTCTTCCTTAAGTTTGTCCTCATACTCGTCTGCAATGCTCTCGTTAACAAATTTATCATAAATTCCTCGCATAAATTTAAGCATAGGAGTTCCAGTCCACTTGTCCTCATAATCTTTAACAAGAATTCCAGTAATCTTTACTTCAATCTTTCCCATCTGGACCTTTTCCTTCTTTCCATCCTTCATGACTTCAGCAGCTTTCAAGCCCTGAACCTTCCAGTCAATCTTCACATTCGCCTTGAAGTAATCATCAAACTTTCTGCTTCCTTCCCAGCTTACATCAATGTCCTTAGACTCACCTTTGTTTTTCTCAGAATAGCTCTTTTCAGCGATGCCGTAGCCCCAATCTGAGAATAGAGTATATAGAAAGCTGTAAGCGTCCTTAAAATCAAAAACCCCGTCATAAGAAATCTTTTCCTCAGCTACTTTTTGTTTGTCGCCCATTTTATCCGCCTCGTTATTTTACAATGTAATCACGTTTAAGTTATTTATATACCTTATTATGACAATTCCACCCTCGCTAATCCAAAAAACTAAATTAAATTGGATGAGGGATTAGCGGCTGCCGCCACCAACCCCGCTCCAAGAAGAGGTTTAAAGAGATAAGACGTAGCATTTCATTTGAAATGACCACCCTATCTAAAGAATATGATTCTCCCTCGATAGCTTTCGCCCAAGAAGAGATTCTAAAGTACTAGTGAAATGCTTGTTCTGCTTCGCAGGACTCGCATAGTTTTACACTGCCTCTGACTAAAAGCGGACCGATCATGCCACATTCTATGCATTCTCCTTCCACTATCTCCAATAGCATTTGTTGCCTTCTCATTTGTGTTTACCTCCCGTTATGTTGTGTCTCATTGTTTGTTTTGCTTGTTTTGTTTGTTCTTCCAGTTACGCCTTTATAGTTGATTTCTTATTCTGTTTTTTCTTTCCTATTCTGTTAGTCTCGCCCTGAAGGGCAAAAAAATAATGAATGAAGCTTCGTGCTTAGTTCCAAGACCTACTTCCCCTTCTCCATCTCTTTCGGTGGCATGTTGGACCTGATTCCCAGAGATTCATTGTCCTGGCAGGCCTCGCATATCAAAGATCCGTCAACGTTGTGAAGAAGTCCAAAAGTTTCGCAACTCTCGCATTCTCCTTCTTCCATCCATCTGACCTTTCCAGACAAGGCCTCTTCCTTTCGTCTCATCTTGTCTGCAGCCTCTCTGATATTCATGTTTCCTACAGCGATGTCAAAAAGTCCTGGTTCAATTCTCAGGATGTCGTTTAAGGTTAAGATTCCAATCACTTTCTTGTTCACAGTAATTGGAAGCCACTTTGTGTTCTGTTTCTTCATTCGCACAAGTGCCTCATATATATCCCTTGATGGCTTGATAGTTGTAATCTTCCGGAGCATGATGTCCCCGGCTTTCACGTTCCTCAAGTCTCCCTTCTTTGTAAGGGCCCAAATTACGTCTCGTTCCGTAAGCACTCCAAGAAGCTTATTGTTCTTCTCAACAATAATAAGACCTACGTCTTTATCTGCCATTTCCCTTGCGCATCTAATGATGTCTTCGCTAGGCTTGACGGCGATTAGCTGTCTTGTCATTACATCTCCTACTTTGATTCCGATTTTCATTTTTCCCATAGCCTCCTATAGTTGATTTATTTAGATTTCTTTTCTTTATCTTGAATTGGCTAAGGAAAAGGTATATAAATGACTTAGCTATATAAAACATATAAAGTATATACCTAAAACCTCTAGTGACATTACAGGTATATACTTACCTCGACGATGGCTGACTCAGAACAAAAAAAGCTCATAAAATTCGGAAACTCTTCTTTTATAATTACATTGCCAAAGCCTTGGATTGATAAGAATAAGCTCAAGAAAGGGGACTTAATCTTTCTCGAAGAAACTGCTTCTAATGAATTAGTGATAAACACTCAGGAGAAAAAGGAAAAAAACACTAAGTCCATAGAGTTAAATTTTGAAAGTATGAAACTCAAAGATTTCGAAAGAGAACTGATTTCTGCTTATATAAATAATTATTCTGAAATAAATATTGTTGGAAAAGGCCTTAACTTAAAAACAAATATTATTTCTAAAGCGATACAGGATAAAGTTGGTCTTGAAATTTCTGAACAAAGCGCTGATAAGGTAATTGTAAGAGATGTTTTGGACTTGGAAGCTATGTCTCTTGAAAAAGTGGTAAGACGCCTTGATAATATGTTAAGAGCTATCTTTGATGAGATCAAAGAAGGGATAAAGATGGGGAAAATAAAGGATTGGTCCATTAAAGAAATTATAAATATTGAAGGTGGGATAAACAAGTTTTATTATTTAAGCTGGAAAATAATAAGGAAATGTCAGGAAGACCCAAAATTATTAAACAAGCTTAAACTTAGCAGCAGAAAAATCTCAGATATTCAATGGGTAGTTCTTCACTTGGAATATATTGGTGATGAATTGAAGAGAATGGCCAAGATATTGCACACAGATGGTGTTTTTGATCAAAAAAGACTTTTACTGACGCTTGAAAATATAGAGGCAGGATATATAGATATGATAAGTTCATTTTATAATGAAGACTTAGAAAGTGCACGCAAGCTTATGGCGACAAAATCTTCAAGAATAGAGATGTGCGATAAACTTTTAGTCTCTGAGTCTAGATTACCCAACGGGGCAGAAAAGGTGGTTGAAAAAATGAAATCTATATCTGGTTTCATTCACAACATATCCAGAGTTATTGGATATTACTAAAAATGCCTAAACCCATTAGCGAGAACACCAAGAGATCTATAAAGAAATTCGTAAAGGATTTTGTCTTAGATTCCGGAGTGCCTCATGAAACAAAAATTGAACCTGTGCATTCAGAGTCTAACTGGTGGGATCAGGGGTTCAGGTCCAGAACTTGCAGGGTTGCGGTTGTGACTGGTAAGGGAACTGAAGATTATTTCTTTAAAGAGTATGGTCCTGGAAGGGCTTGTTACAAGGATTTTGTTACTGAAGCATCAACAGTTTATATTGCAGGGATTCATGAATTGCATATTTTTCCAGAGATAATCAGCCGAGGTTATGAACATTTTGAAAGTGGGAGAAGAATATTTTTTAAAGCACTTGGCGAGGACAATCTTGAAGCCAGATTTAGAGATAAGACTCCTTCACATACTGATATTCTTGTGGGGGGGAGAAATCCTTTGTACCCTATTATAGGTCTTACGGATAAACTTCCAGTTTATAAGAAAGAAATTGAAGATGAAATGAATAGGATTTCTAAGGGTAATATCAATAAACTCGACAGGATAAGCCCGGAAAAGTCTGCTATGAGAATAATTGCAGATCTTAATGTTTTATACTCTACATCTAAGGAAGATAATGAGCATTTGTACATTTTTTTGAAAGATTTATTGGCTGAAAGAGTTCTGAAACCAAAATTGATAAGTCTTATTCAGAATGATTCTTCACCTAAGCACCATATGGGCACTTGTCTTGTTGATGCGGGGGCAGTAAAGTACGGTTCTAGGCTTACTCAACTTACTGGTCTTTTTGCATCACCACCTTTTGATGGATTGTCTCATAGGGATATAAAGGCAATTTTGGCAGATTATGTTAAGGAAGTTAATAGAACTTTAGAAGATAAGAGTTCTGAGAGAAAAGGGTTTACCCTCATAGCTGAAGATTTTAAAGATGGTTATTACCTTAGTGCCTTCCAAACGAATTTAGCATTTGCAGCTGCAGAATTTAAGTATGGTAAGAAAAAGGAAAGGGTAGATTTGTTTGAAAAGTGCGCTTTCAAAAATTTATCCATTCTTGATCATCTTTACAGAAGTGATTACACTCATGGTTTGAATGAACTTTTAT
>Ga0247727_10013378_pt1 | contig 13851 bp, 14 predicted proteins | sample WisWelCaveWW1625_FD_202498 | JGI IMG/M metagenome (GOLD analysis project Ga0247727, IMG submission 202498) | Biofilm microbial communities from Wishing Well Cave, Virginia, United States - WW16-25 | ecosystem: Environmental > Aquatic > Deep subsurface > Groundwater > Cave microbial mat | place... | reverse complement strand
ACGGTGACACCGAAGCCCTCTTGCTCGCGAAGCGCGCGATTGATTTCGTAGCGTTCGGGAGCGGCGAGCGATCCATCCGTAAGCCGGCGCTCGACTTGCACACCGCTCATTCTCCACTCGCCGATCACGATGCTGTAACGAGTGACTCGATCGAGGTCGCCGTCCCCGTCGACATCGACATCGTGACAAATGTCATGAAGGCAGGGAGTCGCAGCGACCTCGAGTGGCAGGGAGAAGTCGAGGATCGGGTCGATGAGTTGCGCGCCGGACGCACGCCCCATAAGGAGAGCGACGAACAAGCTCAACGCGGCGGTCTGGCGGAATTTCATCGGCCACCTTCTTGTGACCCCTCGATTCTGCTCCTGCGACCGCAGGGTCACAAGCGATTCGACCTCGTTGCTCGCATGAAGTTCCGCGGGAACCGACCCACCGCCGGCGGCATTGTAGGCCCCGAAGGCACCGGGCGTCCGCGCGCAGCGACCTACGAGCCCGGCGATGAAGACTCCCTCCGACACGCTGATGCGTCGGTCAGAGCACGCCGTGAAGTGGCGTCGGGGTCGTCGTGCGCGGAAACCGAGTGCACGTCGTAGTCGTGGTGGTGCGCGGGCGCGCGCTACCGGCAGCCATCAGGAGGTCGTTCCGTGCTTCGTCTCGTTGGATCCCGTTCGGTTCTCGGCGCCGTTGCGGCGCTGGTCCTCGTCGCCGCCGTGCCGTCGTGGGCGGAGCACACGAGCTCCGGCTTCAAAGGCGTCAAGGCCAACACCGGCACCGTGTCGCACGCGGTCGTCAACGGCAAGATGGTGCTGACGCTTTCCGCCGACTTCACGCCGCCCGAGGCACCGGACCCGCACTGGCAAGTGGTGGACGCGCAGGGAATGGTCTACTTGCTCGACAAACTCATGATCAAGGACGGCGACATGAAGGGCTCGATGAAGCTCAAGCAGACGATCACGTTGCCGGCGTACATCAAGAGCGTCGCGAAGGTGCAGATGTGGTGCGCCTACGCCGAAGTGCTGCTCGGTGAAGCCTCGTTCGAGAAACCGGTGATGTAGAAAACGCCGCGGCGCCGGGCTCGGCCGAATTGCGGTCGAGTTCCGGCGCCGCGCCACGGAAACGGAGCATCCAATGAATCGCGCAATTCATGTCGCAGCCTTCGTGTTGACATTGGCGGGAACCGCTGCGGCGCAAGTCGAAACCAAGAAAGTGCTCACGTTGGATGGCGCGTTGAAGGTCGCGAACGCTGCCGCGGCCGAAGCAAAGCGACTCGGCGCCGGCGGCGCGATCGCGGTGGTGGACGACGGCGGTCACATGCTGGTCGTGCATCGCCTCGACAATACTTTCCCGGCGTCGGCGAGCGTCGCGCTCGGTAAGGCGCGCACCGCGGCACAGTTTCGCCGCGAGACCGCCGTCTTCGAGAACGCGATCAAGGGTGGCCGCACGTCATTGACCGCGGTGATGGAAATGGTGCCGCTCGAGGGCGGCATTCCCGTGATCGTGGAGGGCCAAGTCGTCGGCGCGGTCGGCGTGAGCGGTGCCGCGAGCGCCGCGCAAGATACCGAGATCGCCAAGGTCGCGTCCGTCGCGCTCCAGAACATGCAGGCGGCGCGCTGAGCGCCGCGTCACCCCACCTCTTCGGCTTCGGAGGAATTCGTCATGCGCAAGTTCGTCGCACTCGTCCTCGGGCTCGCATTCGTCGCCGTCGGCGCCGCGAGTCCCGATCGCCCCACTGCCTCGTACTTCGAAGCGGGCAAAGTGGATGCAGCCTTTGCCAAGGGCATGCCGCTGCTCGAGAACGGCCAATACAAGATCCACGCGAGCCGGCGTGACAAACCGGGCATGGCCGAAGTACACGTGCGCGACACCGACATCATTCACGTGCTCGAAGGCTCGGCGTTGTTCGTGGTCGGCGGCAAAGTCGTCGAAGGCAAACCGACCGCGACCGACGAAATCCGCGGCGCCACGATCCAAGACGGCACCGAGTACCGACTCGCCAAGGGCGACGTGTTCGTGGTGCCGAACGGCACGCCGCACTGGTTCAAAGAAGTGAACGGCACATTGCTCTACTACGTCGTCAAGGTCACGAGCTGAAGGAGGACGGGGATGCTTCGACGATTCCTGCTCGTTGCGGCACTCGCCGCCGTCGGGCCCGCGCGCGCGCAAGTACCTACCGGCCCGCCGCACGCGAGCGTCGACCTTGGAACCGACGAGGGCGCGCAACTCGTGCAAGGCACCTGGCGATACGCCGACGCGAAGGTCGTCGAGGTGGACTTCCGCGCCGTGGGCGCCGACAACAAGCCGTCGGGCGCGCCGAACCGCACCTACGACGTCGTGCCGCATGCGGGCGTCGCCGACTTCGATGACTCGAGATGGGAAACGATCGCGCCGACGACGCTCGCGGCGCGGCGCTCGACCGGCAAGGTGTGCTTCAACTGGTATCGCATCGCGGTCACGGTGCCGGAACGCATCGGCAACTTCGATCCCACCGGTGCGACCGTTGCGTTCGAGATCACGGTCGACGACTACGCCGAAGTGTGGGTGGACGGCAAGTTGCCGCGCGAACTCGGACAAGTGGGACAAGATCTCGTGGCGGGATGGAACGCGCCGAATCGCGTCGTGTTGGGACGCGATGTGCGCCCAGGACAGCGCTTTCAGGTCGTCGTCTTCGGCATCAACGGTCCGATCTCGGATGCGCCGAGCAACTACATCTGGGTGCGGAACGCGAAGCTCGATTTCTATCAAACGCCGCGCGCCTTCGCGCCGCGCACGGTGCCGGTGGAGGTCGTGCGGCTCGACCCGGCGCTCGATGCGATCGTGCCGCGCGATGCCAAGCTCGAGAAACTCGCCGAAGGATTCCGTTTCGTCGAAGGTCCGATCTGGGTCGGCGACGGATTGCTGTTCAGCGATCCGAATGCCAACATGATCTACAAGTGGACGCCGGACAACCGCGTCGTCGTGTGGCGCGAGCGCAGCGGCTATCAAGGCACCGATGTCGCGCGCTACGGACAGCCCGGCTCGAATGGTTTGACGCTCGATGCGGAAGGTCGCCTGGTCGTCGCAGAACACGGCAACCGCCGAATCTCGCGACTCGAGAAGGACGGTACGCAGACGATTCTCGCAGATCGCTTCGACGGTAAGCGGCTCAACAGTCCGAACGACGTCGTCGTTCGTTCGGATGGTGCCATCTACTTCAGCGATCCGCCGTTTGGCTTGCCGCAATTCCACGCCGATCCAGGCAAGGAATTGCCGCATGAGGGCGTGTACTGCTTGCGCAAAGGCAAACTCGCGCTCGTGTCGCGCGACTTCACCGGCCCCAACGGCCTCGCTTTCTCGCCCGACGAGAAACACTTGTACGTCTGCAACTGGGACGAGAAGAAGAAGTTCGTGATGCGCTACGACGTGCGCCCGGACGGCGCGCTGGCGAACGGCAAATTGTTCTTCGACATGACGCAAGCACCGGGTGCGGAGGCGCTCGATGGATTGAAGGTGGACGCGCGCGGCAACGTCTACGTGTCGGGGCCGGGCGGTTTGTGGATCCTGTCGGCGGCGGGCAAACATCTCGGCACGATCGTGGGACCGGAATTGGCCGCCAACTTCGCCTGGGGCGACGCCGACGGTCGCACGTTGTACATGACCGCGCGCACCGGGTTGTATCGCATGCGTCTCGGCGTCGCCGGCGTGCGACCCGAGGTCGCGCTCGCACTGACTGCGGCACGACGCTGACGTGATATGATGTTGCCCATGGAAAAGATCGCGCGAGTTTTTTGCAGCTTCGAAGACGCAGAGAAAGCTGAACTCGATGCGATGGCGGCACTCACGCCGCAACAACGCGTCGACCTACTGCTGGGGTTTCGTTCGAGGACGCGTGGAGTGGAAGAGTCGCCGGTGACATCGAAACATGACAACGGCTCACCGCAGCTCGAGCGCGGCGTTCGAGAAAGAGAGGTCGTTGTGAGGAGGAACCGGCTGGCGTTCGTCATCTTCGGCGTGTCGCTCGTGGCCCTGGTCGGATTCACCGCGTCCGAGCCGAAGGAGAAGGCGATGTCAAATGATGCCCCACTCGCCTGCAAGCTCGCGCCTCCCGAACTCGCGCAGCGCCGGGCGGAGCTCGAGGCCGAGATCTTCAACGGGATCCTGGAGACGCGCGAGCTGGAAGACGGCTACGGATTTCGATTCCCCGAGAGCGACGAGTGGGTCCAGAAACTGACCCAGCTTATCCTGTTCGAGCGCGAATGCTGCTCCTTCTTCCGATTCGAGCTCATCGTCGAGCCCGAGCACGGCCCGGTCTGGATCAACCTGCGCGGCGGGCCCGAAGTGAAGAGCTTCATCGCGGTGCTGGTACCCCGACTGAACAAGAACGCAAAATGATTCGGGCCTGCGACTCGAGCACCGAAACGCATCGACTTCGTGAAACATGTCACAACGTGGGTCCGGACCCCGTTGATCCTACTCACCAGCCGTGCGTGGGGCGCCATTCCTGGATGACGCGGCCGGCGTCGACGACATGATAGCGGTCGTAGAGTGCGGCGGCGAGGCACGAGTGATTCGGCACGATGCGGAGCCGGCTTCCGACCGGGTAGTCCCCGAAGCGCAACGGCCGCGAGCCGTGCACTTGTCCGTGTTCCTGCGACAACGACGCGACATGCAGCTCCTGCAATTGTCGTGATCCGTCGGCGGTGAACACGACACCGAAGCCGCAATCGGGATCCACGTGCGTCGCGCCCGGGTCCTTCGAAAGCGCCAAAGCCCCTGCGTCCACGATCAATTTGTTCTGCTCCGGGTACTGCCCGACGATCGTCGTCAGCACCGAGAAGGCGGCATCCTCCAGCGTGCAACTTCCGATCGCGGCCTGGAAGGCGTCGTAGAACACGTAGTTGCCGGGCCGCACCTCGGTGACGCCCGCAAGATCGGTCGCGAGCGACATCGTCGGCGTCGAGCCGATGCTGACCTCGGGCGCCGCGATCCCGCGGCGCCGCAGCCGCTCGGCGAACGCCACCGTCACGTCGCGCTCCGACCTTGCGACGGTGCGGATCGCGTCCGCATCGCGGCAATCGTACGAATGCCCCGCGTGCGCCAGGACACCGCGGAAGTCGATCGCCGGCGAGCGCGCCAGTCGCTCCGCGAGACGCACCGCGTCCGGACTCGCCGGATCCACGCCGGCTCGGTGATAGCCGCAGTCCAACTTCAAGAACACCGAGAACCGTGCGGCGTGGGGGTTGGCGGCGGCCGCCGCGTGCTCCGCGGCATACGCTTCGAGCGCCGTCACGACCACATCTTGATCCACCAACACATGCAAGTGCTCGACCGCGCGCGCCACCGCCGCGGCCCGTGCGATCGCCGGGATCGCGAGCGGAAACGCGTACGTGATGTCGCGGAAGCCGGCCGCCGCGAAGAACGCGGCTTCGGCCAGCGTCGAAACCGTGATGCCGCCGAAGTGACCGCGCACTTGCAACCGCGCCGCCTCGACGCACTTGTGCGTCTTCACGTGCGGGCGCATGCGCACGCCGAGGGCGCGCATGCGTTCGCTCATCCGCGACGTGTTGCGCTCGACGCGCGCGCGGTCGACCAGAGCGCAGGGTGTCGTCAGCGACGCGAGATCCATGCGCCGCAGTCTATCAGCCGGTGCGCGGCGCCGAACGCGATGGCCGTCGTACCCGTGCGGCCGCGGCATGTCGCGGGCAACGCATGCGATACACCCGCGCCGGGCCGGGCGATAGCACCGGTCGCGGTGCAACCACGGGTTCCCGCAACGGTCGGGTCGCGACCCGTGGCGTCTTGGTGTGTCTCCAGACACGTTCGTCGCCTACATCTATAGAGGCGGCGCGACGCAGGCGGCGCCGGGAGCCCATCACGCGCACGATGTCCAGCGCGTGCGCGCCATCCAACTTCCACAACGGCAGCAGGTTCAACACGTTGTCGAGCATGCCGGCAACCGCGAGCAGCATGAACCAACGCGACGCCGTCGCATCCAACCCGAGCGGCCGAACGGCGAGTCCAATCGCGGCTGCAGCCGCGAAGCCCACCGCCGGTCCGCCCAGAACCACCACGAGTGATCGCCATCCAGGAGCAAGTCGCGCCGTGGTCGTCACACCGTAACCGGGCACCGACTTCCAACCGCGCACCGCGCACCGCACCGCGCGCGCTCCCCACACATGACCCAACTCGTGCGCGGTGCCGATGCCCCACGCGAGCACGAAGATCCACAGCGATTCGATCGGCCGCAGATCCGCAGCCTTCATCGCGACCACCGCGACCAGAAGCGACCATGGATGAAATCCGTTCACGAACGCGCGCAGCACCCGCATCGATTTCTCCTTCCTCGTGGTTTTCATGATTCCGACCGCGCCGGCGACGCGGCCCATTGCGATCGATCCAGATCCACCGCCACCCAACGCGGGCGCGGCCGACCGTCATGCCATCCCGCGATGGCACCCGCGACCAGCGCCGCGGCCGCGGCCGCCGCGTGCGCGCTGGTTTCTTCCCTGCAAGCGGCGACCTCCGCCGCCGGATCGGCGTGCAACGACGCCTCGTAGTCCTCGGCATCGCCCGCGGTGTCGAAGCGCACTTCGTGCAGTCGGACTTGCCCCGGCCCCAACCGCACATCCACCAAGAACAGCAGGCTCTGCGACTCGCGCAGCGCGTCCCAGATCCGCCGCCGCGCCCGCATCGTGTCCACCGCGATCACCACGATCGCGTTGCGTTCCTGCTCGGGATGACCGGTGAACTCCACGTCGTGGGTCGTGATGCGCGCCCAGGGCACGACCGACCGCACCACCTGCCGCAGCGCGCGCACTTTGGATCGCCGCGCCACGACATCGCAGCGCCGGTACAACTGCCGCCCTTGATTTTCCGGCCCCAAGAAGTCGGGGTCGTAAACGCGCACCCGCAACCCGAGCATCGCCAGCACCAGCGTGATGAACGACCCCGAACGACCCGCGCCGACCAACGTGATCTCGAGATCTTGCAGCCGGCGCTCGAGTTGACGCGGCATGACGGGTGCGGTCGCTCTCATGGCGCGACCTCCGCTGGCGCATCGGGCACCAGTTGCGTCCGGCGTGCGTCTTCCAGCCGGGCCCGCATCGTGTCAGGCACGTGCTCGAGCGCCACGCACACGATCGTGCGGCCGAAGCGGCGCGCAGTCTCGAGAACGAACCCGACCCGTGGGAAATGCGCCGCCGGCGCCAACACCGCGCAGGTTTCCATCCCCGTCCCGATGAGCACCGCCAGCACCAAGCGCTCGTGCCACGACAGGACGTCCAAACGCCACGCTTCGCGATTCCCCAGCCGCCAGTACGGGCCGCATGCATCGCGGCGCCGTGGTGGATCGAGCCCGACGCGTCGCACCCAGTCGCTGCGCAACTTGCCTTCGCCGCGCAGTGCCGGCGGCATCAGGAAGGCATCGCCGTGCACCTTCATCTCCGTGCCGCGCGCCGCCGTGATCCCATTCGAAAGCACCGTCAGCGTTTTCAAACAACCCGGTGGCGACGCCCGATCGAGCGTCCACAGGAAGTCGAGCCGGGTGCGCGCCGGTGCCGACGTGTACAGAAACGCCGCCGGCACGAAATGCGGCAGCAACTGGTCGAGACGAAGCGGTTCCTCGGCCAGCGCGACCGCGAAGGCCGCGCCGGTGGTATCGGCGCGGGCTTCGACCAGTTCCGGCTGCGGCCCAGGCGGCAGGTCGCGTCGCGCCGCACCGGCTGCGAGCACCGTTCCGAACAGCGCGGTGCGCAAGGTCGTGATGGTGTCCGGGCTCATCTCGGGACCGAACAGGTTGAGGTTGCTGTCCTCGGGATCGCCCGACCAGAAGACGCCGAGCCGTTGCAGGAGGGCCTGGCGAGCGTGCATGCAGCGCATCTCCATCCTCCTCACGCGACCCGCAAGTTGTCGTGCAGGTAACCGATTCCGAGCAGGAACAAGCTCGCCAGATCGACGCGATCGAGTGCGCTCTGGATGTAAGCCTGGCCGCGTTCGCCGTAGCACGGCACGATCAGCGCCACCCGCTCCTGTCCAGGATCGAGGTGCTGCATCGCGAGTCGCTGCCGTGAGATCGCCTGCGGGACGACCGCGATGCGCACCCGTTGCGGCCCGTCGCGATCGATGACGACAAGTGCCTCGACACGATCGGTGCCGATCTCGATCAACTTCAGAGGACCGCCGACGAGTGCCAAGAGTTTTGCCAGGCGGGCGCGCGCGCCGGGCTCGGGATGCGCGCGGAGATCTTCCAACTCTCGAATTGCCGCTTCCAGCGCCAGCCGATCGGCAGTCGCGGCGCGGATCTTGTGGCGTGAAGCATTCTGGAGCTCGGCCCGCAGCAGCGTCAGGCTCTTCTCCAGGTCGACGCGACGCCGCTCCGCCTGATCCGCGACGATGACTCCCAGGCGCCGCACCGCCTCCTGCTCGACTTCAGGCCGGAGCGGCGTGCGCTCGATGATCATGAGTTCTTGCATGGATCGCCTCCCGATCGATCGATTTCGGATCACGATGCTTCGTTCCTCGTTGCGATGGAGCCGCTGGCGCGGACACGGACGGGCGCAATCGTGTGCGCTCGCCCGCGCCGCGCCGCAGCGCGTGTGCGGGCCCCCGGACAGCGTTAGCCGCCCCGGATTCTCGGCAACACGATCGCCTCGCTGTGCGGCGTCACCGGCGTGCTCGGGAGCGCCGGGCTCCCGTTCAGGTACAGCGTGCCGCCGCGGTCCGCGATGCCGATCGCACCGAGCAACTCGCCCAGCGTCGGAGCGTTGTTGCCGACCGGCACGTCGTACTCACCTTCGCCCAGGATCACGATGTGCGCGGTGCCGGTGCTCGCGGCGGGCTCCGCCAGCGCGACCGCCGCGCCGCCGTGCAACTCCGGCGCGTACTTGCTTGCAGCCATTTCGTTCCTCCCATTCGACTTTGCTCATCGTCTGCGTGCGTCGCGGTCCACCCGCGCTCGCAGTGCGCACACTACGGCGCCATGCGCACGTGCACGTGCGGGTCAGTTCGCTCTCAGAATTCTCAGGAGCGCGGTGCGCAGAAAACGCGCGGGGTGTGCCGCGAATGCAGCGATGTGACGTCCACGAGAAGAGACACCTGCTGCCACTGCGTCACAACGACCGCCCGCAGTTGTCACTCCGACACCATCACGCGGAAGCAAATCAACGAGTTGCGCGCGCGATCATGTGCAATTGCGTTTGGCGACGAAGTTGCTACATGTTCGCGCACCGTGTCGCGCGCTACACACTTGATTTTCCGATTGAATTTCCGCCGCGCGTCCTCTACAAATCAAAGCGATCCCACATGGCGATGAACGGCGCGCACGTGCCGGTGCCCCGTCGAAACATCGCTCTTCCCCTGGGAGCTTCCGATGTGTCTCGCGAAAGGTCCCCGCAAGACTCGTGAAATCGTTCTCGCGCTGATGACGGACTATCCGGTCGAGGAACACTCTGCTGGCGTACCGTATCGCGCACTGCTGAAGGCCCTGCGGCCGAAGCACCACCACTCGCTCGTCGGCCTCGAGGAGCTGCTGGCGTCCGGCCAGGAACCGAGCACTCGGCTGACCGGTCCCGCGCTCAGGAAGTTCAGAGACCTCCTCGCCAGCGTCGAGGACTGCGTACGCCGCGGGCCGAAGGACTCGGCAATCGATCAGTCCGCAAAAATCATCGATGGCTACGTACCGACCATGGCCGACGTGCGGCTCATCTACCAACAGTTCGACCTGTGCGGTCACCAGTACGTCGAACAGAAGATGCACCAGCTCCGGAAAGCTTGCGAGAAGAACACGTGCGGGTGTTGTCCCGCCGAGTTCGTTCCGCAGCGTGCCTACCTCGTCCTTTCCCAACAATCCGAAACCTTGGCCGAAGAGCGGCGCCTCATGCTGCCGTTCGCGAAACTGTATCATCGCGCGACGTTCCGGAACCCGCTCGCGATGGCCGAGCATCGCGGCTTCGCGGACGCGATGCGCAGCGTGCGCGTGTCGATCGGAACCGGGAGCATCGCCGGAAGCACCGACCACTCGATTCCCCACAGCGAAATCCGCAGTCCGGAGATCCTCCATCACCTCGATCGCATCCAGTTCGCGAGCGACCTGGCTTCGAAACTCTTCCCCCTCTACTATTTCGCACGCGGCGAGCCGGTCTCGGACGAACGCTTCATCGCCGAGTGGTCGAAACCCCTGGCGGGGCGCCTGGCGAAGTTCATGAACAGCATCCGGAACTTCATCCTGGTCGAGGTCAACGAGATGCTCGCGCCGGATCTGGCGCAACCTTTGCCGCGCATCGAGGGCACGGGCGTGTTTCCGGAAGACTGGCTCGTGCAACCGTCCGCGGCGGAAGTGAAGCCGGACTTGGATGAGCTGAAGCTGGAGTTCGAGGTTCTGATGCGGTTCGCGCTGGACCATCGCGGCGACGATCCGCTGCCGCAGCCGGCAAAGCCGCGGCGCCGGCCGACGCCACCCGGGCCGCGCGGCGCGCAGCTCATGCCACGCCCGCTGCGATCAAAGCTTCCGCACAAGAAGAAGCCGCAAGAGGGCGGTGTGCGAACACCGCGCCGCCGTCCGTCACCGCCGCCGTAGAACTACGGCTTCTTCGGGCGCTCCATTGTGACGCCGTACCAGCAGTCGGGCGTCCACACGTCGGCACCGAGTGCGCGCGCGTACAAGAAGAGCTGCATGCGGTAGGCGATCAGGAAGCGCACCGGCATTTCGTACAGCGCACGCCCGAGCGGCATCTCGTTGCCGAGTGGGTTCTTGGCGCGGCGGGTCGCGAGGTCGTGGTCGCTGAGCGGCGCCAGCAACGTCGCGATGTCGCCCTTCTGCTCGTCCATCGCCGCGACGAAGGCGTCGGGGTCCAGCGACTCGGCGCGCGCGGCGGCTTCCTTCCAGGGCGCCCAGCTTCCCTCGATGCAGGACCGGCTCACCCCGATGCCGCAATAGGACAAGTACTTGAGCAGCTCGAACGTGCTGCGTTGTCCCGGCGACGGCCGGTACGCGAGCGTTGCGTTCCAGTTCGCCCGCGGCAACTTCTCGTACAAGTGCTTCACGATGTCGCACTCGAGCCCCATGGCTGAGACGAGATCTTCCTTCCCCATCATGTGCGATCTCCTCACTCGTTGGAGGGGAATGGGCGGCGCGCGTACACCACGCCGAACCTTCGGAGGCGCGTTTTCTTCACGGAGTTCTCCGCTTGTTTCTATCCGTCCCGGGACGACTTCGTGAAATCGTTCACAAAGTCCGAACGCGCTGACCGGTGACTCGCGCGCGCGACGCTACACCTTGCGCATCTTCCAGCGGCCGCGGCGGAACAGGGTCAAGCCCATGATCGCGGACAGCGAATAAGACAGCGCGATTGCCCAGAACACGCCGCTCGGGCCCATGGCGCGTGACAGGAACATCGCCATCGGAATCTGGAAGAGCCAGAAGCAAACCAAGTTGATGAACATCGGTGTCATGGTGTCGCCGGCGCCGTTGAAAGCCTGCGTCATCACCATGCCCCAGGCGTAGAAGCCGTAGCCGTAGCTGATGATGCGCAAGGCATCCACCGCGGTGCGATGCACGCTCGCATCCGCCGTGAACCGATTCACGATCGGTTCCGCGGCAAACAGGAACAGCACCATGATGCCCAGCATGAAGGCCATGTTCCAGAACCCGGTCAATAGCGTGGCGCGCTCGGCGCGATCGGGCCGTCCCGCGCCCAAGTTCTGGCCCACCAATGTCGCCGCCGCGTTCGAGAATCCCCACGCCGGCAAGATGACGAAGATGACGATGCGAATCGCGACGACATAGCCCGCCAGCACGATGCTGCCGAAGGTCGCGAGCACGCGCGCCAAGCCGATCCACGCGGCGCCCGCGATCAGATACTGCGCGATGCCGCCGGCGGACACCCGCAACAAATGCGCCGCGACGCCAAAGTCGAAGCGCACGTCGCGCCATCCCAACCCGACCCGCCCGTGCCCAGCGAACAACCGCGACAGCGCGTACGTGACGCCCAACCCGCGACCGATGTTGGTCGAAATCGCGGCCCCCGCGAGCCCCAGTTCCGGGAACGGCCCGTATCCGAAGATCAAGCACGGATCCAGCACGATGTTGACGCCGTTCGCGATCCAGAGCGCGCGCATGGCGATCGCGGCATCGCCCGCACCCCGGAAGATGCCGCTGACCAGGAACAGGAGCAGGATGGTGCCCTCGCCGCCCAGCATCCACCGCATATAGGGCGTCGCGGTGCGCACGGTGGACGGGTCGCCGCCCATGAAGCGCAACAAAGATGGCGTCGCGAACCAGCCCGCGGTGCCGAAGACGGCAGCGACGCCCAGACCGATCCCGAGCGACTGCACCGCCACGACACGCGCCCCCGGCGCGTCGCCCGCCCCGATCCGCCGCGCCACCAGCGCCGTCGTCCCGGTCGCGAGCCCGACCGCGATCGCGTACACGATCTCGAGGCACGCTTCCGTCAGCCCGACGCTGGCCAGCGCCTCGGCCCCGAGCCGCGCCACGAAGAACGCGTCCACGAGCGCGAACAGCGACTCGCCCGCCATCTCGATGACCATCGGCACCGCGAGCAGGAACACGCCGCGGCCCAGCGGCCCGGTCGTGAAGCTCTGATCGGTACCGCGGACCGCCTCGCGCAGCACGGCCCACAAGCGGGCACGCCTCGGCTCGACGATGACTTCCATGGTTCCCATTCCAAGTGGATACTCGAGCGAATGCTCCGAAGTTCGGCAGTTTGCTTGCGAAACCCGTGTTTGCCTAGCCACTTGATCACCACCGAAGCCACGTCACCCGGTGGTGCACACCGTGGGTCATCCCGCCCACCCCCTTGTACGCCGCCACTCCTCCATCATTCTGCGCACCTCTGTTCAAGTAGTTGCTTGACCGGAGCTCGGGCCCGCTCCTAGACTGCATTTCGTTACCTATCTCCGCGTTGCAGCCGTGCGAGCGCAGCCAGCCCTCGTCACCCTCGTGACTGGGCCACCATGCGATCGTTTTCGGGTTCCGGGACACACCGGGACAAGCGTTGCGGGGCAGGACCTCGCGGGTGTCGCTCCGTGTGTGGGAGCGCGGGTACGCCCATGAGGTGCAGTGCACAGCCTTGATGATTCGCCGATTTTGATCTCGAACAACTCAAAGGAGCGCTGCGATGAAGAAAGCTAGCTGTCTCGCCGCCTGTTTGACCGTACTCGCGGTCAGCCAGGCATTTGCTGCCGGGTCGTACTTGGGCAACGTGGAGCCGCCGAAGGACGCCAAGAAGGTCACCGCCCCGGTGAACGCACCGGCACCCGTCATTCAGCAGGGTGGCGACACGATCGGCACCGCGACCGTCATTCCCGCCATCCCATACGCCGACGCGGGGACCACCGTCGGCTACGTGGACGACTACACCCCGTCCTGCGCCTTCTCGGCGGCCAGTGACGTCGTGTATACGTACTACGCTGCCACCGACCAGTGCGTGGACATCGGTCTGTGCTCTTCGAGCTACGACACCATCGTGCACGTGTACGACTCGGGTTTGGGCTTGGTCGCGTGCAACGACGACAATTGCGGTCTGAATTCGCTCGTCGAAGGCGTGCCCCTGACGGCCGGCGAGACCTACATCATCATCATCGATGGTTTCTCCTCGGCCGCTGGCGATTACGTCCTCGAAGTCACCGAGTGCCCGCCGCCGTGCGTCGTGGCGTGCCCGCCCGGAGCCGTGTTGGAAGGCGAGCCCAATTGCGGCATCCCGGACACTTACAATGGTGGCTGCAACAGTGTCCCGCCCGTGGTCTCGAGTCTGGTGTGCGACGACACTGGAGTGACAGTATGTGGCACGTACGGCGCCGCTGGCGGCACGCGTGACACCGACTGGTACGAAGTCGTGTTGGATGCTCCGGGAACCCTGACGG
>Ga0247727_10013377_pt1 | contig 13851 bp, 8 predicted proteins | sample WisWelCaveWW1625_FD_202498 | JGI IMG/M metagenome (GOLD analysis project Ga0247727, IMG submission 202498) | Biofilm microbial communities from Wishing Well Cave, Virginia, United States - WW16-25 | ecosystem: Environmental > Aquatic > Deep subsurface > Groundwater > Cave microbial mat | place... | reverse complement strand
CTCGGCACATATCTAGCCGAGGTCTGCGGCGGCGATATCCGCCACCGCGATCAGTTCGACTTCAAGAACATCGTTCTGACGAAGGCGGAGCAGAGCGAGCTTGCCACGGACAAGACCGTCATCCCGGCCAAGCGCGCGGCCAAGGTGATGCGCGGCTATCTCGATCAGTTCGAGAAGCTGGCCAAGGGCGGCGCGACCGCTGGCCTCGGCGGGCCGGAGCGGGCGCTGCTGCACCTGCTCGGGCTGTTCGACCGGCCGGCGGATGGGCCGGCGGTCGATGCGCTTCTGGCGCAGCATATTCCGGGGCTGACGGACGAGCTGTTCGTCGAGACGACTATGGCTCGGAAGGGCTTGTTCGGGATCGGGCGTAAGGTCGACGTGCGAGAGCTGACGCCTGGCGAGCGGGGGCAGCGCATTCGGCGAGCGAAAGAACGGCTACGCAAGCTGCGGCTGCTGTCGAAGGCCAGCCCGAAGGACCCGCACGAGCTGGACGCGCATCCGGTCGTGCGCGCGTTCTTCGCCGGCCGGCTCGAGGAGGCCGCGCCCGAGGCCGCCAAGGCCGCGCACGACATCCTCTATCGCCACTATGCGGCCGCGGCGCCCGACCTGCCCGGCACGCTCGACGCGATGCAGCCGCTGTTCCACGCCGTCCAGCACGGCGTGAAGGCAGGAAGGGCGCGGGAGGCGTTGAATGAGATTTTCTTCCTGCGGATTGCACACGGAAATGATAACTACTTGGAGCTAGTGCTCGGGGCATTCGGCCCCGAATTGGCTGCTATGGCCAATTTCTTCGAGATGCCGTGGCGCACGCCGCGCCGTGATCTGCAGCCCGATGACCAGTCGTGGCTGCTAAGTTCCGCGGCATTCACACTGGTGGCGCTAGGACGATTGACCGATTCGGTCGAGCCGCGGCGGGCTGGCATGCTAATGTCCATTGATCAAGAGGATTGGGACGGAGCCGCGTCCGACGGCTTCAACCTCACCAATACGCTGCTGCCGCTTGGCCGCGTCGTCGAGGCCGTTCTAGTCGCCGAGCAGGCCCTCGCCTACGCCAACCGCAGCAGCGACGAGGTTCACCTTGAGCACAGCCGCGCCAACCTCGCGGCGGCGCTCACCGCCGCCGGCGATCTCAAGCGCGCCGCGGTGCTGTTCGCAGAGGCCGAGGCATTAAGTGAGTTGACGTACCTCCAATCCGTCCAGGGCTATCTGTACGGCGACCTGATCCTCGCCCGCGGCGATGCGGCGCAAGCACTTTCCGGCGGCCGCTATCAGCTCGATGTCGCCGAACAATACCTTGGCAAGGGGCTTGGGCTCGGCGACATCGGTTTCGCCCACCTTCTAATCGGTCGTGCGCAGGATGCGCTCGGCGACGCGGGGGCCGCCGACTCGCTCGATGCCGCCGTCGCTGGGCTGCGAAAGTCGGGAATGGACCAGTTCCTCCCCCTCGCCCTCCTCGCCCGGCCGGCGCACCGCCGCCGCCGCGCCGCGGCGGGCGCGACGAACCTGTTTGAGGCCATCCGCGCCGACCTCGCCGAGGTGGAGGACATCGCCGGCGAGGAGATGCGGATGTACCTCACCGACCTCGCGCTGGAGCGCGCCCGCCTCGCCCTCGACGTGCCCTCAGTCTTCGCCAGCCCAGACGCCGCGCGCGCAGAAGCCAAGGCCCAGACCGCCAAGGCCGCCGACCTCATCGCCGAGACCGGCTACCGCCGCCGCGATCCCGAGCTTGCCGAGCTGAAGGCCCGCCTTGCGGCCGCCTGAGCCTGCTCCCGGCGTAAACCGGATGCACATCTGTTGGTGTGCCGAGGCAAAATCCGCCTGGACCGGGATTCAACGTTGCTGCGGGCACCGCGGCCGCGAAGGAGGAACCGCCGGGCATCGGTGCCCTCGATAGGTCGGCCACGGCTGCAGCGTCCTCCAGCGGTCGCTCCGGGCCGCGGCTGCGGTGCCCGCAGCCGCGAAATCCATCGAGCCGCCCGGACGTGCCTGCGACCGACGGGCGATCATCACCGAGCGGAGATCGCGGCCAGTCTCCTGCGCCACCTGGAACCTGAATGCCGCGGCCATCGTCAGCCGTCAGACCGCGAGGTCAGGTCGCCCCGGAGGGCGCGTCGAGTGCAACTGTGGAGGATGGCAAAATCGTAGCAGACCAGCGTCACGCTGTCGAGGTTATCGGTGAACGGATGGTTAATGCTGGGAGGTTCGACTCGTTGATCGAGGTCCCCGATAGCCTCGCCCAAGGCCTCGGCTTCGGGGATGGCGGGTGGGATCTCGTCGGCTTGACGGGTATCAGTCCTCGCGGAACACCTTCTCGCGCCGCTCGTGTCGCTCCTGGGCTTCGAGCGAGAGGGTGGCGATGGGGCGGGCATCGAGCCGCCGCAACCCGATCGGCTCTCCGGTCTCCTCGCAGAACCCATAGCTGCCGTCCTCGATGCGGGCGAGCGCCGCATCGATCTTGGCAATCAGCTTGCGCTGCCGGTCCCGGGCCCTGAGCTCCAATGCGCGGTCCGTCTCGGATGTGGCCCGGTCGGCGAAATCGGCGTGTTGCGCCGAATCCTCATGCAACAGGTGAAGTGTCTCGCGATTTTGCCGCGCGATCTCTTCCTTCCAAGCCACCAGCTTGTTGCGGAAGTAGATCTTGTGCCGCTCGTTCATGAACGGCTCGCCCTCCATCGGCCGGTATCCGTCCGGCAACGCGATGAGCCCCGCCCGCCGCCTCGTCCGGCGGGTGACCTTTACCAGCCTGCCCTTTGGCGCCGCGTGCCCGTTGCTGGCCGGCTTCGCGGGCGGCTTCCGCGGGGCCTTCTTCGCCGTGCGGTTACGATCGGGTTTACCCATGCTCTCCCCAGTACCTTCGCGCCTTGCAATCGCTGGCGCTTTTGTTTCTCGCCGTGCGAATTCCGGCCCGTATTTAAGCTGCTGTTTTTTCAAGTCAAGCGGCCACTGTTGCAGCGCAGTAAAGCGCGTTGAGCCGGCCGCTGCACCTGAGTCCGGCAAATCAGCCATCGGATGCCTGCTATCAAAGGTAGTTTTTTTTAATCTTGCACGTTTACGGTGAGTTCATTCGGTTGCGGCATATTGGCTGCCAGGCTGGACGGGTCGGCGCGGCACACTTGCCGGTCAGGCCTGTCGCGGGCGCCCGTCTCCTCCCCCAACGGCCGCTTCGCGACGCTGACCGGTTTGGTCGCCCGTCCAGGCACGCGGCGCTCGAGACCGGGCGTTCCTCCCGGCGCCGCAATAGCGCCACTCCCAACCGCCGCCTGGGAGTGGCGCTACTTTTGCATCGTCGCCACGGTAGAATGGACGGCGACGCGATCGCTTGGGATCGCCCAATGGTCCCGCTCTGGCAGCCATGAACCCCCACCTCTTTGTGTATGGCACGTTGCTTTCCACCGCGGGCCACCCGATGGGAGCGCGGCTGCGGCGCCAGGCCCGGCTGCTGGGCGACGCGTCGATCCAGGGCAGGCTCTATCGCGTGAGCAGCTATCCTGGGCTCGTCGCATCGGCAGATGCGCATGAGCGCGTACATGGCGAGCTCCATGCCCTGAACGATCCGGCGACGGCCCTGAAATGGCTGGACGCCTATGAGGGCATCGTGGCTGGCGGCCACGACCAGAACGATTATCAGCGCTTCGAGCGGCCAGTGCGCGTCGCTTCCGGCGAAAGCGTCGCCGCCTGGGTTTATCTTTACCGCAAGGACGTGCGGCGCCTGCCGCCCGTCCCCGGCGGGCGGTGGTCGCCCGGCGGGGGGTAGGAGAGAGCTGCCTTGCATTCGGGGCGGCACGCGGCAGAATTCAAGGCAACAGGCGCCGAGACCCCCGGAGGAAGCCCAATGCCGAGCCGCTATCGCGAGATCTACGCCCAATGGCAGCGGGACCCGGAGGCGTTCTGGGCCGATGCCGCACGCGCCATCGACTGGTACAGGCCCTGGGACAAAGTGTTCGACCCCTATGCGGGGCAGTACGGCCGCTGGTTCGCGGGGGCCGAGTGCAATACCGCATGGAACTGCCTCGACCGTCATGTGGAGCGCGGCCGCGGGGAGCAGAAGGCGCTGATCCACGACAGCCCGGTGACCGGCACGACCCGGGCCTTCACCTATGCCGAGCTGCGCGACGAGGTGGCGACCCTGGGCGCCGTGCTGCAGGGCCTCGGCGTCGAGCAGGGCGATCGTGTGATCGTCTACATGCCGATGATACCCGAGGCGGTGATCGCCATGCTGGCGTGCGCGCGCATCGGCGCCATCCACTCGGTTGTGTTCGGCGGCTTTGCCGCGCCCGAGCTCGCCACCCGCATCGACGACGCCAAGCCGGTCGCCGTGCTGTCGGCCTCGTGCGGTATCGAGCCCGGTCGCGTCGTGGCCTACAAGCCGCTGCTCGACGCCGCCATCGACCTGTCCAAGCACAAGCCGCAAGCCGTGCTGATGCTGCAGCGGCCGATGGCCGAGGCCGCGATGGTGGCCGGGCGCGATCACGACTGGGCCGGCGCTATCGCCGATGCCAGGCGGCGCGGCCGCAGGGCCGGCTGCGTGGCGGTGAAGGCGACCGACCCGCTCTACATCCTCTACACCTCCGGCACCACCGGCCAGCCCAAGGGCGTGGTGCGCGACAACGGCGGGCACATGGTGGCGCTCGCCTGGACCATGAAGAACCACTACGGCGTCGACCCCGGCGAGGCCTTCTGGGCGGCCTCGGACGTGGGCTGGGTGGTGGGCCACTCCTACATCTGCTACGCGCCGCTGCTGCACGGTTGCACCTCCATCCTCTACGAGGGCAAGCCGGTCGGCACGCCCGATCCCGGCGCCTTCTGGCGCGTAATCTCGGAGCATGGTGTTGCAGCGATGTTCACCGCGCCCACCGCCTTCCGCGCCATCAAGAAGGAAGATCCCAAGGGCGAGCACATCAAGCGCTACGACTTGAGCCGCTTCCGTACACTGTTCCTGGCGGGCGAGCGCGCCGATCCGGAAACCATCAAATGGGCGGAGGCCAACCTCAAGGTGCCGGTCTACGACCACTGGTGGCAGACGGAGACGGGCTGGCCGATCTGCGGCAACCCGGTGGGGCTCGGCGCGCTGCCCGTGAAATATGGCTCTCCCACGGTGCCGATGCCGGGCTACGACCTGCAGGCGCTGGACGGCGCCGGCAAGCCCGTGGCACAGGGCGAGACCGGGACGCTCGCCGTCAAGCTGCCGCTGCCGCCGTCGTGCCTGCCGACGCTGTGGGAGAACGACCGCGGCTTTCGTGAGAGCTACCTTGCCGAGTTTCCCGGCTATTACACCACCAAGGATGCGGGCCACCTGGACGCCGACGGCTACGCCTTCGTCATGGCGCGCACCGACGACGTGATCAATGTCGCCGGGCACCGCCTGTCGACGGGCCAGATGGAGGAGGTGGTCGCCAGGCACAAGGACGTGGCCGAATGCGCCGTGGTGGGCGTGGCCGACGCCATGAAGGGGCAGATCCCGGCGGGCTTCATCGTGCTCAACGCCGGCGTCAACCGCCCGCCGGCCGAAATCGAGAGCGAGGTGGTGAAGCTGGTGCGCGACGCGATCGGCCCGGTGGCCGCCTTCAAGACGGTGATGACGGTGAAGCGGCTGCCCAAGACGCGCTCGGGCAAGATCCTGCGCGGCACCATGCGCCAGATCGCCGACGGCGAGGCCTGGAGGATGCCGGCCACCATCGACGACCCGGCCATTCTCGACGAGGTCACCGAGGTGATGCAGGGCCGCGGCGTGGTGAAGGCCGCAACAGCGAAGGCCTGAGCAGAGTTTTTCCCAGTCCGGTCAACGCAAAAGGCCCCCCCCTTCTGCTACTGCTTTCGGTGCCTTGCTGCCAGACGGCCGCGCATTGCACGGTAAGCTTTGACCCTGATGGCCCGTGTTACCGAAGGGCTACGTAATGCTGCCGGCTCGCCTCACCGCGCCGGCTTGCCGGCGTGCGGGGGCCTCCAATCGGATGGGAGGGCACGAGCTTGGCCGCAATGGCGGGTTCGGGCATAGTCCGGCAACGGCGAGGTTTTATGCCTTTGTGCTGGTGCTGCCGGGGAGGGACGCATCATGCGACACGTCGTTCGGTTGATGGCGGCAATCTCCTGCACCATTGCTGTCCTCCACGCCGGGCCGGCTGAGGCCGAGAGGCGGCTGGCGCTGGCGGTGGGCATCGATGTCTACGACAACCTCCCCGCGCACGAGCAACTGCAGAAGGCCGTCAACGATGCCCGCGCAATGGGAGCGGCCCTCCGCACGCTCGGCTTCGAGGCTGCCGTGGAGGAGAATCTCCCGAAGCTGGCCTTCACCCGCGCCTGGCAGAAGTTCCTGAACCGGCTGGAGCCGGGGGATACGGCGGCGCTGTTCTTCGCCGGCCACGGCGTGGAGATCGCCGGGCTCAACTACCTCTTGCCGCGCGACGTGCCGAAGGTGGTGGTCGGCGAGGACAGGGTGCTGGCCGAGCACTCGATCCGCTTCAACGCGCTGATGGACGACCTGCGCGACAAGAAGGTGCGGGTTGCCCTCTTCATCGTCGATGCCTGCCGCGACAACCCGTTCCGCGACGGCTCGGGCCGAACGGTTGGAGGCACGCGCGGGCTCGTGCGCGTCGAGCCGGCCGAGGGCAGCTTCGTGATGTACTCGGCGGGCGCGGGCGAGGAGGCGCTCGACCGGCTGCCCGGCGCCGATGCGAGCCCGAACTCGGTCTACACGCGCTCGCTTCTGCCCATTCTCGCCACGCCGGGGCTGTCCCTGCAGGACATCGCCACCCGCGTGCGCGAGCAGGTGGTGAAGGTGGCGCGCGACGCGGGCCGCAAGCAGACGCCGGCCTACTACGACCAGCTGGTGGGCAAATTCGTACTCAAGGCTGGCGTGGCGGTGGATGCCAAGGCCCCGGCAGGCCCGCAGCTACCCAGCACGGTGGAGCGGGCCTGGGAGGCGGCCAAGGACAGCACGAGCATTCCCGTGCTGGAGGCGTTCCGGCGCCAGTACGGCGCCGCCGACGCCTTTTACGACCGGCTCGCCGCGGAGCGCATCGAGGAACTGAAGCGCCGGCAGCTCGCCATGCTCAAGGCGGAGGAGGAGAAGACGCGCGATCCGGCGCATTCGGTGCGCCCCGGCTCTGGGGCGAGCTTCCGCGACCGCACGGCCGACGGGGCGCCGTGCCCGGACTGCCCGGAGATGGTGGTGGTGCCGGCGGGCAGCTTCATGATGGGCTCGCCGCCGGGCGAGAAGGGTCGCAACGACAACGAGGGGCCGCAGCGCCGGGTGACGATTGCGCGGCCGTTTGGGGTGGGCAAGTACGAGGTGACGTTCGCTGAGTGGGACGCGTGCGTGGCTGCTGGCGGCTGCACGCACAGGCCCGGCGATCGAGGTTGGGGGCGCGGCAAGCGGCCGGTGATCAATGTCTCATGGGACGACATCACCAAGGAATACCTGCCCTGGCTGTCGCGCAAGACCGGCAAGACCTATCGCCTGCTGACCGAGGCGGAGTGGGAGTATGCGGCGCGGGCGGGCACCACGACGCCGTTCTGGTGGGGCACGTCGATCTCGCCCAGCCAAGCGAACTACGCCGGAGGCGAGTTCCGGGGGAAAACAGTTCCGGTGGACAGTTTTGTGGCCAATCCATGGGGCCTTTACAACGTGCACGGCAACGTCTGGGAGTGGGTGCAGGACTGCTCGAACGAGAGCTACAGCGGTGCGCCGGCGGATGGCTCGGTGTGGGCGACCGGAACTTGCAGTCACCGGATGCGTCGCGGCGGGGCCTGGAACACCTATCCACAGGACCTCCGCTCGGCGATCCGCTACGGGTACACCCCCGACGAGCGGAACTTCATCTTCGGGTTCCGTGTTGGAAGGACGCTTTCCGCTGGAGCCGGGGCGATCACTGTCGCACCGGGAGCGCACTGAAGCGTCCAGGGCCGTTCATGATGATCACGGTCGGGGCCCCGGCGTCGAGATGGGCGTCCGATACCGCGGCGGCACCTGTCCTGGGAGACGCACGGGCTCCGGCAGGCGCCGCCGGCTTTCATCGGATTCTGGCCCCTGAACCGAAAGAAGCATTGAGCGCCACGCCTTCAGAGCGCCTGCTCTCGCCTTCGTGATCAGCGGGTTACGTGCACGCCGAAAATCTGCCATCGATCATATGAATACTGATGTAGAATTCAGCTCCGCCGATGATGTATTGGCGGGGGAGGCTTGACGCTGGGGCGGGGCAAGTTGGGGGGATCCTTGGACATGCGGCTCGTTGCACCACTTCTGGTGGCGATAGGCCTGTTCCTCTCCGCCGGTGGCGCGCTCGCCAGGGAGCTCAAGATCTCGCACCAGTGGCCGGAGGGCACCGACGCCCGCGATCGCGCTGCGCGGCTGTTCGCCCAGGAGGTGCAGCTGCGCGCTCCGGAGCTCAAGTTCAAGATCTACCCCCGGCTGTCCCTGAAAATCGATGCCACCAAACAATTCGACGCGCTCCAGTCGGGAGAGCTGGAGATGAGCGTCTACGTGCCCCCATACGCTGTCAAAAAGGTGCCCGAATTCTCTCTGGCCGTGCTGCCGGGGCTCTACCCCAGCCTGGAGGCCGTTCGCGGGCTCAAGGGATCAAAGCTGCTCGACTACCTGCAGGCGGTGGCGAATGCGAACGGAGTGCACATTGTCACCTGGTGGTGGGTGCCTGGAGGATTTGTCAACACCAAGCAGGAGATTGCCGGACCCGACACCGTGAAGGGTCTCAGATTGCGCGGCGGCGATCCCCTGTTCGATCTCATGCTCAAGAAGGCCGGCGCCATTCCGGTGGCATTGACCTCCGACCGGCTGTACGCAGCCATCAAGTCGGGCGACCTGGATGGGACGCTCACCTCCTACGAGACGTTCGTATCGACCAAGATCTACGAGCACGCCAAGTTCTTCACGTCGGGAAGCCCGGGCATCTGGATGTTCCTGAATACCCTCATGATATCCAAGACGGTCTGGGACAGCCTATCGGTGGCGCAGAGGGAGGCGTTCGAGGCGGCTGCCGAGATTTCGGAGGAGTACTTCGCGGCCGCTCAGCGCGATGCGGAGAAGAGGTTCGTCGGCGTCTTCACCAAGGCCGGAGCGAGGCCCCGCAGGTTTAGCAGGGAAGACTATCTCGCCTGGCTCAGACTGGCACAGGAGACGGCCTGGGCCGAGTATCTCGCCATCAGTCCGGCGACAAGAACGATGCTGTACGAGACGATCCAGACGATCCTGGCGAACGATCTGCAATAGGTGCAGCCGACCCGAAAGCCCGCGAGACGGGGGCGGGCTTTTTTTGGTCAACATGCTTCAGTAAGGCGAGGCTGGACCATCCGGCGGCCCGTGCAACCGACGCGGGCGCCGGACGTTCCTATGTCCGGTAGGTAGCGCAAGGAGACCCTGATGCTTCGCAAGTACAGTCTTCTGTCCGGCCTGGCCGTGGCCGCAGTGCTCGTCCCATCGTCGGTGTTCGGGGCCGCACAATCGCCTCTCGCGACCATGATGCCTGACAGGCCCGCGGCGATCGAGCAGGTGCAGTGGTGGGATATCGACCGCTGCCGGGCCTGGCGCCGCGAATGCGCCGAGCGATGGGGCTGGCGCACGGAGCGCTGGTATCGGTGTCTGGCGCGGCGCGGCTGCGATCGCTGGCGCTATGGCGACCGCTGGGACCGCTGATGCGAGTTGAGGCCTTCCAGGCGATGTGAACGCCGCCCGAGCCCCGAGGACGTGCTTAACTGCATGCCTCGCGGGCCGGGCGGAATACGGGGGTTATCGCGAGCATCCCGCCCCGCGTGCTAGCGTGCCTCGATCGAGAATGCGAGGGCACATGGGCGAAGCGGAGCGTGAAGAGACCGACCGCGGCTTCCTGCGCGGGCTGCAGAGCTACGGCGACCGCGACTTTTCCATCTACATGCGGCGCGCGTTCGCCAAGTCGATGGGCTACTCGGGCGATGAGCTGGCTCGACCGGTGGTCGGCATCGCCTTCACCCACTCCAGGTTCAACCCCTGCCACCGCCACTTCCCCGAGCTGCTCGACGCGGTGAAGCGCGGCGTGGCGGCGGCGGGCGGGCTGGCGCTCGAGTTCCCCACCATCTCGCTGCACGAATCCACGCTCGCCCCCAACTCCATGAAGTTCCGCAACCTCATGGCCATGGACACCGAGGAGATGATCCGCGCCCAGCCTATGGATGCGGTGGTCCTGATGGGCGGCTGCGACAAGACCGTGCCGGCCCAGTTGATGGGCGCGGCCAGCGCCGGCAAGCCGGCAATCCAGCTGATCGGCGGGCCGCAGATGACCTCGCGCTACAAGGACGACCGCGTCGGCGCCTGCACCGACTGCCGCAAGTTCTGGACCCAATACCGCGCCGGCAAGCTGGGGCAGCCCGAGATCGAGGCGGTGGAGGGGCGCCTCGTCACCACCGCCGGCACCTGCGCCGTGATGGGCACCGCCTCCACCATGGCGGCCATCGCCGAGGCTTTGGGGATGACCCTCCCGGGCACCGCAGCGATCCCCGCAGTGCACGCCGACCGCCTGCGCGCGGCGGAGGCAACGGGGGTGCGCGCCGTGGCGCTGGCGAGGTCGGACCTCGCGCCAGAAAAGATCATCACCGCTCGCTCGCTGGAGAACGCCGCGCGCGTGCTCCTGGCGCTCGGAGGCTCCACCAACGGGGTGATCCATCTGGCGGCCATCGCGGGCCGGGTCGGCCTCAAGTTCGACCTCGCGCGCCTCAACGCGCTCTCCGACACGACGCCGGTGCTGGCGGCGGTGAAGCCGGTCGGAGCCGAATTCTACATGGAGGACTTCTTCGCCGCCGGCGGCATCGGCGCCGTGCTGCGCGAATTGAAGCCGCTGCTGCATCTCGACTGTCTGACGATCGCGGGCGAGAGGCTGGGCGAGCGCCTGGCGGCCGAGGAAGGCGCTTATGTCGACCGGCGCGTGATCAAGCCGGCCGCCGAGCCGCTGGAGACGCAGGGCGGGCTTGTTGCCCTGTTCGGCTCGCTCGCGCCGGACGGCGCCATCCTCAAGCGCTCCGCCGCGACGCCCGCGCTGTTCGAGAAGACCGGCAGCGCCGTGGTGTTCTCCTCGCTGGAGGACCTCGCGGCCCGCGTCGACGACCCCGGGCTCGATGTCACGGCCGACGATTTTCTCATCCTGCAGAATGCTGGCCCGAAGAGCGCGGTGGCCATGCCGGAGGCCGGGTTCCTGCCGATCCCGAAGAAGCTGCTCGCCGCCGGCGTCAAGGACATGGTGCGCATCTCCGACGCGCGCATGTCGGGCACCGCCTACGGCACCATCGTCCTGCACGTGGCGCCCGAAGCGGCGGTGGGCGGACCGCTGGCGCTGGTGCGCACGGGCGACAAGGTGCGTTTGAGCGTCAGGGAGCGCCGGCTTGATCTGCTCGTGGATGAGGCCGAATTGGCGAGGCGGCGAGAAGATGTCAGACCCGGAGGGTCTGACACCAGCGGCCGCGGCTACGACAAGCTTTTTCGCGAGAGCGTGTTGCAAGCCCCTGACGGCTGCGACTTCGATTTTCTGCGGGGTCAAACACTGCGGGTCCCACCTTGTTGAACCTTTCTTGGGCGTTGGCGCGACTATTCAGGTATTAAACTTCGCATCGCCAGCCTGCGGCGCAATTTGGGCAATGGGAGCGTTTCATGAGGCTGTCCAGGGTCGCACTTGGCGCCGCGCCGGCCGTCGTCGCGGCCATAGCGGCGGTTGCTTTGGGCCTGACGGCCATCGGTCCGGGTCGCGCTCAAGCCCAGGGCGGCGAAATAGAAGCGGTCGTCAAGGACTACTTCGCCAAGCGGCCCGATGAGGCGCGACGCCTCGTGAAGGACTACCTCGTCAAGAATCCCGGGGTGCTGCACGAGGCTTTGGCGGATCTGAAGCAGCGCACCGACCGGACCGCCCTGATCAACAGCAATGCTTTCGGGCTGTTCAACTCGGGCAAACACGTGCTGCTCGGCAACCCGAAAGGCGACGTCATCCTGGTCGAGTTCGTCGACTACAATTGCGGCTTCTGCCGGCGCGCTCTTGCGGACACGCTCGACCTCATCAGATCGGATGCCAACCTCAAAGTCGTTCTGTTCCAGCATCCGGTGCTGGGACCAGGTTCCGCCGAGGCGGCCCGCGTCGCCGTTGCCGTGCAAATGCACGATCGCAGCGCTGCCAAGTATCTCGAGTTCCACAGCAAGCTGCTCGCGGGCCCAGGTCGGGCCGACAAGGCCCGCGCGCTGGCGGTGGCCGCCGCGCTCGGCATCGACGTTGCGCAGCTCGAAGCCGACCTGGCCAGTCCTGAGGTCGATGCGAGGCTCGAGGAGGGCAAGAGGCTCACGCGCGCCCTCGGCATCCGCGGCACGCCGAGCTATGTCATCTGCGACAACATACTTGTCGGCGCCGTTGGCATTGGGCCCTTGAAGAGCAAGATCGCCGCGGCGCGACAGGCGCAGCAGGACTCCGGCCGACGCTGCGAACTCTAGCCATTCGATCGTCCGTGGCTAGTTCTCGGAGTCGGACCTCTGACCTCTCCCACGCTCAATAGGGCGTGATCACGTTGACGAGCGCGTGGCGCTTGTCCTTCAGGACCGCTTCGCGGGCGGCTGCCAGCACTCCTGGCAGATCGGCCGGCCGCTCCACGCGGGCGGCGAAGGCGCCGTGCGCCTCCGCGATCTTCTCGAACGGCGGACTGGGCGACAGATCGGCGAGCCCGAGGCCGTTCTCGCGCCCCGCGGCGCCCGAAGCGAACATCGACAGCGTCGCGCTGCGCACGGCGGCGTAGCGATTGTTGTTGAAGATCACCATCACGATCGGCAAGTCGTGCGCCTGCGCCGCCCAATGGCAGGCGGTCGGATTGGCGAAGATGAACCCCCCGTCGCCGATGGTCGCCACCACGAACCGGTCGGGCGCGGCGAGCTTGGCGCCCAGGGCAGCCCCCACGCTCCAGCCCAATCCGCCCGCGGGGCTGATGGCGAAGTAGGTGCCGGGGCGGGTCCGCCCGCAGTGGTCGAGCCGCAACTGGTACTCGTTGACAATGAGGCCGTCTGCGCCTGCCATCTCGCCGACGCAGCGGCTCAGGTATTCCGGCGTGATATGCGGTGCGTCCGGGTCGGCGACCGTCGCGGACTGCGTCCGCCGCTCGACAGCCCGTTCCTTGGGGGCACTCTCCCTCGCCAGCGCTGCTTCCAGGGCCTTCAGCGCGGCTCCGGCGTTGGCGGCGATCGACAGGTGGCTGGGAAAGTTGCGCATCGGATAGCGCAGGAACGCGGGGTCCTCGCCGATGTGGACGATGCGCGCCTGCGGGCTCGGCGCCTTCACGCTCGGCATCCAGGGGACATCGCACTCGATGACCAGGATGAGATCGGCATCGTCGAGGAACGGTCCCGGATCGAAGCCGCAATGCATCGGATGGTCTGTCGCCAGGCAGAGAAAGCGCGGCGAGTGGGCGACGACGGGCAGCTTGAATCTCTGGGCGATCCGGCCCAGGGTCTCTGCCTCCTCCGCCACTCGCCCCACAGTCGAGGCAATGACTAGCGGCCTCTTGGACACCGCAATCCAATTCGCGAGACGATCGATTGCCGCGGGGTCGGGATGAGCGGCCGACGGCACCGCGCGGGGCTCCGGCTGTTGAGGCGTCTCCACCGCTGCCGACAGCGGCTCGCGCGGGAGCATGAGATAGACCGGCCCGCTCGGGCTCGTCGTCGCCGCTTCCACGGCACGCGCTACGACGTCGTTGGCCTGCGCCGGATTGCGCAGCTCGTAGTCCCACTTGACCAGCTCGCGCACCATGCCGGCCTGGTCGAACATCTCCTGCGCCCAATGGATCGGCCGGCTGCGCGCCCCGAACGCGCCCGCCTCCATGATCGGCGAGCGCCCCGCCAGC
>Ga0247727_10013376_pt1 | contig 13851 bp, 22 predicted proteins | sample WisWelCaveWW1625_FD_202498 | JGI IMG/M metagenome (GOLD analysis project Ga0247727, IMG submission 202498) | Biofilm microbial communities from Wishing Well Cave, Virginia, United States - WW16-25 | ecosystem: Environmental > Aquatic > Deep subsurface > Groundwater > Cave microbial mat | place... | reverse complement strand
TTTATTCTCGTTCATCAGTATCAATTGGAAAGGAAGACCACTAACCAGTTATCAAGTCATTGTGAATTCAATTGCTTCCACCAAAACCAAAACCGGATTGAAGGTTTATGCGGTATTTGATGACCACAAATACGCCTTGCGAAAACGTGTCAGTCCGCAAGAAATGAAAGCATTGCAGATCATACCGCATGAGTTTCATGGAGAGTGGAACTATACTATCAAACCACGAAAGTGAATACTTTATTTTTTTACAGCCCCTTAGACAAAATACGGCGCGGCGTAAAAGACGACTCCAGCCTGCACAAGCTGTACTGGGAGATGCGACGTGAGCGCGAAGCCAAGGGGCTGCCGCCGGATGATGATTCATTTGATCCGGAGGCAACAATTGCTGAATGGCATCGGGAGCGCGCGGCGGCTCAGCCGTCTGGCTTACATCTTCGTCAAATCGCTTCGTCGAACAAGAGCAAACGTCTTTTGCGCGAATTTACGATCTGCATCGACCACGCTCCCGCGCACGGTTATCTGGCGTATTGTTCAGCGGTCAACGGCAAACGCATGCACGGCGAAACGGTTACCGAAGCGCAGAAAAAAATGACGGCGTATCTGGCGGGTTATCTCGGCAAGCTGGCGGCGCAAGGCAAGCCCTTGCCCAGAACCGGCACGCGCATTTAAAAAGGCAAAAATCGCGGCGTCGCTGCTTGAATAGAAAATTCACAAGTAATGGCATCAACAGCAACCCCGAAAGGGAAGATAGATTGGCGAAGCGGGGCAAAGCGCTTTTCAAATCCGTTTGCTTGGGCAAGTGCAAAAGCCGTGACTTGCCGAAGCGATTGAATTTGACCGGCATCGCGTCGGAGATGAACCGGCTGTGGGATGCGAGCGTTCGTGAACTTGCTTCGGGAGTGGTTCGCGAGCACGCCGCGCTGCTAGTTTGGGAACACGAGAGCTTGCGGCTTACGAACATCGTCGAAGGAACGGAGGATGACGATTATCAGCTTGCAACAGGGCAGCAGTTTGTCGGGACGTTTCACACGCATCCGTATGTCATGGGTTTGATGGGTATGGCATTTAGCGGGGCAGATATTGCGACGGCCCTTTTCTATCGTGAAAATCTGTCGGTCGTGCATAGTGGTAATCTAATTGTTGCAATGACGCGCACCGAATTGACGCCAAAGTTTTTTGATACTGGCGCCATTGAGAGAAGTGCAAAAGCGCTTTTTGAAAATTACAGACGAGCATTTCCTTTGCAGGCTGCTGTTTTAAAAATGAATCGTTTATTGTGTGAACAGTATAATTTCGGTTTCTACGGAGGGGATATTTCGGGACAATTACATTTGGAATTTCGACCATGAGCATAAAATCTGTGCGAGACAAAATTCGGCGCGGCGTAAAAGACGACTCGAGTCTGCATGAATTTTATTGGCAAGTGCGACGCGAGCGTGAGGCGAAGGGTTTGCCGCCGCCTGAGGAAGATTTATTTGACCCGAAACAAGTTTTTGCGGAATGGCGGCGCGAACATGCGGCGGCCAAAACCGTGACGCGGGAAAAAGCCGCAGCAACCAACAAACGTCTTTTGCGCGAATTTACGATCTGCATCGACCACGCTCCGGCACACGGTTATCTGGCGTATTGTTCAGCGGTCAATGGCAAGCGCATGCACGGCGAAACGGTTACGGAAGCGCAGAAAAAAATGACGGCGTATCTGGCGGATTATCTCGGCAGGCTGGCGGCGCAAGGCAAGTCCTTGCCCAGTACCGGCACGCGCATTAAAAAAATAAAAATCGCGGCGTCGTTGCTTGAATAGAAAATTCAAAAGTAGCGGCATCAACAGAAACCCGAAAGGGAAGATAGATTGGCCAAGCGGGGCAAAACGCTTTTCAAATCCGTTTGCTTGGGCAAGTGCAAAAGCCGTGACTTGCCGAAGCGACTGAATTTGACCGGCATCGCGCCGGAGATGAACCGGCTGTGGGGTGCGAGTATTCGTGAGTTGGCAGCGGGAATGGTTCGCGAGCATGCGGCGTTGCTGGTTTGGGAACGGGAAAACTTGCGGCTTACGAACATTGTCGAAGGCGCGGATGACGAGGTTGAGCCGAGCTATCAGCTTGCCGAAGGACAACAGTTGGTCGGTACCTTTCACACGCATCCGTATGTGACAGGAGTGACGGACGTCGTTTTTAGTGGGACTGATTTTGCAAGCGCGCTTACTTGCCGTGAGAATCTTTCGATTGTTCATTGTGGCAACACGATAGCAGCGCTAGCGCGGACGGAATTGACGCCAAAGATCGTTGATGATGAAGAAATCGAAAGGCGTGCGAATGATTTTGCAAGAATATATAGACACACTTTCTCGCTTCCGGAAACTGCATTAAAAATGAATTTTGTCATGTGTCAAAAGTATAAGTTAGGCTTTTACTTGGGAAATATCACTGGTCAATTACGATTGGAAATCCGGCCATGAATGAAACCACTACATTAAGCAAAGCGCGGCGAGGCATCAAGGATGATTCAAGCTTGCATAAACTTTATTGGGAAATACGCCGTGAGCGCGAAGCAATGGGCTTGCCACCCGATGATGATTCTTTTGATCCCCACAAAGTCATTGCCGAATGGCATCGTGAACAGGGCATGACGCCGCCGTGGGCGCGAAGGCTTCGCAAGAAGGTCTCGCCTCAAAAGACCAAGCGCCAGACACGTGAATTGTCTATTTTAATCGCGCCGTCGCGTGCGCATGGCTATTGGGTTTATTGTCCAGCCGTCAACGGCAAGCGCATGCACGGCGAAACGGTTACGGCAGCGCAGAAGAAAATGACGGCGTATCTGGCGGATTATCTCGGCAGGCTGGCGGCGCAAGGCAAGCCCTTGCCAAGCACCGGCACTCGCATTAAAAAAGTAAAAATCGCGGCGCCATCGCTTGAATAGAAAACTCAAAAGTAGCGGCGTCAACAGAAACCCGAAAGGGCAAAACGGATATATTGAAAAATGCGGATTGCAATATCGCAGCCATAAACGCAAATAACATTTTTAGCTTGCATTTCAGCCATGAAGAAACCAAATTCACCAAGTACCGCGCGGCGAGGCCGCAAGCTGGATGCGGAAAAAGTTGCTCCGAAAAAAGGCAAAGTCCGGTTTCACCAGTATACGATTTTGATTGACCCCGCGAAGGATTATGGCTATTGGGTTTATTGCCCAGCCGTCACCGAGAAACGTTTGCGCGGCGCCACGGTTGCCGAGGCGGAAAAAAAAATGATTGCGTATCTCACGAAATATCTCGGTAAGCTGGCGGCGGAGGGCAAGCCCCTGCCGAATAAAAAAGTGCGCATTGTGCGCATGAAAATTGAAGCGCCGCTCTCGCAATTAAACTCAAATTAATAAACTCATGTCCTTTCTCGAAAACATCGTCGCAAAATTTTCCGACCACGTTAAAATCGTGCCGCATCCGCGCGGCGAGAATGTGCTGGAAGTTACACGACAGGCACTTCCGGCGGTTTGCGCGTATCTCAAAAACGAGCACACGCCGCGGTTTAATTTTCTGATGGATTTGGCGGGCGTGGATTATTCAACGTTTGGTGCCTCGACAAGCTCGGCAGCCTATACCGGCGCGGCGGATCCGGTGATCAGGCCAGCGCCACCGGCTGTTAATACTCGTCGCGAGCGTTATGAAGTCGTCTATAATCTTTTCGCTTATCTTGAAAAGCTTCGGCTGCGTTTGCAGGTGCCGGTGCCGGAACTCACACCGGAATTGCCGACGTTGAGCCAGCTCTGGAGCGGCGCGGATTGGTTCGAGCGCGAAGTTTGGGACATGTTCGGCATTCGCTTCAAAGGCCATCCGGATTTGCGGCGGCTTTTGATGTATGACGAATTCAAAGGCCATCCTTTGCGCAAGGATTATCCGATCACGCGACGGCATCCGCTTGTCGACCATCAAAAGATGGCGCAAGATCAGAAGAATGGTCGCGCGCCGTTTCGCATCAAGCCGCCGCAGCACGGACAAAACACACAGAACATGCTGCTCAATATGGGGCCGTCGCATCCGGCGATGCACGGCGTCATTCACTTGCTGCTCGAGTTGGACGGCGAAAAAGTTCAGAAAGTGAGCGACATCGGTATCGGCTATTTGCACCGCGCGTTTGAGAAAGATTCCGAAAGCGTGACGTGGACGCAGGTGTTTCCATACACTGATCGCTTGAATTACGTTTCGCCGCTGATCAACAACGTCGGCTATGCAATGGCGGTGGAAAAATTGATGGGCTTGCAAACCACCGAGCGTTGCCAGTACATTCGCGTGCTGATGTCGGAAATCTCGCGCATCACCGACCATCTCACGTGCATCGGCGCGAACACGATGGAAATCGGCGCGATGACCGCGTTCCTTTATTTCGTCAAAGTGCGCGACATGCTTTACGAACTGGTCGAGGAGATCACCGGCGCGCGCCTCACGGTTTCGTATGTGCGCGTCGGCGGCGTGAAGGCAGATTTGACCGCAGAATTCCCCGAGCATCTGCGCAAAATTCTGGGCGAGCTGCGTCTCGCCATGAAAGAGATGCACACGCTCGTCACGCGTAATCGCATTTTTGTGGATCGCATGAAAGGCACCGGTGTCATCAGCAAAGAAACCGCGATTGATTACGGCTTCACCGGCCCGTTTTTGCGCAGCACCGGAATCGATTACGACGTGCGTAAAGCCGAGCCGTATTCGATGTACGATCAGCTTGATTTCGACGTGCCGTATGGCCAGTACGGCGACAATTATGATCGCTATCTCGTGCGCATGGAAGAGATTGAACAGAGCGCGTGGCTCATCGAGCAGTGCATGGAAAAATTGGGCAAAATGCCCAACACGCCGATTAATGTAGATCATGAAGGCAAGGAAGTTTCCGCCGATAAAATGGCTGATCTCGGCAAGTTTGGCTATACGAAAGGACTTTTACAAGTTCAGGCGATGACCGACCCGACGCTTTCCGGCGGCAATGCGTGGCTGCACAATAACATTTTCCCAAACGCCAAAGGCGCGGTACTGCCGTCGAAAGAAAAAACTTACGGCAGCATCGAAGGCCTCATGAATCACTTTATGCTGGTTATGGAAGGCTACGGCATCCAGCCGCCGCCCGGCGATGCCTATCAAGCCGTCGAAGGCGCAAACGGCGAGTTGGGGTTTTATGTCATCAGCGACGGCAAAGGCCAGCCGTACCGTGTGCGTGTGCGTCCGCCATGCTTCACGCTGATGTCGGGCTTCCACAAAATGATCGAAGGCGACATGATGGCGGATATCATTGCGACGTTTGGCACGGTAAATATGATCGCCGGAGAGTTGGATCGGTAGGGCAAAAAAGAGAAAAAGAGAAAACAGATAAAAAGATTTGGTGGTAAAACTCGAGTAAGGAGTTATAGCTCTTGTTTGATGACATTCTGCACCGAATGCGCAATAAGATTCGTGCGGGGGATTACGTCATGACCCTGCATGGCGATGAAGAATTGAATGCAGAGGAATTGAGTGTGTTCGATGTCGAAAGATGCGTCCTCTTAAACAGCTTCGGAGAGATGGTCATGCTCAACAGATCAGTTGGCCATAATAGAAAACGAAAGTGTGACAACTGCGGCAAAACCGGTGCGATAGAAAAACGCATTACACGAATTTACGGACGCGGCTCAGATGCGCTGGTTATCGAAAATGTTCCCGTCATTGTATGTCCGCATTGTGGCGCAAGCTATTTGGAAGCCAAAACTTTGCACGAGATAGAACGCATTAAGCTGCATCGCAAGAGTTTTGCAAAACAGAAACCCCTTGATGTCGCCACTTTTGCTTTGCAAAATGCAGCCGCTAGTGAAAAAAGATAAACAGAAGAAAAGCTAAAAAGATTTTTGAGAACGATGCAAGCGACCAGCAACAAACAACCAGCAACGAGAATATGAGTTTGAAACTTTCCAATCAATCCATGAAGCGCGTCAAAGAAGTGATGACGCATTATCCGAACAAGCAAGCGGCGCTGCTGCCGATTCTGCACATCGTGCAGGAAGAGAAGGGCTACGTCCCCGAAGAAATGGAAGCGGACATTGCCGAAGTTGTCGAAGTGCCGGTCGTGCGCGTGCGTGAAGTCATCATGTTTTACACGTTGTACAATCGCCGGCCCGTCGGCAAATATCACGTGCAAATGTGCCGGACGATTTCGTGCACGCTGTGCGGCTACCGTGAAGCGCTGAAACACATGCAAGAGAAACTCGGCATCGACGCCGGCCAAACCTCCCCAGACGGCAAATACACGTTGAGCGTCGTTGAGTGCCTCGCCGCCTGCGAAATGGCGCCCGCGATGCAAATTAATGAAAAGTATTACGGCAATTTGACGCCGCAACGGATTGACGAAATTTTAGCGAGTTTGGTGTAGCCGTAGCCCAGACCGCCGGTCTGGATTCACTTTATTTTCTCATTTGAGATTTACGACTATGGTAACCATCACTTTTCCCGACCGCAAAACCGAGAAGCGAGCACTAGCCTTTTTGCTCGGACGCTTTTCGGGTCGAGTCCTCCGATCAGGGAAGCATTTGGTTCCCGAGGCAGCGTTGAAAGCTCTCGCAGACCAAAACATTTTGTTTACCGAAGTAGTGAAGCTCGAAGTCCCGCTGCCGAATGAAACCGGCAATCCGTGGCTGGATAAATTCGGCTGGTTCAAAGATGATCCGACATTCGATGATTTGCAAGCGGAAATTGCGGCGTATCGGAAGGAAGTAGATTTGGAAAGCAATGGCAATTGATATAATTTTTGTGGAAAATACGGTTTGATTATGCCACGCACTTGTGCTATATTCATCCAGAAACTGCGGAATGATAAACAATGATTCAAATCAGCGTTGATGAAATGAAGCGCGATTTACCGGCGTTTCTTCAGCGAGTAGAGGCCGGTGAAACGCTCGTGCTGATAAAATCTGGAAAAGCAGTAGCCGAGATTAAGCCCATCATCTCGAGTTCGATTAATTCGCCCGCCATGCAGCTACGGCCCTTTGGTCTTTGTGCAGGAGAATTTACCGTCCCCGATGACTTTAACGCGCCGTTGCCGGAGAATATTTTAGCCGAATTTGAAGGGCGATGAAAATTTTAAATGAAGATAGTGATCATCTTTGAGATCGAAGCTTAAGCAACTTTTTCATGTGAAGATGTACGGCATATGATAACCACGACTTTTCCCGAACGCCTGATACAGTCCCATCCAAACATTATGATGGGCAAGCCCGTTGTGGCAGGTACTCGCATCACGGTTGAGTTGATTTTAGAAAAATTAGCTGCAGGTGAAACTATTGAGCAGATTTTAGAAGCTCATCCACGTTTAACAAAGCCGGCCATTCTTGCCGCTTTAGAGTTTGCCGCCCAAGCCCTGCGTGCTGATGTTGTTTATCCCATGATGGAACAAGCTGCATGAATCTACGAGGCATTGAAATGCTGAGTGCCTTCAGCATCAAAGCAAAAAGCTTTTGAACACGGATTACGCGGATGACACGGATTCTCACGGATTTTTATTTTTGTTTTATCCGCGTCAATCCGCCCAATCCGTGTCATCCGCGTTCAAAAAAATTTGACGAAGAAACTTTCAGAAATCTGCTCTGAGTTTGAGTGCTTTAGTTTCTAAACAAATAGCGATAGCTATTCAAAAAATTTTTTACTATGCCATTTCCAACATTATTCACCGATGACAAAGGCGGCGTCTTAACGCCATACATTAACCAAGAGTGCAACAAGCTCAAGAATTACCTGAAGCTCGGCGGCTATGAAGCCGCGAAAAAGGCGCTGGCGATGACGGCGGAGCAGGTGATTGAGGAAGTCAGCAAATCCAATTTGCGCGGTCTCGGCGGCGCGGGCTTTCCATCCGGAAAAAAGTGGAGCTTCATTCCGAAGAATTCTCCCAAGCCGACTTATCTGGTGATTAACGCGGATGAAAGCGAGCCCGGCACGTGCAAAGATAAATATATCATCATGGGCGCGGCTCATGCGTTGCTCGAAGGTATGATCATCGCCGCACGCGCGATCAATGCGCACACGTCTTACATTTATATTCGCGGCGAATATGTCGAGCCCACAAACATTTTGCAGGCCGCGATTGACGAAGCATATGAGGCCAAAATTCTCGGCAAGAATGCGATGGGCACGGATTACGCGCTCGAGGTTTATGTGCATCGCGGCGCCGGAGCTTACATCTGCGGCGAAGAGACCGCGCTGCTCGAATCCCTCGAAGGCAAGAAAGGCTGGCCGCGCATGAAGCCGCCGTTTCCGGCCATCGAAGGCTTGTTTCGTTCGCCGACGATTGTCAACAACGTCGAAACCATTGCCTATATTCCGATCATCATGAACAAAGGCTGGGATTGGTTTGCGAAACTCGGCACCGAGCGCAATGGCGGCTATCGTTTTTATAGCATCAGCGGCCACGTGAATCGGCCCGGTGTTTACGAGTTGCCAGTCGGCACGACGTTGCGCACGATGCTTTATGATTACGCAGGCGGCATTCGCGGCGGCAAAAAATTGAAGCTCGTCGTTCCCGGCGGCTCCTCGTCGCCGCCGCTGCGTCCGGAAGAGATCGACGTGAAAATGGATTTCGATTCGCTAGCGGCCATCGGCTCGATGCTCGGCTCCGCGGGCATCATCGCGATGGATGAAGACACCTGCTTACTCGATATGTTGAATGTGACGACGCGCTTCTATCATCACGAAAGCTGCGGCCAATGCACGCCCTGCCGTGAAGGCACCGGCTGGATGGAGAAAGTTCTCAGCCGCATGGTGAAAGGCGGCGGACGACTCGAAGACGTGAGCAACATGCCCGACATCGCCAACGGCATCATGGGCAACACCATCTGCCCGCTCGGCGATGCTGCGGCGACGCCCGTGCTCGGCTACATCAAAAAATTCCGCGAAGAGTTTGAGTCGCATGCGAAGTTTGGGAAATGCCACACTGGGGAATTTACGAGTTGGAAGCCGCCGGTGAAGGCGTGAGTTGAGTGCGTCCGAAATTAAAACAGGCAAGAATAAGCGATATAGCGAAAAATAAGGGAAAAGCGCTTTTAAAAGTAGTGTCCGAAGTTTTACGAAAGAGGGAATTATGAGCGACGAAGTCATTCTTGAAACCATCACAGCCGAATTGGACGCTGCCGATGCTGCCACCCTCAAATCGATTTGGCAAAATCTTCGTGAGGCGAAACAGAAGGTTGGAGTTTCGCCGGACACGGCTCATAAAAGAACATCGCAATTTATCGGAGAAAATCATCCTTGGACAAATTACGGCTTCCGGCAAAACCCTGTTGGACTATTCGACGCCGGAACAGCTTTTGGAGGTTTGTCATCGCACCGGCAAATTTCCCTTGCTTTTCATTAACGATGAGGTGATGGCAATTAAAGAGAGCAACTCGGCAATATCTAACTGATGAGGCGATTGAATAAATTTGAAGAATTAAGAAACGAACTGCCTAGTTTAGCTAAACAAGATTGCGCGTGGACTTCATTTACACTCTCGATGGCACTGGATGGGCGACGGCAACTCTGATAGTCGGCGACCAAACTGTATCGATGACCGTCTCATATCTTCGCGATTCACTACGCGAGCTTGCGAACGCTGTACTGCGTCTGCGAAATGGCAAGTCAAAAGCTACGGTAATTTTCATGGACGAGCCCGGTGAGCACCATCTGCTTCTCAAGCGAGTCGGCGATGATCTCAATGTCGAGATCCTCTGGTTTGATGATTGGGCAAGTTGGAAATTGGAACCTGATACAGGGCCGAAAAGCGTGTTCACTGCAACTGTCCCGTTGACTGATTTTCTGCTTGCTGCAACAAATGCACTCAAGATTTTGCTGGATACTTTCGGACTTGAAGGCTATAAGAACAAGTGGGTTGAACATGAGTTTCCGCTGGAAGAATATAAGAAACTGCAGACTATGAATTGAAGCTTATGAAGCGCCAAAACAAAAATCCGCGCTTTGTGATTTGCATCAACAACAGCGGCTATGTTGACGATCTGAAAGTGAGAACGGTTTATCAAGCTCTGCCCGACACCTCTGCCGCGCGCAGCAATTATCTGAGAATCATTGATGAAACCGGTGAGGAGTATTTGTATCCGGCGGCTTATTTTGTTCCGGTTGTTGCGCTGAAATAAGTCTTTCGGGGAGTGAATGGAATCACAAATGACTTGGCCGATTGAGGTGGCTGATCGTTATGGCCACACGATCTACATGACCGAAGAGCGCTGGCGGCATGCCAAACGGCATCGCGGCATGAGTGATGACATTTTGCCGAAAGCATTAACAACGCTTCGTGAGAGCAAACGTCGCCCAGATGAGCCGTTTTCCGATGTCTTCAGATACGAGAAACCGTTTCATCGTCTGCCGCTCGGATATAAAAGCGTCGTCGTGATTGTGAAATTCGAATTCGCTCTTTTCAACACTTACAAAGAAAACAATTTCGTCATGACTGCCTACATGCGTTAACCCTATGAAAGACATTTATTACGATGCTGAGGGAGATGTTTTAACGGTTAATTTCCCACATGCGAAAGTAAAAAAAGAAATGGCGATCGAAATAGCCGACACGGTTGTGCTTTATTTCGACGTCGTCAACGAAAAACCGCTACAGATGATTCTTATCTGTTATAATCGCTTGGTTCAATATACGCGCCGCAAGCCGCTCAAATTGGAAAGGCTGGCCTCGTATCCAAAACGCTTGCAACGCCTCGCGCTCAAGTTGATTCAACGACCGCCGGTCTCAAATTTTTTGGAATTGAAAGCTTCGGATACTGAGGCTTATCACGCTGTGCGCGTCAAGAAGCTGGTTCTGGAACCAAAAATTTTGGAAGAAGCAGCGTAGACCAAACAACGATGAAGCACTCAATAAACCTGCCTGCGGCGAGGCGCAATTATGAAAACTGCCATGAAAAGAGATTTTCTGATTGCCCTGATGAACAACAAGCGGGATTTTAAAATTGCTCAAGAGCAACACTGGTATCGGATTCCTGTAAAAACGAAGCAGACGCCCAAGAGTGTAATTGACAAAAGCCTGCGACATATCGCTTTTTATCACACAAAAGAATTCGGTCAAAATGCCTGTTGTATTCGTTGGCATGGCGAAGTTAAAAATATCTCAACCGTCAAACGCAAGGAGTTGCTTCCGGAACTGCCGAATGATCCAAAAGGTGAAAATGAATATTATAAAATCCAGTTCGGTGAGCTGCAAGCTCGCGCCGAACCCATAATCAGCCGGCGCCCGCGGCGAATATTGTTTATTCCGACAACCATGCCGCATTTTCAGCTCGCGCATGAAATCAACGAAGTGTTTTATGAAAGCCCGCTTGAAGAAGCGTTTTGGAAAGTTTTGCGCGACGAAAAGATCGAGGCGGAACGGCAATATCTTGTCGATGCCGACAAAAGGAAATTTTGTCTGGATTTTGCGCTTTTTTGCCAGGCCCGCAATATCGACGTCGAATGCGACGGCGACCAATTTCATTTGGAGGCGAAGGATGTCAAACGCGACAAGCAGCGCAACAATATTCTGGAAAGTTTTGGCTGGTCGGTGTTGCGCTTTACGGCGGAAGAGATCCAAAAGAATCTCGGCGACGCCATTAAACAGATCAAAAAGACGATCAATCAGTTGGGCGGTTTGCAGGACGTCGTTGACCGAAAAGTTTTTCGATATTTGGATGATGATTCGCCGCAGTTGAGATTATTGTAACATTGATGAAACGCCAAACTAAAAATCCGCGCTTTGTGATCTGCACCAACAACAGCGGTTATGTTGATGATTTGAAGGTGAGAACGGTTTATCAAGTTCTGCCCGACGCCTCTGCCGCGCGAAGCAATTATTTGCGAATCATTGATGAAACCGGCGAGGACTATTTGTATCCGGCGGTTTATTTTATTCCGGTTGTTGCGTTAAAATAAGTTTTTCGGGGAGTGAATGGAATCACAAATGACTTGGCCGATTGAGGTGGCTGATCGTTATGGCCACACGATCTACATGACTGAAGAGCGCTGGCGGCATGCGAAATTGCATCCCGGTATAGATGATTCAATCTTGCCGAAAGCGCTCTCCACACTTCGCACCAGCAAGCGCCGCCTCGATAGAATATATTCCCGAGTGTTTATTTATCAAAAAGGCTTTCCAAACTTGCCGCTTGGAAACCGGCAAGTGGTCGTTGCGGTAAAATTTGAGTTTGATCCACTTGATGTGGATAAAGAAAACAATTTTGTGCTAACGGCGTATTTACGCCACTAAACGCTAAGCGGAAAAGCTCATGAAGGAAATTTACTACGATGCCGAGGGAGATATACTCACGATTGATTTTCCCCGTATCAAAGGGAAAAAAGAACTCGGACTTCAGCTTGCAGATAACATCGTTTTGTATGTCAATCCATCTGAAGAAAAGGCCGTCCACATGATTTTCATTTCATATAGCCGGTTGGTCGAATACACGCGCCGCACTCCTTTGAAATTGGATATGCTGGCTTCATATCCGAAACGCTTGCAACGAACCGCGCTGAAGCTGATCCAACAACCGCCGGTCTCAAATTTTCTGGAATTGAAAACTTCAGATACCGAGACTTATCACGCCGTACGCGTCAAGAAACTCATTCTGAAGCCTACGATTTTAGAAGAACAACAGAGATCAACCACTAAAGTGTCGTTGAAATAATATAAGGGAGTGCTATGGAACTTATTCCGTTAATTGCCGAGGACGCGCACACGTTGGTCGTGAAAGGATTCGCCGAACGAAAATGGGCCGAAGCCCAAAATCTTTGTCATCTCACGACGTTGCTGATTCCAGTATTCCCTGATTACACGATTCAGATTCAAGTTCGCCCGGAAAGAAAAGGTTTTCCCGGTTGCCGCGACATCTTTGGAGGGCATGTAACGCTCGATCAAGAATTCTGGCCGCTCCTGTTAGGCGTGAACTTCGACTTGCCTAGCATCGTTCTGTCTGCGGCAGTTCGCGAGGCAAATGAAGAGCTTCGGATACGCAATCTCACCACGAATTATCAATACCTCATCCGAGAAAATGATCTTCATAAAGTTGGCGCCGTAGGTGAGTTTCAATGGAATGGCGAAGGAAACGTAGAGCGATCCACATTATTTGTTGTCACGATTCGAGAAAATTGCGCTGTCTACCCGATGGATGACATCGACAAAGTTTTTGTTTCAGTTGAGAAAGATATTCAGTCTTTGGACGATCTTCGAAGAAAATTTTTGGAAAACGAACAATATTCATACAAGAACAAAAAGAAAGCCGAAGCCGAAGGATATGCAAAGAATAAAGCCAACTGGCAGTTTGCCGATGGCGCAGCCAGAGTTCTAACAGATAACGTGTTGTTCTCAAAATTATTTGAAGTGGTATATAACCTGCCTGCCGAGGTATTCGCACCGGTTTAATGTAGCACAAATGAAGAAACTGATTTTAACCCAAACTTTTGGAAGAAACAGCATAAGGCAAAACCATGCCCATCATCACCATAGACGGAACACAAATCGAAGTCGAAAAAGGCGCGACCGTCATTCAAGCGGCAGAGCGGCTTGGCATCAACCTGCCGCGTTATTGTTATCATCCCGGCTTGAGCATCGTCGGCCAATGCCGCATTTGCTTGGTGGAAATCGAGAAGATGCCGAAGCTGCAAGTCGCTTGCTATACACCGGTGACGGACGGCATGGTCGTACACACGCAAAGCCCGAAATCCGTGCGTGGCCGCAAAGACGTTTTGGAACTGCTGCTCGTCAACCATCCGCTCGATTGTCCGGTGTGCGATCAAGCGGGCGAATGCTTCCTGCAGGATTATTATATGAAGATCGGCCAGTATGACAGCAAGATGGTCGAGGACAAAAACAAGAAGCACAAAGC
>Ga0247727_10013375_pt1 | contig 13855 bp, 11 predicted proteins | sample WisWelCaveWW1625_FD_202498 | JGI IMG/M metagenome (GOLD analysis project Ga0247727, IMG submission 202498) | Biofilm microbial communities from Wishing Well Cave, Virginia, United States - WW16-25 | ecosystem: Environmental > Aquatic > Deep subsurface > Groundwater > Cave microbial mat | place... | reverse complement strand
GCCGGCTGGACGCCGGGCCTGTGCATCTCCGACTCGCGCCTGCTCGTCAACTACTACCAGGTGACGAGCGACGGACGCATGGCGTGGGGCAAGGGCGGCGGGGCCCTCGCCTACGGCGGTCGCGTCGGCGCGTCGTTCGAGGGCGAGTCTCCCCGTGCGGCGGCGGTCGCGTCCGAGATGCGCGCACTCCAGCCCGGGCTGCGCGAGCTTCCGGTGGCGCGGAGCTGGACCGGGCCGACCGACCGGACGCCGGCGGCACTGCCGTTTTTCGGCCGGCTCGGCGGGAGGGAGGACATCCTCTACGGCTACGGGTTCTCGGGGAACGGCGTCGGTCCGACGGCCGTGGCCGGGCGCATCCTCGCCTCGCGTGCGCTGCGGCGGGACGACGAATGGGCCGCTGCCGCGTTTCCCGAGGGGCCGGACGGCCGGTTCCCCCGTGACCGCGGAGGGGCGTTCCCGCGCGAGCCGCTCCGGTCGCTCGGTGGCAGGATCGTTCGCTCGGCGATCGCTCGCAAGGAGGCGGCGGAGGACGCGGGGCGGCAGCCCGGCCGCCTCGACACGCGGCTCGCCGGGCTCGCACCCGCCGGGTTGACGCCCACGCGCGGGGACTAGAGCCGCACCGCCGCGCGCGGGCTGAGAGACTTGGCGCCGTGCGCCCGACCCTGCGTGTTCTCGACGACGACCTGATCGCCCGCATCGTCGACGAGGCCAAGCGCGTGCTGGCCGAGACCGGAGTCGAGGTGCGCGGGCCGCGGATGCGCGAGCGGTTGCTGGACGCGGGACTTCCCGTCGCCCCGGACGGTGAGCGCGTGCTCTTCCCGCCCGACGTCGTCGACGAGGCGGTGCGCACCGCGCCGTCCTCGTTCACCCTCTACGACCGCTCGGGCCGCCCGCACGCCGACATCGGCGGCGACCGCGTCCACTACGTGCCGGGCTCGAGCGGGCTGCGCGTGATCGACCACCGCACCGGCGAGACGCGCCTCGCGACCTCAGCCGACTTCGTCGAGTACGCACGGCTCACCGACGGGCTCGAGCACATCGCCTATCTCGCCACGGCGTTCTCGACGGTCGACATCGAGGCGGCGGTGTCGGATGCCTGGCGCCTCTACCTGTGCCTCGTCAGCTCCGAGAAGCCCGTTGTGTCCGGCGCCTTCACCGAGCACGGCGTGCCGCGGATGGTGGAGATGATGCAGCTCTTCCGCAGCGATCGCGCCGACCTCGTGGCGCGACCCATGTCGATCTTCACCGTCACCGCGACCGGGAACTTCCGCTACAGCGAGGACTCGTGCCAGAACCTGATCGACTGCGTCGAGGCGGGCATTCCCGTCGAGATCGTCCCCGTCACGCTGATGGGGCTGATCGCGCCCGTGACGCTGGTCGGCGCCACCGTGTTCCACACGGCAGACGTCCTGGCAGGCATCACGATGGCGCAGGTGATCCGGCCGGGGGCGCCGGTGCTGTTCGGAGGAGCGCCCGCGACCTTCCACATGAAGGCGGCGAGCTCTCCGATGGCGGCGATCGAGGCGCTCCACCTCGACGTCGCCTACGTCGAGGTCGCCAAGGCGCTCGGGCTGCCCACGCAGGCCTACATGGCGCTCTCCGACGCTCGCACGCTCGACGCCCAGGCGGGAGCGGAGACGTTCGGCAGCGCGCTACTGGCCGCGCTGGCGGGGGTCAACTCGGTGTCCGGCCCCGGCATGCTCGACTACGTGCTCGTGTTCAGCCTGCCCAAGCTCGTCTTCGACAACGAGATGTGCGGCCAGGCGCTCCACTTCGTGCGCGAGATCGCGCCGAAGGACGACCTTCCGGTGACCGATCTCGTCACCCATCTGCTCGACGAGGCGCACCTGATCATGGCCGACCACACGACCACGCACTGGCCCGAAGAGCTGTGGCTGACGGGCCCGACGATCGACCGTGAGAACCGCGAGACGTGGGAGCGCCACGGCGCCAAGGATCTCGGGCAGCGCGCCTGTGAGGAGGTCGACCGCCGCCTCGCCGCGTATCGCCCGCCCGAGACGGACCCCGTCCTCGAGGAGGAGCTGCGGGCGATCGTGCGGTCGGGGATGGAGGGCACCGACGAGCTGCCGGCCCTGCCGCCCCTGCCGGAGGAGGCGCCCGCCGCGACGACCGGTGGCCGCCGCCAGAACCGGCGCCGCGCCGCGCGCGAGAGCTGATGGCGCGGTACGAGCCACCCGACGCCACGAAGGCCCCGCGCTATTCGGGGGTGAGGACGTTCGCGCGCTGCCCGCATGTTCCCGACTCGCTTGACGGCGTGGACGTCGCGGTGCTGGGCGTTCCCTTCGACACGGGCACGAGCATGCGCGCCGGCACGCGGTTCGGGCCGGAGGCGATCCGCTCGGTCTCGGTGATGCTGCGGCCGTACAGCCCATCGCAGGCGACGCCGGTGTTCGGCGCGCTCTCGGTCGTCGACCGCGGCGACGTGGAGGTGACGCCGCAGAACGGCGAGCGGACGGCCGGCCAGATCGCGGCCGCGCTCGAGCCGGTGGTGCGGGCGGGAGTGACCACCCTGACGCTGGGCGGCGACCACTCGATCGTGCTCGGCGAGCTGCGCGCGCACGCGGCCGTGCACGGGGCGGTCGGTCTCGTCCTGCTCGACGCCCACGCCGACGTGTGGGACCAGTACTACGGCGAGCGGTTCTTCCACGGCACGCCCTTCCGGCGCGCCGTCGAGGAGGGGCTGCTCGACCCGTCCCGGTCCTTCCTCGCCGGCATGCGCGGCTCGCTGTACGGGCCCGAGGACGTGGCGCTGCCGCGCGAGCTTGGCTTCGAGCTGCTCACGACGGACGAGCTGTCGGCACTCACTCCCGCCGAGTACGGCGCACGTGTCAAGGAGCGGGTCGGCGGCGGGCCCCTGTTCCTCTCCTTCGACATCGACGTGCTCGACCCGGCCTTCGCGCCCGGCACCGGCACCCCGGAAGCGGGCGGCCTCTCCACGCGCGAGGCGCTCGGCTATCTCCGGTCGCTTGCCGGACTACGCTTCTCGGGCTTCGACGTGGTCGAAGTGAGCCCGCCCTACGACGGCCCCGGCCAGCCCACCGCCGTCGCCGCGGCCAACGTTGCGTACGAGCTGCTGACGCTCGCCGCAGTGGCTCGAGCCGGGTAGCTCAGACCGCGATCGGGTTCGTCCACGCGCGGCGGCCGGCCGCGTCGGTGACCTCCAGGCGGGCGTAGCCCCCGAGCCCGGCGAGCGAGAGGCGCGCCGCCGTGATCGACCCGGCCGGGTCGCGCTCGAGCACCTCTGCGTCGTAGGTGTATCCGAGCCGGCCGGCGTTCGCGGCCGCGCCGACCCGCGGCACGGAGACGAGCGTCAGCGACCTGGCCGGCGAGCAGCGAACGACCATCGCTGCGTCCTCGACGCGGACGTCGTGGATCTCGGGTCCGCACGAGCCGTAGCAGCGTCCCGCCGCAAGTGCCTCGAGCACCGCCTCCGCAGTGCGTTCGGCCGCCCGCACCCACGTCCACGCAAAGCCGGAGTCGAAGCCGGGGTGGTGCGTGTCGTCGGTGGCGATCGCCCCGACGAGACGGCCGCCCTCCAGCCACGCGTCCCAGTGGACGCTCGACAGCCCGCGCCCGATCTCGAGCTCGCAACCGGCGTTGTAGACCTCTACCCCGGTGACGCTCTCGGGGAGCTCGAGCGAGCCGGGCACGATGCCCGTCCAGTACGGGTGAGCGAGGTAGGCGAGCCCGCCGTGGGCCTCGATCCAACCGCCGACTTCGGTCAGCGACGGCCAGGCTGTGCGCATCTCCGCGAGCTCGTCCTCGGGCACCTCCACCCCGAACCCGAGGACGTGCCCATCGAGCTCGCCCGGCAGCGTGCAGTTGAGCTCGACTCCGGCGATCGTGACCAGGCCCTCGTGATCCGGCGGCTCCGTCACGACGCGGTGATCGGTGACCGCGAGCACGTCGTACCCGGCCCGTGCGTAGTGCCCGGCCAGACCGGCCGGCGTGAGTTCCCCGTCCGACTCGGTCGTGTGCGCGTGCAACGCGCAGCGAAGCCACGCGCCGGGGGAGGCCCAGGCGTCGATCATCGCCCGGCCAGTATCTCGCGCAGCACGTCGGGCCGGTCGCTGAAGATGCCGTCGACGCCGAGCGCCGCCAGCTGCCGCATCCGCGCAGGGTCGTTGACGGTGTAGACCAGGGTGGTGAGGCCCAGCGACCAGGCGCGCTCCAGGCCGCGCCGCGTCACGCGCAGGTCGTGGAAGCCGACGCCCCAGGCGTAACCGGCGGCGCGGCGGATCGTGACGCCGTAACCGACGTGCTGGATCACGCGCAGCCCCGGTCGCAGCCGCAGCGTCTCGCGCAGCGCCCTGGGCTCGAAGGAGATCACGACGTCGTCGGCCCCCAGCAGCGCCGCCGTTCGAGCCACGATGTTGTGGCGGCGGTGGCGCCAGGCGTGCTTCAGCTCTACCATCACGCCGACCCGGCCGCGCATGAGGTCGAGCGCCTGCTGCAGCGTCGGGATCCCGACCTCCGCGAGCTCGGCGGCCGTGCGGGCGCGGAGCTGCCCGGTCAGCGGTGTCGTCCCGCCGAGGTCGGCGTCGTGGAAGACGACGAGCTCGCCGTCTCGTGAGGCCTGCACGTCGAGCTCGACGTAGTCGGCGCCCAGCTCGATCGCGCGCTCGAAGGCGGGGAGGGTGTTCTCGCGCTCGTCGTGCGACGCGCCGCGGTGGGCGATCACCAGCGTCACGTGAGGCCGATCGAGCGCCCCGCTCCCTCGGGGACGGGAAGCCCCGCGTGCGCAACGGCGGCCGCCGCGACCCCGGACGCGAGCGGGTCGAGCATCGGGCAGCTCCGCCCGGCCACCGTGTCGACGTGGAGGAGCACGTGCTCGCCGGTCGCGAGCACCGCGCCCGTCCGTGCGTGCACGAGCGTGTGAAACAGGTGGAGGCGGTTCCCGTCGGCGCCGAGCACCTGTGTCTCCACCGCGAGCGGCTCCAAGGCGCCGACCTCGCCGAGGTAGCGGATGTGCGTCTCGACCGTGTAGAAGCTGTGACCGCCGTCGAGGTAGGCAGCGTCGAGCCCCGCGTGGCGCAGGAACCCGTCGGTGCCGTAGGCGAGCACCTCGCCGTAGCGCCCTTCGGTCAGGTGGCCGTTGTAGTCGACCCAAGCCGGGTCGACGACGACCTCGGTCAGTCGCAGCGGCGCGGCCGGGTCGGTCACGCCGGCCGCGGGTGCACGCTCGAACAGGCGACGCTCGTGTTCGGCGAGGACGGCGCCGGCGCCCCAGTCACACGACCGCAGCGCCTGCAGGATGGCAACGAGGTTGTCGTCGCGGATGCGCTCCAACTCGCGGACGGTGAGCCCGCCGGCCTGCTCGTCCGACTGCGAGCAGATCGTGTCGAGCAGCTCGTCGGTCAGCTCGGGGACATCGGTGAGCTTCGACCACGGCCACTGCAGCGTCGGCCCGAACTGGGCCATGAAGTGGCGCATGCCCAGTGTGCCGCCGGCGATGCGGTAGGTGAGAAACGTTCCCATCTGCGCCCAGCGCAACCCGGCTCCGAAGCTGATCGCGTCGTCGATCTCCCCGGTCGTGGCGACGCCGTCGCGCACCAGCCACAGCGCCTCCCGCCACAGCGCCTCCAGGAGACGGTCGGCGACAAACCCGTCGATCTCCTGCCGGACGATAAGAGGCCGCATGCCGATCGACTCGTAGAAGGAGCACGCCCGCGCCACCGTCTGCGCGGAGGTGCTCGCACCCGCGCAGACCTCCACCAGCGGCAGCAGGTAGACCGGGTTGAACGGATGCCCGACGACGAAACGCTCGGGGTGCCGCATGTCCGCCTGCAGCCGCGTCGGGAGGAGGCCGGATGTCGACGAGCACACGAGTGCACCCGATGGGGCGTGCGCGTCGATCTCGGCGAGGACACGGAGCTTGAGCTGCTCGTCCTCTGGCGTCGACTCCTGCACGAGGTCGGCACCCGCCACCGCCTCGGCGAGCGTGCCGGCGAACGTGACGCTGCCGCGCGTGCGGGGCGCGAGGGTCAGCCTGGCCCACGCGCGTTCGGCGTTGGCGAGCGTGGCCGCCAGCCGGCTCTCCGCCTCTGCTGCGGGGTCGAAGACGGCGACGTCGATCCCGTGCTCGACGAGGCGGCCGGCCCAGCCGCCGCCGATCACGCCTCCCCCGACGAGCGCGACCCGCATCTCAGACGTGCCGAGTCAGACGCAGCCGCTCGCGGACCTCGGCGGGTGACAGCACGCGCACGTTCATCGCCTCGAGGATCGTCACCGCCCGCTCGACCAGAGCGCCGTTCGTCGCCTTGACGCCGCGGTCGAGCCAGATGTTGTCCTCCAGCCCCACGCGCACGTTGCCTCCGGCGAGCGCCGCCATCGCCACGTATGGCAGCTGCATGCGGCCGATCGAGAAGGCGGAGAACACGCATCCGGGCGGCAGCTGGTTGACCATGGCGAGCAGCGTCCCGGGGTCGTCCGGCGCCCCGTAGGGGATGCCCAGGCAGAGCTGGATCAGCACCGGGTCGTCGATCAGCCCTTCGGCGACGAGTTGCTTGGCGAACACGAGATGCCCGGTATCGAAAACCTCGATCTCGGGACGCACGCCGAGCAAGCGCACCTGACGTGCCATCTCGCGCAGCATGGAGGGCGTGTTCGTCATCACGTAGTCGCCCTCCGAGAAGTTCATCGTCCCGCAGTCGAGAGTGCAGATCTCGGGTCGGAGCTCCGCCACGTGCGCCAGGCGCTCCGTGGCCCCCGCCATGTCCGTGCCGTCCGGCGAGGGCGGCAGCGGCGTCTCGACGCCGCCGAGCACGAGGTCGCCGCCCATGCCCGCGGTGAGGTTGATCACGACGTCGGTGCTCGAGGAGCGGATGCGCTCCACGACCTCGCGGTAGAGCGCCGGGTCGCGCGAGGGGCCGCCGGTAGAGGGGTTGCGCACGTGGAGATGCACGATCGCCGCCCCCGCCCGAGCCGCCTCGATAGCGGCGTCGGCAATCTGGGACGACGTCACGGGGACGAGCTCCGAGCGATGCGCCGTGCCGCCGGCGCCCGTGACCGCGCATGTGACAAAGACCTCGGTGTTCATGGCCGAGAATCTATTCGGGTCCGGCTTGCCGCGTATAGACCGGACGGGAAGGATGGGGCGGTGAGGTCGCGGGCGACAAGCGTCTACGTGCTCCTGTTCACGTGCGAGGTGGCGTGGCTCGCGATGATCCCGCTTGCACCCCGCTTCGCCGAGGAGCTCGACCTGACCCGGGTAGAGACGGGGGCGCTGCTCGCGGCCGCCGGGCTCGCCACCGTCGTCGTCTCGCTCCCCGTCGGTCTGCTCGCCGACAGGTTTGGGCCGCGCCGGCTGACGCTGGCGATCGGGGTCGTGCTCACACTGTCCTGCGTGGCACAGGGCATCGCGCCCGATTACGCGTCGCTGCTAGCCGCGCGCGTTGCGTTTGGTGCGTCGCTCGGTGGGTTGTGGACTGCCGGGCTCGCGCTGCTCTCTACGTCGCTGTCGGGCAGCCGGCGGACGACCGCTCTCGGCGGCACGATCACGATCGCCGCCGCAGCGAGCGTCGCCGGGCCCATCCTCGCCGGCGTGATCGGCGACGCGTTCGAGCTCGGCACGCCGTTCCTGATCCTCGCCGTGGTGGCGGCGGTCGCGACGGCGTCGCTCGCGCTCGACCGCGGTCAGACGTCGTGGGTACACGACCGTCGCTCGCCGCGCGAGGCGGTCTCGGCCGGACGCCGGGATGGCTATGTCCTCGCGGCCGTGATGCTGATGGCGCTGCTCGGGATGGTGAGCGGCAGCATCAACCTGCTGGTCCCGCTCGAGCTGCGCAGCGACGGTCTGTCTGCAGGCGAGATCGGCCTCTGGTTCTCGATCTCCTCCGTGCTCTTTCTCGTTGGGACGCTCGTCGTGACGCGGCTCGCCGGTCGTGGCGCGGGGCTGCGGCTCGCCGGTGCAGCCGCGCTCTGCTACGCGATCCTGATCGTCCTGCCGGTGGCGACCGGAACGACGGTCGTGCTGCTCGCGTTCCTCCTGCTGCGCGCTCCGTTCTGGTCGACACTGTCCACGCTGCCGTTCCCGTTCGGCGCGATCGGCGCCGAGCGCGCCGTGATCGGACAGGGCGCCGTGGTCGGCATGCTCAACCTCGCCTGGGGCGTCTCCAACACGGCCGGCCCGCTCCTTGCCGGCGCCGTCGCCGACTCCGTCGGTGTGCGTGCGGCATATCTGCCGGCGCTCGTGATGTGCCTGCTTGTCGGCGGCGCCATCCTCGTCCTCGCGGCGCGGGGGACGAGCCCCGCCCCCGAACCGGGGACGGAGTCCGTGTAGGCGACTAGGGCGCCCGCGGATATCGCGAGAGCTCGTCCCGTCGGGTCACGTCCATCGAGTTGCGCGTGTACTGCGCCGACGCGTCGAGGTGCGGCTGGTGGTCCCACGAGCGCTCGCGGCCGCTGCGCAGGGCCTCGAAGAGGAGCAGCCGTTCCTGCTGGCTGCGCCTGACCGCGGCGTCGAGCGCCTCCTCGTCCCAACGCGCCCCCGTCTCGGCGCGGAGCGCTGCCACTGCCTCGGCGTTGGCGGGATCGTCCGCGACGTTCAGGAGCTCGTCAGGATCGGCGTCGAGATCGAACAGGTGATCCGGGTCGGGGCGGCTGTGGATGTACTTCCAGCGTCCGCGGCGGATCATGAACATCGGCGCGACCGAGCCCTCACCGAGGTACTCGCCGACCACCGTTGCGTCCGGCTCCTCGGGTGCGCCTTCGAGGAATGGCACGAGGCTGCGACCGTCGACGTCCGACAGGCCGGGACCACCGAGATCCGACAGCGTCGGCGCGATGTCCGCAATCGAAACGGGAGTCGTCACGCGTCGCACCTCGAAGCGGCCGGGCGCGTGGACGACGAGCGGAACGCGCGCAGAGTGCTCGAGGAACGACATCTTGTACCAGAGCCCACGCTCGCCCAGAAACTCGCCGTGGTCGGAGGCGAAGACGGTCACCGTGTCCTCCGCAAGCCCGCACGCCTCGAACGCTGCCAGGATCTCGCCGATCCTCTCGTCCACGTAGGAGACGCTCGCGTAGTAGCCGTGGCGCGAGGCGCGGACGTCCTCAGCAGTCACGTCCACGTCGCCCATCTGGGCGGCGTCGTACAGTCGCTTGCTGTGTAGATCCAGCTTGTCCGGCGGGATCGGCGCGATGCGCGGCTCGTCAATCTCGTCGTCCGCGTACAGGTCCCAGTGCCGTTGCCTCGCCACGAACGGGTCGTGGGGGTGCGTGAAGGAGACGCAGAGGCAAAGCGGTGTGTCCGGCTCGTAGCGGGCGTGGTCGTAGACGCGGCGCACCGAGTGGAACACGACCTCGTCGTCGAACTCGAGCTGGTTCGTGATCTCGGCCACGCCGGCCTGCTTGACCGAGCTCATGTTGTGGTACCACCAGTCGATCCGCTCGTTGCCGCGGCGCCAGTCGGGAGTCCAGCCGAAGTCGGCCGGATAGATGTCGGTCGTCAGCCGCTCTTCGAAGCCGTGCAGCTGGTCGGGGCCGACGAAATGCATCTTTCCCGCCAGGCACGTCCGGTACCCCTGGAGCCTGAGGGCGTGCGCGAACGTCGGCGTCGACGCAGGGAGCTCCGCACCGTTGTCGTAGGCCCCGGTGCGAGAGGGGAGCCGGCCGGACATGAGGACGGCGCGTGCCGGCGCGCACAACGGGCTCGCGGTGTACGCCCGATCGAACACGACTCCCTCGTGGGCGAGCCGGTCGATCGCGGGCGTCTTCGTGACCGGGTGGCCGTACGCTCGGAGGAAGAGCGCCGAGAGCTGATCGGCGACAAGGAGCAGGATGTGCGGGCGCTCGCGCACGGCGGTTGACGCTACCAGTCGATCGTCCGCCTGCTTGCTTTTTCCGCGGTTACGACCTTGAATCCCCGGTACCAAGCATGTTCGCCCAATAAGGAGGCGCCTATGACCACCGTCGACGAGATCCTCCAACACGAGGTTCGTCGTGGCATGACCCGCGAGCAGCTCGTCCGCCGCGCGGGGGCACTCGGGCTCGTCGTCTCGGCCGGCGCCTTTGGCCCCCTCACGGAAAACGCCTTCTCGTCGGTGAACGCCAAGAGGGGCGGCACGTTCCGCATCGGCGTCTCGGGCGGCTCCACGAAGGACTTCATCGACGGCCAGCACATCGTCGCGAAGACCGACATCGCACGGCTCGTCGTCGGCTGGGACGGCCTCTCGTACTTCGACGAGAGCTACAAGCCCCAGCTCTCGCTCGCCGAGGAGCTTCGAGCCGAGAACCCCAAGCAGTGGCTGATCCGCGTGCGCGACGGCGTCGAGTTCCACAACGGCAAGACGATGACGGCCGACGACGTGATGTACTCGATCCGGCGCACCCTCAAGAAGAAGCTCGGCCTGTTCGGGCTGGCCGCGTACGGCGCGATCGACCCGAAGCGGCTGAAGAAGCTCGACAAGCGGACTGTCCGCGTCTTCCTGTCACGGCCGGACGTGACGCTGATCGACTCGTTCTCGCAGTACTTCAGCGGCATCGTGCCGGTCGGGTACCAGCCGGACGCGGTGGGCAAGGGGGCGTTGCAGTACATCGGGACGGGGCCGTTCAAGGTGAAGAGCTTCACCCCCGGTCGCCAGAGCGTCCACGTGCGCAACGAGAACTACTGGCGCGCGGGGCAGCCGTACTTCGACCAGGTCGTGATCATCGACTTCCCGGACGACTCGGCGCGCGTCAACGCGCTCCTCTCGGGCCAGGTCGACGCGATCACGGATGTGCCCTTCGCGCAGATCAAGGTCGTCACGGGCCGCAACAACCTCAAGCTCTACCAGGCCCCGACCGGCGCATGGACGCCGCTCTCGATGAGAGTCGACACGGCGCCGTTCGACGACAATCGCGTGCGGCAGGCGATGCGGCTGCTGATCAACCGGCCGCAGGTGATCAAGCAGGGCCTGTCCGGCTTCGGTCGTGTCGGCAACGACGTCTATTCGCCGTTCGACCAGTGCTACGCCGGCGACGACTTCCCGCAGCGGAAGTACGACCCGGAGAAGGCAAAGTCGCTGCTCAAGGCGGCGGGCCAGGAGGGCCTGACCGTCGACCTTGTCACATCGCCCGCCGACACCGGCATGGTCGAGGGCGCCCAGATCTTCGCCGAGAACGCGAAGGCGGGCGGCGTCACCGTCAATGTGCAGAACGTCGACGGCGGCGTGATCTACGGCGACCAGTACCTCAAGTGGCCGTTCGCGGCCGACTACTGGGGCACCCGCAACTACCTCGCGCAGGTCGCCGTGGGGAGCCTCAAGGAGTCACCGTTCAACGAGACGCACTGGGACGCTCATCCGCAGTTCGGGAAGTTCCTGAAGCTGTACCGCCAGGCGTCCGCCACGGTGGACCAGAAGAAGCGCTGCCAGATCGTCAAGGACATGCAGCGCATGGAATACGACCAGGGTGGCCACATCATCTGGGGCTTCAAGAACCTCACGGACGGCTTCAGCAAGAAGGTCGGCGGCTTCAAGACCGACCGCGGCACCCTCAACCTGAACAAGTACGGCAACGGGTTCCGCACGATCTACTTCGTGTAAGGAGCCGGCGTGGGGGTCAGAGCCTGACCCCCACGCCTCGCCGATGCTGATCCGACCCGCAGCCGGCGACGACGTCGTGGCGATCCGGCGGCTCGTCCGGGCGGCGTATGCGATCTACGTTCCGCGAATGCGGCGTGAGCCCGCCCCCATAAGGGCGGACTACGAGGCGCTCATCGCGGCCGGTGAAGCGTGGGTCGGGGTGGAGGACGACCGCGTCGTTGGGGTGCTCGTGATCCGTCCCGGCGACGGCGAGCTCGAGCTCGAGAACGTGGCAGTGGATCCGGGCTTCCAGGGCCGCGGCGCCGGACGGGCGCTGATCGCGTTCGCGGAGGATCACGCGCGCAAGCTGGGTCTCGACGCGGTGACGCTGTACACGAACGAGGCGATGACCGAGAACCTGCGCCTGTACCCGTCGCTCGGGTTCGTCGAGATCGGACGACGCGTCGAGGGCGGCTTCCGGCGGGTCTACTTCCGCAAGACGATCTGCACGCCAGCCCACTGATTCCAGCTGAATAGGTGGACTCTGCGGCAACGGCGGGCTAGCCTCGCGACCATGAGGCTCTGGCACGGCGTCACTGGCTTTGTCATCCGCCGTCTTCTGCTCGGCCTCGTGACGCTGTTCGTCGCCTCGCTGGTCATCTTCGCCGCGACGCAAGCGCTCCCTGGCGACGCCGCCCGCTCGATCCTCGGGCGGAGCGCGACCCCCGATGCACTCGCCGAGCTTCGCCGGCAGCTCGGCCTCGACGAGTCGATCCTGAAGCAGTACTGGGACTGGATCACCGGGATCCTCTCGGGCGACCTCGGCACGTCGCTCGCCAACAGCCTCCCTGTGACCGAGGTGCTCGGGGAGCCGCTTCTCTACTCGGCATTCCTGATGTTTCTCTCCGCGGCGATCAGCGTGCCGCTCGGCATCGTCCTCGGCGCCGCCAGCGCGCGACGGCGCGACAGCGCCTTCGACCAGGTCACCTCGACGGTAACGCTCGGGCTCGCGGCGCTGCCGGAGTTCGTGGTCGCGATCACGTTCGTCGTCCTCTTCTCCACCACGGTCTTCCACGTCCTGCCCGGCGTGGTCGTGGCCGAGCCCGGCGTCGGCCCGTGGCACTACCCGAAGGAGCTGATCCTGCCCGTCGCGGTGCTCGTGATCGCCGTCGTGCCCTACACGGCGCGGATCATGCGTGCCTCGACGGTGGAGATCCTCGAGAGCGACTACGTCGAGATGGCGAGGCTCAAGGGGATGCCGGAGCGGCTCGTGCTGTGGCGGCACGCGGTGCCAAACGCCCTCGCGCCGACGTTCCAGGTCACGGCGCTCAACCTCGCCTACCTGGCGGGTGGCATCGTCGTTGTCGAGGCGGTGTTCAACTACCCGGGCATCGGCGATCTGCTCGTCGACTCGGTGCACGCGCGCGACATGCCGATGGTCCAGGCAATCGCGCTCCTCATCGCCGCGCTGTACGTCGTGCTCAACCTGCTCGCCGATCTGGCAACGATTCTCGTCAGCCCACGGCTGCGGACATCTCTCGCATGAGCGACGCCGCGATCGAACGGGTCGAGGTCGCCGGTGAGCGTCGCGAGCGCCGGCCGTGGCAGGTGCTCCTCTCCGCGGCGTGGGCGCAGCACCGGACGAAGATCGGGCTCGGGATCACGCTGCTGCTCCTCGGTGCCGCGCTGATCGGGCCGCTCCTGGCGCCGCACTCGCCCACGGAGTTCGTCGCGGCGCCGTTCGCCGAGCCGTCCTCGGAGGCGCTGTTCGGTGCGGACAACCTCGGGCGCGACGTCCTCAGCCGGTTCCTCTGGGGCGGCATGTCGGTGCTCGCGCTGTCCGGGATCGCGACTGCTCTCGGTGTCGTGCTCGGCGTCAGCATCGGTCTCGTCGCCGCCTACTCGCGCGGGAAGCTCGACGACCTGCTCATGCGCACGATGGACGTCGTCCTCTCGTTCCCCCAGATCGTGTTCGCGCTGATCCTCGCGGCGACCATAGGCCCGAAGCTGTGGCTCCTCGTGGTGGCGGTGGCGCTGACGACGATGCCGCGCGCCGCCCGGGTCACCCGCGGTGCGTCGGTCGAGGTGGTGGAGCGCGACTTCGTGCGAGCCGCTGAGGCGATCGGCGTCCCGCGTCGGCGCATCCTGATGGGCGAGGTGCTGCCCAACATCACGAGCCCCCTCATCGTCGAGGCCAGCCTGCGCCTCACCTTCAACATCGCGGTCGTCGCGGGGCTCAGCTTCCTCGGGTTCGGGCTGCAGCCGCCGAGCGCCGACTGGGGGCTGATGATCAACGAGAACAAGAACGGCCTCGTCATCCAACCGTGGCC
>Ga0247727_10013374_pt1 | contig 13855 bp, 14 predicted proteins | sample WisWelCaveWW1625_FD_202498 | JGI IMG/M metagenome (GOLD analysis project Ga0247727, IMG submission 202498) | Biofilm microbial communities from Wishing Well Cave, Virginia, United States - WW16-25 | ecosystem: Environmental > Aquatic > Deep subsurface > Groundwater > Cave microbial mat | place... | reverse complement strand
CCTGAAGGCGTACCAGAACCTGGCGAAGCTGGAGGAGGCGTCGCGGTTTGCGCCGTGGCTTTTTCGAATCGCCCACAACGAAGCGTTCTCCTTGTTGCGGAAGCCGAAGCTGGAGGACGGGGAGCCGTGGGATGCGGCTCCACGTCCCTCCGGGCCGCGGCTGCTGCCGATCGAGACGTCGCTGGCGGTTCGGGCGGCGCTCGAGCGGCTCTCGGAGGATCAGCGGGAGGCGGTGATGCTCAAGGTCTATCAAGGCTTCAAGTTTGAGGAAATCGCCGAGATTACGGATTCCCCGGTTTCGACGATCAAGTCGCGTGTGTACACGGCGCTGGAGCTGTTGAAGGAAACGCTGGCGCCGGCGCGAATGCGAGGTAAAGCATGAATTGTCCCGATTTCGATCTGAAAGGCTATCTGCTCGGGGAGCTCTCCGAGCCGGAGCGGCGCGCGGTGAACGAGCATGCGGCCGGCTGCGGCTCCTGCGGCGAGGCGCTCGAGCGGCTGCAAGCGACACACCGCGCGCTGCTGACGCTCGAGGAGGAAGAGATCCCGCGGCGGATCGCTTTCGTCTCGGACAAAGTTTTCGAGCCGCGCTGGTGGCACGGAGTGTGGCGGTCCGGGCCGCGGCTCGGCTTCGCGTCGGCGGCGCTGCTGGCGGTCGCGATCATCGCGCACGGTCTGATACAGCCGCCGGCGGCGTCTCCACCGGCCACCATGGCGATGGACCGCGCCGACGTCGAGTCCGTGGTTCGCCAGGTGATGGCCGCGAGCGAGGCCGATGTCAACACACGGCAAGACGCCAGAATCGCCGAAGCGGTGGCGGCCTCCGAGAAGCGCCTGGACGGCGAGCGGCGGGCCGACATGAAGGCCGTTGAGGAGACTTTCAAGGTACTGCTGAAAAAGGTCAACGTGCAAATGGCGGCCTGGCGGGGAGGCTCGCTGTGACCGCAAGAGCTCTGATCACGCTGCTGGCGGGGGCGGCGCTGGCGGCGGCGACACAGAAGCCGCTGGTGAGCCGCGCGGCGCTCGCGGCTCTCGAGAAAAATTTCGACCAGCGGATCTACCAGCGCTTCGGCGTGGATGACCCGATGGACCTGCTCGGCACCACGCGCGGCGTGTACCTGGACGGATTCGGCGCGCTGTTCACCGCCGAGCTGAGCCTGGTGCTGGCGCCGACGATCACGCCGTTCCGGCCCACCATCAGCAAGGACCAGGCCGCGCGGTTGCGCGAGCGGAAGCTGGCGCGGCTGCCGGCGCTCAAGCAGACGATGCTCGACATGATGGTCACGTCGGCGGCGAATCTCAAGGAAGTGCCGCTCGAGGAGCAGATCGTCGTCGGCGTCTCGCTCCAGTATTACTCCTGGGAAGACACCGCCGGACTGCCGGGTCAGATCCTGATGCAGGCGCAGCGCAAGACGCTGGTTGGGTTCGAGTCCGGCCGGCTGACGCGGGCGCAACTGGACGCGGCCGTGCGGGTCAGCGAATTCTGATGAGGCTGGGTGAAATTCTGATCGAGCGCGGGCAGATCACCGCCGAGGAGCTCGAGCAGGCGCTCGGGATCCAGCGGGAGCGTCCCGACAAGATCGGCAAGATCCTGGTCGACCTCGGGTTCGTCGCCCAGCGCGACGTATTGGCGGCGCTGGCGGCGCAGTTGTCGGTTCCGCTGGTGACGCTCGACGCCCCGCCGCCGGTGACGCCGGAGATCGAGTCTGTTTCGTCGCGCTTCCTGCGTCAGTTCCGCGCAATTCCTTTGGCGGTCGAGGATTCGACGCTGGTGCTGGCGATGGCCGATCCGCTCGACTTTGAAACGATCGCGACGGTCGGGCAGGTGACCGGCATGAAGGTATCGCCGGCGCTGGCGGCCGAGCAGGAGATCCTCGACGCGATCGACAAGTACTACGGCGAGTCCGCCCGGGGGAGCGCCGACTTCCAGGAGGCGGGCGCGGAGGCGAGCGAGGACCTCGAACACCTGCGCGACATGGCGAGCGAAGCGCCGGTCATCCGGCTGGTCAACGCGATGATCGCGCAGGCGGTCGAGAAGCGCTCGAGCGACATTCACCTCGAGCCGTTCGAAAAAGAGTTCCGCGTCCGCTACCGCATCGACGGTGTGCTGTACGCCCAGGATCCGCCGCCGCGCGAACTGAAGGCGGCCATCACCTCGCGCCTGAAGCTGATGGCGAAGCTGAACATCGCCGAGCGGCGCCTCCCCCAGGATGGACGCATCAAGATCCGCACGCTCGGCCGCGAGGTCGATCTGCGCGTCTCGACGCTGCCGACGCTCTACGGCGAGAGCGTGGTCCTGCGCCTGCTGGACCGCTCGGCGGGAGATTTCTTCGACCTGAGGCGGCTGGGTTTCGACGAGGCGATGCTGGCGCGGATGGAGCAGTTCACCTCGCTGCCGCACGGGATCTTCCTGGTGACCGGGCCGACGGGCTCGGGCAAGTCGACGACGCTGTACTCGGCGCTGAAACGCATCAACGGCCCCGATCGCAAGATCATCACGATCGAGGACCCGGTCGAGTACCAGATGGACGGCATCAACCAGATTCACGTGAATCCGCAGATCGGGCTGACGTTCGCCGCCGGGCTGCGGCACATCGTGCGCCAGGATCCGGACGTGATCATGGTGGGCGAGATTCGCGACCGGGAAACCGCCGATATCGCGATTCGCGCGGCGCTGACCGGCCACCTGGTTTTTTCGACGCTGCACACCAACGACGCGCCGAGCGCGATCACGCGGCTGACCGACATGGGGGTCGAGAACTACCTGATCACATCGAGCCTGGTGGCGGTGCTGGCGCAGCGCCTGGTGCGCGTCATCTGCGAGCATTGCCGGACGCCGGACGGCGCGCGGATCACGCCCGCCGGCGAGACGATCGAATGCTGGCGCGGGCGGGGCTGCGAGCGGTGTTCCGGCACCGGGTTCACGGGCCGCGTCGGGATTTTCGAAATGATGGACCTGAACGACGGGCTGCGCGCGCTGATCATGCGGAACACGGACGCGTCCGTGCTCACCGCCGAGGCCCGCCGGCACGGCATGCGCGGCCTGCGCGAGGACGGCTGGGAGAAGGCGCGCGCCGGCGTCTCGACGGCGGACGAAGTGATCCGCGTGACGCAGGAGTTCTGATGGCGGCTTTTCACTTCAAAGCCGTGGCCGCCGACGGGAAGCTCCGCACCGGCCTGCTGACGGCCGAGACGGACCGCGGCGTGGCCGCCGAGCTCCGCCGGCAAGGGCTGACGCCGGTGTATGTCGGCATCGAGGCGCCGAAAGCGAAGCGGCTCGAGCTGCCGACGATCCGGCGCAGCCGGCGGCGCGACGTGCTCTTCTTCACCCAGGAGCTCTCGACGCTGATCAACAGCGGCGTGCCAGTGGACCGCGCGCTGGCGATCACCAGCGAGCTGACCGAGCGCCCAGCGTTCCGGACGGTCGTCGCCGACGTGCTGAGGGTGCTCAAAGGCGGCAAGTCGCTCGCCGACAGCCTGGCGGGGCACCCGGAGTGCTTCTCCGGGCTGTACGTGAACATGGTGCGGGCCGGCGAGGCCAGTGGCGCGCTGGGCGCGGTGTTCGACCGGCTGGCGGAATTCGAGCGCACGCGCGACGAGCTGCGCGGCTATGTGACGGCGTCGATGATCTACCCATCGCTGCTGGCGCTGGTCGGGGCGGGGTCGATCATCCTGCTGCTGTACTTCGTGGTGCCGCGGTTCGCGGCGGTGTTCGAGGAGTCGCGGATGCACATGCCGCTGGCGACCCAAGTGATGGTCGAGGCGAGCCGGCTGCTGCGGGCCTGGGGCTGGCTGGTGCTGTCCGCCATGGCGGCGGCGGCGGGCATGCTGTATTCGTACACTCGTACGCGCGCGGGACGGCTATGGTGGGACACGTTCCGGCTGCGGATTCCATGGCTCGGCGACGCGCTGCGGAAGGCGGAAACGGCGCGGTTCGCGCGGGCGATGGCAACACTGGTGTCCCACAGCGTGCCGCTGGTTCAGTCGCTCGGGATCGCCGGGGCGATCCTCAACAACCGGCGCATCGCGCTCTCGCTCGACACGGTCGCGCAAGGAGTTAAGCGGGGCGAGGGCCTGGCCGGGCCGCTGCGGCGCGGCGGCCAGTTTCCGCCGCTGGCGGCGCATCTGCTCAGCGTTGGCGAGGAGACCGGCCGGCTGGACCAGATGTTCACACGGATGGCGGAGATCTTCGAGAACGACACGCGCTCGGCGATCAAGCGCTTCACGACGCTGTTCGAGCCGCTCATCATTCTGGTGATGGGCGTCATGATCGGGGCGCTGATTCTGAGCATTCTCCTGGCGATCACAAGCATCAACGAGGTGGGTCTATGAAACGCAGGGCACGCAAAACCGGAAGCGCCGGCATCACGCTGATCGAGATGCTGGTCGTGGTGACGATCATCGCACTGTTCGCCGCGGTGGTGGCGCCGCGCATGTTCCGCCAGGCGGACAAAGCGCGGATCGCCGCGACCCACACCCAGATCAACAGCTTCATGACGGCGCTCGGCGCCTACAAGCTCGACACCGGCCTGTTCCCGACCACCGAGCAGGGACTCCAGGCGCTGCGGGCGCGGCCGCAGGACCTCCATCAGTGGAACGGTCCTTATCTGCCGAAGGAAATCCCCTTGGATCAGTGGGGCCGCCCGTACCTCTACAAATTTCCCGGCGAGCACGGCGACGAGCCCGACATCATCAGCTATGGAGCCGACGGACAGCCGGGCGGCGAGGGCAATAACGCGGACGCGGTGAGCTGGAAGAATCCATGAAAACCGGCCGCGGCTTCACGTTGCTTGAAATGCTCATCGTCGTGGCGCTGGTGTCGCTGATGGCGGGGATCACCTTTCCATCGATCAGCGCCGGCGTCGACTCGCTGCGGCTCGCCTCGGCGTCCGATCAGACGGTGGCGTTGTGGAACGCGGCGCTGAACCGGGCCGAGCGGCGGCAGCAGGTGGTCGAAGTCACGATCGCGCCGGGGGCGGGGGCGCTCGCGCTGCGGTCGACCGAAGCCGGTTTCACGCGCGAGCTGAAGCTCCCCGACGGCGTGCGCGTCGTGAAGATCCTGCCCGAAGGCGCGGCCGGGGAAGACGGCCCGCGGCGTTTCTATCTCTACCCCGGCGGCGCGCCTCCGCGCGTGGGACTGCTGCTCAGAAACCAGCGCGGGGTGGCGCGATGGGTGCGGGTGGATCCGATCACGGGCGTTGCGCGAATCGAGCTCGAGGTGGAAAGCGAGTGAAGCGGGAAGGATTCACGCTGCTGGAGGTCCTGGTTGCCACCGTGATCATGGCGGTGGCCGTGGGCGGATTGTTGAGCAGTCTTACGACCTCGCTCGGCAACGCCCGGCGGCTGACCGAAGCCGATCGCGCGGCGCTGGCGGCCCGGCGCACGATGGACGAGCTGCTGGCGGCGCCGAGCCTGCCCGCGCGCGGTCTGCTCGAGGGCCGTTTCGACCCGGCGACCGGCCTCGAGGGCTGGCGCGCGCGGCTCAACCTCTTCGAGGCGATGCCGGGGGCGACCGCGGGCGCGGTGGTTCTCCAGCGGATCGAGCTCGAGCTGTGGTGGACTCGAGCGGGCGGGAGACGCGCGTTCACGCTCGAAGCCTACCGGCCGCATGTGCTGACTCCGGCGGACACGGGAGCGATCGCGCCGTGAGACGATCGCCCGAGTCCGGCGTCACGCTGATTGAGGTGATGATCGCCGTCTCTCTGGTCGGCCTGGTGTCGGCGGGCATCCTGACGGCGCTCCGCGTCGGAGTGAGCGCGATGGAGAAATCGAACCGGCTGCTGGAGGCGAACCGCCGGGTCATCGGCGTCCAGCGCATCATCGAGCAGCAGGTCGCCGGGCTGATGCCGGTGTTCACCTTCTGCCGGCCGGCTCCGGACGATCCGCCGCAGCGGCGGCTGTTTTTTCAGGGCGAGCCGGCGTCGATGCGCTTCGTTTCCAGCTACTCGCTGGAGGAAGCGGCGCGAGGGTACGCACGGATTCTCGAATTCCAGGTGATTCCCGGCGCGAACCATCGCGGCGTGCGGCTTGTTGTGAATGAGCGCCTCTACACGGGCCCGGACGCGACCGGCGCGATCTGCCGGGCTCCGATCGTGGCTGGTCCGCGGTCGTTCGTGCTGGCCGATCGGCTGGCGTACTGCCGGTTCCGGTATCAGGAAGCGCCGCTGCCGCCGCGGCCGCGCCAGTGGGTGGAGGTGTGGGTCGAGCAGACTCCGCCGGTGGCGGTGCGGATTGAGATGGCGCCGCTCGAACCGGATCCGTCGCGGTTGCAGGTGGGAACGATGACGCTGCCGATTCGCGCCAGCCGCACGCCGGGGGTGGCGTATGAGGACTAGGGGGGATCGAGGAGGGGCGTTGCTGGCGGTGATGTGGCTGGCGGCGGCGCTTTCGGCGATCGCGTTTTCGGTGGCGACGAGCGTGCGTGGCGAGATCGAGCGCGCGGCGACGCTGGCCGACGGGGTCCGCGCCCACTACCTGGCCGCCGGCGCCGTGGATCGGGCGCTGCTGCGTATGATCCGTGAGTCGGCGCCACCGGTATTGGACTTCTCGTTCCCGTCCGGCGAGGCCCGTGTTGAGATCATCCCGGAAACGGCGCGCCTCAGCCTGAACTACGCGTCCGCCGAGGACCTGGTTCGGCTGATGGTGGCCGCCGGCGCGCCGCCAGACCGCGCGCAGCGGATTGCGGAGGCGATCGTCGACTGGCGCACGCCGGCAGCCGGCGGCTTCAGCCCGTTCGACCGCCACTATCTCTCGCTGGTTCCGTCTTTTCGCGCCCGCCATGCGTCTTTTGAAGAGGTGGAGGAGCTCCTCCTGGTCAAAGACATGACGCCCGAACTGTTTCACGGAGGCTATGCCGCCGACGCCCGGGGACGGCTGGTCCCCTTTGGCGGGTTGAAGGAACTGGTGTCGGTCTTCGGCACGACCGGGCCGTTCGATGTCAACTCGGCGCCGGCTCCGCTGCTGGCTTCGATCGGCCTGCCGCCGGAGGTGGCGGCGCGGCTGGTCGAGACGCGTCGCGCGCAGCCGTTTCATTCGCCGGAACAACTGGACTCGCTCCGCGCCTTCGCCGGGGCGGCCGTTTCACGGCTGCGCATCGGAGGCAACTCGATATACACGGTGCGCGCGACGGCCCGGTTGCGGCTCGCCGGCGGCCAGCCGGGCGATCTGCTGCGCACGGTGAGCGCGACGGTGAAACTCCGTCAATTCACCCACGGCCTGCCGTACCAGGTTCTGCGCTGGCGGGAGTCGCCGGAGGCAACGGCGTGGTGAGCGAGTGGCGCCGCTGGCTCGCGGTCGGAACCGGTGTCGGCATCGAGATCCGCGGCGGCGACCTGGAAGTGACGGTCGCGCGAGCCCGGCCTCGAGGGGCAAGCATCGTCGCGGCGACCACGATCGCCGGATTCCTCGAGCGGCCGGCGGCGGAGTGGGGCGCCGACTACGGCATCTTTCTGCGAAAAGCCGGCGCCGCGCACGTGGCCGCGGCCGTGCTGCTGCCCCGGCGCGAGGTCACCGTCCGGCATCTCGATCTGGCCGGCGTGGCGGCGCAGGATCTGGCGGCGGCGATCGGCTACCAGGTCGACGGGATGCATCCCTACGCGGACACCGAAGCGGTCCACGGTTGGGCGCGGCTGCGTGCGGGTCCGGGAGTGCTGATCGCGATTACGCGTCAGGAGGTCGTCGAGCGGTACCTGACGTTGTTTGCCGAGGCGGGCGCGCGGGTCGGCTCGTTCACGGTTTCGGCGGCCGCTTTGTACTCGGCGCTGCGGTTGTACGGTGAGCCGCCGGCGAGCCTGCTGGCCTGTCTGCCGGACGGCGACAACGTCGAAGTGTACGGGGAGAGCCCGGCCCGGCCGGTGTTTTCCTCGCTGATCGAAGCGGGCGCGCGCGCTTGGGCGCAGGCGGCGAGCGAGCTGCGGCTGCCGGCGGAAACCGAAGCGGTCGCGATCCACGAGCGGATGCCAAAGCCGCTCTCGGCGCCCGCGGGGTGGGACGGCTGGCGGCAGTCGCTGGCGTACGCGGCCGCGCTGGGATCGGCGTGCCCGCGGCTGGCGCTCGGGTTGAACCTGCTTCCGAAAGATCGCCGCAGCGCGAGCTCGAGGGCCGCGCTGGCGCCGACGGCGGCGCTGGCGGGGCTGCTGGCGGCGGCCGGGATTGCGCTGGCGGCCTATGACGGAGTCGAAGACCGGCGGTATCTGGCGGCGCTCGAAGCGGAGATCGCGAAACTGGCTCCGCGCGCGGCCCGGGCCGGCGACCTGGAGCGGTCGGCCGGGACGATTCGGGCCCGCGCGGCGCTGCTCGATTCGTTCCGGCGGAGGACGCAGGCGGACCTGAATACATTGCAGGAGCTGACGCGGCTGGTGGCGCCGCCGGGCTGGTTGCAAGGCGCGCAGATCAGCCGGACGAACGTCGTGCTCAGCGGCGAAGCCGAGCAAGCCGCGCCGCTGTTGAAGCTGCTGGACGCCTCGCCGCTGCTGCGCGATTCGGAATTCTCGCAGCCGATCTCGCGCACCGGCTCCGGGGAAAGCTTCGGCATTCGGGCGGTCCGGGAAGGGAGCCGCCGGTGACTCTCTCGTCGCGCGACCGGCGCGCGCTGGTGGTGCTGGGCGGGGTGCTCGTCGTGACCCTCGTGTACAGGGCGGTTTCGACGGAAACACCGGAGGTGGTGAGCACGACCGGCTCGATCCCGATCGCCGAGCAGAGGCTGGCGCGGCTTCGTCTGGCGGCGGCGGCCGTTCCGGCCCGCGAACAGCAACTGGCGGCCGTCTCCCGCGAAGTGGCCGGGCGCGAGAATGGCTTGTTGAACGTCGAGACGGCGGCGCAGGCGCAGGCGCAGTTGTTGCAAATCGTGAGGCGGCTCGGCCAGGCGCAGGCGCCGCCGCTAGTGCTCGGCGCCGTCGAGCTGGGCCCGATCCGCCCGCTGGGCGCGGATTATGGCGAGGCAGTGATCTCGGTGAATTTCGTATCTCAGGTCCATCAACTGGTGAACCTGCTGGCCGATCTTGCCGCCCAGCCGGAGCTGATCGCCACCGAGGAGCTGCGCGTGGGCGTGGCCGATCCCAAGCAGAAGATGCTGGTCGTGCGGCTATCGCTGGCCGGGGCGGTTCCCCGGAGGCTGGCGCCCGCCGGGAAAGGGCTGGGAGAGTTATGAGGCGCAAGCTGCTGGCTTGGAACCTCGCTTTGGCGGCGCTGTTGACGGCCGCCGGCTTCGAGCTCCACCGCAAGTGGCGCGACGCCAGGGAGCGCGAGGAACGGGTGTTGCGGCAGCCGCCCGGTTCGCGGCCCGCCCCGGTCGGGCCGGCGGCGACACCGGAGCAGCCGGTCGAGGCGGCCGCCTACCTGGATGTCGCCGAGAGGTTGTTGTTCGCCCGGGACCGCAATCCGAATGTGGTGATCGAGGAAGCGCCGCCGAAGCCCCAGCCGCCGCTGCCGGTCGCGCACGGGGTGATGGATCTCGGCAGCGGCCCGACGGCGCTGCTGAGAGAGAAGCCCGGAGCGTCGCAGCGCGGCTACCTGGCCGGCGATAGAGTCGGCGACTACACGCTGGTCTCGGTAAGCGCCGTCGAGCTGGTGTTTGAGTGGGAAGGCAGGCAGATTCGGAAGCTGGTCGAAGAGCTGGTGGATCGCGGGATCGCCGACCCGGCGGCGGCGGCCGCACCGGCCTCCGCGCCAGTGCCCTCGGCGGCCGCCATAAGCACCCAGCTCTCCGCGCCGGTCGAGGCCGGACCCGGCGTCGATATGGGCGGCTCGATGCGTGCATGCCTGCCGGGGGACACCTCGCCGGCGGGCACCGTTTCCGGCGGGCTTCGCAAGATTGTGACGGAAACTCCGTTTGGAAAGGCGTGCCGGTGGGAGCCGGTGCGGTAGGAGGAAAGACAAGACTATGCGATGGATGTTGATGCTGGTGGTCCTGATTGGCGTTGTGGCGGCGGAGCAGAAGAAGACGCCCGTCAAAGCGGGGAGCGCGAAAGCCGCAACGAAGGCGGAGACGGAGATCCCGCCGGGGGCCAAGGAGATCGAGCCGAATATTTACCGGCACACCGATGCGCGGGGAAAGACCTGGCGCTACCGGCGCACGCCGTTCGGGATCATGAAAGCCGAAGAGAAGCCGGAGCCGCAAACCGCGGTGGAACAGGACGCGGGCTTCACGGTCGAGGAGGATGGCGAGATCATCCGTTTTTCGAAAACCACACCGTTCGGCCTGACACGCTGGTCGAAGAAGAAGACCGAGCTCACCGAGACGGAGCGCGAGGCGTGGGAGCGGTCGAAAAAGCCGAAGGGGAAGCCATGACGAGGGAATGGATCGCGATCGCCTGCCTCTGGCTGGTGGCCGAACCGGCCGGCGTCGCGCAACAGCCGCCGCAGCCGGTGCCTCCGCCCGGCTTCCAGCGGGCGATGCCGCAGGAGGTCAAGCCGCCGCAGGCTCAGGCGGTGAAGCCGGAGTCCCAGCCGCCCCCGGCGCCGCGGGCGACGGCGACCGGCTCGCTGAACTTGCAGAACGCCTCGCTGGCGGAGGTGGTCGACATTCTCTGCCGGCAGTTGAAGATCAACTATATCCTCGACCCGCGCGTCAAAGGCGGCGTGTATCTGAACACCTACGGCGAAACCAAACTGATCGACACGCGGGCGCTGCTCGACATGATCCTGCGCATCAACGGGGCGGCGATGATCGAAGTGGGCAGCATCTACCGCATCGTGCCGCTGGCCGACGCGCCGCGTCTGCCGATTCCACCGCAGATGAACGTAAAGGCGCCACCGGAAGACGACCAGATCATGCTGAACCTGGTGTTTCTCAAGTTCGCCACGGTCACCGAGGTGAACACGCTGCTGGAGCCTTTTATCGGTGAAGGCGCCAGGACCTGGGCCTACGTGCCGGGCAACCTGCTGCTGATTCTCGACAGCCGCCGCAACATGCGGCGGACAATGGAGCTGATCGGGCTGTTCGACAGCGATGCGCTGGCCAACCAGCGGGTGCGGCTGCTCGAGGTGAGGAACGGACGGCCGGGCGACATCGCCAAAGAGCTCGAGTCGATCTTCAAGTCGATCGCGATGAGCGACAAGCGCTCGCCGATTCAGTTTCTGCCGATCGACCGCATCAACATGATCCTGGCGGTGGCGACCAATTCCGGCGTTTTCGAGGACGTCGAGCAGTGGCTGAGAAAGCTGGACGTCGAGGTGAAGGCGCCGGTGGGCACGGTCGACAATTTCGTGTACCGGGTCAAGTACGGGCGGGCGGAATTCCTCGCGATGGCGATCATGCAGTTGTATGGCGGAGGATTCGGCTACGGCGGGATGGGCTATGGAGGAATGGGTTACGGCGGAGTGGGCGGCGCCGGCGGCGGTTGCGGCGGATTCGGCGGAGCGGGCGGCGGAGTGGGCGGCGGCGGCTACGGAGCCATTGGCGGCGCGTATGGGGGGTTTCCCGGCGGCGGGTACGGCGGCTACGGCGGTTATGGCGGTGGCTTTCCCGGTGGAGGCTATGGCGGTGTTCCCGGCGCGTACGGCGGCTTCCCCGGCGCGATGCCCTATGCACCCTCGATTTTCACCGGCGGCATGAGCGGCGCGATGGCGCCTCCGGTGACCCAGGCCGCGGGATCGACGACGACGACGACGGCGCCGGCCGACCTGACCGGTTCCTACCTCGGCTACGGCTACGCCCCGCAGGGACGCGTTCCGCGCGTGGTGCCGAACATCATGGACAATTCGCTGCTGATTCAGGGCACCGGGCAGGAGTATCAGCAGATCCTGAAACTGCTCCGCGATCTCGACATACCGCCGCGGCAAGTCTTGATCGACGCCAAGATCTACGAAGTGTCGCTGACGGGCGCCTTTGCCAGCGGCGTGGCCGCGTTTGTGCAGAAGGTGGGCGCCGCGACACCCGGCGCGGCCTCGCTGGCGACCCGGCAATTGACCGGAAACCTGAGCGGCGGTGCGGTGAGCCTGACGGTCGGGGCGCTGGTCGGCCAGAGCCGCGAGCTGCTGGCCTTTCTGTCGACCCAGGAAGCGACGACGCGCGCCAAGGTCATCTCGGCGCCGAGCATCATCGCCACCGACTGCATCCAGGCGTCGCTCAATGTCGGTACCGAGGTTCCGACGCTCAGCGCGCAGGCGGTGACCGGGATTCAGAGCGGCGGCAGCTCGCTGTTCGCCAACACCATCCAGAACCGGAACAGCGGCGTGTCGCTGAATATTCTGGCCCGGGTGAATCCCACCGGAATCGTGACGCTGATCATCAACCAGGAGGTGAGCGCGCCGGTGGCGCCGCCGGCCGGCTCGATCCAGTCGCCGTCATTCTCGAAGCGCACTGTCCAGACCCAGGTGACGCTGGAGGACGGCGACACGATCGCCATCGGCGGCATCATCAGCGAAACCGACACCGAGTCGAGCGCGGGGATTCCGATCCTGCACCGGATCCCGGTGATCGGGTATGCGTTCGGCAGCAAGTCGCGAAGCAAGGAACGCACCGAACTGGTGGTCTTCATGACGCCGCGAGTGATCTACGACACCCACCAGATCATCGAGGCGAGCGAGGAGCTGAAGTCGCGGCTGCGGCGGATCGCGAAAATTGCCAAGGACTGGTAGTCATGCTCACTACCTGGACCCGAGGACCGGTCTGGGTCACAGGTCCACGTGCATGAATCGGTGATTCAACGGGCAGTTGCGGCTAGGCGGTACTTCCACGGCGCTTCAGCCTGGAACAAAAACATTCACTTCTCCCGCGGCGCCTGGTCGCTGGCCTTCGCTTTTTCCTTCTCCTTTTCCCGCTCGATGTAGGGGATGCCCCGCTCCATCCACGCCGGCTTGGGCCCTTCTTTGAGGTAGTGGTCGAGAAACTGCTGCATGCGCACGGTCCAATCTTTCTGATTGTGGCGCTGCCGCAGGCCGTGCCTCTCGCCGTTGTAGTTGAACAGGTAGGTCTCCTTGCCTTGACGCCGCAGCGAGAGGAACAGCTCGATGCCCTGGTACCAGGGCACGGCGTCATCCTGGTCGTTGTGCAGGATCAGCAGGGGCGTTTGCACGCGGTCGGCCATGAACACGGGCGAATTCTCGAGAAACCGCATCGGGTACTGCCATAGCGGCCCGCCAATGCGGCTTTGTGTTTTCTCATACTGGAACTGGCGCGGCAGCCCGGAGCCCCAGCGGATGCCGTTGTAGGCGCTGGTCATGTTGGCGACCGGAGCGCCGGCGATCGCGGCGCGGAACCGGTTGGTTTGCGTCACCATGTAAGCGATCTGGTAGCCACCCCAACTGTGGCCCTGGATGCCGATCGCGTTCTCGTTCACGTATCCTTTGTCGACGACCGCCTGAATGGCCGGCAGCACGCATTTCAAAGCGCTCTGCCCCGGCGATCCCACCCTGTAGGCGATATCGGGCATCAGGACCACATATCCGTTGCTGACGTAGTAGGCCGCGTTGATCGATGTGCCCGGCCGCGGCTCGACAAAATTATGCACGCCCTGCGACAGCCGCTCGTAGATGTAGACCAGCAGCGGGTATTTCTTCGAGCCATCGAAGTTCTCCGGCTTGTACAGCGCCCCCTGGAGAGGGATGCCATCGGCGCTTCGATAGCGGATCAGCTCGCCGGAGCCCCAGGCAAGCTGCGCTTTCCGCGGATTGGCGTCGCTGACGCGTCGAGGGGAGCCGAAGCTCGAGTCGGTCACGTGCAAGTCGGGCGGATCGGCAAAGGTGGATGACACCAGCAGGACGACGTCCGCGTCCCTGGCCTTGCCAAGGACACGATGACTGCTTGCGGCCATCCTCAGCCGCTCCGGCGGAGCGTTCGCGTCGAGCCGGTCGCGCCAAAAGCCGGTTTCTCGCGTCTGGAGATTCTCGGCGGTCAGGGTAATCGGCTTGGCGG
>Ga0247727_10013373_pt1 | contig 13855 bp, 7 predicted proteins | sample WisWelCaveWW1625_FD_202498 | JGI IMG/M metagenome (GOLD analysis project Ga0247727, IMG submission 202498) | Biofilm microbial communities from Wishing Well Cave, Virginia, United States - WW16-25 | ecosystem: Environmental > Aquatic > Deep subsurface > Groundwater > Cave microbial mat | place... | reverse complement strand
TCGGCCAGAATCTCGCCGAGCTGATCATTCCGCCCTCCTTGCGCGAAAAACATTACGAGAGCTTTGCGCATTATCTCGCCACCGGCGAGAGCCGCATACTCGGCAAAAGATTTGAAACGATGGCGTGCCGCGCCAATGGCGCCGAGTTTCCGGTCGAGTTAACCGTTACGCAAATCGAGCTGGAGGGGCCGCCGATGTTCACCGGTTACATTCGCGATATCACCGAGCGCAAGCAAGCCGAGGAGGCGCTGCGCCAGAGTGAAGAACGCTATCGCACGCTGGTGGAACATACTCCGGACGGGATATATCGCAGCACGCCGGAAGGAAAATATCTCGACGTCAATCCGGCGCTGGTGAAAATTCTCGGTTATGACAGCAAAGAAGAATTGCTGGCGGTCGATATCAACACGCAAATTTATTTCGACCCGAGCGAAAGAGCAAGCGCGATTAACGCCGCCAATCAACCGGGCAGCGACGGCGGCGGCGTCATACGCTATCGCCGCAAGGACGGGCAGGAAGTGTGGCTGGAAGATCACGGTCGATTCGTCACCGATGCGGATGGCAAGGTGATTTATCACGAAGGCATTCTTCGCGATATCACGGCGCGCAAACGTGCCGAGGACGCGCTCCAGCAAGGCGAAGAGCGCTATCGCACGCTGGTTGAGCGGCTGACCGACGGCGTGTATCGCAGCACGCCGGAAGGCAAATTTATCGACGTCAATCCGGCCATGGTGAAAATGCTCGGCTATGGCAGCAAAGAAGAACTGATGGCGATTGACATCAAAAAACAGCTTTATTTTGACGAGCATGAACGGGAAATTATCGTTGATAAATTGCGCGAGGCCGGCGGCGATGAGATCGACGTGTTTCGCCTGCGCCACCACGACGGCCACGAAGTCTGGGTTGAAGATCATGGCCAGTTGGTTTACGATACTACGGGCAAAGTCATTTATCATGAAGGCATCCTTCGTGATATCAGCATCCGCAAACACGCCGAAGCAGCTTTGCGTGAGAGCGAGGAGCGCTATCGTTCTGTCATCGGCGCGCTGGCCGAAGGCGTTGTCTTGTATGACACCGCTGGCAGCATCATCGCCTGCAACGCCAGTGCCGAACGCATTCTCGGACTCGCCGCGGAACAAATGCGCGGACGAACTTCGATCGATCCGTATTGGCAGGCCATTCACGAAGACGGCAAACCCTTTCCCAGCGAGGTGCATCCGGCCGCGGTTTCACTTCGAATCGGCCAGCCCTGCGCCAACGTCGTTATGGGCGTTCACAAGCCGAGCGGCGAGCTCACCTGGATTTCGATCAACTCGCAGCCGCTGGTGCGCCCGGGCGAGCAACAAGCTTACGCGGTGGTTGCTTCGTTTTATGACATTACCGAACGCCGCTGGGCCGAAGAGGCGTTGCGCGAAAGCGAAGAACGCTATCGCCTGCTCGCCGAGAATACGCTGGACTTAATCGGCTTGCTGGATTTGGATGGAAACGTTCTCTACGCCTCGCCCTCGCATTATTACATACTCGGCTATACTCCCAATGAACTGGTTCATCAAAATCTTTTGAGCGAGGTTCATCCCGACGATGTTCCGCGCGTGCGTGCCGCCGTCAATAATCTGCCGGCTTCCGGCACGCGCAAAACGATTGAATTGCGCTTGCACAAAAAGAACGATGATTGGATCGGCATGGAAGCGATTCTGTCGGGAATCCCCGGAGCCGGCAATGTCATCCACCGCATTCTCTTCTCGGCGCGCGACATCACGGTGCGCAAGCAGGCCGAAGAACACATCAAAGCTTCGCTGAAAGAAAAAGAGGTGCTCTTAAAAGAAATTCACCATCGCGTCAAAAACAATTTGCAAATTATCTCGAGCCTGCTCAATCTGCAGGCCGGTTATATTCAGGATGAACATGCCGGCGAAATGTTTAAAGAAAGCCGCAACCGCGTCAAATCCATGGCGCTCATCCATGAAAAATTATACCAATCCAAAGATTTGGCGAGAATCGATTTTGCGGAATACGTGCGCAGCCTGACGACGCATTTGTTCCGCTCGTACGGCGTCAATTCTCACGCCGTCGGCCTGAAAATCAACGTCGACAAAATTTTGCTCGATATCGATCTGGCCATTCCCTGCGGCTTGATCGTCAACGAGCTCGTTTCCAATTCCCTCAAATATGCTTTTCCGTCCGGCATTCGGGGCGAGATTTGCATCGATTTGAATCGGGAAAACGAAGGCCGGCTCGCGCTGGTGGTGAGCGATAACGGCGCCGGTCTGCCGCCCGGCTTTGATTTGCAAAAAACCGAATCGCTCGGATTGCAATTGGTGAGTACGCTCACCGACCAGCTTGAAGGTAAAATTCTGCTTGAGCGCAACGGCGGCACGAGGTTTAAAATTTTGCTGCATCCTTATAATAACCTGGCTTTGCAAGCTCCCGATGGAGTTCAGAACAGTGACCTTCCCTTCTAAAAATAATCTCGCGGCCGACGAGCAACATTCGCAACAATCCGCTTTCAACATTGTTTTTCACGACAGCCTGTTTCCGGTTGCAGCGGGACTTGCGGCGCTCTATGGGATATTTGCCATCAGCCATGCGCTGGTTCTGCCGCGATCCATCGCGTGGCCAATGAGTCTGTTGGCGTCGGCAACGGCGATCATCTTATTCGCGATTCGTCTTTATCTTGGCCGCTCGCCGCTGCCGCCGCGATGGGCGCACCCGCTCGGTGCTATAATCGCTCTCCTAGTTTTAGTGAATAGCCTCGCGCATCTTTATCTGACTTCCGAGCCGATGCAGACGACCAATCTGATTTTGTTGGTGATTGGCGTTGGATTTCTTTTTTTATCGACCGGATGGTTGGGAATTATTTTGAGTATAACATTCATCGCCTGGCTCGGCGTGGTTTCGATGGCTGAACCATCTCCGGAATGGCGGCACTTAGGGTTCGCGCTCTTTACGTCAAGCGTACTGGGGCTTTTGATTCATCTGGCCAGAATGCGGACCTTAAAACACCTCGAAGGACTTCGCCGGCACGACGAACGCCGCAAATTCGAGCTTGAAGCGGCGTTGGCTTCCACCGACGAAGCGCGCCAGGCCGCCGAGAGTTCCAAGCACGATCTCGTGCAGAGCGAAGCGAGACTGCGCATGCTGTTGAACCAAATGCCGGCGGTTTTGTGGACGACGGATACCGAGCTGCGTCTCACTTCCTCGCTCGGGATGGGGCTGATGGCGTTGAATCTCAATGCCAATCAGGTGACCGGCATGACGCTGTTCGAATATTTTCAAACGGACTCGCCGGAATTTTTGCCCATCGCCATGCATTACCGCGCGCTCAAAGGCGTCTCCGGCTCCTTCGAAGCGCAGTGGAACGGCCGCTTTTTTGACAGCAAAGTCGAGCCGCTGCACGACGCCGGCGGCAAGCTGATTGGCGTGATCGGCATCGCGCTTGACATCACCGAACGCAAGCTTGCCGAAGAGCGTTTCAAAATTTCTTTGAAAGAAAAAGAGCTGCTGCTCAAGGAAATTCACAATCGCGTCAAAAACAATTTGCAGGTCATCTCGAGTTTGCTGAATCTGCAGGCCGGCTATATCAAAGACGACCACGCGCGCGAAAGATTCAGAGAAAGCCAGGATCGGCTGAAGGCGATGGCATTGATTCACGAGAAACTCTATCAATCGGAAGATTTGACGTTGATCGACTTTGCCGGATATATTCGCCACCTCGCCGTGCATTTGTTTCGCTCGTACAAGGTGAATGCGCACGCCGTCACGCTGCAGCTCGACGTCGATCCGATCAGCCTCGATATCGACCGGGCGATGCCTTGCGGCCTCATTATCAACGAACTCGTCGCCAATTCTTTAACCTACGCTTTTCCCAACGGCAAGGCCGGCGAGATTCGCATCGAATTTCATGAAGACGCCGGCAAGCAAATCGCTTTGACCGTTAGCGACAACGGCATCGGCCTGCCGAAGAATTTGGATTTTCGCGACACGGACTCGCTGGGCTTGCAACTGGTCAATACGTTGACCGAGCAAATTCGCGGCACGATTACGCTCGAGCGCAACGGCGGAACGAAATTTATCATTGCCTTTCGGCGTTAAGATTCAAATTGATGCAAAAAAGTTTTATCATTAAGGAAAAGCTTATCATGAGCGCTGCAGAACAAATCAAAATCCTGATCGTTGAAGATGAAAACATCGTTGCCAAAGACATTCAAAACACCTTGAAAAGTTTGGGCTATCTGGTCACCGGCGTCGTCGCTTCCGGCGAAGAGGCGATCCCCAAAGTCGAGGAAACACGTCCGGATCTGGTGCTGATGGATATTATGCTGCGAGGCTATCAGGACGGCGTGGAAGCCGCGCAAAAAATTTTGGCGCTGTACAACATTCCCGTTATCTATCTCACGGCCTATACCGATGGCAAGACGCTGCAGCGCGCGAAGATCACCGAGCCGTACGGATATATTCTCAAACCGTTTGAAGAAAGAGAACTGCACATTGCCATCGAGATGGCGATTTACAAGCATCGCATGGCGAAAAAATTGCAGGAACGCGAGCAATGGCTGACGAAAATTCTCCGAACCATCAATGACGCGGTGATCGTCGTCGACGAGGGCGGCAATGTGACCTTCATGAATCTCGTGGCGGAAGCGCTGACCGGCTGGAAACAGAAAGAATCGATGGGCCGGACGTTGGCGGAGGTCTTTAAAATCGTCGAGGCCGATTCCTCAACCGCCGCCGAGGCGTTCGTTAAACCTGATCGTTATTCGCGGCTTTTAACGAAGGAGGGCCGAGAAATTCCCATTGAAGACAGCGCCGTTCCGCTGCGCGATGACGGCGGCAACCTCACCGGCGCAATTTTGGTTTTTCGCGATATTTCCGGCCGCCGGCAGGCGCAGGCCAATGAAGAACGCTTCCGCCAAATGGCGGAAAACATCCGTGAAGTTTTTTGGATGACGGATGCCAAACAATCGACCATACTTTACGTCAGCCCGGCGTATGAAGAAATTTGGGGACGCCGCCGTGAAAGTTTGTACGAGCAACCCCAATCGTTTTTAGAAACCGTCTTTCTGGAAGATCGCGAGAGCGTGATCGCGGCGCAAGCCCGGCAACTCAACGGCGAGTTGACTCACGAAGAATATCGAATCATCCGGCCTGGCGGCGAGGTGCGCTGGATATGGGATCGCCGTTTTCCCATCAAAAACGAGACCGGCCAGATCTACCGAATTGCCGGCATTGCCGAGGATATCACCGAACGCCAACGCGCGGAGGAAGCCCTGCGCCAAAGCGAAGATCAGCTTCGCAAAGCGCAGCGCATGGAAGCCATCGGCAGATTCGCCGGCGGCGTGGCGCACGATTTCAACAACATGCTCACCGCGATTATCGGCACGGCGGAATTAGCCATGCTCGAGCTGCATCGCGATCATCCGGCGCGCAAAGACCTCAAAGAAATCAAACAGACGGCGGATCGCGCCGCCAATCTCACACGCCAGTTGCTCGCCTTCGCCCGCCAGCAAATTGTTACGCCCGGCATTCTTAATTTGAACGACTTGCTCTTGAATCTCAATAAAATGCTCCGTCGTTTGATCGGCGAAGACATCGAGCTCGTCATCGTGCCGTCGTCGGATATTGAGTTGATCAGAGTCGATTCGGGACAAATCGAGCAGGTGATTCTCAATCTTGTCGTCAATGCGCGCGATGCGATGCCCAATGGCGGTACGCTGACTCTGCAGACCACCCAGGTGACCGCCGATCAGGAATTTATGCGGCAACATCCGGCGTTAACGCCCGGCGAATATATCATGCTCACCGTGAGCGATACCGGTTTGGGCATGACGGAAGAAATAAAGGCGCGTTTATTCGAGCCGTTTTTCACGACCAAGGAGGTCGGCAAAGGCACCGGGCTCGGGTTGGCAACCTGCTACGGCATCGTCAAACAAAACGGCGGGCACATCGAAGTTGAAAGCGAACTCGGCAAGGGCAGCACGTTTCGCCTCTATATTCCGCGTCTCGAAGACGTCGTCAGCGCGGCGCCGGAACGCGATCACCCCGGAACATTGCCGCCGGGAAACGAAACCGTGCTGCTCGTGGAAGATGAACCGGCGGTGCGTGAAGTGGCGACTCGCATGCTGCGCGAGCAAGGTTACAACGTTCTCGTTGCCGCCAATGGCGACGAAGCCCTTCATCTGGCCCGCTCTCGTCCGAGCGAGCCGATCCACCTTTTGGTGACGGATGTGGTGATGCCGCGTTTGAGCGGCAAAATGGTCGCCGATCAACTTCGCGCGTTGCGTCCGGATATGCAGGTGTTGTTCATATCCGGTTATTCCGACGATACGCTCATTCGGCACGGCGCTTCGGAAAGCAATTTATATTTTTTGCAAAAACCATTCTCGCCTTCGCTGCTGGCGTACAAGATACGCGAGGTGTTGGATAAAGAAAAATGAGGCGACCCAGACGATTGGAGAGTATTTGAAAAATCTTATTTTATTTCCTGCAATTGCACGCGAACGCTTTTTTCTTCCCCATCGCGCAGGATTTTAACCGCGACGATTTCACCGACTTTATATTGCTCCAGCGCATCGCCGAGTTCCCCGTAATTTCTAATCCGCCTATCATTGATGCTGATAATAATATCGCCGACATAAGTTTCACCGAAGCGATTGCGCTGCAAACCGCGAAGGCCGGCTTTGGCCGCGCTGCTGCCTCGTTGCACCTCGCCGATAATGACGCCCTCAATGCGGGCACGCCTCGCCAGCGCATCGTTGACCACTTGAATGCCGAGACCCGGCCGGCTGATCCGGCCATATTTAATCAACTGCGGCACAATGCTATTCACCGTGTTCACCGGCACGGCAAAACCAATTCCGGCGCTGCTGCCGCTGGGGCTGATAATGGCGGTATTCATGCCGATCAACTGGCCGCGCGAATCGAGCAGCGGGCCGCCGGAATTTCCCGGATTGATGGCAGCGTCGGTTTGAATCACATCCTGAATCGTCCGTCCATTGGTCGCTTTAATCTCGCGGCCAAGCGCGCTCACCACACCCGTCGTCAACGTTTGATCGAGTCCAAAAGGATTTCCAATGGCGACAACTTTCTGGCCGACTTGCAGATTCGTCGAAGAACCAATCCCCAGCGGTCGTAACTTGCTGCCCGCGGCGTTGATGCGCAAAACCGCAATGTCTTTGCTCGCCTCGGTGCCGACAATTTGAGCTTCATAAGAAGAGTGATCGCTCAACGTCACCGTCAAGGCGCTGGCGCCTTCAACAACGTGGAAGTTGGTTACAATATGGCCCTGATTATCCCAGACAAAGCCACTGCCGGAGCCGGCCAGAACTTCGTACGTCTCGGTGAAGAAAAAACCCGGACGCTGCGCTCGGCTGGTGATGAAAACCACGGAGGGTGCGCCTTCTTCAAAAACATTGATGGTATTGCGCTCGTCGGGCAAAAGCGCCGTGTCTTCCGCCACCGCACTCGCCGGCGTCACCCCGTTTACCGGCGCCTCTTTATTAGAAGTGGATTCTTGCGTATCAACGAAATTGCTCAACGTGCTGGTTAAAATCAAACCAACCGCCACGCCGATTAAAATTCCAACGAACAAATGACGCGTTTTCATTGCAATTCACTTTGTTTTTTGTTTTGAAGCGGGTCGTACTCTCTTCTTTGAAGAGTGCTTTTTCGTTGCCAGAACTTTCTTGACGTCTTCAAGAGTTTCCGCATTAACAACCATTCCTTTTTCTTCCCCGAGCTTTAATCCTTCATCCCACGCTTCCCTGGCTCTCTGTTTAATGCGCTCTCCGAAAATCGGAACGCGTTCCCAATGTTCTAACATTTTTGGATCAGTTGCAACGACCTTATACTTTTGTTCGGGTTCAAGCAGATAGAGAAATTCTTCCAGATGGCGTTCTACCATCTCCTTAAAATATTTGTCCTTGAGCTGATCATCCATACTCCTCTTCCGAAATTTAATTCTTCACTTCATCAAAAGCAAGAATTTTTAATAACGCCAACTCAACGTATCCGCGCCTGCCGGCGCGTTTTTGCGAATGCGGGCCAAAATTTTTGGCGCGTGCATTTGATGATAGCGCAGGCGCGAGATCGCATTCGGACGCTCGTGATCGCCGTTCCAGCAATGCTCGGCGCGGTCGCCGTAGTCCACCTCGCCGCCATAATGCGGATTCTTTGTCGCCTTCAAAATATCTTCAACCAGATAAACGGCATTGTTGAGATAATAATTGTCCATATCGCCGCAATAAAGATGAATTTTTCCTTGTAGCTTTTTGCCGATTTTCGGCCAATCGCGTTTGAGAATGTGACCGAGATCATAATTTTCGCGCCAGTATTCGGCGACGGAACGATCGATCTTGCCGGTTAATTTATCCCAGATTGGTTTGGGATAACCATCGGCGCCAGCCGGCGAATAGACCGCCTGCCAAATGTCCCATTGATCGCCGGAACGCGAATTCGTGCCGAGCACCAGCTCGCGATGGTTCATCTCTTCCAACGTGGCACTCAGCTCACCGAGATAATTGCGCTTTCCAGGACGCGGCGTTTTTTTGAATTTGCTATCGACGTAATAGGCATTGTCATGCTCATAAATATTGACGATGGTATAAGCGCGGAAATCGATAGGATCGGGACATGCCGCCCAGCAGCCGTTGTATTCGTCCGGATAAAAAACTTGCGCGGCGAGTGCCTCCCATCCGCCGGTTGAGCCGCCGTACATAAAACGCGCCCATCCCGCACCAATGCAGCGAAATTGCTTTTCGACATATGGAACCAACTCGTAAGTAATCGCATCGCCGTACGGGCCGAGGTTGGCTGAATTTACCGCGTACGAATCATCATAATATGGATTGGCATGTTGAATTTCGATTATTATCATTCGAGGAAAATTCGGGCTCGTCCAATCTTTGTAGAGTTGATAAGCATGCTCCTGCACGATCTTGTTGTAGCCGTGAATGTTGAAGCGCTTGCTGTAATCGAGTTTAAGATTGGGATCTGACGGCGTTTCGCGAAAGCCGCCGAATGTGTGCGGGAAATGACCATGATTGATGACGAGCGGGTAGCGCGCTTCCGGATGCTCATCAAAACCATGCGGTAACAGCACACACGCGCCGAGATACATCGGCCGCCCCCAAAATTCCGACAACAATTTGCTTTGCATTTTGACATGCTTGAGATATTTCGTATCTTTTGGCGGTTCAATCGGCGGAATCTCTTGATCGAGTGTAATTTTGATCATCGCATTTTTGCGCGGATCGATCCACATTCTCTTCGGCGTGCTGTATAAATTTCCCGGCGCGCGATTCCACTGTTGTCCTTCGCCGCGATCCATCGGCAATTTTACCGTGTGGCCGTTTTTAAGCTGGAACGTCTCGTAGCGATGCAGCAACGCTTGCACCCAGTACCAACCTGGCGATATCTCTCCGAGATTTTTCAATGGATAACCCAAAACCGCACCGTCAATGATTGCCGCTTCAGCAGGTTTCAAGCCATCGACATTGATGCCAAAAACCAACTGCGCTTCCTCATCATCCGTGATTTGAAAGCGCGGCTCTTGCGTGCTATCGGCGGAGAGCATCAACAAGATACGGCCATCGAGCGCAGTTTGGTTCTTTTCTGCGGGAAAGGAAATGCTGAAACGCAAAAGAGCTTTGTAGTTTCTATTCTCGGATAGCGGAGTGGTTGGCAAAAACAAAAGGAGAATCAGCACGTAAAATATGGGCGGCAAAATGCGCTTTTTGAGTACGGTTGGTTTCATGACAGTTTTCTCCCGAGATTCGACAGCCAAAGGTCAACCTTGAAAATTTAGAAAGGCAAGATTATGCGGGGACAATCTGTTATACTTCTTGCAAAAAAGCAAGTGTTATTTCTGGCTAAATTGGATAATGAAAAGAGTTTATTTTTAATAGGCGGGAATCACGTAGAAAATATCTATGCAAAAATAATAATGCCACATCAGATAATACAAAAAAATCTTGACTTTCTCGAAAACTTCATTAATATAAAATTGAACCATCAATCGGTTTGAGATGGAAAACGGGTCTGCCTTGATTATTCTGATGCACAACATCTCGCCCCTTGCCGGTTAAACCAGAACTGCTTTTATTGGTATTTTATAGTCAATGATTTGAGCAGGTGGATCAAAATGACGACGCCAGGAAAAGTCAAAGCCTACGGTAGATTTCTGCTATTGCTTTCCTGTTGGTTTCTTCAATGTAAAGTTTTTCCTCCGACTCAACCTACTTCACAGGAAGCGAAGAATATCCCGCCGGTGGCAATCGCCAAAGTTGATGAAGGGCAAACGGAATTTTCGCCGGGCCAACGCGTGAAATTGGATGGCAGCGCCAGCCACGATCCGGATGAGTCGAACCATTCGCGACAACTCCTTTATCGTTGGCGAACGCTGAATGGCGGACAGCTTGAAGATACGACCACGGCCGTAACTTATTTTAAGGCTGACAGCAGCGGCAAATATGTGATCACGCTGATCGTCATCGATGCTGATCTTGCCGAAAGCAAACCGGCCGTCCTCGCCATCTCAATTAAAAAAATTGCCGACACTCCGGTCGCTTTCTTCAAAATTATTCCCGCCGATACAACGCAAGCCGGCGTTCCCGTCACCCTCGACGGCAGGGCGAGCGTTGACCCCAATAATGATCCGCTGACTTTTCATTGGCAAAGTTTGGATGGCGGCAGCATCGCGGATTCCACCGCTCAAGTGACGACGTTTGCGGCGCACCAAGCCGGCACCTACGTAATTTCCTTGCGCGTTTCGGATGGCCTGCATAAAAGTGAGCGGCGCTTGGCCACGATTCATGTGAAAGCCGAAGCGAATTTCCCTCCCCTCATTAAAATAAAAGCCGATACCATCATTGAAAAAAATGTTTGGGCCAAACTTGACGCGAGCGGAAGTTCCGATCCGGAGGGCGAGCCGCTTCGCTTCAAGTGGCAAAAGCGCAATGGCGGCGAGCTGGCCAATGCCGATCAGGCGATGACGCAATTTCGCGCCAGCGCCTCGAATATTTATGTGATCGAATTACAAGCCACCGATGCACGCGGCGCCGGCGCGGCGGCATTCGTGAATATACGCGTGAAAGGAGATTCGAGTATCGAGCACAATCATCCTCCAATTGCCAAAGCCGGACAAGATCAAACTACTTTTATCGAGTTGCCTGTTTTTCTCGATGGTAGCGCTAGTTTTGATCCAGACGGCGAGGCTTTGAGCTATTTCTGGCAGGCATTGGATGGCGGCGCCATCGAAAACGCGCCAACGAAACAAGCGCGCTTTAAAGCTTCGGCGGTCAAAACCTTTCGGGTATCGCTCACCGTTCGTGATCAGGAATTTTCCAGCAACGATACGGTTCGCGTCATTGTGCTCAATCGCCCGCCAATCGCCGAGGCCGGCAATGACACAACGATTAAAGTTGGAGAAAAGGCGGCTTTGAATGCGAGCCGCAGCCGCGATCCCGACGGCGATCCATTGACGTATCGTTGGCAAAGCCTCGACGGCGGACAACTAGATAATCCTTCGGCGAAGATCACAACTTTTATGAGCAACACTGAAGGGAGTTATAACCTCTCATTGCTGGTGAATGATGGTCGCGAAGACAGCCAGCGCGATTTGATCAAAATCACGGTTATACCGGCGCGGCCGCTCAATCGCGTGCCGATCGCTAATGCCGGCAAAGATGATACAACCAATACGGGCATCCCGGTCATGCTGGATGGGCGTCTGAGCTCCGATCCGGATGGCGAGGCATTAACTTATAAATGGATCGCACTAAACGGTGGAACGATCACCGATACAAAAGCGGCAGTAACAACTTTTGTTGCCACCATGCGAAAAACTTATGTGGTCGCGCTCATTGTGAATGACGGTCAAGTTGATAGTGACGCCGACTATAAAGAAATCTTGATACCCGAAACTTCCCCAGAACTTTTTCCGCCGGTGGCAAATGCCGGCCGGGACACCACAGTTTTGATCGGCGAAAAAGTGAAGCTCGACGGCTCCCGAAGCAGAGACCCGAATAACCTGCGCTTAAATTTTCATTGGATTGGCGCGGAAAGCAATCCGGCGTCTGTGGCGTTGCCTAATGTCGCCGCGCCTGAATTTATACCGCCTTCACCGGGCAAATATATTTTCATTCTTTATGTCGACAATGGTCAGCAAACAAGCGCGCCCGATCAAGTCAAAATCGAAGTGCTGGAGCCGAATATTTATGTTTCGAAAACTCGTCCACCGGCTCCCAATGTTTTCACAACCATAAAAACAGGAATGGCGGCAGCACAATCCGGAGATTTGATTTTTGTGGAACCGGGTGAATACGATGAAAATGTGGATAATTTTAAATCCAACATTCTTTTGCTCAGCACCGATCCGGTCAAAACCATAATCACTGGAAAGGGTCGAGCTTCGGCGCTTTTTCTGCGGAATGTCAATGGCGTCGAAATTCGCGGCTTTACGATAATCGAGGGCGGCCGCTCTGATCCGCAGCAAATCGATGTCGCAGGAATCACCTGTCAAGACGCCACGAGCATTCGCCTTATCGGCAATTCTATTTTGCGCAATCGTGGCGATGGCATTCGTTTGTATACGAGCAACGGTGTGGTCATCAAAAATAATAAAATTGGCAACAACGCCTTCAACGGCATTCGCAGCACCACTTGCTCTTTCGAGGTGGAGAATAATGAAATTTTTGAAAATGGCCGCAATCAACCCAACTCGCTGAACGGCAGTATTTCGATTGAAGCCAGAAGCGGCGAAGATGCCTCATCGCGAACCGTCCAAATTCGTGGCAATACATTTCGCGACAACGAAGACAATCATATTCAAGCGGCAACCAATTCAGTCATTATCGTCGAGGGCGATAGTTTATCCGGAATCGGCGGGATTGTGACGAATGACGGCGCCGGCGCGCAACTGACGTTGAACAACAATACTTTTCGCGTCACCAGTGACAAGACGATTTTCTGCCGAAGCAAAACCTTTTTGAACATGCAGAACAACGCGCTTGACAATACCGGCATCGCCGGCAATCGCACCGGCGTAGAAGTGAGCAATCTCGCGCCCAACAGCCAAATAACTGGAAACAAGATAACGGGCTGTTCGATTGGCCTGATGATTTCTTTATCGCCGATAATCGTCAAACAGAATATTTTTGCGCAAAATCAAATCGGCATCAAGGCTATTGGCTTGATTTCCATTTGTGCGAGTTTGGCAAATGACAATACCTTTATTAACAATGTAAAAAATGTGGAGTGCCCTTAAATGCTCTATCAAAAAATAAAATGTTGCATGAGGAACTCGGATTGGCCACAACTTGCGATTCCGAAAATGGTTCAGCTTAAAATGGCAGTGCTGAGTGGATTTTTTATGCTGCTGTTGAGTTTCTTGATCGGCTGCGAGAAATTTCCCTCCAAATTCGAATCGAAAGATATCGTGTTTCCGTTTGCGGATGCCGGCAGAGATGCGACTTACTTATTTGGCGAAACGGTTGTGCTCGACGGCGCCCAAAGCCGGGAACCCGCCAATCGAGCTCTGAAATATAGATGGACAGGAGATCGACTCAACCCTTCTGTCATTAAACTGGCAGATTCAGCGAGAGTCACTTTCACGCCGCCGGCGCCCGGTCGTTATGTTTTCACGCTGACGGTTATTCTGATTGAAGATACTTTCAAGACGGCTCGCGATCAAGTGCAAGTCGATATTATGCAAGCCGATTGGCATGTTTCGAAGAGTAAACCTCTGGCGCCAACCATCGTTCGCACGATTGCGCAGGCTTTGGACAAAGCCGCAGCAGGAGATACGATTTTTGTCGAGGCGGAAACATATAAAGAGAATCTCCGCATTTCCAAGCCAAAA
>Ga0247727_10013372_pt1 | contig 13856 bp, 15 predicted proteins | sample WisWelCaveWW1625_FD_202498 | JGI IMG/M metagenome (GOLD analysis project Ga0247727, IMG submission 202498) | Biofilm microbial communities from Wishing Well Cave, Virginia, United States - WW16-25 | ecosystem: Environmental > Aquatic > Deep subsurface > Groundwater > Cave microbial mat | place... | reverse complement strand
ATGCAGCGACCGGGCGAGGGACTTTGCGAGGACGGTCTTCCCCACACCCGGGAAGTCCTCGATGATCAGATGCCCCTCGGCGAGAAGGCCGAGGACGCAGAACTCGAGCGTATCCCTCGGTGCCCGGACCGCGAGCGCGAGGTTCGCGACAACGCGCGCGACGACCTCGGCCGCAGCGGTAGGCGAAACCGCCTCTCGCGCGGGAATCGCGTCGCTCATAGGCCGGTCTCCGGCCTATGAGGGTGTGGAGGGGGTGTGGGGGAACCCCTCTGGGGTTGGCTCAAGGAGGGGGGTCGTGGGGGAACCATGGGTTCCCCCACGTAAGAACCGGGAGGTTCCACCACGCTCTCAAAGAAGAAGGGGGCACGTGGTGGCTTTACGTTCTTTCTGAGGAGGGGGTACATGGGGGAACCAGGGGTTCCGCCATGCTCAAACATGGTTTCCCCCACGATCGCAAGCCGAAGGCGAGCGATGCTCATCGCGTCGAGAGTAGCCGCTCCACTTCGTCCAGCACCGCTGCGGCGATCTCGCGCTTGGGCGCCTTCGCGACATGCCTCTCCCCCGCATCGGAGAAGACAACGACCTCGTTGTCACGCGCATCGAAGCCCACGTCCGGGCGACTCACGTCGTTGAAGACGAAGATGTCTGCGCCTTTCGCGAGTCGCTTCTCCCGCGCGCGGTCGAGGCCTGGGCCGGCGCCGTCCGCCGCGAAGCCGACGATCACTTGGCCGGCTCTGCGAGCCGCGCCGAGCATGGCGAGGACGTCTGACGTCGGCTCGAGCTCGACCGTCCACGCGGCGTCGTCCTTCGGACGCTTGTCCGCACGGGCGCTCGCCGGCCGATAGTCGGCCACCGCCGCGGCCATCACGATGACGTCGGCGTCGCCACGCGCGAGCGCCTCCCGCTCGAGATCGGCGGCGGTCGGGGTGTCGATGACGGTGACGCCCGCAGGCGCAGGCACCGCGAGATTCGCCGCGAGCAGCGTCACTTCGGCACCGCGGCTCCGAGCTTCCTCGGCGAGCGCGACCCCCATCCGACCCGAGGAGCGGTTGCCGAGGAAACGCACCGCGTCCAGCGGCTCGCGAGTGCCGCCTGCGGAGATCAGCACGCGACGGCCGAGCAATCCGTCGAGCGAGCGCTCTGACGCACCGAGGATCTCCCCGATTCTCGCCGCGATCTCCTCGGGCTCGGTCATGCGGCCGCTGCCGACCTCGCCCTCGGCGAGCTCGCCCGTCACCGGGCCGACGATCTCGACTCCGCGGGCTCGGAGCGTGGCAACGTTCTCCTGCGTCGCGGCGTGCTCCCACATCCGCACGTTCATGGCGGGCGCAACGAGCACCGGCCCCGCATGCGCGAGAACTGCCTCCGTCAGGAGATCGTCGGCGAGGCCGTGGGCCAGGCGGGCGAGCGTATTCGCCGACAGGGGCACGACGACGAGCAGGTCGGCGCGCTCGAGGTGCGGGTACGGGCTGTCACTCCTCGACTTGCGCGCCAATGCGAAGAACGTCTCGGCCGAGACGAACCGCTCGGCACCGGCCGTGAGGACCGGGTAGACGTCGTGGCCGGCACGGACGAGCAGGCGCACGAGCGTGCACGCCTTGTAGGCCGCGATCCCCCCCGTGACGCCGAGCAGGATGCGTGCCACGGGCCGCCTCGGATCAGGCCGGCGGGGAGTGGTACGTGATCTTCCCGCCCGCGATCTCTTCCATCGCCATCGTCAGGTAGTTCTTGGAACGGGATTCGATGAGCGGCGGGGGTGCCTCTTCGAAGCCGATGCCCTCGCCGAGCTGATGGTGGTAGTTGTTGATCTGGCGCGCTCGCTTGGCCGCGACGATGACGAGCGTGTAACGGGAATCCTCGACTCGGTCGAGGAGCGCATCGATTCGTGGGTGGATCATGGCCGGCTCATGGTACCTGCGAGTGCCAACTCACACTCCACGATGGCGGCGAGCGCAGCGGTCGCGCGCTCGAGGTCGTCGTTTCGCACCATGTAGCGGAAGCGGTGCGCCTGCTCGAGCTGCGCGCGGGCGAGCGCGATCCGCTCCCCGATCTCGCCAGTGCTCTCCGTCGCGCGGTCGCGCAGGCGACGCTCGAGCTCGGGCACATCCGCGGCGATGAAGATCGTCACGCTCCCCGATACCTCGGCCTGAACCTCGAGCGCACCCTCGAGCTCGAGCTCGAGGACGCAAACCCTGCCGTCGTCGGCGATCCGGCCCAACTCCGACCGGAGCGTGCCGTAGCGCCGCCCCGAGATGTATGGCACGTACTCCAGGAACTCGCCCGCCTCGACCCTGCGTGTGAACTCCTCGTCCTCGAGGAACCAGTACTCGCGGCCGTCGACCTCACCTGGCCGCTGCGGTCGTGTCGTCGCCGAGACCGCTACCTCGAGACCGGGGACGCTCTCGAGGAGTCCCTTGATCAGAGTGCCCTTGCCTGCGCCCGATGGCCCGGTGACGACGAAGACGGGCCGCCAAGGCACCGCCGTACTACGAACGGTGGTTGAAGAGCTCGACGAGCTCGGCCCGCTGGCGCTCGGAGAGGCCGCCCACGGTCTTCGACTGGCTGATGCGGCACTGATTGAGGAGCCGCGCAGCCTTCACGCGCCCGAACTTGGGAACGGCCATGAGCATGTCGAAGACCTTCGCGGTCGAGACGAACTCGGGCGGGTCGAGCAGGATCCCCTCGATCTGCACGCGTCCTGCCTTCAAGTCTCGTTTGAGCTTGGCGCGTCTGACTCGCACGTCGTTCGCTCGCTGGAGCGCCTCCATCCGCTGGTCGAGCGAGCGGGCAGGCGCCTGGGCGTGCATCTTCGACGTGACCATGAGCCGGACGAGTCTACCAAGCCTGTTTCTCTGGTCAAGCGATAACGTTTTTCCCGATTTGCAGCGCTTTTAGCGTTGTCTAGTCTGCTGACGCTGCGATCGGCGAGGACGATTCGTGCGCGACGGCGCGAATCGCGGCCGCCGATAGGTACCCACGGGACTTCGCTTCGGCATCCAGCTCGCCTCGCACACGGTCGGGTGCCGACGGATCGGAGAACAGCACGGTGCCGAGCGCGACGGCGCTGGCGCCCGCAGCCACGAGCTCCACCGCGTCCCGACCGGACCTGACCCCGCCCATGCCCACGATCGGGAGTTCGACCGCCCTCGCGCACGCATACACGCATGCCAAGGCGATGGGCCGAAGCGCGGGTCCCGAGTAGCCCCCGGAGCCGAATGCGAGCTTCGGTCGAAGTGTCTTCCCGTCCAGCTCGAGACCGCGAATGGTGTTCACGAGCGAGAGACCGTCGGCTCCCGCCTCGGCGACGGCGCGGGCCGTCTCGGCGATGTCCCACGTCGCGGGCGAGAGCTTTGCGTAGAGAAGCTTCTCGGTCGCGGCTCGGGCGGCAGCGACGAGCTCGGAGGCGATTTCCGACGCCTCTTCGACATTCGGGCAGGAGAGGTTCAGCTCGATGACCTCGACCTCGGCGAGATCGTCCAGCCGCTCGCAGAGAAGGGCGAAATCGTCCGCCGAGAAGCCCCCTACAGAGACCCACAACGGCACGCCGAGGCTGGCGAGCTGCGGAAGGTGCTGCCGAACGAAGGCCTCGATTCCCGGGTTCTGGAGCCCGATGGAGTTCAACATCCCGTGCTCCGTCTCGGCAATCCTCGGGGGAGGGTTGCCCTCCCGCGGGAGCGGCGTGACCGTCTTCGTGACGAAGGCATCGAGGCTCTTCGCGACCTCGGGCGCCGTGAGCGCGTCGAGGCAGCCGCTCGCGTTGAGGATCGGCACCACTGTCAGCGCACCGTACCGTCGAGCTGTGGGCGATCGTTCGCGGGCGAAGCCGGGCTGTGCCCGGCGAGAGCCCCACTACGGCGGATCGGTGCAGCACCGCGAAGGAGGGGGCTCGTGTGGGAACCCTGGGTTCCCCCACGCAGGACGGGACCGTCGACGCAGAGCCGCACATATCGGCCCTCGATCTCGACGACGCAGCCGTAGCAGGCCCCGTAGCCGCACGCCATCGGGGCCTCCCACGCGAGCTGCGCGCCGGGAACGAGCGCCTGTAACGCCTCGAGCATCGCCGCCGGGCCGCAGGCGAGCACGTCTCCCGGGTCGTCGGGCAATAGCTCGGTCACGAGCCGGGGCTCGACGACGACCTCGGCTCCGGGAAGGAGGGTCGCGGCCTCGGCGTGGCGATCGGTACGGAAGCCGAGCAACGCCGGCGCGCCTCCGAGCACCGATGCGAGGTACGGCATCGGTGCGATCCCTATCCCGCCGGCGACGAGGAGCGGACGTTCGACGTCGAGGTCGAAGCCTCGCCCGAGCGGGCCGAGGACATGGATCGCATCGCCCGCCTCCAACGAGCAGAGAGCGCGCGTTCCGGGTCCGATGGCCTCGATCAGGAACGCAAGCTCCCCGTCCGGCGCTTGACACAAGCTCATGGGCCGCGGGAGCAGCCTTCCCGGTGCCTCGAGCATGAAGAACTGGCCGGGAATCCCAGGTTCCAATCCCCCACGATCGAGCCGGAGGACGGTGTAGGGCCCTATTTCCTCGATCGCGACGACACCGAGGAGCTCTCGCCGCGCCTCTCTCCCGCCAAGTAACAGTCTGTTACTTGGACCATCAGAACGTCGAGAAGGGGTCACGCTTCGATCCCGATTCGTTCCTGGAGGGAGAGCGCCGACTCCGCGCGAGCGTTGGCGATGGCGTGAACTGCGGCGGCGGCGCCCGAGATCGTCGTCACGCAGGGGACCCGGGCGACGAGCGCGGCCTCGCGAATGAGGTACCCGTCGGCGCGGGCGCCGCTCCCCTGCGGCGTGTTGATGACGAGATCGCACCGGCCGCGCCGCACGAGGTCGACCACCGTCGACTCGTCGGCGACCGCGTCGGCGACCTTCGCCACCTCCTCGACGTCGAGCCCGGCCGCGCGGAGCGTCCGCGCCGTCCCCTCGGTAGCGACGAGCTCGAAGCCGAGACCTCCGAGCGCCGCCGCGACCGCGACGGCCGCCGGCTTGTCCTCGTCGCGGACGGAGAGGAAGGCCGTGCCGGACGTGGGCAAGGGCCTTCCCGCAGCGCGCTCTGCCTTGGCCAGGGCGGTCGGGAGGTCCGCGGCGCTCGCCATCACCTCGCCCGTGGACCGCATTTCGGGGCCGAGAACAGGATCCGCGCCGGGGAAGCGCGCAAACGGCAGGACCGCCGCCTTTACGCTCACCTGCGTCGGTCGCGGTGTCGGAAGGGCGAGCTCGCGGAGCTTCTGGCCGGCGGCGAGGCGGCAGGCCGCGTCGACGAGGTTCACGCCGATCGCCTTGCTGGCAAAGGGCACCGTCCGCGACGCCCGCGGGTTCGCCTCGAGCACGTAGACCGTGCCGTCCGCGATGGCGAGCTGGATGTTGAGGAGCCCCACGACTCCGAGCGCAGGTCCGAGCCGCTTGACGACGCGCTCGACCTCCAGAGCGGCCGCGAGCGTCAGCGAGGGAGCCGGCAGCACGCACGCGGAGTCCCCCGAGTGCACCCCGGCTTCCTCGACGTGCTGCATCACCGCTCCGATGTAGACGTCCTCGCCGTCGCAGAGCGCGTCCACGTCGAGCTCGATCGCATGCTCGACGAAGCGATCGAGGAGCACGGGCCCGTGCGCAAGACCGGAATCCGCTGACACGCTGATTCCGGTCGCGCCAAACCCCTTTGGCCCGCGCACGGCCGCCATGGCCGTCTCGAGCTCGCGAGCGTCGTAGCAGATGCGCATCGCACGACCTCCGAGCACGTATGAGGGCCGGACGAGCACCGGGTAGCCGATCTCCTCCGCCGCCGCGAGCGCCTCTTCGGCGTCCGCGACGATGGCCCAAGGCGGGCAGCGGACTCCGAGCTCGTGCGCGAGCGAGCCGAACCGCTCGCGGTCCTCGGCGAGATCGATCGCCGCATGCGGCGTGCCGAGAATCCGGTAGCCGGCCTCCTCGATGTGTCGCGCGAGCTTGAGCGGCGTCTGGCCTCCGAACTGTGTAACGACACCGACCGGCTGCTCGCGGTCGCAGACGGCGAGCACCTCCTCCGGCGAGAGCGGCTCGAAGTAGAGCCGATCCGAGGTGTCGTAGTCGGTGGAGACGGTCTCCGGGTTGCAGTTCACCATGACCGCCTCGAATCCCAGCGCGCGGAACGTCTGCGCGGCGTGGACGCAGCAGTAGTCGAACTCGATGCCCTGGCCGATGCGGTTCGGCCCCGAGCCGATGATGACAACGCGCGGCTTCTCAGCGATCGAAAGCGCTTCGTCCTCTTCGCCCCAGGTCGAATAGAAGTAGTTCGAGGCGGCCTCAACCTCGCCGGCACACGAATCGACCCGCCGGAAGGCCGGGCGCAGGCCCCGCTCATGCCGCCGACGGCGAACCTCCTCCCCGGTCACTCCCAGGGCCGCACCGATCGAGTCGTCTCCCCAACCCGCGCGCTTGGCTCGGAGCAGATCGCCGCTCGCGAGCTCCTCCTTGGCGCGCTCGATCTCGCCGCGGAACCACGGATGGAGGCCCTCGGGGAGATCGTCGAGGCTCGCCCACGGCGTCGGTGCTCCCGTCTCGAGCTCTCGCGAGCCGAACGCCTTCAGGAACGCCTCGGTGAACGTCCGCCCGATCCCCATCGCCTCGCCGACCGACTTCATCTGCGTGCCGAGCGTCTGGTCGGCGCCCGGAAACTTCTCGAACGCGAAGCGCGGGAACTTGACGACGACGTAGTCCAGCGTTGGCTCGAAGCTCGCGGGCGTGGTCTTCGTGAGGTCGTTCGGGATCTCGTCGAGCGTGTAGCCGACGGCGAGCTTCGCGGCGACCTTGGCGATCGGGTAGCCCGTGGCCTTCGACGCGAGAGCTGACGAGCGCGAGACGCGGGGGTTCATCTCGATGACGCGCAGCTCGCCGGTCTCGCGGCGACGCGCGAACTGGATGTTCGATCCACCCGTCTCCACGCCCACCGCTCGGATGACGGCGGCCGCGGCGTCGCGGAGCTCCTGGTAGGCCTCGTCGGAGAGCGTCATCTGCGGCGCGACGGTGACGGAGTCCCCGGTGTGCACGCCCATCGGATCGAGGTTCTCGATCGAGCAGACGACCACGACGTTGTCCGCGCGGTCACGGATCACCTCCAGCTCGAACTCGTCCCACCCCCTCACCGATTCCTCGACGAGCACCTGGCCGATCGGAGACTCCGCGAGCCCCCTCTCCACCTGGCGCGCGAGAGACACCGTGTCCTCCGCGAAACCTCCCCCGTGGCCGCCGAGTGTGAAGGCCGGTCGTACGACCGCCGGGAGGGACACGTCTTCGAGCTCGTCGAGGGACGTGACGATCCGCGAAGCCGGCACCCTGAGCCCGCAGCCGCGGACGACATGGCGGAACTCCTCGCGATCCTCGGCGCGCCTAATCACCTCCACCGGAGCACCGATGAGCTCGACCCCGAGGTCGTCCAGCACGCCCGCCTCCGAGAGCGCGACCGCAAGGTTGAGCGCCGTCTGCCCCCCGAGGGTGGGAAGGAGCGCGTCCGGACGCTCCCGCTCGAGTACCGACGCGACGCCCTCGAGGTCGAGCGGCTCGATGTACGTGCGGTCGGCGAAACCCGGGTCGGTCATGATCGTCGCCGGGTTCGAGTTGACGACGATCGTCCGGTAGCCGTCCGCGCGCAGCACCTTGAGCGCCTGGCAGCCCGCGTAGTCGAACTCGCAGGCCTGCCCGATGACGATCGGGCCGGAGCCGATCACGCAGATGCTCTCGAGATCCTGTCTCCGAGGCACTAGAGCTCCTCGACCCAGCTCGCGAGAATCGGCCAGGCATCGTGTGGGCCGGGGCCTGCTTCGGGGTGGAACTGCACGGAGCGGGCGCGAAGCTCCGGGAACGCGAAGCCCTCGACCGTCCCGTCGTAGAGCGAGACGTGCGTCGCCTCCTCGGCGTCCGTGGGCTCGACCGCGAAGCCGTGGTTCTGGCTCGTGACGAGCACGCGTCCGGTCTTCCGCTCGAGCACGGGATGGTTCGCGCCGCGGTGGCCGAAGGGGAGCTTGAACGTGCGGTGCCCGGTCGCGAGACCGAGCAGCTGGTGGCCGAGGCAGATCCCGAGGATCGGAACCCGGCCGAGTAGCCCTCGCACCGCTTCCGTCTCGGCGCGCAGCGGCTCGGGGTCGCCCGGCCCGTTCGAGAGCACGACGCCGTCGAAAGCCTCGAGCTCGTCCGGTTGCGCCGAGTGCGGGAAGACGGTGACCGCCGCACCTGAGCGCTCGAGCCGGCGGAGAAGCGAGCGCTTCGTCCCGTAGTCCACCACGGCCACCTGCGGGCTCCCCGAGTCGCAGAAGACGTACGCCTCGGGAGCCGACACCTGGGCGACGAGCGCGTGTCCTTCCATCAGTGGCTGTGCGCGGACCTGCTCCAGTGCGTCCCCGACCGCGACCTCGCCTTCGTCGGCGACGGCGACGGCCCGCATCGCCCCGGCCTCGCGGATCCGAAGGACGAGTGCGCGCGTGTCGACCTCCTCCAGGCCGACGAGCCCGTGGGCTTCGAGCCACTCCGCCCATTCGCGCCCTCCGAGCTGCCGCATCACCGCCGCCTTGGCGTGCGGCCGCCCCGACTCGCCCCGCTCTTCCGCGACCCCGTAGTTGCCGACCATGGGCGCCGTGAAGCAGACGAGCTGCTCCGCATAGCTCGGATCGGTCACTGTCTCCTGGTAGCCCGTCATCGCGGTCGTGAAGACCGCCTCGCCGAACGCGGCGCCACGCGCGGCGACGGATCGCCCGCGAAATACGGTCCCGTCCTCGAGCAAGAGGTATCCGGCAGTCACGCCGCGAACACCTCGCGTCCGTCCGCGATCGTGCGCACGACCCGGCTGCGCAGCGTCTCGCCGAGCAGCCACGAGTTCGCGGAGAGCGAGCGAAAGCCGTCCTCGGTCACCCGCCATTCGGCCTCGAGGTCGAGCACGACGAGGTTCGCGCGCGCGCCGACCTCGATCCGCGGCTCGCCGATCCCGAACGCACGAGCCGGTCCTGTTGACATCCGCTCGAGGACGGTCTCGAGCATCAGTGCCCCAGGGAGGACCAGTCGCGTGTAGAGCGCGGCGAACGCCGTCTCGAGGCCGGTGACCCCGAACGGGGCCTCCTCGAAGGGGACGTCCTTCTCGTGCCGGGCGTGTGGAGCGTGATCGGTGGCGATGCACGAGATGGCGCCCCGCCGCAGCGCGTCGAGCAGCGACTCGCGATCATCCTCCCCGCGAAGCGGCGGATTCATCTTCACGTTCGGATCGAGCGACCGAACGGCCTCGTCCGTGAGGACGAGGTGGTGAGGCGTGACCTCGGCCGTTGCGGGGACACCTGCATGGAGCGCCCGGTCCAGCGCGGTCACCGACTCCGAAGCCGAGAGGTGCAGCAGGTGAATGCGGCGCTCCTCGAGCGCCGCCAGAGCGAGGTCCCGTTCGACCATGACGCTCTCGGCTGCCGACGGATACGGTCCGAGCCCGAGCTCGGCCGAGACCGCGCCTTCGTGGGCGTGCCCGCCGCGGGACAGGGCCGGCTCCTCGCAGTGGAGCGCGAGCGGTCGGGTCGTCACGCCGCTGTAGGAGAGCGCGCGACGCATGAGCCCGGCGGATACGACGGGCCGGCCGTCGTCCGTGAAGGCCACCGCGCCGGCCGTCGCCAGCTCGGACATCTCGGTGAGCACCTCCCCGCGCTGCCCTTTGCTGATCGCGGCCATGAAGCCGGTTGGAAGCACAGCTTCCGCGCGTGCAAGCTCGACTAGCGCACCGAGCACCGACGCCGAGTCGACGACCGGATCCGTGTTCGGCATGGCGAGGATCGCGCAGTACCCGCCGGCCGCGGCCGCCTCGGTGCCAGAGCGGAGCGTCTCCTCGTCCTCGCGGCCCGGCGTGCGGAGGTGGACGTGCGGATCGACGAACGCAGGCGCGATCATGGCCCGACTCGAGCCTGACGGCTCGAGTCGGGTAATCACACCGTCGACGATCGTGATCGTGAGGCACTCGTCAATGCGCTGAGCGGGAGCGACAACCCTCCCCTCCAGGACCAGCGAGTCCCTCGTGCCGTTGCAGCAGAAGAGCATCACGCGACCTCCAGCGGCTCGACCACGCGCACAGGGCTTGTCGTGAGCAGGTCGTAGAGCACGGCCATGCGGACGACGAGGCCCGCGCGTACCTGGTCGGTGACGAGGGCGGCGTCGGAGTCGGCGACGCGAGGATCGATCTCGACTCCGCGGTTCATCGGCCCGGGGTGCATGACGACCTGGCCGGGACGGACGCGCTCGGGGGTGATCCCGTAGAGCGCCGTGTACTCGCGGAGCGAAGGTACGAAGGCTTCGCCCGGCGCCATCCGCTCCCGCTGCATGCGGAGGACGTAGACGACGTCCGCGTCCACGATTCTCCGGATGTCTGTCGAGACCTCGCAGCCGAGCGCCTCGATGCCGCGCGGGAGAAGCGTCGGCGGGCCGACGAGCGTCGAGCGCGCGCCGACGAGTTCGAGCGCCTGGACGAGAGAGCGCGCGACGCGCGAATGCAGCACGTCTCCGACGATCGCGACGTGCAGGCCCTCGAGACGCCCGAGCGCTTCCTCCATCACGTACAGGTCGAGAAGCGCCTGCGTCGGATGTTGGTGCTTTCCGTCGCCGGCATTGACCACATGCGCGCCGGTCCAACGGGCGACGAGGTGCGGCGCTCCGATCGACGGATGGCGAACCACGATCACGTCGGGGTCGTACGCCGCGAGCGTCAACGCCGTGTCCTTCAGCGACTCTCCCTTGTCCACCGAGGAGCCGGCTGCGCGGAGCGACATCGTGTCCGCCGAGAGCCGCTTTGCGGCGAGCTCGAAGCTCGCCAGCGTGCGCGTCGAGGACTCGTAGAACAGGTTGACAACCGTGCGGCCGCGTAGCGTCGGAAGCTTCTTCACCTCGCGGTCGAGGGACGCCGCCATGGCTCGGGAGGTTTCGATGATTCGCTCGACATCCGAGCGGTTCAGATCGCCAACCGAGAGAAGATGGCGTCGCGGCGGCGCGGGTAGGCGGAGATCAGACACGATCGCCGTCCTCGCTCTCGAAGACGAGCAACACGCGGTCGATCTCGTCCACCTCGAGGAGCTCGACCTGGATCCGCTCGTCGCGGGCCGTTGGAAGGTTCTTGCCGACGTAATCGGGCCGGATCGGGAGCTCGCGGTGGCCGCGGTCGACGAGGACCGCCAGCTGCACGCGTGCCGGCCGCCCGAAGTCCAAGAGCGCGTCGATCGCGGCGCGGATCGTCCGCCCTGTGTAGAGGACGTCGTCGACGAGCACGACCGTCAGCCCTTCGAGCGAGAACGGGATGCTCGTGGCCCGGACGACCGGCTGACGACCGGGCGGCCTCCCGCCGTCGCGGACATGCACGTCGTCACGATGGAAGGTGATGTCGAGGGCACCGAGCCGGAGCTCCACACCGCTTCGCTCGGCGACGAGCCGTCGGAGGCGGGACGCGAGTGGGACGCCGCGCGTTTGGATGCCGACGAGCGCCACGTCATCGAGGTCGTCGCCGCGCTCGATCAGCTCGTGGGCGATGCGCGAAAGCGCTTTCGAGATCGCCTCGGCGTCCAGAAGCGTCTTCGCCGTCGAGCCCAAGGACGTGCTGCGCACTTCCTTGGGTGGGCGATCGGGGACGTGCGTCGTCATCTCGCTCCTTTCCGGCCTCCCTGGACCGGCTTAAAGGTCGAGGCAGTGTAGCGACCTCGCGCGACGTAGCATTGCAGCGACCTGATGTGAAGAGAGGCGCAGCGGCCGCGAAGCGGACGCCTTCAGGGATCTTCGCGCGACCGGAATCCGCGTGAGCGGATTGCGGTCTTGCGCGAGCTACTCGAGCTCGTCTTCGTCGGATTCGGCGAGGGACTCGATCGCGTCCCGGGCGTCGTCGAGGTCCGACTCGGGCACGAGCACCTTGAGCGGCGGATCGTCCAACACCTCGGGGTCGTGCTCGACCGCGGGCTCGAGCTGCGACTCGATGCCGACGGCCGAAAGCAACTCTTGGAGCTCCTCCGCCTCGGCCACGTCACCGGCGACGGCCACCTGAACGAGCCTCGTCACGTCTCCTGGGACCCTACCGCAGCTCTGCGCGCGCGCGCGCCTGCGCGCACGAGTTGCGGCGAGCCTCGCTCCGGAAACGGGAGCTCGACGACGTCGAAGTCGCGAGGGACGACGGTGTCCGGGAAGAGCTGCCGGGCCTCTTCCACGACCTGGTGGCCGAAGTACCGGGTGGAGAGGTGGGTCAGCGCTAGCATCCGGACGCCTGCCTCCTGCGCGACGAGTGCGGCTTCTCCCGCCGTCGAATGAAGCGTCTCGGAAGCTCGCACCCGCTCGTCGGCAAGGAACGTCGCCTCGTGCACGAGCAGGTCGGCAGCGGCGGCCGCGTCGACGACGGATGCGGTCGGAGCCGTATCTCCCGTGAGCACGAGCTTCCGTCCGGCCCGCGGCGGCCCGAGCACCTGGTCGGGAGTCACCTGCCGCCCGTCGCCGAGCGTCACGATCTCGCCGCGCTGAAGAAGGCCGCGCTCCGCGCCGTCGGGTACCCCGAGCTCGTCGGCCGTCTCGACGTCGAACCGCCCGGGCCGCTCGTCCTCGACCAGGCCGTAGCCCACCGCCGCGACGCCGTGCTCGACGGCGAACGCCTCCAGGCGATATCCCTTGCGGTCGAGACGCGCTCCCGGCTCGAGCTCCACCGTCTCCACGGGGTACGTCAGCCGTCCGAAGATGCGGCGGAGCGTCGCCAGCAGCTCGCGCAGGCCACGCGGCCCGTAGATCGTGAGCGGAAGGTCCCGCCCTCGCAGTGAGTACGTCTTCAGCAGGCCCGGCAGGCCGAGATAGTGGTCGGCGTGGAAGTGGGTGAGGAAGATCTCTTCGAGCTCGATGAGCCCGACGTCGCACCGGAGGAGCTGGCGTTGCGTGCCCTCGGCGCAGTCGAAGAGCAGCCGCTCGCCCCCGCGCCGCACGAGAGTGGCCGCGAGAGCCCGCTGCGGCGTGGGCGTGGACCCGGACGTCCCGAGAAAGACGACGTCGAGATCCACGCTACCTCGAGGGTCGCGCGAGCTCGAGGTCGGTGTAGACCATCTCACCCTTGAAGAGCTTCGCCGCAGGCTCCCAGGGGAAGAAGATCGCGTTTCGCCACTCGAGGTGCTCACCCGTGGGCTCGTGCTCGAGCCAACGACCCTCGTGCGTCGCCGTCACCCGCGCCTCTTCGCAGACGCCCTGGGGCCCGATGACGATGTACTCGAGGTCGAAGTGGATGTCGGGGAAGGCGGTGAGGAGTTCCGTATAGAAGCGTGTCGCACCCTCGTGGCCCTCCCACCGGGCCCCCGTCCCCATGACCTCGTAGACGCAATCTTCGGTGAGGGTCGAGATCAGACCGGGCAGGTCCCGGTTGTCCTCCGCGATCGAGTGCGTCTTCCACAGCTCGCGGATCTCCGCGTACTCGTCGGCGTCGACGGGTCGCCGAAGCAGCTCGAGGATGCGCTCCGAGGCCATGTGCTGCCCTTCATATCAACGCGCGTCCCTGAGGGCGAGGTGTACCGGACGTCTACGGGAGCACCAGCCGCTGGCCTGGCACGATCGCCGCGTCCGCGAGACCGTTCCGCTGCTGGAGCTTCCACACGCCCGCGCGCGGATCGCCCGCGTAATGCGCGGCCGCGAGCGCCCAGAGCGTGTCGCCGGGCCGGACCGTGTGGTACCGCGGATGCGAACCGGCACCCGTAGCCCGTGCAAGCACGGCCCACATCAAGGCAGCGACCAGAAGCACGAAGGCGACGCGACCGAACATGTGTTCGCAGTATGGGCGAACACGTGTTCGATGTCAAGCGATCTCTAGGACGTTAGCGCCGCGTACTGCACGACGAGGGTGCGGCGGGCGCGATT
>Ga0247727_10013371_pt1 | contig 13856 bp, 15 predicted proteins | sample WisWelCaveWW1625_FD_202498 | JGI IMG/M metagenome (GOLD analysis project Ga0247727, IMG submission 202498) | Biofilm microbial communities from Wishing Well Cave, Virginia, United States - WW16-25 | ecosystem: Environmental > Aquatic > Deep subsurface > Groundwater > Cave microbial mat | place... | reverse complement strand
CCGTAGCCGCGTTGCCACTCGAATTCTCCCGGATGTTTCAAAACGTGGGTCACCCAATGTGAGCTCGCGCCTTTGAGCTTGCCGATAAAATCGGCAACAGCAAATTTCGGCGGCAATGAAAAAACGCTGTGTATGTGGTCTTCGATGCCTCCAACCGCGTGCATGATCGCGCCCAGTTCAAGACCCTTGCCGCGCAGGTATTTGTAGAGCTCCGGCTCCAATTCCGGCGTGATCAACGGCGCGCGATTTTTGCACGACCAGATCGCGTGATAATGCAATCGCCAATAGGCCATGATATTTTCCTTTCCGATTAATCCGCCCCGCGCCGAGGCACGGGGCTAAAATGTGCAAGCGCCATAAATGGCGCTATGAATTATTCTTAGGCCGCTTCAGCGTCCTTCCACATTTTCGCCCCGCGATTGATCACGGGGCGATTCACGAGGCAACTCGCGGGGCGATTGATCCGAACAAAAAATTTTCCCATTCCCAAACACGCAACCCTTCCCCACGTGCACCACCTCGCAAATCCGCAGCAATTCCATAAACGGCGCCAGTTCGCCGGCCAAAACCATTTCCCCGACAAAGCCGCCCATCAGCATTTCGGTTTTCTGGCGGTTGCTGCGGCGCTCCCAATCGACCCAGCGCAAATCGCGCTGCACGATTTGCACCGCATCGGCGGCAACGAGCAACGGATGAAACTCCCAATCGATCTTGGCCTCGGGCGCGTGGAAATGCGCCAGTTCCAAAACGCGGCGAATCATTTTGAAGACCAACATCCGAAAAGTAAAATCAATCGCGAGATCGTTCTGGAATTTGAGGCGGGTGGGCGTGAGGAAGTTGAGGGTTAAACCGTTGGACGGTTGGTCCGTTTGCCGGTTTGCCAGTTGCGGGGTTGGCGTTTCAAGCAGGCGTTTGGTTGTGCCCTCGTAAAGCAGCCGCCACTCATCAACTTCTTGCTCTTTGCTTTTTGCCGTTTGCTTTTTGCTTTCCCAGGCGCAATTTTCCAATCGGAACGGTATGCGCTTGAACCCGAGGCCTTGTTCCGCCATTTGGGAGACCGCAAAGATGGCAAACGGATGCAGCGCCACGGCCTGGCCAAGCAGGATGAGATCGAACGGCAAGGATTCGCCGGCGAGATAATGTTTGCGTTCGTCGCGGCACTCAAAAATATAAGGCCGCGGCGCCGTCGGCAAGCCGCGTAAAAAACGAGGCACCGGCGCGCCGGGTTCGATCAGGGTTTCGAAGAGACGGGTATATGCGCATTGTTGGCGCAACATGCAGGTGGGGCAGGGTTGTTGCGGGCCCATCACGCAAACGGTGCGGCGCAAGGCATGACCAAACGCGCCGCGCAAAAGCGAGCCTTTATACGAAGGCAAAACCGCTTCGTGAACGGCGGCCAGGGTGAAACGCAAACGTAGAAATGGAACGGCTGGTAATCGATAAGCCATACAAGATGTCCTCCATGGTGCTGGCGGCGCGAGAACTTATTGCTGAAATGAGATTTCCCAAAAACTTCGGCGTGTCAAATTTTGGTTTGTCATCCTTGCGCAGTTTATCGCTTGACGAATTCCATTGAGTTCTTACTGCGAGCAATTGACCGGCCGCTTAAATCGTGCAATCACCGAAACGTGTTTGCGTTATAGCGACCGGTCAATGAGTCGCTGTGTCTCTTTGCTCTTTGCTTTTTGCCTTTTGCTCTTTGCTTCTTGCCAAACCCTCACTGCCCGCCGAGAATCAGCGGCAAACCGTCTTTGCCGGAACCGACCACCACCACTTTGGCGTTTTGCGAGTTTGCCAATTTTTCCGTGGCTTCAATACCTTTCCAACGCAAGTATTGATCGCTGAGGCCCTGCGCGACGATTTTTTGAAAATCGGCGATACCTTGCGCTTCGATGCGCTTGCGATCCGCCTCTTGTTTTTCTTTGGTAAGCACAAACTCCATGCGCTGGCTTTCCTGGTCGGCGCGCAATTTGGCTTCGATGGATTCGGCTAAACCCGCGGGCAATCCGACCCGGCGCAGCGGCGTGGTTTCGATGGTAATGCCGCGCGGTTCAACGATCTTGGCTAAATGTTGTTGAATCTCGTTGGCCAAAAGCTCGCGTTCCGAAGTGTAAAGCGCCTTGGCTTCATAACCGGCGGTCACGCCGCGGCTCACGGAACGAAATTGCGGCTCGAGAACGATTTGCGCGTAATTCGGCCCAATGGTTTTGTACACCTCCGCGGCTTTCTCCGGATTGAGATGGTAAAGCGCGCTCACCTCAAGCTGCACGGTCAGTCCCTCTTTGGAAGGAACGTCCATGACTTCTTTTAGCTCTTGTGTTTTGACGGTAAATTTGATAACGTTAGCCAGCGGGTTGACGACATTGATTCCGGCTTTGAGCGTGTTCGGCGAAACGGTGCCGAAGAAATCAACGACGCCGACGTGGCCGGCGGGCACCACCGTAAAACACGAGCCTGCCGCAGCCAGCAGAGCCACCACGCCGATGAGCGGCGCAATACCGGCGGCATTGCGAGTGGGCAAACTGCTGCGACGCGAAACAATGTACGTCCCGAAAGCCAGCGCGGCGATGGCAAGAAAAACTAAAAACGGCATATTTTCCTCCCTGGAAAATGTTTGATAGGGTAATTGTGAATTTATGTCAATATAAGCAGTTTTAGGATTGGTGTCAACTGCTTTTAAAGCTGGAGCCGATTGCGCGCGCAATTTTTCCGGGCTGTCAGCTTTCAGGATTTTTTAACTTTTACGGCCCGATGGCGTAAACCTCTTCTTCGTTGTCCGTGTCTTACAAGCAGACAGGTAGAAATCGTAGGCCAGTCTCGATGGACCACCGCCTAAGCGGGAATAGAAATCGAGGCGCAATTTGAGTGGTGCATGGCGAATGATGAAAGGGCGCTGATCCGGCGCTTGCAAACAGGTGAAGCTTCGGCGTTCCGCGAGCTGGTGGAAAACCACAAGCGCGCATTGTTCAATTTGGCCTACGATCTTTTGGGCAACGCCACGGACGCCGAAGATATTTCGCAGGACGCCTTCATCAAAGTGCACCGCAGTATCGGCGATTTTCGCGGCGAGGCGCAGCTCGGCTCGTGGATGTATCGCATCGTCGTGAACCTGTGTTTGAATCAACGGCGAAAAAAAGCGCTTTCGGAAATGGAACTGCGCGACAGTTTTGAGGAAAGCGAGCTGCACGCGGCCACGCCGGCCTCCGATCACGCCGCCGATCCCGAAAAATCGACGGAAGCCGAGATCATGCGCCAGCATCTGCGCCGCGCGCTCGATCAGCTTTCGCCGCAGCAGAAAACGATTTTCGTGTTGCGCCATGACGACGATCTGCCGCTGGCGGAGATCGGCAATATGCTGAAAATTTCCGAAGGCACGGTGAAAAGCCAGCTCTTTCGCGCACTGCGGAAATTGCAGGAAGCGCTGGCGTTTTATAAAGCGGATCTGGTTTAATCCAGGCGGCCCGTCTGGTAGTGGTAAAAAAATTGCACCCATGATAGTTTTTTAAGGTAATACTTGGTGACCATGAATACTTCCACCCCCTGCAAAAGATACGAAACCGCGCTGACCGCCAAAATTTTCGGCGAGTTAAACGCCGGGACGGAACGCGAGTTGAACGCGCACCTCGGCGGCTGCACGGCTTGCCGGAATTTTCTAACCGAAATGGAAGTCGTGCTCGGCAAACTCGGCGCGCCGCAACGTCCGGCCATGTCCGAACATTTCTGGGAAAGTTATTGGCCTCGCCTGACGCAACGCCTGGAAAAAGAAGAGCGGGTGGCGCCGGATTCGATATTGGCGCGCTGGCGAGAATGGCTGCATGAAAAGTGGGCGGCGCAACCATTGGCAATTCCACTCGCGCGCACGGCAGGTGTTTTGGCCTTGCTGGTTTGCGGCGTCATCATCGGGCATTACTGGTGGCCGCAGAACAACGACACCGGCCGGCAAATCACGCCAACGATTCCGCCGGCCATTCCGGTGGCGCAAACGCGCGCCGAGCAATGGTTGGAGCGTTCTAAAATTCTGTTGCTCGGTGTGGTGAATGAAGAATTGACCGTCGAGTCCAAGCCGGATTTTTCGCACCAGCGTTTGGTATCGCGCAATCTGTTGACGGAAGCGCGGACATTGGATCACGAGTTGGATCCGGTGATGGATCGCCAGATGTTGCAGTTGATGAATCACCTTGAACTCATTCTGCTGCAAATTGCCAACCTCGAAGCGGAGCATGATCTCTCCGCGGTCGAACTGGTTCGGGATGGCATCGCGCGCGACGGGCTGTTGCTTAAAATCAATATCGCCGAGCTGGCGCAACAAAATATGGCGCCGAAAAAGGCTAAACGGAAATCACCGGAAATTTTATAAAAGTCCGCAACGAAAAGAGAACCGCAACGAAAGAGTATTTGATTATGCGAAAGTATATCTCAGTTATCTTGTTTCTTTTTTTTATAAGCGCCACCGGCATGCGAAGCTTTGCGCGCGACGTCGCGCTGGTGAGCTTGCCCGCCGGTGATCCGCAGGACGCCGTTTATCAGGAATATAAAGCCGCTTACAATCTGGTGCTCGATCAACGCTGGGGCGACGCGATTACGCAATTGGAGGCGTTTTTGAAAAAACAGCCGAGCAGCCAGTATGCAGACGACGCGAGTTTTTGGTTGTGCTACAGCCGGGAGAAACGCGGCGATAATGCAGAAGAAGTTTATCTGGGGTATAAAAAATTCACCGAGAAATTTTCCCGCAGCCAATATGTGAACGATGCGCGCAGCAACATGGTGCGGCTGGCGGACAAATTGTCGGCGGCCGGCAATCCGAAATACAAAGCCGAAATCGAGGCGATGCGCAGCGAGGATGACGATGATTTGCGCCTGCAGGCGATTTATGCGCTCAGCCAGCACGGCGACGATGACCCGGAGACCGTTAAACTGTTGATCGATTTGTTGCAAACCGAAAAGAGCGTAAATTTGCGGCGCAAAATCGTTTACGTGCTGGGCAATGTTGAAAGCGCGGAAGCGACGACGGCGCTGGAAAAACTGGCGCTCACCGATCCCGATCCCACCGTGCAGAAGAACGCCGTGCACGCGCTTGGCAATCAAAACGAAGCCGCGAGTGTTAAAGCGCTGATGAAAATTGTTGAGTCCGGAACGAATTTTGAAGTGCGCAAAGCCGCGTTGTACAGCATCGGCAACACTGACGCCGGCATGAGCCTCGAGTTTCTGCTGAAGGTGGCAAAAACTTCGACCGAGCAGGAGCTGGGAAAAGCAGCGACCTACGCCATCGGAAACCACGGGGACGTTGCGGCGGTCAGAGCGCTGAGTGCAATTTTGGCGTCCAGCGCGCCGCGCGAAGTGCGCAAGGCGGCGTTGTATGCGCTGGGCAACACCGGCGAACCGGAAGCGGTGGCGGCGCTCGAAAGAATCGCGCTCGATCAAACCGACGCTGAATTGCAGACCGCCGCGGTGTATGCGATTGGCAACCTTTCGGACGAAATTTCGTTAAAATCTCTGCAGAATATTTTTGCGAAAACCACGAACACCCGCGCGCGCAAAGCCGTGGCGTACGCGATCGGCAACACCGGCGAGAAAGAAGCCATAGCGTTTCTCGGCAAAATGGCGGCGCAGGAACAGGACCTCGAAGTTGCCAAAGCGTTGATTCAGGCGATGGGCAACGTCGGCGATGACGCCGAAGCCGTGACGGCGCTGACCGCTGTCATCAACACCAACCCAAACGAGGAATTAAAAAAGACCGCGATTTACGCGTTGAGCAACACCTCCAAAAACGCGGCGCGCGAGGCGTTGCTGAATATTCTGCGCGGCAACGGCTCGGCGGAATTGAAAAGGACGGCAATCTACGCGCTCGGCAATCTCGATGACGACAGCGCCGTGCCGGTGCTGCTCGAGCTCGCGCAGAAGGATCCGAATCTGCAAGTGCGCAAAGCCGCAGTGCAGGCGTTATCACAAATCGATTCGCCGAAAGCCAGAGAAGCCGTGTTGAAAATTGTAAGAGGCGAGAAGTAACCCCGGCGGCCCGTCTGGAAACTTTTTGTAACGAATTGACAGTCGCCAACGGATTAAGCAATCTCCGTTGGCGGCGTTTATCATTTTTAACTTTTGCAAATTCGCTTTCATCAAATAACCCAAACGAGGTGCAACATGAAACGTGTATGGCTCATGCTTTTGGCGGTTTGTGCGTTAACCGTGCCGATTCTGGTGATCGGCCAATCCAAAGCCACGCGCGACAGTTCGGCTACCAAACAAGCGACCAACGCGCAAGATAAAGCGAAAAAAGCGGAAGAACGCGCCAAACTCGCGGCGGAAAGAGAGTTGATGAAAGCGGAGCGCGACAAAATGCGAGCGGTGCGCAGAGCTTACGCTAAAGCGTCCGTTGATTGGGATGATTGGGACGCGGATGAGTGGGCCGATGTTGAGCCGGCGATTGCCGAAGCTTGGGATGGCGCGGAAGCCGCGATGGAAGCCGCCAGTGAAGCGATGGAAAATATCGATTGGGGCGCGATCAATGAATCAATGCAACATGCTGCAGCGGCGTTGGCTGATATGCCGCCGCTGCCGGACATGCCGCCGTTTCCCAATATTCCATCCCTTGCGACCATTCCGCCAATTCCGGCTATTCCACCAATGCCGCCCATGCCGAATATTGCCATTGCCGGCGGCAGAAGTTTTGGCTTCGGCAGAAGCTGGGGATTTCACGGCCGCGAATTCACCAAAAATTTAAGCGCAGACGAACAAGTCCGCATGCAAGCGCTCGCCGCGTTGCTCGAAAATGATGAGAAGACGGCTTTGCCGGAAATTCAAACCGTCGCTCGACAGAGCGAAAATTGGGCCATGCGCGCTTACGCCGTTTCGATGTTAGCCAATGCCGAAAGCGCCGAAGTGATTCCACTTCTTGAAGAAGTTTTGAACATAGACACGGACCAACGCGTGCGCAAAGCCGCGGTGCGCGCCCTTTCGCAACGTGACGAGCCGGCCGCCCGCGAGGCGTTGAAGCGGCTGCTGATGAAATAAGCATTTCATTAAAAGATAGCAAAAACGTTTTTTGCAAAATAATTGTGGCAGGATGATTGATTTATTTTTAAATTGTCTTGCCATAATTATTTTGTCCATAAGCTATTTTTAATATGATCCTGAGCACAACCGAATATCTTTTATTGGCGGTTTATTTGATCGGCCTCTTCGCGCTCGGCTTCATGCGCTCGCGGCGTGATCATAATTCGATGGAAGAGTATCTCGTCGCCGGGCGCCGGCTCTCTTTGCCGGCGTTTGTGGCAACGCTGGTGTCAACGTGGTACGGCGGCATTCTCGGTGTCGGCGAATTTAGCTACAAATACGGCATTTCAAACTGGCTGGTCTTCGGCGCGCCGTATTATCTTTATGCGATCATCTTCGCGTTGTTCATCGCCGGGCGCGCGTGGCGAACGAAACTTTATACGATTCCCGATCAACTGGAAAAGGCTTACGGCCGGCGCGCGAGCCTGGCCGGGGCCTTTTTTATTTTTATGCTCTCGACGCCGGCGCCGTATGTGTTGATGATCGGCGTGCTCTGCCGCATGTTGTTCGGCTGGCCATTGTGGCTCGGCGTCATTCTCGGCGCGCTGCTCTCGATGATTTACGCGTTTCGCGGCGGCCTCGCGGCGATCGTGCGCACCGAGATTTTGCAGTTTCTGTTGATGTACGCCGGTTTTATTGTCATTCTCATTTTTGCCGTGAGCCGGTTCGGCGGCTGGGAATTTCTCCAAACCAATCTGCCGCCTTTGCACCTTACCTGGCACGGCGAAAATTCGCCGCAATATATTTTCGTCTGGTATTTCATCGCGATGAGCACGCTGGTCGATCCGGCGTTCTACCAGCGCTGCTACGCGGCGAGAAGCGAAAAAGTCGCGCGCCAGGGCATACTTATTTCGGTGGTGTGTTGGATGATCTTTGATTTCATGACGACGGCCACCGGATTGTACGCCGCCGCGATCCTCCCCAATCTCGCCAACCCGGCCGAATCTTATCCTGAGCTTGCCGTGAAATTGCTCCCGCCGTTGGCGCGTGGCCTCTTCTTTTTGTCGCTGCTCGCGACCATTATGTCAACCATTGACGGCTACGCTTTTCTCTCCGCGATTGCGCTGGGCAAAGACGTACTCTGGAAAATTTACGGCCGCGGCGAGGAGCCGCGCGCCACTTTCTTCTCACGCCTCGGGCTTGTCGTCACTTTCGTGATTGCCGTCGGCATCGCGTTGTGGTCGCAATCCGTCGTCGATATCTGGTATCAACTCGGCTCGCTCGCCACGCCGGCGCTGCTCGTGCCGCTGGCTTCCAGCTTTTCGGAGAAATGGAAAATGCCGTCGCGCTGGGTTGCGCTCTCGATGCTCTTCAGCGCCGCGCTGTCTGGACTGTGGATGGTGACGGGAGCGAACGGAGAATATTGGTTAGGGCTGCAACCAATTTATCTTGGCTTGGTAACTTCGGGGATGTGTTTTGCCTTGGCTAAATTGGGAAAAAAATAAAAGCATTTTCTTTAAAATAGATACCTGCTGGCAAAAAAGCAATTGGAATTTTACCCATGAAATAAAAAAGCCTTCCGCAGAAGGCTTTTGAGTGGCGGGGCCGACGGGACTTGAACCCGCGATCTTCGGCTTGACAGGCCAACGTGTTAACCAGGCTACACCACGACCCCGGGAAGAAGCAAAAAGAAAAGAGCAAAAATCAAAAAGAAAGTATAAATTGCTTTTTGCCTTTTGCAGTTTGCTTTTTGTTTTTCAAACCGTGGGCGATAGTGGATTTGAACCACTGACCCCGTGCTTGTAAGGCACGTGCTCTAACCAACTGAGCTAATCGCCCCTTAAAAAGGGGCTGCGCTTGAATTAAGACTCTTTGCCGTTGGTCGGCGCCAGCGCTTTCTTTTTATAAAGAATCGCTGTCGGAATAATGACGCAATAACCAAGCACCAGCAGGATCGGCGCGACCGTCAACGACATAAAGCCTTCTGCCGGCGGTTGGGCAAGCGCCATATAACCGACAATGATCATGCCTAATCCGACCGCGAACAACCAGTAGTTGATCGCGCTGAACGGCAATCCCGGCTTGGCGAATGATTCCTTCCGAGCCCGCTGGCGAATCTGTTTTGCTTTGACTTCTTTCATAAGCGCAGTTTTGAATATAAGAAATGGTACGATCTTTGTCAATGAAAATATCGGTCGAATCCAAAAAAATCGTCATTACATTGGCTGCTCGGATGATGTGTTTGAAAAGCCGTTTCCGAGAAACCGCTGGCCGGCCATTTTTTCTACGCAAAACTTTTGAACGCGAACAACGCTTTCGTGGAAAATATAACGTACGCCAGCAGGAAATCTGCACGACGTTTGCCGCCGGTATCGGCATGCCGCGAGTTTTCTCTTGATTTTACTTTGAATTTTTGGTATGATGAAATAGGTTGATAAGACATTGGTTTCGCCGTTGTGTAATGAAGAGACGTCAATATGATTACGGAAACTCAAATCGGCGTGCTTGGCGAGACGTTGCAAAGGAACGACGTTGAAGTGGCCGTTCTCAATGATGAGGCTATTGTTCTAAGGTATGAGGTTGTAAATACCGGCCGGTTGATTTTCTCCCGGAATGATGAAGCGCAAATCGAATTTTTTGTGCGCAGCATTCGAGAGTATTTTGCTACCGAACCATTGCGGGCCTTTTTTCGAGAGAAAATGAAACAACAAATCCGTGAGGGCACTTTTTTTGAGCAACCGCAACGTTATGCAAACGCGTCTCGATAAATTGCGTGAGTATGCAGTCCTTTTACGCAAAATCGGGAAGGCCGGTATTTTGAATCCGGATCTAACGCGGCAAATGGAAGCTCTGGCCGGCTTTCGCAATGTTCTTGCCCATGATTATCTGGGAATTGACCATGCCAAGACTTATGATGTCATTAAAAAAGAATTGTCCTGGATCGAAAGCTACACCGAAGCCGTAGAAAAATTTTTATAAGGAAATAACCCATGCGCGAAATTACCAAAACTTCCAATGCGCCGTCGGCGATCGGGCCGTACAGCCAGGCCGTTAAAATCACCGCGGGCAAAATGATTTTTACGGCCGGGCAAATTCCGCTTGATCCGGCGACGGGCCGTTTGATCGAAGGCGACATCTCGGCGCAAACGCGGCGCGTGTTGGAGAATGTCAAAGCCATTCTCACCGCCTCCGGAGCGACGCTGGAGAACGTCGTCAAAACCACCGTCTTCATGGCCGACCTCGGCGAGTTTGCGGCGATGAACGAAGTGTACGGCGAATACTTTCCGACGAATCCGCCGGCGCGCAGCACCGTGGAAGTGAAAGCCCTGCCGCGCGGCGCGCGCGTGGAAATCGAGACCATCGTGGTGCTGGAATAAATCATGCGTTGGCCGGGTCTGTGTGTTGCAGTCGTGTTTTTGCTCGGCGCATTTGGCGTTTCAAATTTGTGCAGTGCTCAAACTGTTGCTTCGTCAACGCCGCGTGATTCAAGCTCGAATCGCCTTGCGAACAAAAAGAAGAGCAGCCCGCGCCGCGTGATGTTGCGATCGCTGGCCGTGCCGGGTTGGGGGCAATATTACAATCGCCAATATTTCAAAGCGGCGCTCGTGTGCGGCGGGGAAGTCGGTCTGGTGATCGCTTCAATCTACTGGAACCAACGCGCCAAAGGAACAAATGATCGCGAGGACAAGCTTTTTTATCAAGACTATCGCAACACCGCCAACTGGTTTTTGCTCGGAACGGTTTTGTTGAGCATGTTGGATGCGTACGTCGATGCGAGTCTGGCGGATTTCGACGAAAGCCCCGATCTCTCGCTCGCGCCGCCCGGCGCGCGCGCCAACGGCGTCATGCTCACAATCAAAATTGGCCTTTGAATTTTAAGAAAGATTTTATACTTTGATCAAGCCGCTGTTGCCGTTCATTTTTGCCGGATTGCTTTTGCAAGCCGGCAGTATATTCGGCCAAATCAATAACTCGGCAGCGCCGGATTCAAGCGGGCTCGCGCCAAAGAAATCGCCAGATGACGATTGGCTCGGCAAAGATAAATTTGATCACGCCATCACGAGCGCGGGAATGGTCGCCGCACAGTTTTATTTTTTGCATCAAGAGCTTGACGTGAACACCGCCAAGAGCCGGCAAATCGCGGCGGTCAGCGCGTTGGCCGCCGGCCTCGCCAAAGAAATTTATGACCAAGTCAGCCGTCGCGGCACGCCAAGCTGGAAAGATTTGTTGGCGGACGTCATTGGCGTCGGCGTGGCGGTTATGCTGATTACAAAGTAGCGTTGACTCCATGCAGGAGTTTGTACAACAAGTAACACGATCATGTCATCCCGAAGGGATCTTTTTTATAGCAAGCACAGTGCTTGTATAAAAAAGGTTTCTTCCGAATGACGGTTATTCGGAAGTCGTGAAAATTTTTATTGGATATGAACCCTTCGCTTTCGCAGCCTGAGGAATCTTCACAGCCGGAAGGACAAATTTTCTCATCCTCATCCTTTCATCCAACGGCAGAATCTTCTTCAATCTCCTCGCCGGAGCCGTTTGACAAGCCGCGCTGCAATTGCGCCATCGTCGGCGTTTATGCCCATCCAGAAGCCGCGAAAGTGGTTTACTCATCTTTATACGCGTTGCAGCATCGCGGGCAGGAAAGCTCCGGCATCGTTACCAGCGACGGCAACCAGCTCTATCGTCACGTCGGCATGGGATTAGTGACGAATGCTTTTGCCGACGCCGCGATCTTTGCGAAACTGCCGGGCAACCTCGCCATTGGCCACAATCGTTATTCTACCACCGGCTCGACGGTTTTGCACAATGCGCAGCCGTTCGTGGTGAGCGCGAAGCATGGTCTGATGGCCGTTTCGCACAACGGCAATTTTACCAACTCGCGCGCGTTGCGCAAAAAGCTGGAAGACGAAGGCTCGATTTTTCAAACCACCAGCGACACCGAAGTCATTTTGCACTTGATGGCGAAGTCAACCGCGCCGGATATCGTCGGGCGCCTCAAAGACACGTTTCGCCAGTTGCAGGGCGCGTACTCGCTCGTGATCATGACGCGCAACAAACTGATCGCAATCCGCGATCCGCGCGGCTGGCGGCCTTTGAACCTCGGTAGGAAAGGCGACGCGTGGCTCATCGCTTCAGAGACCTGCGCGTTTGATTTGCTCGAAGCCGAATATGTGCGCGAAGTCGAGCCGGGCGAAATCGTCGTCATCGACGCCAATGGCAGGCGCACGGATTTTCTCGACGAGCAAGCCGAGCGCGCCGCCTGCATCTTCGAGTTGGTTTATTTCTCCCGCCCCGACAGCAAAATTTTTGATGAGAATGTTGATCGCGCGCGGCGCCGCCTCGGAAAAAATTTGGCAAAAGAACATCCGGCGCCGGCCGACCTGGTGATTTCCGTGCCGGATTCATCGAACACCGCGGCGTTGGGCTACGCGAGAATTTCCGGCATCAAATTTGAGATCGGATTAATTCGCAATCATTATATTGGCCGCACGTTCATTCATCCCGATCAAACTGATCGCGATGCCAATGTGCGGATCAAATTCAATCCCGTTAAAGGCGTGCTGGAAGGCCGGCGCATCGTGGTGGTGGAAGACTCGATCGTGCGCGGCACCACGCTGAAGCATCTCGTCCGCATGTTGCGCAAAGCCGGCGCCCAGGAAGTCCACGTGCGCGTCAGCTCGCCGCCGATCATCGCCCCGTGCTATTACGGCATGGATTTTCCGACCAAAGAAGAGTTGATCGCCAACAATAAGACGATCGCCGAAATTAAAACCTATCTCGACGTTGACAGCCTCGAATATCTTTCGATCGAAGGTTTGCTCAAATCCGTGCCGCACGAAAAAGGCGGTTATTGTACCGCGTGTTTCACCGGCCGCTATCCGTTGCCGCCGGAAGACGTGATGTATAAATTGACGCACGATTCCCGCAACGGACACGACGACGAAGCGGCGATCTTGAATAAACAGAAAACCTCCGTAGCTGTTTAGTTGCTGATTCCACCAGGCGGAAACCGGGCAAATTAAAATTTGCCGCTCCGAATTTAATGCGATTATGCATTACCAGACGTTCGACTTGACGATCGCGGCGAGTGATTCGCCGCATGAATATCTACTCTCAGCCCAGACGAGCCGCCATGGTGAGACGCCGGCGCCGGTCAAAACGCAAATCGAAGTGAATGCCGAAACCGTGGCAAAGCTTTTGGGCGGTCTCGAGGAGAATAAAATCTCGCCCGCAGATCTGCAAGCGTTGGGAACAAAATTGTATGAACGCTTGTTTGCCGGCGAAATCAATTTGCTCTTCAATCGCGCGCTGGGTGAGACCGTCGGGCATGAAGACAGCGGGCTCCGTTTGCGGCTGCGCCTCAATGCGCCGGAGCTGGCGGCATTGCCGTGGGAGTTTCTTTACTCGCCCGAGCGCCAATTATTTTTAGCCGCTTCAGTGGAAACGCCATTGAGCCGTTATCTCAATCTGCCCGAACCCATTCACGCCATGGCTTGTCCGGAAGAAATTCGCCTGTTGGCGGCGATTCCGCAAAATTTTGATTTGGATACGGCGGCGGAACGCGAGATGCTCGAAAGTATTGGCGATAAATTAAATGGAAAACTGGCGGTTGATTTTATCGCCGGCCCTGCAACCGGCGCGGCGATTCGCGCGGCGCTGCGCGAAAAGGAGTATCATATTTTTCATTACGCCGGACACGGCGCATTTAAAAACGACGAGGCCTATCTTTATCTCGACCATGAAGAGAAAATCACCGAAGCGATTTCTGCCGCTCACTTTGCGCATTTTTTCCATATTGAAATCGCCGGCGCCGGCAAACGCGCCTAACGATGCGGATAAAGCTTCTGATTTATCTGAAG
>Ga0247727_10013370_pt1 | contig 13858 bp, 10 predicted proteins | sample WisWelCaveWW1625_FD_202498 | JGI IMG/M metagenome (GOLD analysis project Ga0247727, IMG submission 202498) | Biofilm microbial communities from Wishing Well Cave, Virginia, United States - WW16-25 | ecosystem: Environmental > Aquatic > Deep subsurface > Groundwater > Cave microbial mat | place... | reverse complement strand
CCCTCCCCTCCCGCCACGTGGACCATGGCGTCGACGGCGCCGAAGACGGACGGCATCTTCTCGCGCGGCACCAGCCCGAGGTCGATCACCCCTCGCATCTCGAGATTCCGGCGCGCGCCGCAGACGACGAGATCGAAGTCCTGGCGAGGGATGTCGAGGACGGCGCCGATGTTCTTCTTGTCGCTCTCCCGACCGGCGAACAGCACCAGGCGCCTGTCGACGGGAAGACCCAACTCGCGACGCAAGACGGAGCCCTCGGCGGCCGCCACGGGCCGAAACCTCTCTAGATCGACGCCGTTCGGAATCATGTGCACCCCGCCGCCGCGGGGCTTCTGCTCCAGCCACGTGCGCACACGATCGTTGAACGCAACGATGGCGCTCGCATGCGACAGCACCCAGTCGCCCACCGTGGACCATGCGAGCCGCTGCAGCGCGTTCAGGGCGCCGAAGGCGTACGGCACGAACCCGACGTGTTCGGTGACGATGAGCGGCTTCTTTGCCCTTGCTGCCAGGAACGCCGCCAATGCGCTCCCAGGATAGAGCGAGCCGTGGCAGTGGTAGACGTCGACGTCCGAAATCGCGTCCAGGGCAGCTCGGATGCCGGGGCCCATCGGTATGGGATACGGAACGCCGAGCCGTTCGGTGAAATGCAGGGACGGCAGGCGATGCACGACGAATCCCTCCTCGCGTGCAACGCCCTGGACGCCCGGGGAAGCCGATGAAACCACGACGACGTCGTGGCGCAGCGCCAGCCTTCGGGCGGTCTCGTGAACGATGACCTCGACCCCGCCGACATGCGGGAGATAGCAATGGCTCAGGATGGCGATCCTCAAGCCTTTCCCCGTCTCGGCAGCAGGTCGCCGCGCACGACGACGAGGAACGCCAGCAGCGCCGCGAGCGGAGCGGCGCAGGCCGCGACCAGATCCGCGAGCAGCCGGTCGCGAACGCGCCCGCCCGCGCGCAGCATGGCCACGGCGCGCTGGGCGAGGTGCACGATGGACGAGCGGCGGACGTCGAAGTACAGGGCGCGCGCATCCTCCTTGCCCACCTGCTCCAGGATGCGCTGCGTGCGCAAGACTCCCGCCTGCTGCAGCGGGAGCGCCACGTCCCTGATGTAGAAGCCCACGGCACCGGCGGCGATAGGAGCGGCCTGCAGAGCGATGAGGCCGACGCCGACGGCCACGGCCGCGGCCCTGGCCGACGCTCCTCGTCGCTCCACCCATTCGGCCGCGAGCCACGCGAGGGGAGCGGCCGCCACGGCCCACCCCATCAAGTACCGCGGGCCCCACGCCCAGTCGCCGGTCCAGAACTCGAATCGCGCGTAGACGAGGACGGAGGCGAGCGCAAAGGCGGCGAGCCCCACGACGGCGGTGCGGAAGCGTCTGACCAGCGCCGGCAGCACGAAGGGCAGCGCGAGCAGAGTCGGCGAATAGAAGAGCACGCCCTTTCCCGGGCTGGCGATGAAACCCAGCACCGCCCACCAGTAGTCAGCGGTGAATGGCGAGACCAGATACCGCCCGATGCCGGACCCGGTCCAGATCGGGGTCCCGTACGCGTAGTAGTTCCAGGCAATCGTGGCCGCGACGCCGGGCAGCGCTGCGACCCCCGCGACCAGCACCCGGCGCCACCACTCGGCGCGCGGTGCCTGCGCCAATGCGAGCGCGAGCGCGGGAGCGGCGAGGATGATGGACGTCTGCCGCGTGCAGAGAACGAGGCCGAGCGTGGCGCCCGCGACGGCCCAGTCGCGCAAGCGCGTCCCTGCAGCCGCCCAGAGCAGCACCCCGAGCCCCACGGCATCAGCGACTGAGTCGTACTCGAAAGCCGAACTCGGCCAGAGCACGCTGCCCAGGCAGGCGAGGAATGCGCCGCCCAAGGCGATCGCGGGACGCAGCCCTGACCGCAGACCCCAAGCCGCCAGGATCGAGCAGAGCGCGGCGAGGGCGATCAACGTCGGGAGGCCGCCGATCGGTGGGCCGCCGAGCTTCACCAGCCAGTAGGTCGGCAACCAACCGAGGCAAGCGAGGATGGGATAGTGCGAGACGCGCCGGCCGTCGCGGCCCACGTGCACGAAGAATGAGTCATTCGGCGTCGGGTCGGTGATGACCGCGCCGCGGCCCTCCACCAGGTTGGCGGCGATCTGCAGCTTGACCTTGGTGTCCCAGAAGTAGACCCATCGCGGGGCCGAGGGCAGCGTCCCGAGCAGCACGACGACGATGGCGAGCAGGCCGAGCCGACCTGGGCGCGACCAGACGGAAGTGGGCGAGGCGGCTGTTCCCATGCGGGGTCCGCTGCCGACCGCGGGCGCGGAGAGGGCTCGAACATTGCCACGGTCCGGTACGATGCGCCAAGGAATGCTACGGGCGGGGCCGGGGCCGTTCGGCGCGATGCCAGAGGGCGATGAGGCCCGCCGCCAGGGGAGCGAGCGGCAGCAGCGCGGCCCGGCCGTCGAGCCCGAAGAAGAGCGGCAGGCAATAGCCGCTCCGGTAGTCGAGCGGGTCCTTGGAGTGGAACCAGAAGATGCTGGCCCCGATGGCGTCGGTGCGCCAGAAATGGAGCCACTGCTCGCGCAGCGGGTCCCAGGAGAGCGGCGTGGCCTCGGGCCGGGTGCTCCACGCGAGGCCGCAGATGGCCAGCGACGGCGCGAGGAGCAGCAGCGCGATCTTCGGCCAGCGATGCGCCGCCGCTGCGATGGGCAGGCAGAGCAGCCCGACGCCGGCCAGCGCATGGCGCGGCCCGAACGAGGCGTGGCCGTCCCAGTACGCGTAAGCAGAGTTCATGAGGAGGAACGCGGCGGCCAAGCCGAGGGAGAGGACGGCGGCGCGGCGATCGCGCCTGGCCAGGAGCCAGGCGCCCGGCAGCGCCAGGAGCAGCACCGGCGAGAAGCGAAAGAGGCCGCGATGCTCGCCGAACGTGATCTGCCAGAGCGCCTGTAGCTGCGGCAGCCGCACGCCATAGACGCCCTTCTTCATCGACTCGAACGTGCCCTCGGGAAGGTGGCTGTAGCCGATGGCCCACGGCGCGCCGAACGCGGCGTCATTGTACGCAGCGAGCACGATGAGCGGCGGGATCCCGGCCAGCGCAAAGGGAAGGGCGCCGCGCCGCAGGTTCGGATCTGCGAGCACGTGGATGCCGAGCAGCGCCGCGCCGAGCGCCGCCGGGTATTCGACGAGCACCGCCGCGCCGCAGACGAACCCCGCCAGCGCGGGCCTCGAGCGGCGCAACAGCAGCCACCCCACCGCGAGCATGCAAGCGGCCAGCGCGTGGCCGTAGAAGAGGCCGGCATATCCGAGGAGCGGCGTGGCCAGGAACACCGCCGCCACGGCGATGAGGGCCGCGCCCGGAGAGAAGAGCAGCGCGAGCTCGCCGTAGAACGCCGCGGCGGTGAGCGCGACGGGCAGCGAGACCGACATCACCGTCACCGCGTGCGGCACGATCCGCCACCACCACGGCTGCTCGGGCGTCAGCCCGGCCGCGGCTGCGGCGGTCCCGGCGATGGCCAGCGGCGCCACCGCCGCGAACGCCAGGCCGGGCGCCTTGTCGCTATAGACGTGCCCGCCGCGGAGCGCATGGTCGCCGGTGGCGCCGACGTCGGAATCGATCTGGATGCTGCCGCGCAGGAGCAGCGCCCGCGTCAGCGCGAAGCGGCTGTTCTGGTTCCAGCCCCCGCCCTGGAAGATCCAGAGCTGCGGGAGGAGAACAAGCGCAGCCACCGCTGCCTGGCCGCGCGCTCGCGAAACGGTCGGCTCCACGCTCGCGGACTGTACGCTATCCTCGCCGCGATGTTCCGACACCTGCGGTGGACCCTGGCCGTCGCCGCAGCGTGGGCTGTCTTCTGCGCCGCGCACCTCTGGAGCGACGGCGTCCCCTACTAGCTATCGCACGCCGCGGCTGGGGATCGGGGTGCTGAGGAGCGCCGCCGGGCTGCTCTGCCTGCTCGCGATCCGGCGCTGGCTACGCCCAGAGCCGGCTCAAGAGAGCGTGGTACGCCCGTGAAAGAGCCGCGCCAAAGAAGAGGTGCTCGAGCGCCGCCAGCGCCAGGAAGGGCCCGAAGGGAACGGCGGTGGGCGGCGGCACCCACTCCTCGTCCTGCGTGTCGGCCTGCGGCGTTGGCACCGGCGGCGACGGATCCTGGCCCCGGCGGGCCTTGAGCAGCGCGAAGCCGACGATCACGCCCTGCAGCGCCGAGAGCATGACCACGGGCAGGAGCGCGGGCCAGCCCAGCCACGCCCCGATCCCGCCCAGCAGCCAGACGTCGCCCCAACCCATCGCCTCCTTCTTGAGCACCTTCTCTCCGAAGAATGCGATGGCGGCGAAGGCGGCCAGCCCCGCCGCCGCGCCGATCGACGATTCGCTCCAGCGCATCCCGGTCCAGAGCGGCGAGAGCAGCCCGAGTCCGAGCAGGGGCCAGGTGATCTCATGCGGCAAGAGCCACGTCGCCAGATCGATGTACGCCAGCGCCACCAGCCCCGCGGTGAATGCGAAGTAGCCCAGCGCCTCGACCCCGGGGCCGAATCGATGCACCAGCGCCACGCCCAGCAGACCCACGATCAGCTCCACGGCGAGGTAGCGCGGGCTGATCCGTTCCCGGCAGCGGCGGCAGCGGCCCCGCAGCGCGATCCAGGAGACGATGGGGAGGTTGTCGTACCAGGCGATGGCCGCCTTGCACTTCGGGCAACGGCTCGACGGCCAGACCAGCGACTCGCCTGCGGGGAGCCGGGCGATGACCACGTTGATGAAGCTGCCGACGCAGGCGCTGGCGACGAAGGCGAAGGCGTAGACCAAGGAGGGCGCGACGGCGAAAAGGCGTCCGATCACGAGCGCGCCACCGCCTGCGCGCGGCGCACGAACAACTCCTCCAGCGTCTGTCGGTGTGGCGTAAGCGAGACGATGGTGCCACCGCCCGCCATCACCGCGCGCGCCGCCTCCTGGGCCGGGCCTTCGGCAACGAAGGTCAACACCCAGGAGCCGTCGCGGCGCAGCGCCCGGGCACCCCCCTGCTCCAACCGCTGCACCAGCTCGGGGGTGATGCCGGCAGCCACAATCTCGACCGCGCGCACCCCGGGCGCCACCAAGTCCGAGAGCGCGCCGCAGTCGGTCAGCCGCCCTCCCACCAGGATGCCGACGCGATCGCAGATGGCCTCGACGTCGGAGAGGATGTGCGTTGAAAAGAGCACGGTGCGGCCCCTCTCGCGCAAGCGGAGGATCAGATCGCGCATGTCCTTGCGGCCGATGGGATCGAGGCCGCTCATCGGCTCGTCGAGCACGACGATGCGCGGATCGTGGACCAGCGCCTGCGCCAGCGCCAGCCGCTGCACCATCCCCTTGGAGAACTTCCGGATGGGACGGTCCGCGCACCCGGCGAGGCCGACCTCGGCGATGAGCTGCTCCGCCCGCCGCCCCGCCTCTTCGCCGGCCAGTCCCGCCAGCCGCCCGGCGAAGCGCAGGTACTCGTCCCCGCGCAGGTACTCGTAGAGGGCGGGATTCTCCGGCAGGTAACCGAGCCGCCGGCGCGCCGCGACCGTTCCGGCGGGCTGATCCCCGACGAAAGCGCGGCCGGCGGTGGGCCGGACGAAGCCGAGCAGGATCTTGATGAAGGTGGTCTTGCCAGCGCCGTTCGGTCCCAGCAGCCCGAGGATTTCGCCCTCTTGCAACTCGATCGACAATTCTTGGACGGCGCGGACCGTCCGTCCCCAGAACCCCACGCGGAACGTCTTGCTGACGCGCTCCGCGCGAATGGTGACCACTCTGGCTCCTCTTGCAATCCCACCCGATGCGGCGGAGAACGCTAGCGTGACCGGCCAGGAGACGGCAAGCAGCCGGCGCCAGCACTTCGTCCTCGCCGTTCTCGCCGCCGCCGCCACGCTGCTCTTCTGCCTGCCAGTCCTGGATCCCGACGTACAGCTCTTCTACCGGGACACGGGGCGCCTCTACTACCCGCTCCGCTGGGCCATTGCGCAGCGGCTGCGTGCGCTCGAACTGCCGCTCTTGGACCCGTGGACCGAGTCGGGCGTGTCGCTGATGGGCCAACTGACGCCGGGGCTCTTCCACCCGGCGACGCTCCTCTACGTCGTCTTGCCCTTCGACCTGGCCTTCAAGCTGCACCACCTGCTCGCCCTGCCCGTCGCCGGGCTCGGCGCCTGGCTGCTGGCGCGGCGGCTCGGGGCCGGCCCCTGGGCCGCGGCGGTGGCCGGGATCACCTACGGCGGCTGCGGATACGTGGTCTCGATGGTCTCCTCCAACCTCCCATTCGCCTGGGGCGCGGCGGCGATGCCGCTGGCGATCGACGGCTTTCTCGCCGTGCTCGAACGGTTCTCCTTCGCGCGCCTGGCATGGGCCGCCCTTGCCCTGGCCCTTTGCGGTCTCGCCGGCGATGCGCAGGCCATGGAGGTGGCCGGCGTCATCGGCACCGCCTGGGCACTGGCCCGCGCGCTCCTCGGCGCCGGACCGGCCAGCGTCGCTACCCGCCTCCGGGGCGCGCTGCGCGCCGGCCTCCTTGCCACCGCCTGGGGGGCGGCCGCGCTGGCGCTCGCCTCGCCGGCGCTCTTGCCGGCTGCTGCCCGCCTCGGCGTGTCCACGCGATCCGGGGGGCAGACCGAGCCCGAGCGCCACCGCTTCGCGGTACACCCGGCGCGGCTCGCGGGCGTGCTCGTGCCGCGCGCCTTCGACGACGGGCGGCCCGATCCCGAGGACAAGGGCCCACCGGCGGGCCACTTCACCGAGTACTTCTCGACCGGGTTCGCCGCCTTCGCCGATTCGATCTTCATCGGTTCTCCGGCGCTTCTCCTGGCCGCCGCCGCCGCGTTTGCCGGACGCCGCGGAAGGTTCCTGCTGCTCGGTGGGATGATCCTGCTCGCCGCCTCGACCGGAGAGGCCCTGGGCACGCGCAAGTTCCTCGACGCGCTGGTGCCGGGGCTGTTCATCTTCCGCTATTCGGAGAAGTTCGTCGGAGCCGCGTCGCTGCTCCTCTGCGTGGCCGCGGCGCTGGGCACCGAGCGCCTGGTGCGCGGAGGTACGCGCGGCGCCCTGGCGATGGCCATCGGCGCGGCCACCCTCTCCGCCTCGCTCTGGGCCGTGGGGCTGGCCTGCGCGAGAAAACCCCCGGGCTGGATCGACTTCCTGGTCGAGCAAGGAAAATACCACCGGACGCCGACGGCGCACGCGTTCCTGGATGCGGTGCACGCGGGCGCGACCGTCGCTGCCGGGCTTTCGCTGGCGGTGGCGCTGGTCGCGATCCTGGTCGCACTGCGGCCGCGGCTGGGTGCGCCCGCCGCGGCGGCCTGTTGCACCGCGGCCGTTTTCGCGGTGACGAGCGCGCACCTGATGGTGGCTCCGGTCTCCCTCTCGCGGGGACCGTTTCCGCTCGCGGAGCGCCTCGTCGCCCGCGCGGGCCCCAGCCCCGGGCAGTGGCGGATCTTCACCGTCATCAGCGACCTGCCGTACCTGCGCGAACTGGACGACCGCGCCGGACCGATGGCGGCGGTGGCCCATCTGCTCGGGCCGCACTTCAACACGCTGGCCTCCATCGAGGGAGCCCACGAATACTTCTCAGCGGGGGACGCTCATTACGCCTGGGCCTGGCGCAAGGCGCCCTACGCGATGACGAGGCTGTTTGGCGTGCGCTTCACCGTCCTGGTCGGGATGGCAGTGAGCCCGCGTGAGGCGGCTCGCCTTGGGATGTTCGACGGTCCCATCGGGTCGTTCGTGCTCGAGAACCGCGTCCTGCCCCGCGCCTTCGTCGTCCACCGCACGCGGCCCGCGGGTGCGGAGGAGGCGTTCGAACGCATGGGGAAGCAGGAGTTCGATCCCGGGCGCGAGGCCTTCGTCAGGCCGGGCGGGCTCGCGCTGGACGGCGCTCCGCACCCGGGCGATCGCGTGCGCTGGTCGCGCCCCCGGCCCGAGGAGTACAGACTGGTGGCCGAGGTCGGTGCGCCGGGGCTGCTCGTGGTCGGCGAGCACTTCGACCAAGGCTGGTCGGCGTTGGTCGACGGCCGGCCGGCGCCCGTGCTCCGCGCCAATGTGGTCGCGATGGGAGTGGCGCTGCCACCCGGGCGCCACGAAGTGCGGCTCGTGTTCCGTCCGCGTGGACTCGGCGCAGGGGTCGGTGCCGCGGCGGCTGCTGTCGGCACTCTGGGGCTGGGGCTCGTCCTGGAGACCAGGCGGCGACGCAGAACGTCCCCCGACTGACAATTCGTGTCACATCGACGGACCCACGAAGGCCTCCTTCCTCTCGCCGGAAACTGGCGGACCCGGCCCGCGCCTTGCACGATGGCTGTGCGGTCTTTTCAGCACGTCCACCCGCGGATCGAAGGAGCTTGTCCAGATGATCAAGAAACTGAAGAAAGGCTTCACCCTGATCGAGCTGATGATCGTCGTCGCCATCATCGGCATCCTCGCAGCCATCGCCATCCCCAACTTCATCAAGTTCCAGGCCCGCTCGAAGCAGAGCGAGGCGAAGTCCAACTTGAAGGCGCTCTACACGGCCGAGAAGGCGTTCTTCCAGGAGAAGGACCGCTACTCGTCGCTCACCACCGAGGTGGGGTTCGCGCCGGAGCGTAACAACCGCTACGCGTACTATCTCGGCTCTGGTGGCGGCACGACCGAAATCCGCACCGGCATCACGATCACCACGGCCACCGACAACGCGGGAATCGAGGTCGACGTCTTCAAGTACACCGCCGCCCTGGCAGACACCTACGCCGCCAGCGCCTGCGCGGCCACGCCGGCGCCAGGCGTCACGCCGCCACCCACGCCGTCGTTCAATGGCTTGGCCCGCGGCAACATCGACGCCGACACCTCGATCGACGTGTGGTCGGTGTCGACGGACTCGCGCTCCCTGGCGAGCGTGACCGGCACGTTCGGCTGCGAACTCGGCGTGGCCGTCTCCGGCGAGCCCTACAACGACAACAACGACGTGAACCGCTAGTCGCGGCGGACGACGTTCGTCGTACCGGAGGGGACGGGCCCAAGGCTCGTCCCCTCCGTTTTTCTGTTACCTTCGCTGCCGGTGCTCCGTTCCGAACTCGCGTGGCTGATCCTGATCGCCGCCCTGCCCGGACCCATCGCCGGTCTCCGACTTGCCGCGGACGCGCGCAGGCCGGCCAGGATCGAGAGGACGATGGACGTGCCCACCGTTCCGGCCGAGGTGGCGCGACCGCTCTCCTTCGGCTTCCGCGCCCTGGCCGCCGACCTCATGCTGCTGCAGTCCATCCAGATTCATGGCGCCCGAAACCGGCCCCAGCCGGCCGAGGAAGGCGCGGCCGACGACCGGGCGATGGCGCGACTGCTCACCTACGCCACCGATCTCGATCCGGCCTTCGCCGGAGCGTACCGATTCGCCGGCAACGCCCTCATCCGGCACACGCTCGACGGCAAGGCGGTCAACGTCTTCGTCACCGAGGGCCTGTTGCGGAAGGGCGTTCGCGAGCGGCCGGACGACTGGCGCATCGCCTTCCTGCTCGGCTTCACCGATTCGTTCTATCTGGGCCGCAAGGCGGACGCGGCGCGCGCCTTCCGGGAGGCCGCTCGCGTGCCCGGCGCCCCGCGCTGGATCGGGCTCCTCGCGACGCGGCTCGCGGCCGACGTGGGCGAACTGGCCCTGGCGCGGGAACTGGCCGAGGCGATGCTGGCGCAGGCAAGCGACGAATCGATCCGAGCGGAGTGGAAGGCGCGGCTCCTCGACCTCGACATGGAGCGCGATCTGCGGAACATCGAGGCCGCCGTCGCGCGCCACCGGCAGCGGCAGGGGACGGCGCCGCGCTCCGTGCAGGCGCTGGTGGAGAGCGGCGACCTCCCCGCCGTTCCCCGTGAGCCGCACGGCGGCCGGTACGAGTTGCTTCCCGACGGCGAGCCCAGGTCGACGGCGGCTGCGCGTCTGCGCCTGCGCCGAGAGGGTTCGCGGTCGGGCATGGAGGTGCGATGACTGCCATCGGCGTGATCGCGGCGAATGCCATCCGCGAGCTCATCCGCAGCAAGCTGCTCTACAACCTGCTGCTGTTCGCGGTGCTGCTCATCGCCAGCTCGCTCCTGGTGGCGCAGCTCACCATCGGCGAATGGGACCGCATCATCCTCGACATGGGGCTGGGAGCCATCGAGGTGGTGGGCGTGCTCATCGCCGTGCTCATCGGCGTCAACGTGGTCGCCGGCGAGATCGACAAGAAGACCATCTACGCCACCCTGGCCAAGCCCATCGACCGCGGCAGCTTCGTCCTCGGGCGCTATGCCGGACTGCTGGCCATGCTGGCGGTGAACGTCGCCGTCATGCTCGCCGTCCTCGGGGGCGTGCTGCGCGTCGCGGGGGGCGGCCTGAACCGGACAGCCGCGCTGGCCGGGCTGCTCATCTTCGTGGAACTGGCGCTCATGGCGGCAGTGGCCGTGTTCTTCTCCAGTTTCACCACGCCGGTTCTGGGCACCGCGTTCTCGCTCTGCGTCTTTCCCATCGGCCACCTGCTCTCGGACCTGCGGCTCTTCGGGCAACGCACCGAAAGCGCGGCGATGCGGCGGACCATGTCGGCGCTCTACTACCTCCTGCCGGACCTCGAGCTGCTCAATCTGAAATCGCACGCGGCCAACCACCTGACGGTCGACGGGCGCGGCGTTCTCGCCGCCGCGGGATACGGCGCCACCTATGCCGCGGCCCTGGTGGTGCTGGCCGTGCTGGTCTTCCGCCGCCGCGATCTCAAGTGACGTCGTCGGGCTCGTCCGGCCCCACCTCGCCGGAGAGCTTCTTGTAGCGGTGGCGGAACTGCCGGAACGTGAGCCCGAGCAGCGCGGCTGCGTCCTTCTTCACCCCGTTGGCCTGGGCCAGCGCGCGGTCGATCAGCTCACGCTCGCGCCCGTCGAGATAGCCCTCGATGGAGAAGCCCTCGGGCAGCGGCCCTTCGGTGGGGAGCTGCAGCCGGGCGCCCCGCAGCGGCGCGGGCAGGGCGAACGAGGTCACCTCGGGGCCGTCGGAGAGCGTGACGGCGCGCTCGATCAGGTTCTCCAGCTCGCGCACGTTGCCGGGGAAGGAGTACTCGTCGAGCAGCCGTCGCGCCTCGCGCGACAAGGACAGCGGCCCGCGGCCGTGCTCGGCGGCGAAGCGGCGCAGGAAGTGCTCGGCCAGGAGCAGCACGTCCTCGCGCCGCTCGCGCAGCGGAGGCACGCGGATCTGGATGACGTTGAGCCGGTAGTAGAGGTCCTCGCGGAACTTCCCCGCCTGCACCTGCGCGGTCAGGTCGAGGTTGGTGGCGGCGACCACCCGCGCGTCGACCTCGACGTCGTCGGTGGCGCCGACCGCGCGGATGCGCCGCTCCTGGATGGCGCGCAGGAGCTTCACTTGCAGTTGCGGCGGCAATTCCCCGATCTCGTCGAGGAAGAGGGTCCCGCCGTGCGCCGCGTTGAAGAGCCCCTGCCTGGCTTCCTGGGCCCCGGTGAAGGCGCCGCGCACGTGGCCGAACAGCTCGCTCTCGATCAGCCCCTCGGGGATGGCGCCGCAGTTCACCGGCACGAACGGACCCTGGCCGCGGGGGCTGCGCGCATGGACCGCCCGCGCCACCAGTTCCTTGCCGGTGCCGCTCTCGCCGGTGATCAGCACCGTGGCGCGCGAGGGGGCCACCTTCTCCACCAGGGCGAAGACCTCCTGCATGGCCTTCGAGCGCCCCACCATCCGATCGAGGCGCCCGCGGCCCGACAGCTCCTGGCGCAGAAGCTCGTTGTCGCGGGCCAGCGAGCTCTTCTCCAGCGCCTTCTCCACCAGCACGGTCAGCTCGGTGTTCTTGACCGGCTTGGTGACGTAGTCGTAGGCGCCGAGCTTCATCGCCTGGATGGCCGCCTCGGTGGTGGAGAACGCCGTCATGACGATGACCTCGGTGGCGGGTCGCTTCTGCTTGATGGTCTTGAGGAGATCCAGGCCCGAACCGCGCCCGAGCATGAGATCGGTGATGACCACTTCGTGCTCGCGGGCCTCGAGCGCGCGCAGCGCGGCGGCGGCGTCCTCGGCCACGGCCACGTCGTGGCCCTCCTCCGAGAAGAGGATCTCGAGATACTCGCGCATCGAGCGCTCGTCGTCGACGATCAGGAGGCGGGCCATCCCTGGCCCCGCCTTATGCCACCTGCGCGGCCGCGGGGCGAGCATCGAGCGGCAGGAGCACGCGGAAGGTGGAGCCGCGACCCAGCTCGCTTTGCACTGCGACGCGTCCGCCGTGGGCCTCGACGATGCGGTGCACGGTGGCCAGGCCCAGGCCGGTGCCGCGCTCCTTGGTGGTGAAGAACGGATCGAAGATGCGCCCCAGGTCGTCGGGGGCGATGCCGGAGCCCGAGTCCTTCACCTCCAGCGCGGCCTGGCCGCCCTCGGCGCCCAGCCGCACGCCGAGGCGCCCCCCTGCGGCCGTGGCGTCGGCAGCGTTGGCCAAGAGGTTCCAGAGCACCTGCTTGAGCTGCCGCGCGTCGCCCAGTACGCGCACGGGCCCCTCGTGGAGCAGCTCGACGCGCAGAGCGCGCGCCTCGGCGCCCTGGCGAAACACGGCCAAGGCTTCCTCGGCCAGCCCCACCAGATCGACCGACGCCATCTCCGGCGAGGGGGGCCGCGCGAAGCCGAGGAAGTCGCGCACCAGCGCGTCGAGCCGCTCGGCCTCGCGGAGCACGATGCCGAGCAGGCGCCGCTCCGATTCGCGCAGGCCCGAGGCGTCCGAGAGCAGCTCGATCGAACCGGTCATCGAGGCCAGCGGGTTTCTGATCTCGTGAGCCAGGCCCGCCGCCAGCCGGCCGATGCTGGCGAGCCGATCGGCGCGGCGCATCGCCTCTTCCATCTGGCGCAGCCCGGTCAGGTCCTGGAAGACGATCACGTGCCCGGCCGAGCCGGCCAGCCCGGTGGCGGCGTAACCGATGACGCGCTCCTGGCCGTCGGGATGGCGGAGGCGCGCCTCGCCGCGTCCCTCGGGCCGGAGCGAGGCGGCCAGGTCGCCCGACAGCTCCGCCGCCGGGCGCCCCACCAACTCCGCCAGCGGCCGGCCCACGATCTCCTCCCCGGTGGGGTTGAGGTAGGTGACGCGGTCTTCCCGGTCGGTGGTGAGGATGCCGCTGCCGATCGAGAGGACGATCTGCTGGTGCAGGGCGGACAGCTTCCTCAGCTCGGTCTCGCGCTGCGCGAGCTGCTGCCGCGCGCCGCGGAGCTGCTCGGTCAGGTAGGCGGCCAGCGCCGCGGTGAGGAGGAACGCGCTCAGGTTGGCGGCCAGGGTCAAGGCCAGCCTGCCGGGCGGCAGCGACGGCCTCCCGAACGCCGCGCCCACCCAGCCGCGCTCGAGCGCGAAGGCCAGGGCCGAGAAACAGAGCGCGGAGCCGGCGGCTCCCAGGGCGGCCCCGCGCCGCCCCAGGCCGATGGCGGCGTTGACGATGGCCAGCGGATAGAGGACGGCGAAGATGCTCTCGGCGCCGCCGGTGACGTAGACGAGGCCGGTGGCGGCGGCCACGTCGGCGGCGATCTGGGCGTGCGCCAGCGCGCCGAGGTACTTCCGGGCGCGCAACAGGAACACCGAGACCAGCGACGCGAAGTAGGTGCCGCCGATGATGAAGTAGACCCACGCTTCCGAGGCGTCGGGCCCGAGCGAGAGGGCGAAGGCTGCCCAGAGAAGCGCGGTCCCGACCAAGAGGCGCGCGCCCGTGAGCCAGAGCAGCTTCCGGTAGAGATCGGGCGAGGTCCCCCGCCCCAGCCCCCCGACCTCGGGAGGGACGGAGGGCGGGTTCGAGGCCGGCGCTCCCTGCACAGCTACTTGATCGCGCCCGCGATGGAGAAGATGGGCAGGTACATGGCGACGAGAAAGCCGCCGACGATGCCGCCCAGGAACACCATCATCACCGGCTCGAGCATCGCGGTGAGCGCGGT
>Ga0247727_10013369_pt1 | contig 13859 bp, 9 predicted proteins | sample WisWelCaveWW1625_FD_202498 | JGI IMG/M metagenome (GOLD analysis project Ga0247727, IMG submission 202498) | Biofilm microbial communities from Wishing Well Cave, Virginia, United States - WW16-25 | ecosystem: Environmental > Aquatic > Deep subsurface > Groundwater > Cave microbial mat | place... | reverse complement strand
CCAGCGCCGCCGGATCAGCCACCGGCACGAGCACGCCGCTGCGCCCCGGCCGGACGAACTCCGGAATGCCGCCGGTGTCCGTTCCCACGACGGGCCGGCCGCACGCCTGGGCCTCGAACACCACGTTCGGGCAGCCTTCCTGCCGGCTCGGCAGGCAGAACACGTCGCAGGCCCCCATCCACAGCGGAATCTCGTCATGCGGACGCGCGCCGAGAAACCGGACGCGCGCCTGAAGTCCCGCGGCGGCGACGGCCTGCTCCAGCGCCCCGCGCAGTGCGCCGTCACCAACGATGGCGAGCGACACGCCCTCAAGCGTCTGCGGGCGGCGGAACGCCTCGACCAGCACATCCACGCCTTTGACCGGCACCAAGTTGCCCACGTAGACCACCAAGCACCCCTGCTCCGGCACTCCAAGCCGCCGGCGGCAGGCGGCGCGGTCCTGCCGCATGAAGCGCGATGTGTCGACGCCGTTGGGCACGAGGACGGCGCGCCGGGGTGCTACGCCCAGGACGATCACGCGCTCACGCAGGGCCGCGGAGACGCACACGACCGCCTCGCACTGCTGCAGCGCCCGGGTGATCCACCGTCGGCGCGCGCCGGTCGCGTCCATGTTGATGTCGCTGCCATGCACCTTGGCCACCAGCGGCAGGCCGAGCCGGCGGGCCAGGCGCGACGCGGCGACCACATCCGGATACGCCCAGGTCGCGAGGAGCGCGTCGAAGCGCGCCCCGGCGGCCAGCCGCCGCACCACGCCGCGAATGCCCCACTCGTACGCGCGGCCCTGCAGGACGCGCCCGATCACCGGGATCGCCAGATAGCGCGGGTGATGCACGGCCATGCCGTCGATCGTCTCCTGCGGCGGGGCACCCGCCACGGCGGCCCAGCGGGGGCTGCGGCGCAGCCACGGCGGCACCCACGGCAGCGGCGCCACGACGGTGAGCGCGTGGCGGCGGGCCAGCTCGCGGAACTGCTGGACGTTGAACAGCCCGCGCGACGGCTGGGTGGCGCTAGGAAACAAGTTGGTGATGATAAGCAGCTTCATAGCCTCTGACCATGTGGCTCACGTCGAACTGCGTCGCGGCGCGCCGCCGCGCGGTCTCGCCCATCGTGCGGCGGCCGGCCGCATCGCCCAACAAGGTGGCCACCGCTTGCGCCAAGCGCTCGGGCGATTTCACCGGCACGAGCAGCCCGGTCTGCCCGTCGCTGACGACCTCCCTCAACCCGCCGACATCCGTCGCCACCACCGGCACGCCGCAAGCCATGGCCTCGAGCACCGTCAGCGGCAGCCCCTCGCTGACCGACGAGAGCACGAAGACATCCAGCAGCGGCAGCAGCTCGGCGATGTCGGTCCGGCGGCCCAGGAACAGCACGCGGGGCGCGATGCCCAGCGCCTTGGCGCGGGCCTCGAGCGACGGCCGCATCGGGCCGTCGCCGATCATGAGCAGCCGCGCGTGCGGGAAGCGCGTGGCAACCTGCGCGAATGCCTCGAGCAGCGTGGCCTGGTCCTTCACCGCCGCCAGCCGGCCCACCGTCCCCACGAGGGGTGCGGCGCCGTCGAGCCCCAGCTCGCGCCGCTTGCGTTGATGGGCAGCAGATGCCGCTCCGGCTGTGCCTGCGGCTGCCGCGAAGGCGGCGGTGTCGATGCCATTGAGCACCGTCACGATCTTCTGCGCCGGCAGCCCCTGCCCTTCCACCAGCTGGCGCTTCACTTTCTCGGAGTCGCTGATGACCAGGCGCGTCCACCGGGCCAGCCAGCGCTCCGCAGCCATCAGCGCGCGCTGGTGCGGGAACAGGTTGCTGTGCTCCGTATGGTAGAGCGTCGTCCCGATGATCCGCGCCGCGATGCCGGCATACAACCACGGCGTGACGTTGTGCGTATGCACGATGTCCGCGCGCGTGCGGCGCAGCAGCCGCACGAGCGATCCGATCAGCCCGACGTCGATGCCGGCGCGCTTGTGCAGCACATGCACCTCGACGCCCAGCGCCCTGAACTCGCCGGTCAGCTGGCCGGCACCCGTCAGGCTGCAGACATGCAGGTCGTAGCGGGCTGGGTCCAGGCGTTTGAGTAAATTCAAGACGACGTACTCGGCGCCGCCGGTATCAAGCGAGAACAGCACGTGCAAGAGCCGGATGCGGTCCTGCGGATGCGGCGGAGTGCTGCGCTTGACGCCGCGCACCGTGTCGACGCCGCGCGCGCCGAGAAACGTGGCCGCGTAAAACGCCAGCGCGCGCGGCTGCCACGGACGCCAGTGCAGGCTCTCGCGGAACTGCTGGCGCGCGTCGACGAGCCGGTTGGCCGAAAAGTGCTCGTGGCCGCATTCAAATGACAGCTGGGCGTGCCGCTGGCGCAGCCGCCGGCGCACCACCGGACGCCGCGGGTTGCGCGCCACGGCCCGCTCGATCACCAGCCGCTCGCCGTGGTACGAGCGCGCGGTGTTGCGGCTGATGCCGGCCTCGTGCAGCCGGTACCGCGACAACGGGCGGGTGATGCACGCGATCTCGAACCGTTCCGCGATGCGCAGCCATAAGTCGTAGTCTTCGACCGAGACCAGCTCCCTGGCCTCGTCGAACAACCCGGTCTGCTCCAGGCACGCGCGGCGGACGACGACGGTGGATGTCGGGACATGGTTCTTCATAAACAGCGCATCGAACACCCACCCCGACGGCCCGCCCCGGCGCACCCAGGCATCCGGCCGCGGCCGGCCCACCGAATCGATGCGCGTGACCGCGGCATAGGCCAGCCCGACGGACGGCCGCCGCTCGAGCAGTTCGATCTGCGCCGAGAGCTTGTCCGGCTCCCAGACATCGTCCGCGTCCAGAAACGCGATGTAGGCCCCGCGCGCCCGGCGGATGCCGGTGTTGCGCGCGCTGGCCGGCCCGCCGTTGGGCTGGCGCAGGAAGGTAATGCGCTCGCCGTAGACCTGCGGCAGCCACGCGGCGTCGACGGTGGAGCCGTCGTCCACCACGATGACTTCGACCGGGCGGTACGACTGCCCCAGCGCGGAATCGATCGCCTCGCGGATGGCCGGCGATGGGTTGTACGCCGGAATGATCACACTCACTAAGGGGTTCATTGGGGATGCATGTGCTTCAACATCAGCCCCGTAGCACTTGTTCGTACATCGCCAACTGCTGGTCGATCACCGAGGCCTTGGAGAACCGCGACACGGCCTGCGCCCTGGCGCGCCCGGACAGCGCGCGCCGCGCCTCAGGCTGCCCGGCCGCGGCGATGGCCTGCGCCAAGGCGCCCGGCGCGGTCATGTCGAGGAGCACCCCGCCCTCGCCGACGGCCCACGCCGCCACGGCGTCGCGGTGCATCAGGCATGGCACGCCGCACGCCAGCGCTTCCAGCGACGCGTTGGCCAGCATTTCGCGCAGCGAGCAGAGGACGAACAGGTCGGCGGCCCGGTAGGCGTCCGGCATCCGCTCGCGTGGCTGATCGACCAGCACGTGCAGCCGCTCGCCCAGCAGCTCATGACCGAGCTGCTCCAAGGCGGCCGTCTCCGGCGTCCTCGCCCCGACGAGCAAGAGATGCACCGGCCGGCCGGCCGCGGGGACGCGCACGAGCTCCTGCAGCAGCCAGTCGATGCGCTTGTGGTGGCGCTTGATCGCGGCCACGCACAGCACAACCAGCGCGTCGGCCGGAATGCCGTGCGCCGCGCGCAACGCCGCCCCTGAGCCGGGAGAGAACCGCTCGGTATCGATGAAATTCGGCACCGCGAACTGCCCCTTTCCCTGCACGCCCTGGGCCCGGGCTTCGTCCACATGGACCGGGGCCAAGTGCTGGATGTAGTCGAACTGCTTGAGGAACCCGGCCGGCTCTTCCGTGCCGTGGTTCAGGATCACTTTCGCGCGGCTCAGACCCATCCGCTTCGCGGCCTGCATGATCAGGGCCACCTGCGGGTCCTTCGTATGCAGGATGGCGAAGCGGTGCGTGATGCGTCCCAACAGGCTCATCGCGAACGTCGTTTGCTCCATCTGATAGGCCGAGCCGAATCCCGCGCGCCACGCCCCGCGCGGCAGGCGGCGCGACAGCGCGTCTGAGAGCCGGCTGCCGCGCCGAATACAGGAGAGCACGCGCACCGCTTCAGTACCCCGCCGGCCCTGCGCGCCCGGCTCATGGCTGCCGGCGAAGAGTGTCGCGTCCACGCCGCGCTCCCGCAGCGCCGCGAACGCCTCGCGAGACCATGTCTCGACGCCCCGGCGCACGTGGTGCAACCCGCTGCAGGTCAGCGCGATGCGCGCTCCGTTGAGCGGCGCCGCGGTCGCGCGAGCTGAGCCAGCCATGTCAGAGATACCACACGCGGTGCGCGAGCGCCGCGGCCCACTGGCCCCGCTTCTTGGCCACAAACACCAGCACGTCCAGACCGTCGAGTGCCGCGCGCTCGGCCCACACCCGGTGGAGGCCCAAGGTCGCAGCGCACAACAGCGCGCTGCCGGCGAACCGCGCGCTCTTGCGCGCGAACGCCGCCGCATCCCAATAGCTGTGGCGCAGCGTCCGGCGGCCCATCTGGTCGCGGCGCTTGGCGTAGTTCACGACCGACCCGTAGCCGTAATTGCGGCGCTGCCGCAGCAGTTCGCCGACGCCCGCGCGGTGCGTGTGGTACACGAAGGCTTCCGGGGCCAGCGCGATCGAGAGGCCCAGCTGCTCCTGGACCTTCCAGGCCAGCTCGGCGTCGCCGCCGGACTTCACCGACGGGTCGAACCGTCCCACCCGCTCGACGGCCTCTTTCCGGTAGAACGCGTTGGCCGTGTAGGCCGCGGGCTTGTACGCGTTGCCGCGCACCGCCGTGTCCTGCGACAGCGCCTCGTGCTGCACGGCGTAGCGCTGGGCCAGCGTCGTGGCCGTGCGCGGCCGGACCGCGCCGGCGACGCCGCCGACGCCCGGCTGCGTGCACGCGGCCACCCCGCGCGTCAGCCACTGGCGGTCCGGGACGCAGTCCGCGTCCGTGAACGCAAGCACTTCGCCGCGGGCTTCGCCCACGCCGCGGTTCCGGGCCGCGTAGGAGCTCTGCACCGCCGTCTCCAGGACGTAGCGCACCGGGAACTGCCGGATCGCCTTCGCCGTCTCGTCGGTGGAGTTGTTGTCCACCACCACGATCTCGTAGCGGTCCCTCGGGTAGTCCTGGTTCGCCACCGCCAGCAGGCACTCGCCGATGGTGTCCGCGCCGTTGTAGACCGGCACGATCACGCTCACGAAGGGCGCCGGGGCAGCGTCAGTCGCCATCGGCTCACAACCACGTCTTCATCGCGACCTGCGCCAGGCCCAGCGACCCCAGGCTCAGGATCACGATGTTGCGGTAGTCTTTGCCCCGCAGCTGGAACGCAACCTCCGGGTGCCCCTGCACCGCCACGTAGTACAGCGACGCGGACAAGGCGCAGAGCAGGTACGGCAGCTCGTTGTACGTGCGCGAGAGGAACAGCGTGGTCGCGGCGAACCCGATCAGCGCGGCCTGCAGCGCGTAGGCGTGGTGGGCCAGCGGCCCGCGCGCGTGCTTCTGCACCAGCGAGAGGCTCTTGAACGAGGTATACAGCAGCCCGACCCAGCAGCACAGGCCGATGATGCCCAGCTCAGCCGCGGCCAGGATGAACGAGTTGTGCGCCGTCAGCGGATAGTCGTTCGTGAACATGTTGTGCCCCACGCCGAAGAGCGGGTTGGCCTTGATCAGCTGGAACCCGTAGTACCAGGACTCGAGGCGGCCCTGCGCCGATGCGTCGCTCGCGGCCATGAGCCCGAGCCGCGACGGTCCGAACAGGAAGACCAGCGTGGCCATGGCACCGCCGAGGATGCCGCCCGGCACCACCCACCGGGAGCGCTTGATGAAGAAAAACGCGATCGTGACCATCAGGCCGAGGATGCCGCCGCGCGAGTTGGTCAGATACACGCCGTAGATCAGCAGCCCCAGCAGCGCCAGCGGGATGATCTTCAGCCCAACGAAGATGGGCTTCACCAGGTAGCTGAGCAGCACCGGCACCACGATGACAAACGCCAGCGCGAGGTCGTTCGGGTCGTTAAAAATGCTGATCCAGGTGATCCGGTGCCCCAGCGCCATTTTCTGGCCGGCCCAGCCATAGTAGTTGTCGAATTGATAGATGCCCTGCCACGCCAGCACCGCGGTCAGCAGGACGACCATCCACAACGCGACCTGCAGCCGCCGCCCCGTGGTGACGGTGTTGATCGTGAGGTAGTACATGATCACCACGGGCGCAAAGCCCGTGATCGCCAGCTTGATGCCCTCGATGTACGTGTGCGCGGCGTGGGAGAGCACCATCGCCAGCAGCAGCCCGACCAGCAGGCGGGTGTGCGGCACCTTGATCAGCCCGCGGCGCGTGGCAACCTGCTCGAACACGAGGAAGAACATCGTGCCCAGCAGGGTGATGTCCGCCAGCTGCCAGCCCCGGAAGACACCGATCCATTCCGCCGGGCGGATGTAGAGCACGACCAGATAGAGCAGGAAAAAGAAATAGGCCATGCGGCGTTACTCGGACCGTCCCGGTTCCCAGTCCCAGTAGTGGTCCAGGTGCACCGCCCCGCCCTCGAATTGGTCCGACGTGATGGAAAAGAACCCGCCGTGCTTGCGGCTGTCCAACGGCACCGAGCGGCCTTCTTCGCTGATCTCGACACTGACCCGGTAGGCGTTGGGCAGCAGCGGCACCGACGGATAGGTCAGCGAGAGCGTGCCCTTGCCCTCAAGCGGCGGCACCGGCGTGCCGTCCCGCTGGCTCGCCGCGACATGGCACAGCACCCCGTCCACGCGGTCGAGGCTGACCAGAACGGTCGGGTGGTCGATGCGACGGTCGCACGCATAGTCCACCTCGACGGTCACCTGCCCGCCGGTCGGGATGGTCTCGGCCGCGCGTCCCTCGGCGTCGAGGACGCGGATGGCCTCGATGCGCACGCCGGCTCCCTCGTCGCCGCGCGCGGTCTGCTTGGCCTGCGCCTTCTCGAAGCGCCGCCGCTCCACTTCCATCACCTGCTCCCGGTACGCGCTGATGACCTTGTCGACGTGGCCCTCGGCGACGATGCGGCCGTACTCGAACAGCAGGGCCCGGTCGCAGATGCGCTGCACGGCGTTGAGGTTGTGCGAGATGAAGATCATGGTTTTGCCCATCTGCTTGAGCTCGTCGATGCGCCGGAGGCACTTCTGCTGGAAGGCCATGTCGCCGACGGCCAGCACCTCGTCGATCAGCAGCACATCCGGGTTCACATGCGCGGCGATGGCGAAGCCCAGCCGCACGTACATCCCCGATGAGTAGCGCTTGACCGGCGTGTCGATGAACCGCTCCAGCTCCGAGAACTCCACGATCTGGTCGAACAGCTGCCGGACGTCCGCGCGCCGCAGGCCCATGATCGTGCCGTTCAGGAACACGTTCTCCCGCCCGGTCAGGTCGGGGTGGAAGCCGGCACCCACTTCGATCAGCGCCGCCAGCTTGCCGCGGATCTTCATCGACCCCTTCGTCTGCTTGGAGATCCCGGACAGCAGCTTCAGGATGGTGCTTTTGCCGGCCCCGTTGTGGCCGATGATACCCAGCGTCTCGCCCTGGTTCACTTCGAAGCTGACGTTCCGGAGCGCCCAGAGGATGCCTTCTTCGCTCTCCGTTTCCGGCGTCTCGCCGCGCCGGGTCATGCGCCGCCAGAGCCCCGGCAGCGCGTCGCGCAGGCTGTGGTGCACCATGCCGATCTGGTACCGCTTCCAGACTTCAGAGACCGTGACGGGAGGGGTCATCAGATCAGGTCCGCGAATTTGATTTCGACATGTTTGAAATACTTGTATGCCAGCACGCAGCCCGCCAGTGAGATCGCGAACGTGACACTGAGCGGCTCCAGCAAGGGGGGCTCGCCGTGGATGATCGCCCGCCGGAACCCGTCGATGATCACCGCCATCGGGTTGAGCAGGTACCACGGCCGGAGATGCTCCGGCACGCGGTCGACCGAGTAGAACACCGGTGAGGCGAAGAACAAGAGCTGGGTCAGCAGCGGGATGATGTATTTCACGTCGCGGTAGAAGACGTTCGACGCCGCCACGAACATGCCCGCCCCCAGCACGAAGAGCAGCTCGACGACAAACAGCACCGGCACCCAGAGCAGGCTCGCGGTGAACGGGATGTGGTAGTAGAGCATCATGCCCACGAAGATGCCCGAGGCGATCAGGCAGTCCACGCTGCTGGCGATGATCGCCGAGAGCGGGAACACCTCGCGCGGGAAGTAGATCTTCTTCACCAGGTTGAGATTGCCGGAGATGGAGGTCGTCGCCAGGTTCAGGCCGCTCTGGAAGAACATCCAAGGCACCATCGCGCAGTAGAGGAAGATCTGGTGCGGGGCGCCTTCGGAGTGCTCTTCCTTGAAGATGAGCGTCTTAATGGTCGTCAGGATGATCATGAACGCCAGCGGCTGCACCACGGCCCAGGCCACGCCGAGAAACGTCTGCTTATAGCGCACCTGGATGTCGCGCATGGCGAAGGTGATCAGGAGGTCCTGATACTGCCGCAACCGTGCCAGATGCTTCAACATGCCGCCCCGGCTCCTCTCATAGCGTTGTTTCCCACAGCAGCTCTTCACGCAGCGGGGTCTGTCCCGCGTGCTCAGGAACGGTCGAGCGGGTCACCCGGTAGAACCGGACCGCTCGGGCGCTGCGCAGCGCCGGGTCGGCCTGCGCCCACAGCTCCCAGAGCCGCCGCAGGCGCTCGCGGCGCTTGGCCTCGTCTTTCGTATTCATGATGCTGCCGACCATGTTCTTCCATCGGCCCACCGAGGCTTGCCGCTGGAACGCGCGGTCATCGAGAGGCCGGCTGCGGCCATCGGCCTCGACGACGTCGATGCGCAGCGACGCCTGCTCGGGCGCCGCAACCATCAGACGAAACGTCGGGTAGCAGGCCAGCGGCCATGCCGACGACAACCCCCGCAGGCCGTAGAACGCGTTGCCGACGAACAGAAACGCGCCGACGGCGATGACACCGGCCGCGTCGCGCAGACGGAACGCCGGAGCCGCCGCCGCGCTGCCTGCCGGCGCCGACGGGACGCGGCACGTCCGGTGGTCGGCCACGCGCCGGTAGATCCGCTTGCCGAGGGCGGCGACCGGCGGCAGGTAGAGCACCGGCAGCAGCGGCCACAAGAGCGGGATGCGCCATGCGATGGCCCGGTACGCGTCGTATCCCAGCCAGCGCTGGGAGCCGTCGACCGCGTGCATGTCCATGACTAAGGCCTGCCGATCCAGCGTGTGCAGCCCATGCGAGCGCAACGCCGCCTCGTCCAAGGCGTTGACATACACGATGCGCTCGAGCCAATCCACCGTCCTTAGGAGGGCGACCGTCCGGCGGCAGAGCGTGCAGTTGCCGTCGTACGCGACGTCAAGCGGCCGAGGGAACAGGCGCTCGCCGATCCACCGCAGCCCGCGGGCCCAGTTGACGAACGACACGTAGCAGGCCTGCAGCCACGTAAAGCTGATCTTCATGAATGCGCCGGTCGACTGGTGAAAGAGCAGCCCGCCGGCGGCCATGCCGACCCGCAGCCGAGGAAAGACCATGCACCAGAGGAACGTCAGCTCGAAGAGGATCGTGCCCAGCCCGGCCAGGCGGTAGGCAAGCGGGTACTGGTCGATGCGCCACGAGGGCACCCACGAATTATACTCGGCCCACTTCGCATACAGGTGCAGCTTCAGGTTGTCGCTCCAGGCCCAGTCGATGCCGGCGGTCCACCACTTCCAGAAACCCGGGAAGAAATACATCAGCCCCATGAGCAGCCAGACAAATCGCAGCGGCAGTGCGTACGCCGGCGACGGCGGCGACGGCTCGGTGCGCCCTTGGTCCGCCCGGCGCCAGGCGGCGATGAGCGCATCGACGGAGAGCATGTCCGCGCACCGGCTCACGCCCAGGATGGCGGCAAACCAGATCAGATGGTGGTAGTGATGCACCTTGCCGAAGAACTGCGGCACGCCGAGCACGTACATGCCGATGACCGCCGCGAGGACGGCGGCCGGGCGCGCCCACAGCCCAATCACGGCGAGCCAGCAGGCCACCTGGAATCCGATCCATGCCCCGGTCACCCAGGCGTCATTGAGCGGCACGGCCGTGAGCAACCACCAGCGCGCGCCCCACGGGTAGACCCGGAACTCCGCGGGCAGCTGCGCGAACCAGCGCAGTTCCTCCAGGCGCGGCACCTGCAGCAGCGTCCAGAACAGCACGATGCGGAAGACCGCCAGGTTCAGCGGGTGGCCGGCCGCGCCGAAGAAGTCGTGCAGCAGTGCCGCCGTGCGGCGGCGCCGGATCACGGCAACAGCCAGCAGTGCCGCGGCGGCGGCGCAGAACGCGATGCGAGAGAGCAGCAGCCGATCCATTACGTCCGCTCCGAATAGAGATCCGCGTAGCTCACGCCCCCGGCCAGCACGGCCGGGCCGCGTCTGACAACGGCGCGCCACATCGCCGGCAGCAGCCGCGCGCGCTGGGCCCACTCGCTGCCCCGCTCGCGCAGCCGTACTTCCCGCAGCAACCGCTGGTCGAACGGCCGCACCGTGACCAGCGCGGCGAGCCACTGGGTCAACCGGCGCAGCGATTCCACGTACCAACCCAGCGGCATGACCGTGGCCAAATGCGTCGGCGTCCACGGCGCCCGGTAGGCCCGGTAGTAGCCCCGCTGGTGCCACCAGCGCCGGAAGAACGCGGGTGTCAGCCGCTCCGGCCCGATGCGATGATGCGTCACCGCGGCCGGCTCATACACGAGCTTCTTGCCCTGGCGCACGCACCGCAGGCCGAACTCGGTGTCCTGGCCCCGGGTCATGTGCACGCTGAACCCCCCGATGGCCTGCGGCACCGTCCGGCGGATGGCCGCGTTGCCGCCGACCCAATAGTAGTAGCGGTCCGGCGTGCTGGTGAGCCGCGTGGCACCGTGATCGACGCATCCAAGCGCGCCGAAGACGAACGGGTTGGTCACCCAGTCCGGACGAGCGCCGGTGAAGCGCGGCACGATCTTGCCGCCGACCGCATCCGCCTGGGTGTCCGTGAAGCACCGCCACAGCGCCGCGAGCCAGCCGCGGTCCGCTTCGACATCATCATCGGTGAACGCGATGATGCCGCCCTGGGCTTGCGCCAGGCCGGCGTTCAGGGCCCATGACTTCCCCGCCCGTTCCTCACGGAGGTAGCGTAACGCAACAGGATAGCGCGCTTGCATCCCTTGCACCAGTGCCCGTGTGCCATCGGTCGAGCCGTTGTCGGCGACCAGCACGTCATAGGTGAACTGTCCGCCGGTCGCCTGCTCTGCCAGGCTCCGCAGCAGGTGCGGCAGCTCATGCGCCCGGTTGCGCGTGGCGATCAGCACCGTGATGTCGGGCGTCCGCACCTCAGCCATGCGTCCGCCTTCCGGGCCACCGGCTGAGCCGGTACGCCCAGGCCCCCAGTTGCTCGCGCAGCTTTAGCTCGGCGTAGAACCGCTCCCACCGGCTGCCCCGGCGCGCCACAGCGGCCACCCATGCGGCCAGCGCCATCAGCGTCGTGCGCCAGCGCCACAGCGGCATGACGGTCAGCACATGGCTCGATTTCCACGGCAGCAGCATGGCTTCGAAGTGGCCTTGGCGATGCCGCCAGCGCCGCAGCGCGCCAGGCGTCAGCCGCTCCGCTCCGACGCGGTGCGAGGCGGTCGCCGCCGGCTCGTAGACGATCCGCAGCCCGCGCTCGACACAACGGCTGTAGTAGTCCGAGTCCTGGCCGCGCGCCAGGTCGGTGTTAAATCCGCCGATGGCCAGCACCTGCTCCCGACGGATCGCCAGGTTGCCGCCGACCCAGCGGCAGTCATGCCCCTCCGCCGTGCGCCGCCGCGATGGCCCATGATCAATGCAGCCAACCCCCATCTGGTTGACGTGGTGCGATCCCGCGTCCGCCAGCCACGCGGGCAGCGGGCCGTCCCACTGCGGCACCACGCGCCCGGTGACCGCGTCAGCCTGTTCTTCGGCCGCGCACCGCCACAACGCCGCCAGCCAGCCGGGCGGCGTGATGATATCGTCGTCGAGGAACACCAGCCACGCGCCGCGCGCCTGCTGGATGCCGGTGTTCAGCGCCCAGGACTTGCCGGGCCGCGGCTCGACCAGGCAGCGCAACGGGACCGGGAAGCCGGCCTGCCGTGCTTCAGCGACGGCGCGCGTGTCATCGGTCGAGGCGTTGTCCACGACGAGCACCTCAAAGGTGAACCGCCCGCCGGTCTGCTGGGCGGCGAGCCGGTCCAGTACGCCCGTCAGCCCTGCCGCGCGATCGCGCGTCGGGAGGATCACGGACGCATCAGGTGCTGGGTGCGGTGTCATAGCTGTAGAGATGCAGGCTCTGGGAAAAGCGCTGCCGGTACTGCTCCCGGGCCCCCGGGTACCGGTGCAGCACGACCATGTCGACCAACCCGTGGTTGCCGGCGCTGCCGGTGCGCACCGCGACCCACACGCGCCGCTTGCCTTCAATGATCCCGCTCACGCGGCGCATCAGTTCCGCGCGCTCCGCCGGCGTATCGACGCGGGCCGGCACCCGGTCGAACGGGTAGCGCACCGGCACCGCGCCCCGCGCGTAGTAATCGAACGGATCGGGCCGGGTGCACAGGAGGATGAACGCATCGTCCGGTTCGACCAGCCGCCCGGCTTCGACGACCAGGGCGCGCCAGTCTTCCCGCTCCCAGGCGTATAGCCGCTGCAGGCCGGCCCCGGCCACCAGCACCATCAGCACCGCGGCCGCCATGGCAACCTGCCGCCACCGCTGCGCCGTGATGAGCAGCCCGCGGGCCACCAACAGGTACAGGCCGCCGATCCCGGCGATCGTGTACCGCGGCCAGAAAATCGGCCCGCTCACCAGGGACATGAGAAACGGCAAGACCGTCGGGCATAGCCACCAGAGGACCAGTAGCCCGCGGAGCCGCACCGCCGGCCCCCGCCGGCTGAACGCTCCGATGGCCGCGAACAGGAGGTAGCCGCCAGCGAACAGCACCGAGCGCTGGGACACCAACTGCAGCCGGACCGCCCGTACCAGATCATCCCAGTCCGGCACCGGGATCCACAGCACCTGGCGGCGGACCTCCACCGCCTGGGTGGCCAGGACCGCGCCCCACGGCAGACAGGCCAGCCCGGTGACGAGGGTCAGCCGGACCCACGCCCGCAGCGGCACCTGGCGCGCCGCGATCCGCCCGAGCATATAGAGCTGCTGCGCGGCGAGGTTGAACACCCAGTAATTGTGGGCGAACGACGTCACGGCGGTGGTGAATACGTAGGCGGCCGCCCAGTGCCGCTGGCGGCTCCGCTCCCACTGCACCAGCGACCCGTAGGAGGCGAGTGAGGCCGCCAGGAAAAGCGTGTACGCCCGCGCGGTCTGCGAGTGCTCCACCGGCATCGGCAAGACCGCCATGAGCGCCATCGCGGCCCAGCCCATGAGCGATCCCCCGAGCATCCGCCCGACCCAGCCGGCCAGGACGACCGCGGCCATGCCCCAGAGAACCGAGAGCCACCGCAGGGCTGCTTCGCCGTCGCCCACCAGCGCCATCCAGCCGTGCAGCATCGCGTAGTAGAGCGGCGGGTTGGTCTCCTCGGTGTTCAGCAGGATCCGGGCCAGCGGCTGCTGCGCGAACATCCAGCTGCTGGCTTCATCCAGCCAGAAACTCTTCGCCCCGAGGTGCCACGCGCGCACGCCCAGCGCCACCGCCAGGATGCCCGCGGTCACCCACCACCGCCACCGCCAGAGGGCCCGCGCGTCCTCCTCGAGCGATGCCGCGCCCGCGCCGAGCGCGGCGGTCCACGTCCACTCCAGGTTGAAGCCGTAGTTCCAGACCGTCACCGCGATGATGGCGAGGAAATTCGCCGCCAGGTAGTTCCATTGCGCGTGGATCGCCAGCGCCCAGAGGA
>Ga0247727_10013368_pt1 | contig 13859 bp, 12 predicted proteins | sample WisWelCaveWW1625_FD_202498 | JGI IMG/M metagenome (GOLD analysis project Ga0247727, IMG submission 202498) | Biofilm microbial communities from Wishing Well Cave, Virginia, United States - WW16-25 | ecosystem: Environmental > Aquatic > Deep subsurface > Groundwater > Cave microbial mat | place... | reverse complement strand
CTATTGGGCGCCAACGCGAGTTACATGGGGAATGGACAACCGAACGGTTGCTTGCCGGGTGATTTTGGGAAGCGCCAAATCCACAAGAGTGGAAACCCGTTTTGGAGGCGCAGACTTAAACCCTTATCTAGCTGTGGCTGCTTGTTTGGCCAGCGGACTCTATGGCATCAAAAATAAAATCGAACTCACTGAAAAGCCCATCCAAGGGAGTGCGTATTTGGATAAAACGGGAAAGCGCTTGTCATCGAATTTATACGAGGCCACTGTAAAATTGAGTGAGTCCAAATTGGCCCGGCAGTTTTTTGGGGACGAGTTTGTAAACCATTTTGTCAACACCCGCATTTGGGAATGGAGGCAGTATCAGGAAGCTGTGACAGATTGGGAGCTTAAGCGGTACTTGGAAATCATATGACCCTTCATCAATTTAGTTTCCCTACACAAATTTATTTTGGACCTGGGGCTCGAAATTCGGTCGCCAACTACTTGAAAGATCATCAAGTAAAACGACCGCTTGTGGTAACAGATCGAGATGTTTTCCGCCTTCCATTTTTTGAAGAATTTGTTTCAACCCTTCGAAAGGCGCAGTTGGAGTCACAAGTGTATTCAGAAGTAGTTGGAAACCCGGTAAAGAGTCAGGTGACAAAAGGAATCGACTCGTATCGAGCACACAAAGCTGATGGAATTGTCGCCATTGGAGGGGGTGCTCCTTTGGACGTAGCAAAAGCGATTGCATTGATGATTCATCATCCTGGTGATCTTTTTGATTACGAGGACGGTAGGGGCCGCCCAATGGATCAAAAAATCCCGCTCTGGATTGGACTTCCAACAACGTCGGGTACAGGTAGTGAAGTGGGCCGAAGCACGGTCATTTCCGACGATCAAAGCCATGTTAAAAAAGTCATCTTCTCGCCAAAATTGTTAGCACAAGCGGTATTTGCGGATCCTGAACTGACTCTTGCGCTGCCCCCAAAGGTTACAGCCGCAACGGGAATGGATGCGCTCACTCACTGTGTGGAGTCCTATTTGGCCAAAGATTATCATCCTATGTGTGACGGAATTGCGTTAGAGGGATTAAGAATCATTTCCAAAAATCTCTCAAAAGCCGTAGAAGATGGAAAAAACCTGGAAGCGAGAAGCGCCATGATGATGGCAGCTATCATGGGGGCTGTGGCTTTTCAAAAAGGATTGGGCCTAACACACTCCTGTGCCCATGCGTTGTCAACTGTGGCAGACTTGCACCATGGCCTAGCCAATGGAATCATGATTGATCATGCACTTTCGTTCAATGTTTCTGCTTGCCCCGAACGCTTTGTACAAATGGCGGTTACTATTGGTTTGAAACAACTTTCCCCAGAGTTATTTTTGGATTGGCTTACTAACCTCAAAAAATCAATCGGCATTCCACAGAAACTTTCTCAAGTTGGAGTCCAAAAAAGCCAAATAGAGACTTTGGTTGATGTGGCGATCCATGATGGATGCCATGCAAACAATCCTCGAGCTGTAAGCCGTTATGACTTCCTTGACATTTTTACCAAAGCTTTTTGAATGAAAATTGGAATTTCCTCCTGCATTTTTCATCAAGATTTACATCGCCCTGTTTTTAACGGGAAACCCCTCTTATATGTTGTCGAAGAACTTGCCCATTGGGTAATGTCTCAAGGGGCGCTAGCGTTTATGATTCCCACTCCCAATTCCAAATCTATCATTGGATTGAAAGAGTTGATTTCAGAATTAGATGGCATCATCCTTCAGGGTGGAGCAGATGTTTGCCCCAAAAATTATGGAGAGGAACCCATCAAACCGGAGTGGAGCGGAGATGCATTAAGAGATCATTATGAGATCGAATTAATCAACCAATGTATAAAGATGAAAAAACCGATCTTTAGAATCTGCCGTGGCCTGCAAATCATCAATGTAGCCCTAGGCGGAACGTTGTATCAAGACATTCAGACTCAAATTCCAGGAACCATTTTACATAGGGATGCAGCGATCTATGACCAAAATTTTCACCATATTGTGATCAAATCAGGAACCTATTTGAGCACACTTTATAAAGGCACAAATATTGGAAAAATAAATAGCGTGCATCATCAAGCCATTAAAGAGCTTGGGAAAAATATAACGGTTGAAGCCCGTTCCAAAGAAGATGGCGTGATCGAAGCCATTCGTTATACATCAGAATCTTATGTTTTTGGGATTCAGTGGCATCCCGAATTTCATGACCCAAATGACCCTTCTCTTTTGGATGGAAGGGTTATCTTACGAGATTTTCTTGAAAAATGCTTACGATCATAAATCCAGCAACAGAAGAAGTGATCACCCAACTTGAGGAGGATACCCCCTCCTCCATTGCAGAAAAATTTGAGCGCGCACAAAAAGCTCAAAAGAATTGGGCCAATACTTCTTTACATCAACGCTTGGATTCAATGAAAAGGTTTCGACATCTTATTCAAGAACAGGAAGAAAGACTTGTACAGATTCTGACTTCGGAAATGGGAAAGCCAATGTCTCAATCCCGCAACGAACTCAAAGGGTTAATCCCAAGAATCGATTTCTTTTTAGAAAATGTTCCAAAAACTTTAAAAGAAGAAGCTGTCTTTAAAGATCATGGACTCGAAGAAAAAATCACTCACGAGCCTTTGGGTGTGATCGTCAACATTTCAGCTTGGAATTATCCCTATTTTGTAAGCTCCAATGTTTTTATTCCCGCACTTCTTACAGGAAATGCTGTTTTATATAAACCCTCTGAATACGCTTCGCTGACTGGACTTGAAATTGCGAAGCTCCTCCACGAATCAGGAATTCCAGATGATGTTTTTATCCCCGTCATTGGCAAAGGAAACACAGGCGCAGAGCTTTTGAAACATCCAATCCAAGGTCTATTTTTTACGGGTTCCTATGGCACTGGAAAGAAAATTGCGGAAGCCATTTCTGGCAGAATGATCACGTTGCAACTTGAACTGGGAGGAAAAGATCCAGTTTATGTTTGTGAGGACGTCGATCTTTCCTGGGCCGCACATGCAACAGCGGATGGAGCTTTTTATAACAATGGCCAGAGTTGTTGCGCCATTGAAAGATTGTACGTTCATCAAAAGATTTTTGATTCGTTTGTGAATGAATTTGTGAAAATGGTAAAAACTTTCAGGGTTGGAGATCCGACAAAGGACGAAACATACATTGGCCCTTTAGCCCGCTCTCAACAAGTTCCAGTGTTGGAATCTCAAGTCAAGGATGCTTTAAAAAAAGGTGCAAAGCCTCTTTGCGGTGGAAAACGAATTCGCCAAAAAGGATATTTTTTCGAACCCACAGTATTCATCAACGTCGACCACTCTATGGCGTTGATGAAAGAAGAGACCTTTGGTCCCTTGATTGGTATTGCAAAAGTGGCAGATGACAAAGAAGCGATCCATTTGATGAATGACACAACCTATGGACTGACCGCAGGGGTTTATACAAAAGACCTCAAAAGAGCGGAGAAAATCTTATCTCAGATCAATACAGGATCTGTCTATTGGAACTGTTGCGACCGCGTAAGCCCTCGATTGCCATGGTCTGGAAGAGGACATTCGGGAATGGGTTACACTTTATCCAAGTACGGCATTTTAGCTTTTGTCCGACCCAAGGCGTGGCATCTGAAGGTCAACTGACCCATGAGAAGCACCGATTTTATCGAGAATATCGCTCGGCACGGACCGCATCAGCTGGACTCTCGGATAATTTTACAGCTTTTCTTTGATGAAGGAGCTCCAATAGTTCTTCCCGAGTAGGATACTCGACGGTTTTCTTGATTTCGCTCAACAAATAATCAGATAAAGATACTCCCGCCAAAGCTGTGCGGGCTTTAAGCTTCCGATGAAGCGTGTCCGGAACATTACGGAGCTGGATCATCCGATGCATGTTTTAAGAGTGATAACATGTGAATCGTATGTCAAGATGTTAATAGCATGAGTTCATCGAATTTGCAGAAAAGCAACGATATCGCATTATTCGTTTAAACATCACGGTTTAGATGAGGAAGACAAGGTCGTTGGAAGTCACTTAAAACCAGCGAAGTTTGCATGTTTGCGAGTTCAGAAAAAGTTGTAAAGCTGTCCATCGCCATTTTTCTCAAGTGTTCAGAATCTCGAAGAACCACATGGACAAAAAAATCATGTTCTCCGGTGACATGATAGACCCCGATGACTTCTACTAGGTTACGGCAGTGATCAAAAAAAGCCTCAACAAATTTTCTCGTGTGCCTCCGAAGTCGAACAGCAATGATGGCCTGGATTCCGATCCCTAAAGCGAGCGGTTTAACTTGAGCATGAAATCCTTTAAGGATCCCTTGGGCCTCTAATCTCTTCACTCTTTCATGGCATGAGGAAGGTGCAAGTCCCACTTTTGCGGCCAACTCTTTGTTGGATTGCCGACAATTGTTCTGTAGAGCAGCAATAATCTCATAATCAATTCGGTCGAACTCTGATTTCATGACACATCTCCGAAGAAAATTCGATTTATATAATAATTCTAATATCTTATAACATGTTTCAAAGAAATTAACTACTTTCTGTTCACTGTGAAGGAGCCGAAAATGGTCCATTTAAAAAAGAACATTACGTTATTCAAAGGCCTTCTGATTGCCATCAGTTTGGTCATTGGACCGGGAATTTTTGGAGTCGCCGGGTTAACTCTTGATGGGGACAATGTTCGTAACTCGGCAATGGGGTGGTTTGTGACAATCACTTGCATGATGCCCATGATCTACATCTTCTCTCAATTGGGATTAAAATTTAGCTCATCGGATGGCATTTGCCTTTACATCCAGAAGGCTGCAGGAAAATGGGGTGCATTTGTTGTTGCGGTTCTGCTCCTTGGAACGCTCATATTTTCAGTCCCGGCTCTTTGTTACATTGGTGGCGCATATCTAGCGCAAATTTTTGAATTGTCCTCCCCATACGTGACTCTCCTTTCCTTCGCCATTCTGTCTTTTGTGACCGGATTAAATCTTTTAGGAGTGCGCTTTATTTGCCTTCCAAGTCTGTTTTCGCTTTTAGGGGTATTCGCCGTTCTTTCCCTGATCATTACGGCAAATGCCCCTTGCCTAGTAGAAGGGATGAACATCTTTTGGAGCGGCTTTGCGACAGTCCATGAACTGGATTTTTTTGAAGTCCGAAAAGTTGCAATGACTTTAATTTTTGCCTTCATCGGTTGGGAGAGTTTGTCATTTGGACTCGAAGAGTTCAGAAATCCCCAGAAAACCATTCCACGCGTTTACTGGATAAGTTTTCTCTGTGTAGCAGCTTTATATCTAGCCATCGCACTCTCTGTCATAGGTGCTCATTCCTTAGGTTACGAAGTAAGAAACGTCTCTGGCTTGCTGTCCTTGGTCATGGGTTCACCAGTTGCTCCTATTGTAAGTGGACTGATTATCCTTATTATCGCGGCTAACGTGAGTTCCTGGATATTTGCTTTTAGTCGACTTGTGTTTGCAAGTGCTAGGAAAGGGATCCTTCCTCAAAGTTTAACCAAACTCTCGAGCTCTGGCGTGCCTACATTTAGCATCTTGGTTTTGTTTGTCGGTTGTTCCGCTGTTATTGCCGTTTCCGCTCTACTAAAGCTTTCAGCTTCCTATTTTATTTTAATGACGGGTCAAAATTTCATGTTGCTTTACATCTTTTGCACACTGGCCTACGCAAGAACGGAATCAGACTGGAAACGCTGGCCTATTACAATCTTAGCCGTCTCTTCATGTGGATTTTTCTTAAGTGGATTTACATGGTTGCTATTTTATCCCGCTTTACTAATACTCTTGGGGTCATGGATTTATGGGATGTCTGAAAAACGCCGGAAACGAGACCTTGAAGTTCAATCGGGAACCGAATACATACGAGATCGTGTAGGTAAGATCGCGAAAAAGATTTCTCAAGATAAAACACCGGAATTCTCGATCGGCTTCGGAGAAGGTGATCGCTCAAATTCAAAGTGGCAATAAACAAATTGAACATTCTTCACATCATTGCTGATTATACTCCAGGTGATCTAGCTGTTGCGGAGATCATTTCAGCTATTGCTCATGATTTGCCCGAACAATGGCAATGGCATTTCACCTCAACGCAAAGTTTCGACACCCTGGGAACAGGATTCTGTGTTGGGCAAATAGCTCTTCATGAAGAACCTTTAAGAGCACAAAAAACGATGATTTACGCAAACTGCGCACCTAGACTTGACCAAGGCGTCGAAAAAAGAAAGGATAACGAAGGTGAAGGTCTATTTTTGGGAGTGCTCAAAAATGGTATTCGGATAGTCGCCGTGAACTCACGGTACTCTCTCTCATTCATTCGGGATGAACTTGCGGAGCTTTGGCGTGTGGAAGTTCCACGTAGTGGCTCTCAGTTTCGTTCACGGGATTCTTTTCCACCCATTGTTGGGCAGGTAGCACGCGGAGATCTGTCATTCCCAAGAACACGTTTATCAAATCCCATGGAAGTGATCCCCGAAGCTCCCAAGGGAGTCATTGCCTACCGGGACTCATTCGGGAACATGAAGACCACGTATCGTAGTGGGGATAAAGAGTTGGCAGAATTAAAAGAAGGACAAGAGATATATCTCGAAATCGGTAACAAACAACATCCCGCTATTGTTGCTACAGGATCTTTTCACGTCCGACAAGGGTACATCGCGTTTGCCCCTGGGAGTAGCGGCCATAGAAACCGCTTTTGGGAGATATTCAAGCGCGGAGATTCGGCGTGGAAAGCCTTTGGGCAGCCAAACACTGGCGTTCCAGTAAAGATGTTTAGAATTTGATAGGCAGCGGTTGATTCCAAAAAGACAACGTTATATATATAAAATGAGTAAGGAGAGGACTTAAGAGGATCTAAAATGTTGAATTTTACAGATAACGCAAAACAAAAAGTTGTGGACTTTATGAAGACAAATCCGAATCTACCTGGTCAGCTTCTTAGAATCGCTGTACCGGGATTTGATACGGATGGCTACAACTACCAATTTTTTTTGGACGAGGAGAAAAACAAAAACGAAAGCGATGTCATGATCGACATAGGCCATTTTTCGGTTGTGCTTGATCCTGAAAGTGCGCAAAAGCTTGAAGGGGCAACAATTGATTGGGTGGAAACCATGCAAGGGTCAGGCTTTAGAGTGGAGAATCCAAATAAACCCAAGAGAAATCTTTCAGATCCAAACGCCCAAAAGATCCAGGAGTTATTAGACAACGAAATCAACCCTGGAGTTGCTTCCCATGGAGGTTTTATTGAACTCATAGACGTTAAAGGTCCTCGAGCCTTTATTAAAATGCATGGGGGTTGTCATGGTTGTGGCATGTCCAAAGTAACCTTAAAACAAGGGGTCGAAACTCGAATTAAAGATGCACTTCCTGAGATTTTAGAAGTGGTCGATGTGACTGACCACACAAGCGGCGAAAATCCATATTACAATTCTTAAATCGAATGATGTTGTACGTGAATTTTAGAAGTGGTAGGCCAATGATCCTAAGAAAACAACCCCTCTTTTTAAAACTCCCGCTCCAAACAGTTCCTTATATTGCACATTAATTCCAACAGAGCCTGTGCCGGCATAATAATCGATCCCCGCTCCTCCCTCTAATTCGAAAGCAGCATCTTCGTAATTGACAAATCCAGGACCAGCATCCACAAAAGGTCGAATACGCGAATTTTCTGAACCAAAAGTGTATCGAATTTTGACCAAAAGGTCATAAAACAGTTCATAACTTGCCCCAGGCTTTTTTGGATTCCCAATACCTATACCTATTTTGGGGCCAATCTTGAGTGGTTCATAGTCGTCTAAAACAGAAGAGAAGGCTTTGGTAAGGCTAAATCCTGTCGTGATATAACCCATCCAGGGATCATTTACAGTATCTCTAGCTTTTCCAAAAAAGCGCCACCAGCCACCTTCTATCGCCACAAATCCCGAGCCAAGGCCCCAGGCGTCATCGTAGGATTGATCCATGCCAGAGGCATGAGAAGCTCCCAGGAAAAACACTATCAACCCTCCTAAGAAACTTTTCGTCAGAGTGTTTTTATTTTTGTTCATTGTAAAACTTTACAAGCTCATCACATTTTGCAGCGAGGATAAAATCGTTTTCGGATAGGCCATTGATCTTATGGGTCCAGATATCGATTCTTACCTTACCCCAGGAGAGTGATATATCTGGATGATGATCTTGCTGCTCTGCAAGCTCACCTACTCGATTTACAAACGCAAGTCCTGTTTTGAAATCCGGGAATGAATAGGTCTTTGTTAGATGGTGATTTTCAACCACAGCCCATCCTTTCACTTCTTTCAAATAATTGGCGATTTGGTCGGAATCAAAAGCTGGAATTCCACCCTTGCAGGGGACACAATTCTTTTCAGAAAGTTTCATTAGGTAAGACTTATTTTGTTGCTTGTCAATCGTCAAGGAGGTCCTGTTGGCCGCCCCAACCGATCCACGGCTTCTTTGGCTCTGCGGTTGGTTGGCGACAAAGTTAAAGCATTGGCATAAGCACGCTTTGCTTGCTCAAGTTTTCCCATCCGCTCCCAGAGCACACCAAGGTTTAAATGGCCATTGGCGTAATAAGGATATAGTTGCGTCATTTGCAATAATCGCTCTTCTGCTCTTTTTTCCTCCCCTAACTCTGCTTCCAAAATAGAAAGATTTAGAACGCCTAATATATCCAAACGGTCATGCGATATATCTTGGAGCTTTGGGAGCTTTGGCTTTAGTTGGGCTTTAGGCAACCCTGCTTTAATGCCGCTCTGAAGAGCTAGAATTTGAACCATCTTATTTCCCGGTTCTACTCTTGAAGCCATTTCGTAAGTCTTCATAGCTTCATCATATAAATGGAGGGCGTCCAAGGAAGCCCCTAAGTGCTCCCAGGCAAGGCCACTATACGGATACTTTTCGATCACATCTTGCCAAATCAAAGGTGGATAATGGTAACGAATATTTTGAGCCATGGAAAGAGAGGAATAGAGAAGAATCAGAAGAGAGAGAGGAAGCATGGGGTGGATTCGGTTTCCAAGGAATCTTCCCAGTTGAGTGAGAAGTAGCGCCATCAGCAAACTCAACCCTGCCAAAGGGAGATAAAGTCTAATTTGATCCATCACAAAAAAGATCGGCGTAGGTCCTATCGTGGGAAAAAGTCCGATCCAAAAAAGGCCCAAGGAAAATGCCACCAAACGCTCTTTTGAGTAACGGATACTTAAAAGAATAGATACACTCAATAAAGAAAAGCTTATCATGACTCCAAGCCACGGAAATTGGGTCACAGGCAAGGGGTCTTCCAAAATTAAGGGATGCGGAGCTAACCATAAGCTAAGGTATTCTGGAATCACTTCAAGAGAAGCCATGAAATACTGCAACTTCCCCATCCTACGCCAATGATGGAATGACGTAGCGGTTGATGCAATCGCTTGATTTATATATTCTAGTCGAAACCAAACAAAGGTTAACGTTAGAAAACCTAGAGCGCCATAAAGGATAATATTGCGTAAGGTAAGAAGCTTTTTCCTTTTAAAGAAAAAGCAGATGTCGACAAGAAAAAGCAACCCTCCAAAAATGATGCCCGATTCTTTGGTCGTAACAGTCAAAAAACAGAGAAACAACTGAGCGACAATCACCCAAACACGGTAAGCATTCGCACGATTCCGCTCTTTTACATGTAAGTTCATGCTTAGCAAGAGGAAAGTCGCTTCTAACAACGAACTTCTCTTCCAAAGAAAATTGATCCCTAACGTTTGAACAGGATGGAAGAGGAACAAAAATCCTGCGCCCCATGCAATCCAATCTTTAAATCCCTTTTTTCTTAAAAATATCAGAAGTTGAATCAGTAAAAATGCATTTAGCGTGTGAAGAAAAATATTTCCCATTCTTAAAACTGAAATTTGATCTCCAAATAACCTGATATTGGCCCAAAAACTGAGCATGAGAGTAGGTCGATACCCCGGAAAAATCTGATTGCTATCGACATAGATGGTTCTAAACCAACCAAGAGGTGGTCTTAAGCCATGAAGCCAACCATTGTCTCGAAGCACAAGAAAGTCATCAAAGTAGTACGGGTTGTGAATGGAGACTCCAAAAACAATGGCAACACTTAGAATCAAAAAACAGACAAAAAGAATCGCCAGCTTTTGAGGCGACATTCTCAAGATTTCAAAAAAAGAGGTTGGAAATCTCATGTTTTTGACTGGCAACCTATGGATGTCTTACATTACATCAATTATTACAAAAAATGTAAACTTTTGTTTACATTTCACCTCATTGAAATAACAGATAAAAGAATATAATATTGACGCTAGGGGTAGAACCGTTTTCTTTTTTTCCCTTGACCGAATTGAATCAGAAAATTGAATGAAAAAGTGGAATAAGACCATTCTTGTTTTGATGTACGGATTTTGCTGCTTGAATCTTCACTGTTCTGGCAACAAAAACGATTCTTCCTCTTCCCCCAATAATTTTGTCGTCATTGGACAATACGCAGCTCACTATGATCCTATTTCAGGTCAGGTCGAATATTCTCTTCTGAATTCATCTTCGCAGTCTGATCCTCACTTTCAAAACCGAGCTTTAAATTATAACAACACTACAGGTGTCACCAATCCTTTTGATGTCAACAAGGGTGGTGCCATTCGAGATACAAGTAAAGTACCAGGGGATCTTAATTACGAGATGGGGCTTGTGGATCCAGATAGCTGCGTTACAGATTATAACTCTACCACGAAGATCCTTTCCTTTTACACAAAGCTCGTAAACAAATCCAACCTGGCAAACGATTCGTCCCCTTATTTGTATACGGATACGACCAACTTTGCACCCAACACCACATTTTACTCTCCCTTTTATTTTAAAATTACAGGGCTTTCGTGGTGGGATGTGAACAATCCACCTGCTTCATATCCTCAACTGATTACAGCCATCAATAGTAATTTGGCAGGGGCAGAGTGTGGCGCCAATGGACTTTCATTAACTTCATTCGATTCAAACGCTAATAATGTTTTTGACTGCGTGTGGCCTGACCAATCTTACACCACAACTGATTCCACAGATCCCGGTTGGAATTTTTCCCCTTATATTACAGGCGGGAACATGACGCCGGGTGAAGACACTGGATGCGTATTGTTTATGCAATTTACGTTAACTCAAAATAGTTATTTTACCATTTATTTTGATCTTCTCGCGGTCAAAGATGATGGCTCGCTTCCCGCCACGCCTACCGTGACGAGTCCCATCGACAATTCTTATGTGAATACCAATCCCTATTCAGTCACAGGGACTTGTACAGCAGGGGCCACGGTATATGTTGAAGGTGGCGATTCTGCTGTCTCTCCCTATCCACGAACCACTACTTGTACAGGAGGAGGTACCTTCAGTGTTTCGGTGGATCTAAATCTGAACAGCACGAACATTCTCTCCGTTTATCAAGTTGTCAGTAGCGAACAAAGTGGCGCTGCGACCGTCACCGTCATCCACGACAATGTCGCACCCACTCTGGTTTCAACAACACCCGCTAATAATGAACAAAATGTCAGTGGTTATACAAATTGTACGTTTGCTTTTAGTGAAACCATGAAGTCTTCCACGTTCAGTTCATCGGCAGGGTGTGGCGGAACGTTTGTCATGTGCAATAACGCTGAAACGGCAACAGAGTCAGGAACGATTACACTTTCGAACAATGATACTCAAGCCATTTATGATCCTAGTGTATCGCAGCTAACCGCAAGTACGACATACAAATGTAAAGCTACGACAGGGCTTACGGATTTGGCCGGCAACGCGCTTTCCGCGTCAACAACCGTTTCCTTTACGATCAACTCAGGTAGCGGATTTTATGAAGATGATAACCGTCCACATACCAACTGGATGATCCCTCAAGACAATGCACGAAATGTCTCAACAAGCACCAAACTTTATTTTCATTCTAATGAGGCTGTTGACCCAAATACCATTTTCAACGCCTCAACCAAGATACCCCTTACAAACTGTGGCACGGTCCCAAATGTGGCTTTGTTTAAACTTTCAACCTGTGATGGGTCTGCACAAACTGCTGCAACGGCTCCAGGAACCATGTCGCTAAGTGCAAACGGCCGAATCGCTACATTTACTCCTGATTCTACTTTGTCGGCAAACACTTGTTATGGATATCTGGTGAGGAGCTGTATAGAAGACCTGGGCAATGAAAGCGCTCCTCCTCACGGTACTCAAAGTAGTATTCCAGGATATGGGGCAAGTGCTACGTATCATGCTTACTATCAATTTAAAACCGGAAGCAGTGATTCAACCTCGCCATCTCTTGTCCATATTGGACCGACATCCACTGTGACAGGAGTGACGCAATCGATTCACCCTTTCCTAGCCTTTAGTGAGCCGATTCATCCTGATACGATCATCTCTAATTATTTCTTCTTGAATAAGTTTGGGAATCCTTCTTCCATAGCTGCCACTCTTACCTATGATCCTAACCTGCAGTTGATCACGTTGCACCCAACCTCTGTTCTCAACACCACAACTACCGCTACACACGTTGTCACAGCGACCGGTGCGGTCACTGATCTTTGGGGAAATACCATGGTATCCCCTCAGACCAGTCAATTTGATGTTACTTCTAGCGCAGATTCCACAGTACCATCTGTAGTGCAAGTGGTTCCTGCCAATGGCTCTAATACAGATTCTCGCTGTCCCCTGATTACCATTGATTTTTCTGAACCGATGGATACCACGACCTTAACCACCAACAATATCCAATTGGTAAGAGTTTCAGACGGTGCGGTAAAGCCTGCGCATTTGACCATTTCCGACGATGGAATGAATGTGGATCTGAATCCTTTGGCCAGTTTTGCGACAAGTGAAAGTTATACACCAACGATATCTGCGAACGTTAAAGATCGTGCAGGTAACACCATGGGCTCCACGTATAATGCAACAACTTTTAACGTTACAGCCGACTCAACTGCTCCGACCGTTACAGCCGTAGTGCCCGGCGCTGGGTCAACCATTGTGCAAAATCAAAGTATCGCAGTGATTTTTAGCGAGCCAATGAATCGATATAGTATCTCAGATTCAATCATGAATGAAAACAATGGCTTGAGCTGTACCCCTTTGATTTCTATGACTCCAGATTCACGAATTGCCATTGTCAACTGTCCGGATCTCATCCCCAGTGGAAGCAGAAACATCAGAATAGATAGAAATGCTAGAGCCAAGACCAACAACAACAATGACGACTGCGATGACAGCGGCGTGGGGACACGAATGGGTGGGGATTATGGACCTGTAAGCTTCACAGTATCAGCCTCATTGGATACGACAGGCCCCACCGTAAACTCAGTGAGTCCTACAGATGGATCGACCAGCGTATCGACTTCCATTTCACCCACCATCACCTTTAACGAAGAAATTGACCCTCGTACCATCATGCCTTCCACCCTATTTCTCATGGATCGAGAGGGTAACTTGGTAAATGCTACTTTATCGATATCGACCGACATAAAAACTGTGACCTTAAATCCAGCGGTGAATCTATCCACAGGGTTTTATTACATAGTAGCTACAACAGCGATCCGGGACTTAGCTGGAGGGAATGCTTACGATGGTAATGGAGGAGAAACCACTTCCATTGTCAACGTTCTTAGAACATGTTTCTCTACAAGCTCCAGCACTTGTCCTTAACACTTACAGAAAGTATTACTCACAAATTTGAAGAAAAAACAATAAGCTTTATTCATCATCATCTTTCTTCCCATGCTAAAATCGCTATTTGATGCAAGACACCCCCAATTCATACTCCTTGCTGTCTCCCTTATGATCGCAGCCTGTGGGGGGCGAAGAACAAGTTTTGTTGTGAATCGCTCTGGAAATTCTGCGACAG